>ERZ1645187.245-NODE-245-length-53106-cov-9.668696_pt1 | contig 53106 bp, 44 predicted proteins | sample MGYA00575352_ERZ1645187 | MGnify/ENA primary metagenome ERZ1645187 (study PRJEB40837, sample SAMN11349314) | freshwater sediment metagenome | isolation source: river sediment | host: Sediment | place: India: Wazaribad , New Delhi | collected 2017-02-21 ... | reverse complement strand
CCCGCGCCCCGCGCCGCGCGGCGGAAGCCGGCGGCGGCGGCGATCGCGCCGGCGCTGGCCCGGCGTCTCGCCCAAGCCAAGCGGGAAGCCGAGGAAGCCGCCCGCCTGGCCGAAATCGAACGGCGCGCCGAAGAATTCGCCGCCAACGCCGTTATTCCGGGGGTCCAGAGCCGGGCCGGCGAGCACCGCGCGCTCGATACCGCCACGCGACATACCGGCGCAATTTTGCCGCGCATCTACGCCATGGGCACGCGCCTGGCCCCCTGGCCGATTCTGCCCATACCCGGCTTCGGCCCGCCCCATCAGACCGGCGTCCCCTTGCGCGCCGCTCTCCATTCCCGGCGGGAGATTCGCGACGCCATCGTCGCCCAGATTTATCTCCAGCCTGCCAAGGGGCTCGCCGACCGCTGATTTTGCCCCCGGCTCCCGCCTTGCTCTTCCCGGCGATTCTCGGTAGTCTTTCCATATGAGCGCATCTTCCCATCTGGACAAGGCCCAGGCCGTTTTCGACGTCGAGATCGCCGCCCTGCAGCGCACCCGCGGGCGGCTCGACGGCGCGTTCGACGCCGCCGTCGAGGCGCTCCAGGCCACGCTCGCCGCCGGCGGCAAGATCATCGTCACCGGCGTCGGCAAGTCCTTCCACATCGGCCAGAAAATCGCCGCCACCCTCACCAGCACCGGCGCGCCGGCCAACGTCCTGCATCCTTCCGAGGCCATGCACGGCGACCTGGGCCTGCTCCAGGCCGAAGACGCCGTCCTCGCCCTGTCCTATTCCGGCGAATCGGACGAGCTCGTCAACCTCCTGCCCATTCTCAAGCGCACCGGCGTGCGCATCGTCGCCCTCACCGGCGACCTGAACTCCACCCTCGCCAAGCATTCGGACGTCGTCCTCGACGCCTCCGTCGAACGCGAAGCCTGCCCGTTCAATCTCGTGCCCACCGCGTCCACCACCGTCGCGCTGGCCATCGGCGACGCCCTCGCCATCGCCCTGCTCGAAGCGCGCGGCCTCACCCGCGAGGAATACGCCGCGTTCCATCCCGGCGGGGCCATCGGCCGCGCCCTCCTGCTCAAGGTGGACGACATCATGCGCGCCGGCGACCGGCTCGCTTCCGTCCCCGTCTCCGCCACCGTCGGCGAGGCCGTCATCGCCATGACCAAGGTCCAGGCCGGCGCCGTCGCCGTCGTGGACGCCGCCCGTCGCGTCGTCGGCCTGTTCACCGACGGCGACCTGCGCCGCTACCTCGCCGGCGGCGCCACCGACGTCCAGACCCGGCCCGTCGTCGATCTCATGACGAAGAATCCCTCCTCCGTGCTCTCCGGCCGCCTCGCCGCCGACGCCCTCGCCATTTTCCAGAAACACCGCTTCGACGACCTCGTCGTCCTGAACGCCGACGGCACCCTCGCCGGCATGATCGACATCCAGGATCTGCCCAAGTTCAAGATCCTGTAAGCCCACCCCCCGAAAGGAGGTTTCCCATGAACGACCGCCGCATTTTCATCACGCAGCACGACCGCGAACGCCTGACGTTCATGCTGGACGAAGCCCTCGCCGGCCCGAACCGCGATGCCGCTTTTCTCAAGGAACTCGCCCGCGAACTGGATATCGCCGAAACCGTCGATTCCAAGGCCGTGCCCGCCGACGTCGTCACCATGAACTCCCGCGTAATCGTCAAGGACGTGGGCACCGGCGAGACCTCGGAATACAATCTCGTCTTCCCCGACCAGGCCGACATGGCCCAAGGCCGGCTCTCGGTCGTCTCGCCGATCGGCACCGCCATTCTCGGCTACGCCAAGGGCGACACCATCACCTGGCAGACGCCCGGCGGGCCCCGCCAAATCCAGATCGTGGACATTCCCTACCAGCCCGAAGCCGCCGGCGATTACCACCTGTGAGCGGATCTCCGGCCGGCGTCGAATCCGGCTTGAAACGAGGGGTTTCCTCGGATACCTTCGCCCCGACTCCATGAACAAGCCCGCCTTCCTGAAACAACCCATGATGCTGCGCGTGCTGCACGCGCTCGTGCCGGTTGCGCTCGCCGCGGTCTACCTCTTCGGCTGGCGGGTGTTCGCGCTCGTGGCCGTTTCCTGCGTTTTCGCTTTCCTGGCCGAATGGATCATGATTCCCGCCAAACCCGGCAAGATCTCCCAGGCGGTCTGGGTCACCGGCGCGCTCTTCGGGCTTTCGCTGCCGCCGACCGTGCCGTTCTGGATCGCCGCGGTCGGCGCCGTCTTCGGCGTCGTGTTCGGCAAAATGGTCTTCGGCGGCTTCGGCAAGAACGTCTTCAATCCCGCCGTCGTCGGCCGCGCCTTCGTCTACGTCTGCTTCCCCGTGGAAATGACGTCGCGCTTCGTGCCGGCTTTTCGCGGCTTTCCCGGCGGATTCGCCCGCTGGAGCTTCGACGCGCTCCGGGAACTGCCCGCTGAACTCGCCGCGCCCGGCCTGAAGGTCGTCGACGCGGTCACCGCCGCCACGCCCATGTGGACCCGCCGCGACTACGGCTTCGAAACCCGGATCTGGGACCTCGTCACCGGCCAAATCGGCGGGTTGTTCGACCACGCCGGCCAAGCCCGCGCGCTCGCCGCCGGCTCCGCGGGCGAAGTCTGCGCGCTGGCCATCCTGCTTGGGGCCGTCTATCTGCTCTGGACCAAAACCGCCAACTGGCGCCTCATGCTGGGCACGCTCCTCGGCGCGGCCGGCATGAATCTTCTGCTCCGCAACGCGCTGGGCATCGCCGCCGTGCCGCCGCTGCCGTTCACGCTCTTCTCCGGCGCGTTCCTCTACGCCGCCGTCTTCATGGTCACCGATCCCATTTCCGCCCCGCGCCTGCCGGCGTCCGTCTGGATCTATTCCGTTTTCATCGGCGCCATGGTCGTCTTTCTCCGCTACAAGGCCGTTTTCGCCGGCGGCGTGGCCTTCGCCATCCTGCTGGGCAACATGATCGCGCCCTCCCTCGACCTCTGGATCAAGCGCTTCCAGGCGCCCAAGAAGCCGGAGGCGAAGGCGTGAACAAGAAATCCCCCGCCTACGTCCTCGCCTTCATGGCGGCCATCTGCATCGTGTTCGGCACCGGCATTTCCGTCGTCAACTACGCCACCCAGGGCCTGCTCGCCAAGAATGCGACTCTGCACCGCAACGGCGTGCTCTGCCGCGCGTTCCAGCTCGACGTCGCCGGCACCTCGGCCGAGGCCTACCAGCAGGCCGTCGACGCCGCCCTGCGGACGTCCGTCGTCGGCGGCCGCACCGTCTACGAATGCGTCGCTCCCGGCAAGGAAGGCGTCGGCTTCGTCGCCGGCGGCATGGGCTTCTGGGACCGCATTGAATGCGTCGTGGTCCTCTCGCCCGACCTGCAGAAAATCCTGAACGTCCAGGTGCTCGAGCAGAAGGAAACCCCCGGCCTCGGCGCCCGCATCGAAGAACCGTGGTTCACGGACCAATTCAAGGGCCTGACGCTGGCCTGGAACGATCCGCAGGGACAGCGCATCCTCGTCGGCGCCAATCCCGCCCCCAACGCGGCCAACGAAGTCGACGCCATCACCGGCGCCACCCAGACCTCCATGGCCCTCATGCGTTTTTTCAATTCCGAACTCGACGCCTTCCGCGCTCAGTATGCCCAACCGTTGAACCTTGAACCGCTGAATCGTTGAACTTTATGGCTTCCACCTACGGCAAAATCCTCAAGGACGGCTTCCTAGTCGAGAATCCGATCTTCCGCCAGGTGCTCGGAATCTGTTCCGCGCTGGCCGTGACCAACCTCGTGGTCAACACGCTCTTCATGGGCTTCGGCGTCACGTTTGCCACCGCCCTGACCGCCTTCACGGTTTCCCTGCTGCGCAACTGGATCCCCGTCCGCATCCGCATGATCGTGCAGGTCGTGATCATCGCCTGCTACGTCATGATGATCGACATCCTCATCAAGGCCGTCGCGCCCGACATCCACCGCTTCATCGGCCCCTACGTCGGCCTGATCATCACCAACTGCATCATCATGGGCCGCGCCGAAGCCTTCGCCAGCCAGAACAAGCCCCTGCCGGCGCTCATCGACGGCTTCGCCAACGGCCTGGGCTACACCGCCGTCCTCGTCGCCATCGCCGTCGTCCGCGAAATCATGGGCTTCGGCACCGTGCTCGGCTACGCGCTGCCGGCGCGCGATCTGTGGTGGCACCAGTGGACCATCATGGTCATGCCCCCCGGCGCGTTCTTCATGCTGGCCATCCTGACCTGGATCGCCCGCGCCCGGCTGGTCAAGGAGGAGACGAAATGACCCCGCTCGCCGACATGGGATTCTTGTCGTCCTTCCTGCTGATTTTCGTCTCGGCGGCGTTCACGGACAACATCCTGATGGCCCGTTTCCTCGGCATGTGCTCGTGCCTCGGCGTGTCGAAGAAAGTGGACACCAGCCTGGGCCTCGGCCTGGCCGTCATGTTCGTCACCGCGGCCACCGCCGCCCTCAACTACCTCGTCTACCAGTACCTGCTGGTGCCGCTGCACCTCGAGTATCTCCGGCTGATCGTCTTCATCGTCGTCATCGCCGCCTTCACCCAGCTCGTCGAGATGATCATCGAGCGGGTCTCGGAAAAGCTCTACAATTCCCTCGGCATCTTCCTGCCGCTCATCACGGTCAATTGCGCCATCCTCGGCATTTCGCTCTTCATGCTCAACAAGCCGTACAGCTTCCTCCAGGCCTTCGCCTTCGGCCTCGGCGGGGGCTTCGGCTGGTTCCTGGCCATCGCCCTCATCGGCGGCATCCGCGAGAAGATCAACGAAGCCGCCCTGCCCAAGGGCCTCGCCGGTCCCGGCATCACCCTCGTCGTCATCGGCATCATGGCTCTCGCGTTCGTCGGATTCTCGGGAATGATCAAGATTTAGAATGAAAACACGTTCCATGCGGCAGTTGAGCCCCCCCACGGCCTTGCGCCGTGGGAGGCCAAGTTGGCTCCCCCACCGCGCAAGGCGGTGGGGCCCGCCCGAACTCGAACCGAAACCCCATTGACCATGCTCGTTTCCATCCTCATCTCGGTCGGTTTCCTCCTCGCCTGCGGGCTCGTGCTCGCCGGGCTGCTCGTGCTCGCCGAGAAGAAGATCCTCAACTACGGCACCTGCCACGTCGACGTGAACGCGGGCCGGAAGGTCCTCGACGTGGAAGGCGGCTCGTCCCTGCTTTCCTCCCTCGCCGAGCAGAACATCTTCATTCCCTCGGCCTGCGGCGGCCGCGGCTCCTGCGCCTACTGCAAGCTCAAGGTCCAGGAGGGCGGCGGCATGGTCGGCCCCGTCGAGGAGCCCTACCTCTCCCCCGAAGAGCGCCAGGACCACGTCCGTCTCGCCTGCCAGGTCAAGGTGCGCCGCGACCTCAAGATCGAAATCCCAGACGAACTGTTCTCCGTCTCCCGCTTCCGCGCGAAGCTTCTCCACAAGAAGCCGCTCACCCACGACATCGTCGAATTGCGGCTGCAATTGCTCGAACCCGATTCCATCTCCTTCGAAGCCGGCCAGTATGTCCAGCTCGAATCCGCCGAGTACAAGGGCCGCGAGTCCGTCATGCGCGGCTATTCCATTTCCTCCGTGCCCTCCGACAACCAGCATCTCGAACTCATCATCCGCCGCGTTCCCGACGGCATCTGCACCACCTGGGTCTTCGACCACCTGAAAGAGGGCGCCGAAGTCCTCTTCTCAGGCCCCTACGGCTTCTTCCATCTGTCCGACACCCAGGCGCCCATCATCTGCATCGCCGGCGGCTCGGGCATGGCGCCCATCTGGGCCATCGTGCGCGACATGAAGGAAAAGGGCATCGCACGCCCCACCACCTACTTCTTCGGCGCCCTCACCCAGCGCGACCTGTTCTTCCTGGACGAATTCCGGAAGCTCGAACAGGAATGCCCCTGGTTCAAGTTCGTGCCGGCCCTTTCCAAGGAACCCGCCGATTCCGGCTGGACCGGCGAACGCGGCCTGATCACCGACGTCGTCTCCCGCCATTTCCCCGACACCTCCAAGCACGAAGCCTATCTTTGCGGCTCGCCCGGCATGATCGACGCCTCCGTCGCCGTCCTGACGAAGAACGGCATGCCCGAAGCCAACGTCTTCTACGACAAATTCGCCTAGGGAGGATGCGGCCATGAAAGAAACGCCCGACGACAAAGCCTTGGAAGACCGCCTCGGCGCCTCCAAGTTCTCCGGCGAAGGCTTCCTCGGCACCGACCACCGCCCCGTCGACGAAATCGTCGCCGCCGATCTGCATGAGCTCGCGCAGCTCGGCGTCGCGCAGGAGACCCTGCTCGCCGCGCTCCGCGACGCCTTCGAAAAAGCCCGCGCCGCCCTCGGCGGCGAAGTTGAAATCCGCCCCGGTTTAAAAGCCGTCGCCCACGAATCCATGGGCCGCATCCCGTCCCCCTTCCGCGGCGACGGCGTCTTCGAAAAGGGCGACGTCGTCTTGACCGCCGCCGACGGCGAACAAATCGTCCTCACCGCCCTGGGTCTCGCGATGATCGAAAAGCATTCCTTCTTCCAAGGCCGCGGCTCCCGCTATCGCGTCGAACCCGCCCGCGCCGCGCGTTTGCTAGACCTAGTTTAGCCCCCTCGGCGCCGGCTCACCGCCGGAATTCGTAGAACAACCGGTCGCCGATTCCCTCCACGTCCTGCCCGTGGATTCCGCACCACAGGACCCATGGCCGCCGCAGGCAATACCAGTCGCCCAGCGCATCGAATTTCCGGCAGGAGGTCACGATGTGCGTTCGCCACAGCGTCCGGAACGGCCGGTTTGTCCGTTTTCCCAGCGCCCGCAGCCGCTTGGCGAAATCCACGTCCTCGCCCACCCGCAACGCTTCGTTGAAGCCCCCCAGCGACTTGAAATCTTCCCGCCGGCACCAGAACAGTCCCGCCGACAGCCCCGGCAACAGCGCCAACAGGATCAGCCCCGTCAGCAGAATGCCCGCCGACCGCCGTTCCGGATAGATCGGCACCCCGCCGCCGACCGTTTTCCCGCCCGCCAGCGCCCGATCGATCTCCGCCAGCATGTTCGCCGACATCCGGCTATCGGCATCGATCGTCACCAGGATCTCGCCCGACGCCGCCCGAGCCCCCGTGTTGCGGATCGCCGCCAGGTTCTTCCGGTCGTCGCGCGCGATCCGTGCCCCGTGGTCCCGGGCAATCTGCTCCGTCGCATCCGTGCAGCGGTTCAGGACCACGACGGTTTCCACCTCGTCTGGAAACGGCCGGGCGGCGGCCGCGACCGAATCCAGGCACGCCCCGATCCGCGCCGCCTCGTCTCGTGCCGGAATGATCACCGAAAACCGCATGGCTGTCCCTTGTCGCCGCCATTCTACCCCCGGCCGATGCCGCGGGCAATCCTCCTCCGCGCCTGCCGCCTTGCGCAAATCCGCTACCGGGCCTACGATGCTTTCCATGAAACGGAATTTCCACGCCATGGAAAACCCGACCGGATTTTTTCCATACCGTGGAAAAAAGTTTTCCACACCGTGGAAAACTTCCCCACGACGGGTCCAAGACCCCCGCCACCTTGCGTGGCGGGTGAATCAGGTCTGCCCTGACAGGCCAAATGGCCACAACCTCATTCACCCACGGCACAAGGCCGTGGGGGTCTTCCCGCGCCTAAGGCGCGGCAAGCCTTGGAAATTGAAGATTGAATATTGGATATTGAATATTCTCTTCCTCGCCCTCTCCGCCTGCTCTCCGCCCCCGCGCGACGCCCTGCTGACCGGCCAGACCATGGGCACCTCCTACTCGATCCGGCTGGCCGCGTCCCCGCTCGGTCGCGGCGATCTCCGCCGCCTGCAGGCCGACATCGATGCCGCGCTGGCCGAAGTCAATCGCCAGATGTCCACCTATCTCTCCGACAGCGAAATCTCGCGCTTCAACCGCGCCGAGGCCGATGAACCCGTCGCGATTTCTCCGGACTTCCAGCACGTAGTCCGGCGCGCCCTGGAGATCGCCGCGGCCACCGGCGGGGCCTTCGATCCCACCGTCGGCGCGCTCGTGAACCTCTGGGGCTTCGGCCCCGATGGCCGCCCCTGCGCCGCGCCCGCCGCCGAGCCAATCGCGGCTGCCCGCGCCATTACCGGCTGGCGGCATCTGCTCCTGACGCCCGACGGCCAGCTGGCCAAGGACATTCCCGATCTCCGGCTCGATCTCGGCGCCATCGCCAAAGGGTTCGGCGTGGACCGGGTCGCCGAACTCCTGCGGGCGCGCGGCCGCGAGCATTTCCTCGTCGAAATCGGCGGCGAGACTCTCGGCGTCGGCCGCAACGGCCAAGGCGAGTCGTGGCGGGTCGGCGTGCTGAAGCCGGACGAATCGGCCGATCTCCAAGGCATCGCCCGGCTCACGGGCGGGCGGGCCATCGCCACTTCCGGCGACTACCGCAACTTCTATCGCGACGAAACCGGCGAACTGCGTGCCCACATCGTCGATCCCCGCACCGCCGCGCCCGTCGGCCACGCCGTCGCCAGCGTCTCGGTCCTGGCCGGCGATTGCCTGACCGCCGACGCGCTCGCGACCGCCCTGTTCGTTCTCGGTCCCGACGAGGGCCTGCCCCTGCTGGCCGAGCGTTTCCCCGACGTCGAAGCCCTGTTCCTCGTGCGCACCGGCGACGGCTTCCGGGAAATCGCCTCGCCCGGATTTGCCGCGGCCCTGCGCTACGAGCCGGCGCCCGCGCTCTGAGCGACCGCAGCTTCACCCGAAAAGAAAACCGCCGGCCCCGCGAACGGGACCGGCGGCGATGGGCGTCAAACGCCCGCCATCCGTTAATCCAGCCAGATACGGATCATCCGCTTCGTTCCGACGGTGGACTTGATGGTGACCGTGGTGCCGACCAAGGTGTAGTCGGTCGGATCCGTCAACGTCGACCAGACCCACCCCGAACCGGAGAGCACCGTCGCGCCTTCCACGCGGTTCAGCGTGTAGCCATCCGGAACGGCGAAGGAGAATCCCGTGCCCGCCACAAGCGCGATGGTCGCGATGGAAGGATTCGCGCCGCCGCCGCCCACCGCCAATTGCACGGAATTGCTGTAGTCTCCGCTGCCGGTCACGGCCGTCACCGTCAGCGTATAGGTGCCCTCCTTCGTCGGCGTCAGCGTGAACGCCGGCGGCGTATTGAAATTGTAGCTGTAGTCGTCGAGACCGTCCGGATCCTTCAGATCGATGTACCAGTCGTTGGCCGTTTCGTTCGTGACCGTGATCGACAGGGCCATTTCCACGCCCACGGTGCCCGACAGCGAGCCGGTGATGCGCACCGCCGGCTGGCCCGGCGCCAAGCCCACCACCGAGAAGGTCACGGTATTCGACGCCGTCGCCAAGGTCGCATCCGTCGCCGTCACCGTCGCGGAATAGCTGCCCGTCGGCGCCGTCGCCAAGATCGTGAACACGTTGTTGCTCGCCACGTAATACGCGCCGCCCAGCGTGCTGGTCCAGCCGTAGGCGTAGGGCGCCGTCCCGTTCGCCGCCGTCGCCGTGATCGCATCGCTCTGGCCTTCGTCCACCGTGAAGCCGTTGGACTTGTTCACGGTGACGCCGAACGCCGGCGCGCCCGTGCTGTGGTACCCGAGACGTTCGTTGGTCAATTCCGCGGCGTCCTCGACCTCGGTCAAGGTGTATTCCACCCAATCGGCCGCGTTGAAGTCCGTGTTTACGCCCGCCGTCACCGTGCTGGCCCGGACAAAGCTCTTGTCCTGCCCAAAGGTCGTGGTGGTATTCGTCAACCCGAACGCATCCACCACGTTCGCATACGCGTATGTTTCGCCCGTGTACAACACGACGCTGTCATCGCCGTTGAAAGCCCAATTGGCATTTTGATCTGCCACGGCATAAACGGGATTGGAAGCGGAAGCAGGACCGATGACATAAGTGCCGCCAGCCGCAATCGTGTTGCTCAAGGCAACCGCAAGCGTCGGCACGCCATCTGTTTTCCACGTCTCGCGATTCGTGTTGTTCCATGAACCCAATCGATAGCCGCCGGCGCCCAGATCCACAGCCGATGCGCCGGGATTGTAGATCTCGACCCACTTGTTGTAGCTGCCAGATCCCTCGTAATATTGCGAGATGATGAGTTCGCCGCTGGCGGACCCCTCGACGAACGTGACCGCCACGACGACGGCTTCGGCCGGCATCGTGAAGGTGTTGCCCGTCACGGTCACGGCGCCGCCGTTGACCACGATCGATTCCACCACGTAGCCGCCCGCCGGCGACGCGTTGACCGTCACCGTCGCGCCGGCGATCGCCTGCGTTTCCGGCGTGGTCGTCGCCGTGCCGTTGGTCGTGGGGGCGACCGTGATCGCATAGTAGGTGGGCGGCGCCACCACGGAGAAGTTCAGGCTGTTGGTCACGCTCTGCACGGGGTCGGACGAGTCCGTCGCGATCACTTCGGCCGAGTAGTCCCCGATCGGCGCCGTGGCCAAGATCGTGAACACGTTGTTGCTGGCCGTGTAATAGGCGCCGCCCAGCGTGCTGCTCCACGCATAGCCGTAGGGTTCCGTTCCGTGCGCCGCCGTCGCCGTGACCGCGTCGCTGGAACCTTCTTCCACCTCGAATCCGCTCGATTTGTTGAACGAAACGCTGAATTCCAATGGACCCGTGGAAACGCTGCCATGGATCACCACGTCGTCCAGTCGGAAGGTTCCCGAACCGGTGGTGGCTCGCGAGCCATTGGCCCATCCCTGGATTTTCACGACGATGGCTCCGGTTTGGCTTTCGACGCCGACGACCGCTTGGCTGACCGCCAGCAACAAGGCGCTGGGCGCATTCACTTCGTAGGTCGCCATCCCGTCGCCGATGTCAAAGCCGAAGGCGGAAGGTCCCGCCGACGTGGCATAAGCCTTGAAGGAAATTCCGTTAATCGTCATCGCGGCGCCTTCCGCAGGCGTGATCGTGAATACAAACGCCTTTGCCCCCGCCTGGTTGTCCACGGCCCAGCCCGCCGTTTCTTCGATATAGGGCTCGTCCGTGAAGTAAGTGCCCGTGGTGATGCCCGTCTCGATCGTTCCCGCCGACAGGGCCATGTCCGAAACGGTCAGGTTGGCATCCTTAGCCGTCGCCTGCAGATACGGATCGGCATTGAACCGGAAATCCACGATGCCTTCCGCCACCGATTCCGCGAACGTCACCGTGACGGTTGCCGCTTCGGCCGGCATCGTGAAGGTGTTGCCGGTTACGGTCACGGCGCCGCCGTTGACCACGATCGATTCCAGCACGTAGCCGCCGGCCGGCGTGGCGGTCACCGTCACGATCGCGCCTTCCTCCGCTTCCGTCGCCGGATCGGTCGTCGCGGTGCCGTACGCGGGATCGTTCGTGACGATGGCAATGGCGTATTTGACGGCCGGCGCCACCACGGAGAAGTTCAGGCTGTTGGTCACGCTTTGCACGGGGTCGGACGAATCCGTCGCGATTACTTCGGCCGAGTAGTTCCCGATCGGCGCCGTCGCCAGGATCGTGAATTCGTTGTTGCTCGCCGCGTAGTACGCGCCGCCCAGCGTGCTGCTCCACGAATAACCGTAGGGCTCCGTCCCGTTTGCCGCCGTGGCGACGATGACATCGGTCGTCCCCTCTTCCACTTCGAGACCGCTCGGCTGGTCGAAGGTCACGCCGAAGGTCGCGCCGCCGGGAGCCACGCCGAAACCGGTGAGATCGCTGCCGGCCGCCACGTATTCGAAGCGCTCGCTGGGATCCGACCAGCCATCGACATCGCCGGTCGTGATGCCGGCTTTCAACTGGATGTTCTGGTTGGCCGTGGACACGCCTGCATTCGTCCAGGACGTTCCCGGATCGACGCCGACCGTGCCGATGACGTCCTGCACGATGCCGCCCAGCTCCAGCACCAAGGCATCGTCGCCGTTGAAGGTAAACGGCTCCACCAGATCGGGATTCATGTTAGTGGTGCCGATGACCCAGACCGCACCTGCAGCCAGCGTGCCGCTGCTCGCCGTCACTTGCGACGACGCGACGTTGGTGCCATTGGCGGCCACCTTGACGTCCAGCAGATTGTCCGTGGCATCGAACGTGATGGCGGTGCCGGACACGTTCCAGATTTCAATGCCCTTGGGAATGGTGCCGGAATCGGTTTCCGTATATTGCGAAATGACAATGCGGCCCGCCGGCGCTTCCTGGAAAGTCACGGAGATCGTTACCGACCCGGCCGGCATGACGAACGTGGTGGTCGACCCGATCGGCGTCAAATCCTCGTCGACGACGCTGATCGTATCGACGATGTAGCCGGGTGCGCCCGTCGCCGTGATCGTGACCGTTTGGCCTTCTTCGGCTTCGTCCGCCGGTTCCGTCGTCACGGTGCCGTTGGTCGTGGGATTGATCGTGATCCCGTACAAGACCGCCGGAGGCACGACGGAGAAGCTAACCGTGTTCGAGGCCGTCTGGGCGGCATCGTCCGTCGCGGTCACCGTCGCCGAATAATCGCCGGTCGGCGCCGTCGCCAAAATCGTGAACACGTTGCCGCTCGCCACGTAGTATGTGCCGCCCAGCGTGCTGCCCCACGAATAGCCGTACGGCTCCGTCCCGTTCGCCGCCGTCGCCGTGATCGCGTCGCTTGAGCCTTCCACCACTTCAAAGCCTTCGGCCTTGTCGAAAAACACGCCAAATGCCGCCGCGCCGGTGCTGTGGTAGCCCAAACGCTCATTGGTGCCCACCAACGCCGCGTCAACGTCGAGGTAGGCGACCTGAATCCATTCCGCCGGGTTGAAATCCGTGTTGACCCCCGTGGTGACGGTGTTCGTACGGACAAAGCTCTTGTCGGCACCAAAAGAAGTCGTCGTGTTGGTGAGGCCGATCACGTCAACCACGTTGGCGAAATCATAGGTGGCGCCCGTATACAGCACCGGAGTGTCGTCGCCGTTGAAATACGCAACCGTTCCTCCCATGTCCCAGGTGGCATAGGAAGGATTGACGGCGTTGGTGTGGGCGTACAGGAACGTGCCGCCTTCGGCAATGGTGCCGGTCAACGCAGCCGTATACGAAGGCGTACCGTTGGTTTTCCACGCTTCCCGAGCGGCGTTGGACCACAGCCCCAAACGATAATCGCCGGCCGCCAGATCCACGGAACCGGGACCAGGATTGTAGATTTCAATCCACTTGTCGTTGCTGGCCCCTTCGTAATATTGGGAAATGATCAAACCGGCCGCGGCGTTCATCGCCGTCGCCAACATCCCGACACACGCCAACCCGATCAGCATCTTTTTCATGAACCGCTCCTTATGGAAACCACCGACTACGACAATACCATTACAATACCTTAACGGGCGGCGCCACGCCAAGGCGTTTTCGCCCGGGCCGGTAAAACGGTTTTTCCGGGCGGCGGCGTGACGTCCAGCACGCGGTAGTAGCGCGGATAGGCGACGGCAAAGTCGATCAGTTCGAGTTCGCCGCCGTTGCCCCAGGCCGAGGAAACCTGAACCCACGGCACGGGATTCATGGCTAGATTGGTGGTGTGCTGCAGGCCGTAGAGGCGGCTCGCGTCGGAAGTCGAGATCCAGACGCGGCCGACGCCGTTGCTCGTCTCGAAGCGTTCGATGAGGTAGAACGGGCTTTTCGCGATGGAAATGCCGTCGATGCCCACGTTGCCGGTGACCCGCGCGGAATAGATGAAGCGGAGATGGCGCGAGTGGAGCGAAGGTTCCAGCGTCTGGAACGTGGCATTGGTCGGCGGCGGCGCGTAGGCGGCCAGCTCCGTCCAGGCCGCCCCGTCCACGGACTCCTCGACCCGGAACGTGCCGCCGGAAAACGTCAGGCCCCGGATCCAAAAGGACACCGCGGCGGCGGGCAGATCGTAGTGGATCGAGATGAAATCGCCGGTGTCGTCCAGCTTGGCGGCGCCGTCGTTGTACCCGTCGTAGTCGGGGCCGTAATCCGGCGATCCCAAGCCGGAAAAGATCCAGCCGGAAGGCGGTTCATAGCCCTGCCAGGGGCCGGTGTAGGACGTCGGCAAGACGGCTTGCGCGAACGCTGCGCGCGCCGCCAGCGCCGCCGCGCATCCCGCCGTCATGACCGTTCGCGTCAACATACCGATAGCTTGAGCCAAGATCCGGAATCCGGCAATCCAAATTTCGGCCGACCTGCCGCCGCCTCCCCCTGCCCCGGCGTTCAGGTTCCCGCAACCGCGAACGGCGTCAGCAGGGATTCCTGGTAGAGCCGCTGCACCATTTCCACATCCATGCCGTGGCCGGACTTGTAGGAAATGATTTCGCCGACGAACCGGCCTTCGTCGATCAGCGCGATGGCCGCGAGCAGATCGAGCGTGGCGCGGTGCCAGACCGCTTCGAGCGATTTCCCCTCGTGCGGCAGCAACGCCTTGTTCCAATAGCCCAGCCGGCCGGCCACCAACAGGTTGTCGAAGGAGTAGCCCAGATTGCGGATGTCCGCGAACAACAGGCCGATCGTCTTGCAATACAGCATCTTGAGCGCCGAGGTATTGGTCCGCGCCGTCGCCCCGTAGGCGAATTTTTCCGGATCGACGGCGAACCGGATCCGCTGCTTGCCGATGGCGGTCTTGAAATCCACCGCGGCATCGATCGCCAGCAGCGGTTTCGCCGGATCGGCAGGCGGCGCCAGCGTCAGAAAGCCGCCGTGCCCGTTGCAGATCGTCACGCGCTCGCGCACGGTGACGAACGGAGTCGGTCGATCCACCCGGCGCAGGCCGGCGCCTTGCAAGGCCTGCACGAGCTCCGTGCTGCCGCGATCGAACAGCGGCGGATCGCCGGAATCGATCCGGATCAGCAGGTTGTCGATGCCCAGCCCCATGCGCAGGGCGATCATGTGCTCGGCCATGCGGATATAGTTGTGAGGCGAACCGCTGCGCAGCACGATGTTGCTGACGACGTTGCCGGTCGTCCACACGTTGCGGATGGAGCAGCGCACCGGCAGGCTGTCGGGCAGATCCGTTCGTTCGAACCACCAGCCTTCCATGTCCGTCGGGCACAGCGTCAGCGTGCGCAGGCTCTTGCCGAGAAACGTGCCGCGGCCCTGCACCGTCGCCTGGCGCTCGATCGTCGTCTGCGCGCGAACGGTTTCGACGGGCTTGGCCTCGGCCAGCATGTCCCAGTCCACGGGCTGGTTTTTCCAGGCGCGAACGCCTTGTTCCAATGCGGCCACGGAGCCGCCGAGCAATCGACCTGCGGGGATTTCCAACATGCTTCAATTCTCTTCGATTTTCCCGAACCTGACAAATCCTAAATCGCGCGCGAGGGCCGCGGCGTCCGCGCCGGGTTCCGCCGCGGTCCACAGGACGGGGCGCGGTCCGGCCAGCGCGCGCTGCCGGCGCATCTCGTCCGGTTCGGCGCTGGCGCACACCAGCGCATCCGCGTAGTAGGTCGTGAAGGGGGCCAGCGGACCGCCGTCTTCGATCAGCAGGCACGTGCCCGACGTCCGCAGTACGCAGGAGAGCGAGGAGATCCATTCGGCTTCCGCATGGTCCAGATCGACGCCGGGAATCGCGGTGCCGGCATCCCAGACCGCCGGATAATCGCACAAATAGAGCGCCCGCGCGCCGTGATCCAGCCGTCCCGGCAAGGTCCCGGCCACGATCCGGACCGCCGGCGCGCCGCTGCCCCGGATGCGCTCCAGCAGCGTCAGTCCGCGGTTTTGCCCCCATTCGAGCATCGCTTCCAGATCGGGGTCGGGATTCACCGCCAACGTCGCGACGTCGCCGGCCAGTTCCATCTGCGGCTCGCCCTGGGCATCCTGCGCCGCGCACGTGAACGCGCTGGCCGCCCAATCGAAATCGCGGAACAGGCCCGACGCCCGCAGCATCAGGTAGTTCACGGCGTCGGTCCGGTCCCGGAATCCGCCGGGATGGATCAGGCGCATCGCGACGGGATCGTACGTCGGCACGGCGGCGAGTCCGGCGCGCAACACGGCTTCCGGCACGGCGACGCCCCCGCCGGCGCGCGCCAGTTTCGCCACGGCTTCCTGCCGCGCCGTTTCCGGATCGGCGGTTTTCCAGGCCTCGACTTCCAAGGCAAACGTGGCGCGGCGCGGGAAGTTGCCCGTCGCCTTCGTCACCGCCAAATCGAATTCGAGGCCCGCCGCGTCCGGCAGGCCCTTCGCGGCGCGGTACCGGCGCGGCTCGGCTAGATCGGGATACAGGGCGAAAGCTTCCTCCCCGCGCACGGAGAGCAGGACGGGCGGCGATTCTTGACCCAGCAAAGGCTCGCCGATCGCTCCGGTCCGCACGAAAAGACGCAGGCGGAACAGGCGGGAATCGCTCTTGAGGAGCATGATCTGTCCCTGCAGCAGAACCCGGCCGTTCTCTCGCGGCACCGCGATCAGCGTCCAGTCGACGTCCCCGTCGTCCACCGTGCCCCCATAGAACCGGGGATCGTTCCGGCCGGAGAAGCGCCCCCCCTCGCGGGCCCGGCGCTCGGGCCGCAACGGCCAGCGCTGTCCGGAAACCACGTCTTCCAGTTCCAGCGCCAGGCCCACCGAGCGCCGGTCCGGAAGCGCCAGCGGTTCGAAGTCGGGATTCTCGTCGTCGCCGGCGAACACCAGCGACCAACGGCGCGAACGCACCACCGAGTCGTAGCGGACGGACAGCGAGCGGACCACGCAAGGGCCGAACGCGTTGCGCGTATTCGGCAAGGGGGACGAACCGGGCGGCGGCGTTTGCGCTTCCGCGATTTGCATGCCCCCCCCCTCGCCCCATTCCAGTTTCGTCGCGCCCTCGGGCAGGCGCCCGATCCAGACGCCCTCCGTGAAATTCCACGGCCCCGCCGCCGGCGGGGCCGATTCCGGCAGGCCGGTCACCGCCGCCCAGCCCCCGCTGCCTGAATACAAAGCGGGAGCGCTGTGCGCTCCCGGGACGACCGCGCCCCATGCCAACGCCCACGCGACGGCGAATCCGCCGCGCAATCCCGCGACGGCGCTGCGGCTCAACTGGAGCTCTCCCGTCCGCCGGGGCGGCTGCGCTTCTTGCCGGCGCGCGCGCCGAATCCCTGCAGGGATTTCAGCTGGTCGCGCAGAAACGCGGCCTTCTCGTAGTTTTCCAGCTCGACGGCGCGGGCCAATTCTTCCCGCAGCGTTTCCGCCTCGCTCCGCGGACGGCGCTTGTCGATCTGCTCGAGCAGTTCGCGGAGCGTTTCCAGTTCCGGCGGCGGAGGCACGGGCGAACCGTCTTCGTTCGTCGGTTCGTAGTTCTCGGCGAAAAAGCCTTCGAGATCCTTCACCCCTTCGCGGACGGCCTTTTCGGCGTCGTCGAAGCGGGCGGTTTCCATGCTCGTTTCGGCGCCGGCGCGGGCGTGCATCATGCGCATGTAGGGATAGAGCTGCATGAACTGCCAGGCCACCTCGTCGTCCAGGGCGTATTCCGAGACGATGTCGATCAGATCCAAGTTGTGGTCGCAGTCGCGCACGACGCCCTTGAAATCGCCCAGCGCGTAGAACGCCATGATCCGGTAGTAGTACTGCATGACTTCCTGCTGCAGTTCGGCGCAGGCGTCGAAATCCAGCTTGTACGGCAGCACGTTGCCCGGCGCGACCCGTTCGGCGTCGACGTAGAAATCGCACAGCGAAACCGCGCCGCGCGGGCGCGTGCCGTCCGGCCGGCCTTCGGGTTCCATCTGGAAGACGCCCAGGTCCAGGCGGAGCTGGATTTTCCGCGTGCCGTCGTCGGCCTGGATCCAGCGGGCGCGCACTTCGCCGGGATCGTAGGGCCAACCCGACACGAGGTTTGAGATATCCTTGCTCATCCGACGACGCTCTCCTGACTCAAAACGCCCCGGCCGGTTCGACCGGCCGGGGTTGGAATGCTCCGCAGCGAAGGTTCCTTATTCCGCGGCCGGCGCGGCTTCTTCCGCGGCATCCGCCGCTTGCTGGGCCTTGCATTCCGCTTTCTTGGCCTTCTTCGCGGCCTTCTTGGCTTTCTTTTCGGCCTTCTTCTCGGCCTTCATCGCCTGGCATTCGGCCTTCTTGTCGGCCTTTTTCGCCTGGCATTCGGCCTTCTTGGCTTCGTGCGCGGCCTTCTTTTCGGCCCGCTTGGCCTGGCACTTCTCCTTGCACGCGGCCTTTTCTTCGGCGGTCATCTTCGCGCAGCAGGCGGCCTTCTTCTCGGCCTTCTTCGCGCAGCAGGCGGGCTTGTCGGCCTTTTTCGCGCAGCAAGGCGCTTGGTCCGCCTGCTGGACGTCCGCCGCGGCCGGCGTTTCTTCCTGGACCGGTTCGGCCGCTTTCTTGCCGAAGATCCACCACGCGGACGAATTCATCGCCATCGCGAACAAGACCACCGTCGCCATCAGCATCCACTTTTTCATGATCGTTCCTTTCGGTTGTTTCAGGGGTTGAACTTGGGCGGCACTATACCGTCCCGAGGCGCCGCCGGCAACCTACCCGCCGTAGAATTCCGCGATGGCGCCGACGACCCACTGGGCCATTTCGTCCGTCAGATCCGGATAGATCGGCAGGGCCAGCGTTTCCTTCGCCGCGCGCTCGCTTTCCGGGAAATCGCCGGGCTGGTGCCCGAGGGAGCGGAAGCACTCCTGCAGGTGCAGCGGCACCGGATAGTAGATTTCCGTGCCGATCTCGCGGCTGCGCAGATGGGCCAGCAAGCCGTCGCGGTTTTCGGCGCGAAGGATGAACTGGTTGTAGATGTGGCGGTTCGTCTTCGCCGCCGGCAGGACCACCTTCCCGGCCTTCGCGACACCGGTCTGCGCGAACAGCTTCTCGTAGCGCGCCGCGTTCGCCTGCCGCGCCGCCGTCCAGCCGTCCAGGTATTTCAGCTTGATCGTCACCACCGCCGCCTGCAGCGCGTCGAGGCGGAAATTCCCGCCGATCAGGCGGTGGTAGTACTTCGGTTCCGACCCGTGGTTGCGCAAGACGACCGCCTTTTTCGCCTTCGCCGGATCCTGCATCGTCAGCATGCCGCCGTCGCCGAAGCAGCCGAGGTTCTTCGAGGGGAAGAACGAGAAACAGCCGTAATCGCCGATGCTGCCCGCGCGTTTCCCCTTCCATTCCGCGCCGATCGCCTGCGCCGCGTCTTCGATGACCGCCAGCTTGTGCGCTTTCGCGACCGCCATCACGGCGTCCATGTCCGCCATCTGCCCGTAGAGATGGACCGGAATGATCGCTTTCGTCTTCGGCGTCACCGCCGCTTCCAGCTTGGCCGCGTCGAGATTGAACGTGACCGGATCGATGTCGACGAAGACCGGCTTCGCGCCCACCCGCGAAATCGCGCCCACCGTCGCGAAAAACGTGTAGGGCGTCGTGATCACCTCGTCGCCCGGTCCGACGTCTTCCGTCATCAGCGCCACGATCAGCGCGTCCGACCCCGAAGACATGCCCACGCCGTGCGCCGCGCCGCAATATTTCGCGACCGCCGCCTCGCATTCCTGCACTTTCGGTCCCAGGATGAATCCCTGCGATTTGCAGAGTTCCAGCAGCGCCGGTTCCACTTCGGCCCGGATCTGTTCGTATTGCGGTTTCAAATCCAACAGGGGCACTTTCATCGCATCTCCTTGCCTTTGAGTAAAGTTGCGGGAAACATGGCACGCCCGGGGCCAAAAATCACGCATAAAATGCCGGCCGACGGTCCAAAATGCTCGCCGCCACCCATCGCGGCTCATCCGGCCCGCCCGATCCTTCAACACAAGGCAAACGCCGCAAAAGCCCCGCAGCCGTTCCGATCACTTCGCCCCTCGTCCGTGCCGGAGCGCGGGCATCCTGCCCGCCCATGGCTCGGTTGTAGGCCATTTTTGGTCCGATGGCTTCCGGCACGCCTCCCCCTAACACACCAAAGAACGTTGCGATCCATACCGGGACCATCTGGATGTTCAGCAAAACCTCCGCGCACTTCGCCAACTCCATTTCATTCTCATGCATTTTGATAGAAGCATCCATGATTGTATTTCCGGATTAGACGAAGTTCGTCTAACCCCGCCAAATCCGGTCAAACGCGTTGCTTTTCGGCAAGTTGCAGCCTCTTTTCACTAAAATCCCGCCGGGATAGACGAAGTTTGTCTAATCCCGGTTATTCCGGCAAAACACAAAAGTGAACGCCGGTTCACTTTCCACGCTGCGAAATCTTGCGCCGCCGGATACCGCATCCCGAGGAAAGGCGGATCCCTTTGCCCCTCTTTGAAATAACTATTCCCCGCTTTTTATCTACGTCTCGTTTTCGATTGATCTTGGCTAAATGATAGCCTATTCTGAAGTTCAGCAAACGCCGAGAATTGGTCGCATAACCCCGCCCTCTCCCGGCATACACAAAGGTTGTTCTATACTATGTTCGGCCAAAGATAAATGAAGGCAAATAGAAAACGATTATTGCTCGGTGCGGCGATCGTTTATAGCGCCGCATTTGCCATCCTCTATGCCATCGCCTATCGAGCATCCCTATTGCCAGCTATATCCGAGGTATCCTTATCCTGCGCACTCGATACAGTGGGGAAAAGAATCTATTTTGCCGCTGAAGTGGCTCTATGGGGGCTTATCATCCTATCCCCCTTAATTTTCTGGTGGGCAAAGAGAGAAAAGAAAATGAAGGCCGTACAAGGGGGTCCAGGGTACCCTCCACAAAGTGTCGGGTCCCCTGACGTTCGGTGAGGAGAGATATGAAGACAAAATGGATAATCGGAATACTCGGGATCCTGCTAGTCGTCTCACTCGCCGGCAATGCTTGGCTCGGAGCTACACTCCGCGCCTACCGTTACAATGTTAACCATAGTTGGTTCACATATTCCCATGAGGGAGCCCCCGAGTATCCGATAGTCGGATTACCTTCCGCCGACCTAAAACAGATACTGGATCAGATTGCCGGAACAGACGAACAACGCCCGGAGGACAAGTATGTCCTGATTCTTGAAGTATTAAGTGCCGACAAAGTTGATATTACAACTGGAAGGCAAGATGCCCCAGAATCAGGCGGAGGCAAGATATTCCGCTTCAACAAAACACCTGACGGGTGGGTTCTTGATGAGAATACAGATTCAATCTGGGTCTCATAAAATCACACCGAACAATGGGGTCCAGGCTATCGGCGCCAAGGCGCGCCTCAGCCTGACCCCTGACGTTCGCGCGAGCCGATTTTGGCTCCATTTCGCGGTTTTGGGCCGTTTTTTCTTCGATTTTCCATCATTTTGGGTTCATCCGACAAGTTCCTGTCTGGCGTGGTGGAGGTTGTAGAGCTTGAGGATGAAGAAAGCCTCGTCGCGATAGCCGTAGGCGGAGCGGGTCATGACCTTGACCTTGTTGTTGATGCCCTCCATGCGGCCCGAGTTGATCGGGTGATCGAACCATTCCAGGATGCCTTTGCGACGTGAGCGCAGGGTCTTGACCAGGCTCCTGAAAGGGGCCAAGCCCGTCGCCAGCGCCCGGCGGCACCAGGCTTTCAGGAAGTGGCGCATGTCTTTCGCCGTTGGCTGCGCCCACAGCAGCAGAAGCTCCTCTTTCAGGTAGTAGGCGGCGAACAGGGGTTGGTTGGCCCGCAACGCGGCATCCAGCGCGCACATCTTTTCCGGCGTCAGGTTGTTCCGCCGGGACAGAAGCAGGAAGCGCGTGCCCTTGATGTCGGCCTTCAAGTCCCGCTCCGCTTCGCGCACCAGCTGGCGGCGCACTTCGTCGAGCCGCTCGTTGACCAGCTTGACGACGTGGAACTTGTCGAAGACGACGGCGGCGCGCGGCAGGTTGTCGCGCACGGCTCTCCAGTAGGCCGCGCCCAGATCCATCGCCACCGCCTGGATCTTGGCCTTGGCCAGCCGCAGCCGGCGCCAAAAGCCCCGCAGGCAGGCTTGGCTGCGGCCGTGGGCCACCCAGACGATCCGGCCGGTGTCGAGGTCGATGACCAGCGTGTAGAACTTCCGTTTCTTCCCCGCGTAGATCTCGTCGATGGCCAGATGCTTCAACCCCTTGAAGCGGGCGGGCGTCACCGCCTTGCGCAGCTGCGGCTCGACGATGTCCTTGACCGTGTCCCAGCTCAGGCCGACGACCCCGGCCACGTCGGCCAGCGTCATCGCCCGGCTCAGGGCAAGGACATAATGGCCCAGTCGCCGGGTGTAGCGCACGTAGGCTTTGGCAAAGGGGGGGAGACCTCGAAGGTCTTGCCGCAACTCTTGCATTGGCATTGCGGCACTTCCGCCTTCAGCACCACCGGCATCAGGCCGATGGGCGCCGCCTTCAGGCGGCGGTATCGCGCGCCCTTGCGCGCGACTTCCGGGCTGTGGCAGTTCGGACAGGCCGGGATCTTCTTCACCGCCAAAGTCAGTTCCATGGTGCCGGCGGGATACTCGGTGCGCACACACTTGTAGCCTCCGCGCACGCCGAAGGCCTTTCGCAGGAATGTCTGGTTCAGCGGCTTTCGGCTTGCCCTTCAAAGCGGTTCGGAAGGACATGGCCAAAGACCGCCGGCAAAAACGGCAACAACCCTTCCCCGCCCGCACCTCCGCTCCGACGAGCTCTGGCGGGCCCATTCTCGCGGAGCCGCGGGCAGGGCATTCCAAAAAATGCGGCTTTTCCTGGGGTTTTCAGACAGGAACTTTCCCGATGATCCTCATTTTGCTCGATTTTGGGCATTTTGGGGGCGTTGGAGGCCGATTTTGGGCGATTTTCGACCGAAAACAGGCCGTTTTGGGCCGTTTTCGCGATTTCCGTGGACAGGCGGACGGGAAGGCGTATCCTTTTCGTCGAATCTCATGAATCGAACCGTTCAGCGTTCCGCTGTCGAGGTCCCAGCCCGGTTTTCCGCCGGGCTTTCGCTTGATGCGTCGCCGGCCGCGTTTTTTTCGCCGGGATCCGCCGCCCTCAACCCGATTTTTTGGACCGATGCCGCCCTTGCGGCGACGTCGTCGGCCCGCGTCCGCGACTTGGCGGTCTGAGTCACCCCCTCGCACTCGAGACCGCAATCCACCCACCCAAGCCCGTCGACCCCTTGCGGGAGCCTTGCGCCCCCACCCGATGAACATCCAAATCCAGGAACTTTCCGCCGAACGCCTGCCTGAATCCGCCGAACTCCTCACCGACGTCTTTCTCAATCTGGAGCCGATGACCGCCGCGCTCCACCTTTCCCGCGATTTTTACGCCGCGTACGTCCGCGCGGTCTGCGACCACTGTTTCGAAGACCATCTGGCCGTCGCCGCCATCGACGCCGACGCCGGCAAGCTCGCCGGCGTGGCCATCGGCCTCGACGACGGCAAGTACCGCCAGACGCTCCACGTGATCCCGCCCGAATACCGCGCGGCGATGGAGCAGATGAACGATTTCTTCGAGGAACTCGACAAGCCCCTCGCCCGCATCCCCGGCAAGTGGACCTACGTCTTTTATCTGGCCGTGGCCCCGACCTATTGGCGCACCGGCATTTCGATGCGCATGCTGCAGCGGATGGAAGCCATGCTGCGCGAAAAGCGCTACGAGTATCTCGTGTCCGAGGCCACCAACCCCAAATCCGAAGGCGCGTTCCGCAAGCAGGGCTACGTGGAGATCAACCGCCTGGCCTACGCCGCCGCCCCTTCGTTCGCCGGCCTCCCCGGCGATTGCACGCTGTTTCTCAAGAAACTCGTGTAGGCGATCCGCGCCGTCAGCCGATGACCCCGAGGCTCTGGAGGATGAAATAGATCAGCAAACCGCCCGCGGACAAAATGATCAGGACCAGTTGCGTCTTGTAGTTGTAGTCGTGCCGGCGGCGCGCCCGCACGCGGCTCAGGGCCAGCCCGACGACGCCGATGGCCAAGCCCGCGATCAGGATCGGCACCAGGGGCGACAGGTTCAGGCCGCCGACGGTATCCGTCGCGGCCACCGCCTGGTCGATTTTCTCCAGCTGGTTTTTCCGCGACTGGGAATCCGCCAGCGTCAGGAGAACGAGCACGACGACGAGCAGCAGCGGATAAACCAACAGCGTGATCCAGCGGAACACCCGGGCCCAGACGTCGGGTTTGCGCTGGCGGCGATCCGGCATGCCCGGACGATAGGGCGTTTGTTGCGATTGACCCGGGATCGGTTCCATGGCGGACTCCTTTGTTCTCTCTACCCTCTAGTTTTCGGCGGCGATCGAAACGAAAACCGGCCCGGGCGCCTCCTCGGCCGCATCAGCGCAGCAAGAAAAAGGCGACCAACCCGCCCACCGACACGATGACGAGAATCAGCTGGGTCCGGTAGTTGTAGTCGGAACGGCGCCGGGCGCGCAGGCGGCCGAGCAGCAGGCCGATCGCGCCGATCAGCAAGCCGGCCATCAGCAACGGCAACAGGGTGTACAGATGCAGATGGCTGGCGGTGCTCGCCGGGATGTCTTCGACGCCCATCCGCGTCGCCAGTTCCTGGCTGTGGTCCGCGCTGGCCACGCCGAAGAAAATGAAGAAAAAGATGATCAGCAAAGGATAGACCAGCAACGTGAGCCAGCGGAAAACCAGCGCCCAGGCATCCGGTTTCCTTTGCCGTCGATCCGGCATGCCCGGACGATAAGGTTGTTGCGGTTGACCCGTGGTCGGTTCCATGGATGAACTCCTTGTTGTTTCTGATCTCTGACCCACGCCGCGATTATAGAAACAAGATCGCGAACATGACAATGGAGAATAGCACGAAACCGCGCCGTAACGAATATTTAATTCCCGGGGAAGAAGAAGCGCCGGATCCCGCCCCGATCGCCCCTGTCTATCAAATACCTGTGGACATCCGCCCCGGCACCCAGCGAAAATCGGCTTTCGTCGAATTGGCAATTTATCCTACCGGTTTAGTTGATATTTCGGGTGCCCGTGTTAGATTGGCGTCAACCACAACCGAGAAAGCCATGAATCCCCAACCTCCCGACAGAACCAACGCCACTTCTCCTTACGAGAAACCGGAACGCCGGCGGCGGGCTCGTTCGCGAGCCAATTACAGCACGCGCCGAACGACCCCCCGGTATTGGAGCGATTTTCCGGTCCAGATCGTCGTCGGTTCCGGCAAGACCGCCGCGACCTACGCGGGCACGGCCCGCGACATCTCCGACGGCGGCTTGCTGATCGAATCCCGGGACGTGCCGCCGGACACGAAGCGCGTCCGCCTCCGTTTCGAGGTCCCCGACGGCATCCTGCCGGAGGAATACAGCCACGGCGCCATGGACGTCGCCGCGGAGGTCCGCCGGCACGACGAGGCCAAAGCCTATTGGGGCATGCAGTTCGTGGAACCCCTCTCGAAGCGCCTGGCCCGGACCACCTGGACGATCCTGCGCTGGGCCGCCATCGGCCTGCTGGCGGCGGCCATCGCGACCACGCTCTTCCTGAAATACGAGAACTACCAGTTCTTCTGGTTCGACGCGCCGCTGTTTTTCTACAGCATCCTCGTCGGCGGCTACCTCATCAGCCGTTTCGTCTTCGCGGGATTCTATCGCAACCCGCCGCCGCGCGCCGACACGCCGCCCGTTTCGCTGCTCATTCCGGCGCACAACGAGGAAGACCAGATCGAACGCACCATCCGCCAGGTCATGAACCTGGATTATCCCGCGGACAAGCTGCAGGTGATCGTGATCGACGACGGCAGCACCGACGGCACCTGGGCGGCGATCCAGCGGGCCTGGGCGACGTATCCCGAAATCCAGCTGATCCGGTTCGAGCAGGGCCGCGGCAAACGCCACGCCCTGGCGGCCGCCGTCCGCGAATCGGTCGGCCAGTTCCTGATCTTCATCGATTCCGACAGCTTCCTCGAAATCGACGCGATCCGGCGCCTGCTGGACCACTTCGCGGATCCCGAGGTGGCCGCCGTCACCGGCCACTGCGACGTGGAGAACGTCTGGACCAACGCCCTCACCAAGATGCAGTCGGTGCGCTACTACGTCGCCTTCCGCATCATGAAGGCCGCCGAAAGCGTCTTCGACAGCATCACCTGCCTGTCCGGCCCGCTGGCGTGCTACCGCCGCGAGCGCCTGCTGGAAGTGCTCGACGCCTGGGAAGGCCAGACCTTCCTCGGCCGGCCCGCCACGTTCGGCGACGACCGCAGCCTGACCAACCTGCTGCTGCGCCGGGGCCACAAGGTGCGCTACGCCGAGAAGGCCCAGTGCACCACCGTCGTCCCCGAAGACCACCTCACCTTCCTGCGCCAGCAGCTGCGCTGGAAACGCTCCTGGTTCCGCGAAAGCCTGGTCGCCTGCGCCTTCATGTGGAAGAAGCAGCCCTTGATGTCGCTGTCGTTCTATCTCGGCTTCCTGCTGCCGCTGGTGGCGCCGATCGTGGTCCTCCGCGCGCTGGTGCTGGTGCCCATGCTCAACGCCGTGTGGCCGATCAACTACGTCGCCGGCGTTCTCGTCATGAGCGCCATGATCAGCAGCGTCTACCTGCTGGTGAAGCGCTCGCGGCTGTGGCTCTACGGCGTGATGTTCTGCTTCTACTACATGTTCGTCCTGGTCTGGCAATTGCCGATCGCCGTGCTGACGTTCGCCGAGACCGGCTGGGGCACCCGGAGCAACACGGAAATATGAAAAAACTGTCGATCCTCCTCCAATGGCTCGTCGTGCTGGCCCTCGCGGGCGTGGCGGTCTATCCGTTCATCAAGGGGCGTCCGCAGCCCGAACGCCGGCCGGAAACCTGGCGCGGCTGGCAGGGCTTCATGGCCCTGTCCTACGCCGGCATCGGCGAAGGTTCGCCCGAGGTCTATCCCACGCCGGACCGCGTGGCGGAGCAACTCGCCGCGCTCCACGCCGCGGGCTACCGCACCATCACGCCGGCCGACGCCCTCGCCTTTCTGGAAGGCCGGCATCCGTTGCCCCCGAAAGCGCTGCTGCTCTTGTTCGAAGGCGGCCGCAAGGACAGCGTCATCTATACCGCCAAGGCGTTTCGGGAAACGGGCTTCGCCGGCACGCTGGCCCTCCCCACCCGCCTCCTGAAAGCCCGCGGCAACTTCTTCCTGCGCCGCGGCGACCTCAAGCGCATCGCGAAAATGGGCACCTGGTCGTTCGCCGGCATGGGCCACGCGGCCATCGATGAAATCCCCGCCGCGCCCGACGGCGCGCCCGGCCATTTCCTCACCCGCCGCGCCTGGACGAAAACCGGCGCGGAAAGCGACGCGGACTTCCGCCTGCGCGTCGCCGCCGACTACGCGCGCTGCCGCGAAATCCTCGCGCCGTTCGCCGGCGACGCCCCGCTCGCCTACGTCTATCCCTTCGCCGACGCCGGCCAAGGGCCCGAAGCCGACCCCGACGCCCGCGTCCTCAACCGCGACGAGGTCGAAAAGAATTTCCAAATGGCTTTCGTCCATGCCCTCCATCCGTTCAACGGCGCCGGCGCCGATCCCTACGAGCTGAATCGCTGGCGCGTGCCGGGCAATCTCTCCGGCGAAGAACTGGTTTGGCTGCTCGGACAATACGCCCCCCGCGCCGGCGCGGCCGGCGACCTCCGCGAAGTCGGCGCCTGGCAACTCGACGGCGACGTGCGCTATGCCGAAACCGGCGTGGACGTCGAAGCCGGCGCGGCCGCCTGGGCCCGCGGCAGCGACAACTGGTCGGACGTCGACGTGGAAACCACCCTCCGCCTCGGCGCGGACGCCGTCGCCTCCCTCTACGTGCGGCATGCCTCGCCGCAATCGTTCCTGCGCGTCACGCTCGCCGCCGACGGCGTGCGCGTGCAGGAAAACCTGAACGGGCGCCTGCGGACGCTCTTCCGGCAGCCCGATCCGATCGCGCCGGACGAAGCCGTCGCCGTGCGGCTGCGCGTCAAAGGCCCGCGCGCCTGGCTGTGGCGCGGCGACGAACCGGTCGCCGGCCCCCTGCCGCTCGCCGAACGCCGCCGGCCCGGCCGCGTCGGCCTGGGCGCCGAGGGCGGCAGCTTCCGGATCGATTCGTTCCGCGCCGCGCCGGTCGACGCGGTCTACGCCGTGGCCGACTCGCTGGAATCCTTCCCGGCCGAAGAACACGCCCGCGCGCTGGCGGTGATCGCCCCGCTCGCCGCGCCGGACAACGCCTCCTCCCCGCCGCCGCCTGCCTGGCTCGCCGCCGCCGCCCAAGGCACCGAAATCGTGCCCTGGCTCGCCGACGAAACCGCCTGGGAAGGCCTGGAAACCTGGCTCCGCCAGCCCATCGCCCGCGGCTTGATCTCCCGCGCCGCCGTGCCGACGCCCGCGCCGGAAACCCTCCGGCGCCTGCGCGACCTCGATCTCGCCGCGATCGTCCGCGTGCCCGCCGAAGAACTGCTCGCCGGCGCCTTCGATCCCGCCGGGCTCGGCGCCGACGACTGGATCCTGCTGGACGGTTCTCCCGAAGACGTCGCGGCCGCGCTGGATCGGTTGCTGGCCGTGCACCCCGCCAACCGCGTCTTGAGCTTCCTCGATCCCGCCCAATGCGCGCCATGGGGCATCGTCCCGGCCGTCCATTTCGGAAAATAAATATGAAAACGAACATGAAAACCTCGCCTACGAACTGGAAGCTCGCGATCGCCCTCGTCGGCCTGCTCGCCGCCGCCGGGGCCGGCGCCGCCCAATCGGAGCCGGTCTCCGTGCTGGATTGGGTCAACCGTTCGCAGGACGCCGCCCAGCGCGGCGACCTGGCTGCCGCCTTGGACCTCGCCCGCCAGGCCACCGTCCAAGACCCCGGCTATGCCGCCGGCTGGCGCCAGCTCGGCGCGGTCCAGCTCCGGCAGCGCGACTACGCCGTCGCCGCGAAGTCTCTCGAAGTCGCGCGTTCGCTCGATCCCCAAAACGCGTCCCTCCTGCGCGACCTGAGCACGGCGCAGTGGCAAACCGGCCAGACCAACGCCGCCATCGAATCCCTGGACGCCGCGTGCCGGCTCGAGCCGGACAACCCGACCGCCTGGCGCGATCTCGCCGCGTGGTACCAAGCCGCCGGCCAAACCGAAGCGGCGCTCGCGACGTTCCAGAAGACCGTCGAACTGGATCCGAAGAACGCCAACGCCTGGCGCGACCTCGGCTGGCTGTTGTGGTCCTTCAACCGCCGCGACGAAGCCATCTCCGCCTTCGACTCCGCGATCCGCAACGGCCTGAAAACCCGGCGCGAACTCGCCATCCAGCTCGTGGCCCAATTGATCGAAGCCGACCAAACCGACCAGGCCCTCGCCGCCCTCGCGCAATGGGAGCCCGACGCCTCTCCGCTCGACTTCGCCCTGCCGTTGGTCGCCAAAGGCCGCCTACAGGCCGCCAAGCCGCTGCTCCTGAAAGCCTGGGAGAAAGACCCGTCCCCGTTGACCGGTCTGTACCTCGCGCAGGCCGCCAGCCGCAGCGGCGGCGCCAAGCAGGTGCCCGTCTATCTCGCCCCCTTCCTGGAATCGCTCACGGCGAAAACCGATCCCGAACAGGTCCAAACCGTCCTGAAAACCCTCCTCGAAGTGGCGGAAAATCTCGATACGCCCGATGCCGCGACGACGCTTCTGGATAAACTGGGCAAACCCTACCGCAAAGATCCGCTCCTGCTCGACCTGATCGAAAAAACCGCCGGCCGCATGCGCTACCGCCGCCAGGACGCGGCCGCCGTCAATCTGTACCGCCGCCTGCTCGAGCGCGATCCCGACCGCACGGTCTGGATCGACGCCGTCGAGCTGGAACAAAAGCTCAACGGTTCCGGACCCGCGGAAAAACTTCTGGCGTATCTCCAGGACAAAGCCACGTCCGTCGCCGTCCGCGCCGGCGCGGAAGGCTGGAGCGCCCACCGCAAGGACCGCACCGCCGCCGCCATCGCCGGTTTCGAAAAGAGTCTCGCCGCCGATCCCAATCAACCGCGCCTGCGGAAGCTGCTCTTCGACAGCTACCTGAAGGCCGGCCGCCTCGAGGACGCCCGCGCGGCCGCCGAATGGATGGAAGACCAGATCGCCGCCGGCCAGGACGCCCTGCGTCCCGCCGCCGCGGAAATGTGGACGGCCTTGGGCGAACCGGACCGCGCCGCGGACTGGTGGCAACTGCTCCGGCTGGCCACCCCCGGCGTCTCGTACTACGCCATCGAGGAAGCCGCGGCCCACTATCTGGCCTGCCGGCCCGACGACGCCATCGCGGTGCTCGAAGAACTGATCGACTCCGAACCCTCGCCGCAGGCCTACGAAGCGCTCGTGGAAATCCACGTGGCCCTCGGCCATCCCGACCAGGCGGCCGAAGTCGCCAAGGCCGGCCTCGCCGTCGCGCCCTCCCCCGGCCTCTTCCGCGCCTACGCCGAAAACGCCGAGGCCGCCGGACAAGTCGCCGACGACAGCGTGGCCGCCGCCCGCAAGCTGCTTGCCGCCGATCCCGGCCACGTGCAGGGCACGCTCCTCGTCGCCCGGCAACTGCAGGAACTCGGCCAGACCGAGGATGCCGTCGCTTTCCAGGAAGACATCCTGAAGCGGAATCCGGACTTCTTTTCCGCGCTCGTCGGCCTCAAGAACGCCGCCTCCGCCGCGCACGATTTCGACCAGGCCTTGGCGTACTCGGAAACCATCGTCGCCGCCCGCCCGTGGGACGTGGAAAGCCAGCTCCGCCACGCGATCGCCCTATCCGAGGCCGAGCACGTGCGCAAATCCCTCCAGCTCCTGCGGCATACGGTCCGGCGCGACGAGCCGCAAGACCTGGTGCCCGTGCTGGTCTACCGCTACGTGGTCGATTGCCCCTATCCCGGCCGCAACACCGTCGCCCAGATGGACGCCCATCTGCGCCGGCTCGCCGCCGACGGCTACCGCCTGGCCACGCCCGAACAGCTCGCCTGGCCGCTCGCGCAGCCCGCCGCCGTCGTTGTCCTCGAGGACGCCGATCTCGCCGTGCTGCAGGCCGTGGACGCCGTGCTCGCGGAGCTCGGTGGCCGCGCCGTCTACGCCGCCCACCGCGGCATCCTGACGCGCGCCATCCCCGGCAAGCCCGCGCCGGCCGACTTGCGCCGCCTCGCGGAGTCCGGCCGCTGGCTGATCGCTTCCTCCGGTCCCGAAAACGACCGCCGCCAGCCCGTCGCCGCCGACGGCCGCCGCGGCAATCCGTTCACCCATCCGATCGTCAAGAAACAGCGCGCCGAAACCGACGCCGCCTTCCGCAAGCGCCTCGCGACGGAATTCGCGGCGGACGCGGACGCCTTGGGTCCGGTTCCCGAAAAGCTTCTCGTCTATCCGTACGGCGACTACGGCCAGGCCTCGCTCGACACCACGCGCGAATACGCCGAAACCTACCGGGACGTCGTCGCAGCCGATTTCGACCAAGCCATTTTCTACGACGACAGCGGCTTCCTCGCCCCGGACCACGATCCGCTGCGGATTCCGGCGCGCGTCGTGCCCGCGTCCTGGACCGCCGACCGCCTCGCCGAACATCTCCGGCAGGACAACCCCGGCGTCCGCGCCCAGCTCGAACTGGCGAAGCTCCTGTACTGGAACCGCCAGCACGAAGAGGCCAACTACTGGTTCGGCCGCGCCCTGGCCGCCGGCGCCGACCCCAAGGAAGTCGCTTTCAACCACGGCGCCAACGCCCACCAGCAAGGCGACGTGCCCATCGCCCTCGACCAGCTGCGCCAGGCGCGGGAACTCGCGCCGGACGATCCCAAGGTGGCGCGCGCGCTGACCGATGCCGGCGACCGCAAGCGCCTGACCCTCGAAGTCGGCGGGCGGTACTGGGAAGACAACGAAAACCGCTCCTACGAGCAGTACTCCGCTCAGGCCGGCGGTTACATCCGCGATTACCTGCGCCTCGGCGGTTTCGCCGACGCCAACCGCTGGAAAACCGACGGCCTCGGCGACGAACGCGGCACCCGCATCGGCGCGGAAGCGCGCTGGCACCTCTATCCGCAGATCTGGCTCGACGGCCAGCTCTGGCAACTGCAATTCGACGGCGATCTCGCCGACCTCGTCGGCGGGAACCTGCGCCTGCACCTGCCCAACCGCTGGCTCGGCGGCTACGCCGAACTCGGGTTCTCGCGCGACGAAATCGAAACCGTCGAAGCCCTGCGCGCCGGCGTGCACGCCGACACCTATCAACTCGCCACGTACTCGCGCCTGTTCGACAAGGTCGACCTCTTCGCCAATGCGCAGCAGATCGACCGCAGCGACGACAACCAGACCTGGCTGGTCTTCGGCCGGGCCGTCTACCGCCTCAAGGAATGGCCTTATCTCGGCGCCGGTTACCTGTTCCGGTTCGGCGACAGCGATTTCGATCCCGACGAGTACTGGGCGCCCGAGGGCTTGGAGCAGCACCAGCTCTACGCCACGTGGCGCGGCGCGTGGGGCTCGCTGAACTACTCCTTCAGCGGCCAGGCCGGCTACTCGCGCGAGACGAACGTCGATTGGCAGTTCATCTGGGGCGGCAATGCCCGCCTCGACTGGACCATCGCCCGGCGCCTGACCCTGCGCCTGGAAGGCGTCTACCAGGAAAGCGCCACCTACGACCGCACCACCGTCTCCGCCGCGGCGCTCTTCCGGTTCTGAGGCCGTCCCCGCGGCCTTGCGCCGCGGGGAATTCTCATCTTTGAAACGCGAACGGCTCGCGCCGTTTCCCTACCCCAGCGTCAGCCGGTTCCGGCCTGCGCGCTTGCTGCGATAAAGCAGTTCATCCGCGCGCTTCACGAGGTTTTCCGTGGTGTCGTCCGACCGGAAGAGCGTGGCGCCGATGGACATCGTGACCGAAATCCGCCGGTCGCCGTGGACGACGTACGACGTTTCGATCAGGGAACGCAGCCGGTTGCCCATCCGCTCCAGATCTTTCTCGCCGATGCACCGGATGACCCCCGCGAATTCTTCGCCGCCCCAACGCCCGTACACGTCGTAGGGCCGGGCATTGGCGTTCAAGGTGCGCGCGATGAACTTGAGGACGACGTCCCCCACGTCGTGGCCGTAGCGGTCGTTCACCGTCTTGAAATGGTCGATGTCCATGAACAGGAACCCGAACGGTTGGTCCGCGAAACGGCGGATTTCCTCGAAACGGCTGATGATTTCCCGCTCGACGTAGGCCCGGTTCGCCAGTTGCGTCAGGTTGTCCAGCAACGCCATGCGTTCCAGTTCGATGATCCGCAGTTCGTTGGCCGCCTGGTGGCTGATGTCCGTGAACAGTTCGATTCCGCCGATGACGCTTCCCGCTTCGTCCGTCAAGGGACTGGCCCGGACGGAAACCGGCACGCGGTGCCCATCCTTGTGGTGCAGGTAGATTTCGCCTTGGCGAAGCTTGCCGTCGCACATGGTTTCCGCCAACGGGCAGGTGCCGGTGCACAGGGCGCAACCGTGCCCGTCGACGTGGGTGAGGATATTGTCCGCGCAGGATTTGCCGACGACTTCCGCCGCCGTGAATCCGGAAATCCGCTCCGCCGCCTTGTTCCAGTAGGTGATGACGCGCTGGCGATCGACGAAGTACAGGCCGTCGTGGAGGTTGTCGAGGATTCGCCTGAAGGAGTCGTCGGTCAGTTTCACGGGGCCGTCTCCCGCGCCGGGGTTTGCAACTGGTTCCGGCCGGCCTGGACGTCGGCGATCGTGTAGAAGTTCAAGCGCTCGGAAGCATAGCGCAGCATTTCCTCGAAATCGGAGCGGCGCGTGCCGTAATCCGGCCCGATCCGGACCAAATTCCCCACGGCGAGCGCGCCGGGAGCCGCTTCGTCCAGGACGACGGTCGCGCCCTCCGCGCTTTGCACGTGGAGAAGGTCGTTTGCGTTTTGCCGCCGCTCCACGTCGGGAACCAGCACGTAGTCTTCTCCTTCATCCAGCTGGATCGGCCGGTCCAGCGTCACCGCGTTTCCCGCGATCGCCGTTACGCGGCCGTCGCTGAACGCGTCGTCCGGCAGAATCCGGTGGCCGTAGAGAAACAGCACGCTGCCCCGCCGATGCGCCAGATCGATCCATTTTTCGATCAGCTCGATCGGCGCGTATTGCGCGGTGTCGATCGACGTGCCCGGCAGCGATCCGTCCGCCCGCACGCCGTCGGCCAGCGCCAGGGCATTCACGCGCCGGAAACTGCCCACCCGTTCCAGCGCGGCCCGTTCGATCTCCGGCGTCGACGCGTTGAACGGAAAGACCAGGGCGTCGACCCGCAGCCCGCCCGTCCGCAGGAATTCCAGCGACGGCTCCAGTTCGTTCGCCAGCCAAGCGTCCAGCCCCTTGGTCTGCACGTAGCGCGGGGCGTTGTAGTGGTTCGCCGTGTGCGAGCCGATTTCCCAGCCGAAATCGTCCTGCAGGCTCCGCAGCTCGTCCATCGTGATCCGGCCGTCCAAGACGTACTTGTTGTTGACGAATCCCGTCGCCACGCCGCCGTATTTTTTCACCAGCGGCGCCACCTCCGTCCGCCACGAGTGCCAGCCGTCGTCGAACTGCAGCGCCAGTCCGCCCCGCAGTTCCGCCGCCAGAACCGGCGTCGCCAGCCCTCCGAAAACCCAGATGCCGCAAATAAGAAACGCTGTTTTCATCATTCCTGATTTCGATACTAAACCAGTATACTTGATTATTGCCGCAAATCCATCGCCGTTTCTAAAAAGTGCGCGTACGGCTTGCCCCTTTCCCGCCGACGCCCGAGGCTTGCCGCGTTGCCGCGGCGCGGGGTACGCTGTTCCCCCATGAACGCCCCCGGCCGGCCCATTCTGGAACTCCGCCGCGCCACGTTCCGTCTCGACGAGCGGCTCGTGTTCCGGCGCACGGACTGGACCCTCCGTCGCGGCGAACATTGGCTCGTGCTCGGCCCGACCGGCTCCGGCAAGTCCGTTTTCTGCCGCGCGCTGCGGGGCGAACTTCCGCTCGTCGCCGGCGCGGCCGACTGCCGCTTTCCGCCCGCCCCCGGGCGCATCCCCGAGGATGCCATCGCCTATCTCGCGGCCGAACATTGGTCCTTCGACCCCGCCGATGGCCCGCCCGCCCGCTGGTTCAGCCTCGATTGCGAACAAAGCCCCCTGGTCGCCGACGTCCTGACCTGGGCATCCGTCGAGGAAATCAATCCCTTCGAAATCGTCCGGCGCCGGACGGCGGACGTCGCCCGGTGGAAACGCCGCGCCCAAAGCATCGTCCGCGCGCTGGCCATCGAACCCCTGCTCGCCAAGCCGCTCCTGGCGCTCTCCAACGGCGAACGCCGCAAGATCGCCCTCGCCCGCGCGCTGATGCGCGCGCCGAAAATCCTCGTCCTCGACGATCCCTTCGCCGGTCTCGATGCCGCCTTTCGCCGGCATTTGCGCGATCTGCTCGAGAGCCTGATCCGCCGCCGCGCGGTCGCGCTCGTGCTCGTCGGCGCGGATCCCGCCGATTGGCCCCGCGGTCTGACCCACGCGCTGCGCATCGACCGGTTCCGCGTCGCCGACCAAGGCCCGCTGGCCCGTCTGCGGCGGACGTCCGCCGTCGCGCGCCTGCTCCGCGCCGCCGCACCACCGTCCCGCGCCCGGAGCGCCCGCCGGACCGGCGCGACCGGCGCGGAACTCGTCCGCTTTCGCGACGTCCGGATCGGCTGGGACGAGACATGCGTCCTCGAACACGTCGACTGGACCGTGCGCGCCGGGGAAAGCTGGGCCATCGTCGGCCCCAACGGCTCCGGCAAATCGTCTTTGCTGAGCTTCGTGCTGGGCGATAATCCCCAAGTCTACGCCAACGACGTCCGCCTCTTCGGCCGCCGGCGCGGCACCGGCGAAAGCATCTGGGACGTCCAGCGGCGGATCGGCCGCGTCTCCCCCGAATTTCAGGCGACCTTCGATCCCGATCTCACCGGCCTCGAAACCGTGCTGACGGGCTTCCGCGACATCCCCACCCTCTGCGCGCGACCCACCGCCCGGCAAATCGCAGTTGCCCGCGGCTGGCTGCGCCGGCTGGGGCTTACTTCGTTGGCCGCGCGCGTTTTCGGCCGGCTTTCCGCCGGCGAACAGCGCTTGCTGCTGCTCGCCCGCGCGCTCGTGAAATCCCCGCGCCTGCTGGTGCTCGACGAGCCCTGCCAAGGGCTCGACCGCGCCCATCGCCGGCGATTCGTCGTCGAAGTGGACCGCCGCATCCGCCAAGGCGCCACCGCGCTCTACGTCACCCATCGGCGCGACGAAATCCCCGCCGCCATCCGCCGCGTCCTGCGTCTGGGCGGCGGCCGCGCCCGTCCCGGCGCGCGCTAGGCGCCTACCGCACCAGATCGCACGCCTCGGGCGGCATCCAGTGCTTGTCCCGCCCCGCCCACTTCACGTTGCAGCCGATGGGATTCGTGACCGGCACGCTCACCGGCCGGCCCGAAGTCAATTCGTCCAGGGTGCGGTCGAGATCGTGGACCGTGGCCTTCGCCGGCTCGCGCGGGTTGTCCAGCGCCCGCCCGGTGTAGACCAGCTTGCGCGCGCGGTCGAACACGAAGAAATGCGGCGTCCGCAGCGCCCCGTAGGCGCGGGCGACCTCCTGCGATTCGTCGTGCAGATAGACCCACGGAAAATGGAATTCCTCCATGCGGCCGACCATGTGCGCGAAATCGTCCTCGGCGTAGGTATGCTTGCTGTTGGAATTGATCGCCACGAACCGCACGCCGCGATTCTTGAACTTCTCCGCCGTCACCCGCGTGGTTTCGTCGGAGCCGATCACGTAGGGACAATGGTTGCAGGTGAAGAAAACCACCAGCACGTCCGCGCCGGCGAAATCCGCCAGCCCGTATTTCTTTCCGTCCGTCGCCGGCAATTCGAACGCCGGCGCCGAGGCTCCGATCTCCAGCGTGAAGCTCATCCGGACCTCCTTTCGTTCCTTGGTCGGAATCTACCCCGCTTTTTCCATGGCGTGGAAAATATTTCCGGATTTTTCCACGCCGTGGAAAACTTTTTTCCACGCCGTGGAAAAACGCGCCGGAAGGAGAAACGCCTATTCCGCCACGCGCGCCGACAGGACGCGTGCGACCATCCGGCGCGTGGCGCCGGCCTGGCGGGCGACGAGTTCGGCGGCGGCGCGGCCGAGGCGCGACCGTTCCGCGGCGTTGTCCAGCAACAGCAAGACGATGGCTTTCAGCTCGTCGGCGTCCTGCGCCTGCGCCCAGGCGTGGGCCTCGCGGAAATCCTGCGCGATGGCCGCGAAGTTTTCCATGTGCGGTCCCACGACGACGGGCTTGCCGTCGCGCGCCGGCTCGATGGGGTTTTGCCCGCCGGTTTGGGTCAGGCTTTTGCCGACGAAAGCGACGTCTGCCGCGGCGTAGAAACCGCGCAATTCCCCGGTGGTATCCACCAGCAGCACGTCGGGGCGCCGGTCCGGCGACGCGGCGTCGTCCGGGAATTGGCTGCGCTGCAGGACGGAAAGCCCGCGCCGGCGGATCGCCTCGAGGACCTCCTCGCGGCGTTCGGCGTGGCGCGGCACCAGCACGAGCATGAAGCCGGGATGGGCCGCTTTCGCTTCGCGGAACAGATCGAGCAGCACGTCCTCCTCGCCCGCCCACGTCGAGCCGCCGACGAGCACCGGGTGCCCCGGCTTCACGCCGATTTTCGCCAGCAGGGCGCAGGCGCGGGCTTCCGCCGTCGGCGGCGTCGGGCCGATGTCGTACTTCGCGCTGCCGGCGATTTCGATGCGGTCCTCCGGGGCGCCGAGCGCCAGCAGGCGGTCGCGGTCTTCGGCGCTCTGCACGCAAAACCAGTGAATCTCCGGCAGGAGGCGGCGCGTGATGAAGCGGATCCGCCGATAGCCCCGGAACGAGTGTTCGGAAATGCGCCCGTTGATCATCACGGTCGGAACGCCTTGCTGGCGCGCGTAGCGGATCAGGTTGGGCCACATCTCGTTTTCGACGAGAACGACGGCGGAGGGCCGGATGCGCCGCAACGCGCGCGGCATGACCCACGGCACGTCCATCGGAAAATAGAGGGTGACGTCGGGCGCCTGGATTTTCTTCAGCGCGAGGGCATGGCCGGTGGACGTGTTCGTCGTCAGCACGAAGCGGATGGACGGATCGCGCCGGCGCACTTCGTCCATGAAGGAAAACGCCACGGCCAATTCGCCGACGCTGACGGCCTGGATCCAGATCGGGCGGCCCGGCCCGGCCAGCCAGGCCGCTTCGGCGGCTTCGTAGCGGCCGAAGCGCTGGGCGAAATGGCGACCGTAGCCGCCGCGCCGCAGCATGCGCAGGATGAAATGCGGCAGAAGACAAGCGAAGGCGATCGGAAACAGCAGATTGTAGAGCCACCAGATCATGGAACGATTCCCTTGTTCATTTGCAGGACGGGCAGCAGCACCGCCAGCGCGATCAGCGTCACGAACAGGCCGACCACCAGCGTCATCCCGATTTCCAGCAGCATCATGCCGCGCGACGCCAGCCGGTCCCAGCTCTGCTGGAAGCGCTGCGCGGCGTTGTCGAGCAGTCCCGTCAGATTGCCGCCGGCCTCGCCGGCCTGCACCCAGGCCGCCAGCGAGGGATGCAACGGGCGGATGCCGCGGATGACCTCGACCAACGGCTTGCCCTGCCCCATGGCGGCGGTTTCGCGGCGCGCGCAATCGGCGAGCCAGGCGCTGCCCGAGGCCCGGCCGGCCATCGGGACGCTTTCGATCAGCCCCACGCCGCGCTCCAGCAGCAGACCCAGCACGCGCACGAACCGCAGGCTCGTCAAATCGCGCCAGCCGCCGCCCACCAGCGGGATCGCGAACAGCCGCCGGTCCACGCGGATGCGCAGCGCCTCGTCTTCGCGGAGCCGGCGCCGAAGCCAGGCAACGCCTCCGGCGGTTCCTGCCGCCAGCGCCAGCAGGCCCAAGCCGAACGCGCGTCCGCCCGCCAGCATGACCGTGGTCAGCAACGGCAGCTTCACGTGGGTTTCGGCGAAGAGCCGCTGCACCATCGGCAACATGAAAACCAGCACCAGGCCGCCGACGACGACCGCCAGCGAAACCACGATGCACGGATAGAGCAGCGCCGTCATGAGGCGTTCGCGCAGTTTTTCCTGTTCTTCGAGAAAGGCCGCGAGGCGGTCGAGGGCCGCGTTCATGCCGCCCGTGCGTTCGCCCACTTCCATCACCGCCTGTTCGAAGGCCGTGACCTGCGCCGCCGCCGCGGCCATCGCCGCGCTGAGCGGCCGTCCTTCGCGCACGGCGTCGCGCACCGCCGCCAACAGCGGACGGGCCTGGTCCAGTTCGGGGGCCTGCAGGATCACGTCCAGCGCGGGTACCAAGGCGACGCCGGATCCCAGCAGCGCGGCCAGCTCGCGATAGAACATCGTGCGAATCTCCGCGGAAAACGCCGCGGCTTTCTTCGGCGCGCCCCGGGCGGCCCGGCCGCCCACCGGCTGGAGGGTTTCGGGCAGCAGACCCCGCGCGGCGAGGCGCTTGCGCGCATCCTTCCGGTCGGCGGCCTCGATCAGCCCGGTCTGCGCATGGCCGGAGGCGTCGTAGCCTTTGTACTCGAAGGTCGTCATGCCCCGGCCCCGCCCCCGCTATTCCCGCCGAGCGCCCGCGGCCCGCAGCACTTCGGCGACCGACGTGACGCCCGCGCGGATCTTGTCGACGCCGTCGTCGAGCATGTCGCGGAAGCCCGCGGCAACGGCCATGCGCCGCAGTTCCGCCGGCGGGACGGCCGTGCGAATGGCTTCCGAAATCGACGACGAAACCGCCAGCAATTCGTGGATGCCGGTCCGCCCCTTGTAGCCGCCGAGGCATTCCCCGCAGCCGGACGGCGACGCCTCCCAAACCGGCGTCCCCGCCAGCTTGGGCTGTCCCAGCAAGCCAGCATCCGCCGCGGCCAGCGCAATTTCGCGCCGGCAATGGGGACACAGGCGGCGCACCAAACGCTGCGCCAGCACCGCGCGCGTGGCCGAAGCCAGCAGATAGGGCGGAATGCCCATGTCCACCATGCGCGTCACCGCCCCCACCGCGTCGTTCGTGTGCAGCGTGGTGAACACCAGATGGCCCGTCAACGACGCCCGCACGACGATTTCCGCCGTTTCCAGGTCGCGCGTCTCGCCGACGAGCACCACGTCCGGATCCTGGCGCAGCACGTGGCGCAAACCGCGGGCGAACGTCAGGCCGATCTTCGGGTGCACCTGCATCTGGCCGATGTTCGGCAGCTGGTATTCGATGGGATCCTCGATGGTCAGGACGTTGAGATGCGCCGTGTCGAGCTCGCGCAGTGCCGCGTAGAGCGTGGTCGTCTTGCCGCTGCCGGTCGGCCCCGTCACCAGCACGATGCCGTGCGGTTCGCGCAGGATGCCCCGGAACTGACCGAGCCTTTCGGGCGACATGCCCAGTTCGTTCAGGGTATAGCGCGTGGATTCGCGATGCAGCAGGCGCAGCACGATGCGCTCGCCCTCGGCCACCGGGACGCTGGACACGCGGACGTCGATCTCCCTGGCGCCGACGCGCACGCGCGCCACGCCGTCCTGCGGGAGGCGCTTTTCGGCCAGGTCGAGCTTCGCCATGACTTTCAGGCGGGCCGTCAGCGCGTTTTCCAGATGCCGAGGCGGGCTCGGTTGCTCGTAGAGCAGCCCGTCGATGCGGTAGCGGACGGCCAAGGCGTTGGCGTACGGTTCGATATGGATGTCCGAGGCGCCGCGCTTCACGGCCTCCAGCAAAATCAGGTTCACGTAGTGCGCCACCGGCGCGTCGGCGCTGCCCGCCAGCAAATCGTCGGCCTCGCGGCGGGCGGGAACGACCGCCCCGTCGTCCGTGGCGGCCTCGCCGGCCTGCGCGGCGGCCTCGCCGGCCTGCCCCGCGCGGCGGAAGTAGCACCGGTCGATCGCGCGCTGGATTTCGGCGGCCGGCGCGACGACCCAGACGGCTTCGACGCCCAGCAGCAGCGCGAGATCTTCGTAGGCCTGGAGGGCGGCGGATTCGGCGCCCGCGATCGCCACCTGTCCGTTCCAGCGGAACGGCACCAGCACGTTCCGCCGAACCCAATCCACGGGCACCGTTTCGATCAGCGCCGGATCGAGCCATTCCTCCTCGATGCGGTCCAGCGCGGGAAAGCCCTGGGCGGCGTCGCTCATCGCTTGTCGCTCGTCCGGGGTTTGCGTTTCTCCGCCTTCTGCTTCGCGCGTTCGGCGTCGTCTTGCCGCGCGGCCTTGTCGGCGGCGGGATCCGGATCGTCCAAAACCGTTTCCGCCTGCTCCAGGCTGGTGGCGCGCTCCAGCCGGGCTTTTTCCTGCTCGGCCAGGTTCATGTCGGTCACGATGCGCGGCGTCACGAAGATCAGCAAATTCGTCCGCTTCTTGGAATCGCTCGTCGAGCGGAACAGGGCGCCCAGAAACGGAATGTCGCCCAGCAGCGGGACCTTGGTCGCGATTTTCGCCGTGTCCTCGCGGATCAAACCGCTCAAGATCACCGTCGACCGGTCGGGGATCGTCACCGTGGTCTTGACCTCGCGCTTGGCGATGGTCGGCGTGTATTTCAGCGCGTCGCTGCTTTCCTCCACCACCGATTCGATGCTGGGATTGAGGTCGAGCTGGATTTCGCGGTCGGGATTCACGTGCGGGGTCAGCTTCAGCTTGATGCCGACGTCGAGCCGGTCGATGTTCTGGATGTAGTCGCGATCGGAACCGGACCCTTCGACCGACGATTTCAGGATGGGGATGTTTTCGACGACGCTGACGGACGCCTCGAGGTTGTTCTGCGCCCAGAGGGGGATGTTCGACAGGATCTTCAGATCCCGGTTGCCCGCGACGGCCTGCAGATAGAGCGGGATCTGGTTGTAGATCGTTCCGTCGGGCCCCGTGAATGTCCCGCTGATCACGCCCATGGCGAGGCCCTGCGGGAACGTCCCATCCTTCAGCAGCGCCATCATCGAGTCGCTGTCGCCGTAGCGCGAGCGGCCGAAGGCGCCCGTGCCGCTGCCATCGGGCCGGTCGAGGCCGAACCATTCCACGCCCAGATCGAGCCCCTTCTCCATGTTGACTTCGGCGATGAGCACTTCGACGAGCACCTGCTGCGGCACCACGTCCAGGCGTTCCACCAGCCGCCGCACGTATTCGAAATCCTGCGGCGAAGCGTCCACCAGCAGCGCGTTGTTCGCCACGCTCGGCTCGATCGCGATGTCCCGTTCCACGGGCGCGCCTTCCGTCGCCGGCGCCTTCCCCAGCAAGGCGTTCAGGCTCTTGGACGCCTCTTCCGCCGAAAGGTACTTCAGGAAAATCGCGTTCAGCCGCCCAAAGCCGTTCGGGTTCTCCACGTCCATTTTCTGGATGATGCGCTTCGTCTCCGCGATCTGCAGCGGCAGGCCCACGAGGATCAGGCTGTTGGCTTGCGGAGCGGAAACCACGGTGAAATCCGTCGGCAGTTCGCCCGAGCCCCCGGCCACCTGCTGGAAGTGGCGGTTGATCTTGTTGACGGCGCTGTCGGTGGCGCCGAAGGTCGCGCGCAGTTGCTTGGCCACTTCCTCGGCGCTGGCGTACTGCAGCGCGACGACCTCGACGACGCTGCCCGAACCCGGCTTGTCGATCTCCTCCACCAATTTCTCCAGGCGCGCCACGTTGGAGGCCGTATCCGTCACGATCAGGTGGTTGCCGGGCAGAAACACCTCCAGCGCGCCTTCCTTGCCGCCGCGCACCAGCGGCTCGAAGCTTTTCTTCACGTCCGCCGCGCCCACGTTTTTCAGCGGGATCAGCTTGGTGACGAGGCCGCCCTCTTCGCCGCTGCCCGCGGGCAGCGCGGGCCCGGCCGGCAGCGCGACCACCTGGTAGACGCCCTTGCGCTCGGCCACCGTATAGCCGCTGGCTTCCAGCATGTTCAAATACAGCGGGTAGACTTCGTCGATCGAAATGGCGCCCGGCGCCAGGATGCTCACCTTGCCCGTGATGCCTTCCGGCACCACGAACGTCTTGCCGGTGATCTTGCCCACGATCTGCGTCACCAGGCGGATGTCCGCCTGCTCGAAACTGAATTGCACTTTTCCGGCCGCGGGCGCGGCGACCGGGTCGGCCTCCGCGTCCGCCGCCGCGAACGCCGGCGCCAGGACCGGCGGCACCGGAGCCGGCGCGGCATGCCCGCCCGAGCGTCCTCCGCGGAAATCGTCGCCGGCCGTTTGCGCCGAACACAGGGCCGCGCCCAGCAACCATGCCCAACCCGTCCCGCCCAGCCAGCGCCTTTTCATCTGGAGATTCCTCGTTCGCTCTTGCGGATGAATTCCACGAAATTCCGGGTTTCCGGCGTAGGCGCGATTTCCGCCTCGATGCGCTCCAGCGCTTTCGCAACGGTCAGATCCGAACGGAACACGATCTTGTAGGCCGCTTTAAGGGCCTGTTGCGCCTCCGGCACGACTCCGTGCCGTTCCAGCCCGACTTTGTTGAGACCATACACTTTCAGGGGATCGCCGTCCGCCATCATGTATGGCGGCACGTCCTTCACCGCTTTGGTATAGCCGCCCAGAATGCTCATGCGTCCGATGCGCACGAATTGGTGGATGCCCGTCAGCCCGCCGATGATCGCGTCGTCCTCCACGATCACGTGGCCGGCCAAGGTCGCGTTGTTGGCCATGATCACGCGATCGCCCACGATGCAGTCGTGCGCCACGTGGCAGTAGGCCATGATCAGGCATTTCGAACCCACGCGGGTCTCGCCGCCGTCGAACGTCGCGGCGTTCAGCGTGGCGCATTCGCGGATCACGGTATTTTCCCCGACCACCAGCCGCGGCGCCCCGCCCTTGTACTTCAGATCCTGCGTCTTGCCGCCCACGTTCGCGAACGGCCAGACTTCGCACCCGGCCCCCAGCGTCGTGTGCCCCTCCACGCTCACGTGGGAGCGCAACGTCGTCCGGTCGCCCAGCCGCGCGTTCGGTCCCACCAGGCAGAACGGACCGATCGACACGTCTTCGCCCAGCTCCGCGCCGGGCTGGACCACCGCCAGAGGATGGATCGTCGCGCCCATGCCTATTTGCCTCCGCCGAACATCATGACCGCTTCGCAGGCCAGTTCGCCGTCCACCAGCGCCCGGCCTTCGACCTTCGCCATGCCCAAGCGCAGTTTCAGAAACTTGATCTCCATCCGCAACTGGTCGCCCGGCACCACCATCCGACGGAATTTTGCGCCATCCACCCCCAGGTAGTACGAGACCTTGCCTTCCGAACCCAGCACCTTGTTGAGCAGAATGCCGGCGGTCTGCGCCATGGCTTCGAGCTGCAAGACGCCGGGAAAGACCGGCATGCCGGGAAAATGCCCCTGGAAACAGGGCTCGTTCGCCGCGACATTCTTGATCCCCACGATCCAGTCCTTGTCGTTGCACTCCACGATCCGGTCCACCAGGATGAATGGATGGCGATGGGGCAGGATTCCCAGGATGTCTTTCGAGTCGTAGATGGTTTCCATCGATATTTCCTCCACTAAAACCGGTGCACATTACCATTCCCCCCCCGCTGCCGACAAACCCCAAAACGCCTTCTTTCAAATAACTTGAAATCCGCCCGGTCCGGCTTTCTAATGCACGCCGCACCTCCGGACGGGTGGCGAAATTGGCAGACGCGCCAGACTTAGGATCTGGTTCCGCAAGGATTAGGGGTTCGAGTCCCCTCCCGTCCAATCCGATTTTTCCCTGGCGGAAGGGCCGCATGGGAGTTGCCAGCGGCGGAGCCGACTTGATAAAGTACGCGATCAGAAACGAAATCCTCAAGGAGCCCGCCATGAAATCTGTCGTGAAACTCGTTGTTTTGGCGCTGTTGTTCGCCCTGGCCCTCCCCGCGGTCGTCGCCGCCGATCAAGCCACCGGCCTGGTCCAATCCTGCGCCCGGGGCAGCGTTACGCTGGACGACAACGGGACCCTCCGGCTGTTCAATCTGTCCAGCCGGCAAACGGTCTACGAGCCGCTCACCTGGCGTCCCACGGTGGGCGACAAGGTCGATTTTCTCTTCGTGGTCAACAAGGGCACTTTGGTCGTAAACAAGGCCACGCTGCTGGAAGCCGGCCCCAACACCATCGCCGACTTGGCCAGCCCGGCGGTCGTCACCATCGTGGAAAAGGGCCGGTCCGGCGTGATCGGCCAACTGGAATCGGGCCACACCATCCGGTTCGCCTCCAGCCGGCGGACGATTTGGGAACCGGCGGGCTGGCTGCCCACCCCGGGCGAAAAGGCCGAGGTGAAATTCCAAACCGTCAAGGAACGGTTCGGCTTCGGCGTCGTTTTCGACGCGACCCGGATCGCGAAGAAAACCGCCGAATAGGAACGGCGCGCTTGACCTCCGGCGGTCTTTGCCGCATATTTCGCTTGGTTTTTAAGGAGAGGATTCGCATGAAAAAAGCCCTGTTCGCGATTTGCATGGCCGTCGTGGCCGCAACCATCGTCGGTTGCGAGGATTACGACGAGGAACCCCTGCAGTTCGTCAATTCCTCTTCCTACACCATTACGATTACGTCTCTTTCCAGCGAGTGGGTCGGCTTCGTCCTGCTTCCCGGCCAAGAAAAGAAATTATCCGGCATCCGCGACGTCGATTACGACTTCGCGCCGGACAAATTCGTGCAAGAAGGCTCGGCGTCCACGGATCGCTACATCGTCTTCGTCGATATCCCGCGTGCCGACATCCAGTGGGGCAATTGACGGCTCCGCCCTGCGTAGCCATTTGCCAACCGGAGGCTTTGGGCCTCCGGTTTTTTGTCGCTCGCCGTTCCCTTTTCGTTGTCGTTCGGCCGTCCAGCCGGTATGATTCTGTTCATGTTTCGCCCGATTTCATTCCGGATGGCTCTCCTGCTCGCGCTGGCTTTGCCTCTCGGCGCGACGCATGCGCGCGCCGAGGGCCACGAGTACTTCGCCAATTTCCCCGAGACCGGATCGGCCTACGTCGACGGCACCTTCCTCGGCCAAGACGGTTCGACTTGGACCTACGTCCAATGCCAAGGAAGCCGAGTCATTTCGGCCCCGACGCCCGGCTTTGCAAAGGGGGGACCGCCGCTCGCTTTCGTCGGCTCCTCCAACCTTGTCGGCGGCTGCGGCACGCTTTCTTTCGACTGGATGCAAATGTTCACCACGACCGTCAGCGTGGACGTCGTCGTCAACGACGTCGTCTTGCATACGGTCAACGGCGGCGGACAAAACGTCACCAACCATGCCGGCCCGCTGGACATCCATGTCGGCGGCATCTTTTCGCTGGCAATCCGACAACACTCGTCGGGATCGGGCCAGGTCGCCATCGACAACGTCGAATGGACGTCCTACGACGGCAGCGTCCTGCCGCCCTCGGTTGCGTTCGAACCCAGCGACACGAACATCGCGACGGCCTACGGTCAACTCATCCAATTCGACGTGAAAGTCGCCGAACCCAACGGAGACGAGGTCCGCCTCTGGGCCGCCAGCCTACCCGCCGGCGCCGCCTTCAACGCCGTAACGGGATTGGCCCCCTTCGCCTCCACGTTCTCCTGGACGCCCACCGTTGCCCAAACCGGCAACTACGAAGTCGTCTTCTACGCCGGTGACCCCGACGGCACCAATTCCAGGACCTGCTCCATCGAAGTCACCCCCATCTACCCCTACTATTATGTCGCCGAAGGACTTTCCGGCGCCGCGCTCCGCGCTGCCCTCCACGCCATCGTCACCAACGGCGCCATTCAGCTGGACAACGACGGCGAAGATGCCGCCATGCAGGAGATCCATACCGACCCGGACAACACCAACAACGTCCTGCTGCTCTACAACCCCACCTCTTCCGTTCCCAAGACGCTGTACAACGGATCCGGCGGCTGGAACAAGGAACACTGCTGGGCTCAATCCCGGAACCTGAGCGGCGACGGCCCCGACCAGGTCGACGTCCACAACCTTTACGCCGAAGACATAGACGTCAACGCCCTGCGCGGCAACCTCGTATTCGACGAAAGCAATCCCGCCGACTCCGGCTTCTGCCTGCCGGCCACCAATCTGACCCCGCAGACCAGCATGGATACCAGCATGGACAGCGATTCCTGGGAACCTCCGCCCGCCTCCAAGGGCAACGTCGCGCGCGCCGTTTTCTACATGGCAGTCCGCTACGACGGCAGCGAGACCGGCGGACCGCCCCTCGAGCTCTCCGACACGCCGGACACAAACCAAATGGGCGTCCTGACCACGCTGCTCGCCTGGCACGCGGCCGATCCGCCCGATGCCGCCGAAAGCAACCGCAACGAAATCATCTACACGACGTACCAACACAACCGGAATCCCTTCATCGACCATCCCGAATGGGTCGAGGAAATCTGGGGCACCAACAACGTCCCGCCACAATTCGTTCCGCTCGCCACCCAGCAGGTCGCTGTGAATTCCCGCCTCGCGTTCGAAGTCCGCGCGCTCCCCACCGGGGGCGATCCCGTGACGCTTTTCATGAGCAACGCCCCGTCCGACGCCGTGTTCTACCCCACCAACGAGGCTGGCACATTCGTCTGGACGCCCACCAACGCGGGTGCCGTTTCCGTCGATTTCTACGCCACCGACAACGATGGCACGGCCCATCAGTCCGTCCGGATCGAGGTTTCGGAGCCGACGCAGTCCATCGTGCTCGTCCGCTACGATTTCGAAGACGCCGCCACCAATTTCACGCCGGCCCCCTCCCAATGCCACGTCTTGCTTTCCGCCACCGACGTCACCGGATCGGCCCCGCCCCTGACCAACTCCGCGGGCAGTCCCGGCCGCGCTATTTCCGATTCCGGCTGGAACGTCGCCGACCTTTCCGCCTACTTCACGTTCAGCGTGGCCGTTTCCAACGGCTATGAATTGGTCCCGACCCGGCTCTCGTTTTCCGAGCAAGCCTCCTCCAGCGGTCCCAAGAACTGGCAACTCCGGTCCAGTCTCGACGGCTACGCGACCTCGCTGGGCGGCGGTTCCACCCACACCTCTTTCGCCAGCAACGCGATCAATTTCTCCGGACTCTCGCTCACCAACGGCTCCATCGTTTTCCGCATCTATGGCACGAACGCCTCGCTGGCCAGCGGCACCTGGCGCCTCGACAACCTGCGCCTCTCCGGCTATCTCCAAACCCTCCCCGACGGAAACGACGACGACGACGGCGACGGCATGAGCAACGCCGACGAAGCTGTCGCCGGCACCGATCCTGGCAACTCCAATTCCGTTTTCGAAACGTCTCTCTCCGGTACCCAGATCGTTTGCGGCCTGCTTGCCAGCGGCTCTGTCTGGCGCTTGTACGAAGGCGTCTACGGCAGCAACGACATCGTTTGGACCCGCATCGCCGAAACCGACCAGCTCCAAGCTGGCAGCCTCCGCTTCGACGTCGCCCCCTCCAACCCCGCCACGTTCTACCACCTGCGAGCTCTGCGCCCGTAATTCCTCTCCATAAACCGTGAAATACGATGCCGACAAAGTCGACGAAATGGTTTTGGCGCTGTTGCATCTCGTCACCTCCGGCCATCAGGAAGGCCAAGGCGCCCGCGCCTGGAAAGGGCTCGACGTCAACGTCCTGGCCCGGCTCCACGCCAAGGGCTGGATCGACGACCCCATGACCAAGTCCCTCTCGCTCCATCTCACCGAAGAAGGCTACCGGAAATCCCGCGAGCTGTTCCTCCGCCACTTCGCGCAACCATGAATACAAAATCGAAGAAATTGACGGAACTGCCGAACATCGGCCCGGAAGCCGCGCGGTGGCTCATCGCCGCCGGCATTCTCACGCCAGTCGACCTGCGCCGGCGGGGCGCGATCGCCGCCGCCGCCGCCATTCGCCGCCTCCGCCCCGACGATCCGCCCTGCCGCAGCATGCTGGCCGGCCTGGAAGGCGCCATCCGCGGCGTGCGTTGGCACGCCATTCCCAAGACCGAACGCGACGCCCTGTGGCGGAAATACCAAGCCGTCGTCGCCCGCTCTTCCTGAAAAGCCGCGGCATCCGCTGGCCCGTGATCCGCGAGCGGTTCCGAAACTACGGTTTGGATTTGTCGCACCCGGCGCAGGTGGATATTCCGAACGGCAGATAGGCCGGGCAAAATCCGACCACCGCCGTCGCCAGCGGCAACAGCCCGATCCAGCCCCATCCGGAATGGAAATAGGCCCCGGCGGCCAACAGGCCAACTCCAATAACCACTCGGATCGCCCGATCCGTCTTTCCGACGTTGCACTTCATGGTTTCGTTTTCCTTTCTCCGCTTCCTGCGGAAGTAAATTCTACGCCATGGCGGGCCGTTCCGCCACTAAAACGCTTCGCGTCCGGCCGCTTTCGGGTTTGCGTCGCAAGGCCGCCTGCATTATGGTTTCCCGTTGCACATGCGCAGGAGCGAACTGATGACGAAACGCACTTCCAAACCCGTCCGGCTGATCGGCAAAGGCATGCCCCGCGTGGATGCCGACGGCAAGGTCCGCGGCACCACCCGCTACCTGAACGACATCGACTACAAGGGCATCTGGCACGGCGTCGTGGTCCGTTCGCCCGTCCCGCGCGGCATCCTGCGGGCCATCGTGCCCGGACCGGCTTTCGCCGGCGATAATCTCGTTCTCGCCACCGCCAAAGACATCCCCGGCGAAAACGTCGTGCACATGCACGACCGCACCATGCCCTTGCTGGCCGAAATCGGCGGCGAAATCCGCTACCGGGGCGAACCCGTCGCCGTCGTGGCCGCCGCAACCCCCGAGCAGGCCGCCGCCGCCGCGCGCGACGTGCGGATCGAAGTCGACGAACTCCCGCCGCTGCTGACGCTCGACGAAGCCGTCGCGATCTTCAAATCCGCGCCCGGCAAGCTCGACACGATGAAAGAGCAGACCATCGTCAAAGGCGATCTCGCGCAAGGATTCACCGCGGCGGACGACGTCGTCGAAGCCGAGTACTGGGCCGGACACCAGGAACAGCTGTATCTCGAAAACCAAGGCCTCGTCGTCTTCCCGCAGAAGGATGGCTCGATCCTCTCCGAAGGCTCCATCCAGTGCCCCTATTTCCCCGTGCACGAGTTGAACGACCCCTTGAAACTTCCGCCCGAGAAGATCCGCGTGCGCCAGACGCCCATCGGCGGCGCTTTCGGCGGCAAGGAAGATTACCCCACGATGTTGACGGGCTACGCGGCGCTGCCCGCGCTCAAGTCCGGCAAGCCGGTCAAGATCACCTACGAGCGAAACGAAGACATCCTCTTCACGCCCAAGCGCCATCCCGTCTGGGTCCGCTTCAAGACCGGCTTCAAGAAGGACGGCACCCTCACCGCGATCGAGTGCGACTACATCCTCGACGGCGGCGCCTATCTGACGATTTCCGACGTCGTGATGTATCGCGGCATCCTGCATTGCGCCCTCGCGTACCGCTGCGACAACGTCGTGATCCGCGGCAAGGTCGCGCGCACGAATTCGTTCCCGTGCGGCGCATTCCGCGGGTTCGGCGCCCCCCAGGCCATCTGGGGCATCGAATCCCACATGGACGCCATCGCCGCGCGCCTCGGCAAGACGCCGCACGAGTACCGCCTGCAAGTCCACGCGCGCCCCGGCGACGTCACCCCCACCGGCCAGACCCTGTCGGACGAAAACGGCTCGACCGCCTGCCTGAAGCTCGCGCTGAAACGCTCGGATTTCGCCCGAAAGCTCCGCCAGGCCTCGCGCGGCAAGCTCCGCAAAGGACAGAAGAAATTCGTCGGCGTCGGCCTCTCTTTCTTCGCGCATGGTTCCGCCTTCACCGGCGACGGCGAAGCCAAGTTCAAGGCCAAGGGCCGCGTGGAACTCGCGCGGCTGGAAGACGGCAAGCCCGGCATCAACATCCGCGTGTCTTCCACCGAGATGGGCCAGGGCGTGCACACCATCTTCACGCAAATCGCGGCCGACGCCCTCTCGCTCGACGCCGCGCGCATCCGCTTCCCCATGGCGGACACGGGCCTCGTGCCCAATTCCGGCCCGACGGTCGCTTCGCGCACCACCATGGTCGTCGGCAACGTCGTCTACCGCGCCGCCCTCGACCTGAAAAACCAGATCGAATCCTTCGCTGCGCTGCGCTTCTTCAAGGGCGCCCCGGCCGAACTGCGCGGCTCGCGCCTCCTTTCCAAAGGCGCCCGGCCCGTTTCCTTCGAAACGGCGGCGAAAGCCATGCTCGCCGAAATCGGCTCCGCCAGCGGCTTCTTCGAATTCCTCCTGCCCGCCGACATCCGTTGGGACCAGGCGACTTTCAAGGGCGATTCCTATCCCGGCTATTCGTGGTCGGCCAACGTCGCCGAAATCGAGATCGATCCGCTCACGTGCGAACTCGAGGTCAAGCGCGTCACGGCCATCGTGGACATCGGCCGCGTCATCAATCCCGTCACCGCGACCGGCCAGGTCGAAGGGGGCCTGACGCAGGCGCTCGGTTACGCCGTCATGGAAAAGATCGGCACGGGCAAGAACGGCCTCTACGACGCCGCGCGGCTCCAGACGTACATCATCCCCACCGCGCTCGACGTGCCCGAGTACGACGTGAAGTTCGTCGAATACCCCTATTCCTTCGCCCCGCCCGGCGCCAAAGGCCTCGGCGAACTGCCGATGGACGGCCTCGCGCCGGCCATCGCCAACGCCATCGAAGCCGCAATCGGCCGGCGGCTGCGCCAGATCCCCCTCACGCCCGAAGCCATCTTCGCGGCCCTGCACCCCGCCCAAGGAGGCACCCCATGAGCACCATCCGCCGCACCTGGAAAATCAACGGAAAAACCGTCGCCGTCCGCTTCCCGGCCGGGCGCCGTCTGCTCGACGTCCTGCGCGAAGATCTCGGGCTCATCGGATCCAAGGAGAGCTGCGGCGAAGGCGAATGCGGCGCCTGCACCGTCATCGTGAACGACGAACCCGTCGTCTCCTGCATCCTGCCTGCCGGGCAGCTCGCCGACGGCACGGAAATCCTCACCGTCGAAGGCATCGAGAAGAAACGCGTGGGTCGCCTGATCCAGCAAGCCTTCATCGAAGTCGGCGCCGTCCAGTGCGGATTCTGCATCCCGGGCATGGTCGTCAGCAGCTATGCCCTGCTCTGCAAGAACCCCAAGCCGTCCACGAAAGCCATCCGCGAAGGTCTCGCCGGCAACCTGTGCCGCTGCACCGGCTACACGAAGATCATCGCCGCCGTGAAACTCGCCGCTTCCCGCATCCCCGCCGCGAAACGGACATGACCGAGGCCCGCCCATGAAAATCACCGAAAAAATCGACGTGCGCTTTCCCCGGACCCTCGCCGAAGCCCTGCGCCTCCAGGCCGGCGAACAAACGCGCGGCAAACTGCTCGCCGGCGGCACCGATCTCATGGTGCAGTGGGCCGCGGGCGTTCCCGCCCCCGAACGCGCCACCTCCGTCTGGAACCTGCCGGAACTGTCCGCCATCGAAATGGCGCCGGACGCCATCGAAATCGGCGCCGGCGTGACCCATGCGTTTCTGCGCGATTGCGTGCAGATCCGCCGCCATCTGCCCGCCTTGGTCGCCGCCGCTGCCACCGTCGGCGCCGCACAGATCCAGTCGCGCGGCACCCTCGGCGGCAATGCCGCCAACGCCTCCCCGGCGGGCGATACCGCCCCTGCCCTGCTCGTCACCGGCGGCTCCGTCGTCCTCGCCTCGCTCTCCGGCCGGCGCGAAGTGCCGCTGGACCGGTTCTGGATCGATTATCGCAAGATCGACGCCCGCCCCGACGAAATCATCGTCGCCTTCCGCCTGCCGCCCAAGGGCCGCGCGAAAGAGCGCTTCCGCAAGATCGGCACCCGCCGCGCCCAAGCCATCAGCAAGGTCATGGCCGCCTCCCGCATCCTCGTCGAAAAAGGCCGGATCGTTTCCGCCGCCATCGCCCTCGGTTCCGTCGCCCCGACCCCCGTCCGCCTGGCCCAGGTCGAAGCGTTCCTCGTCGGCAAGAAGCTCTCGCCCAAACTGATCGATGAAGCCGAGCAACTCGCGCAAGCCACCGTTGCGCCTATCGCCGACATCCGCTCCTCCGCGGAATACCGCCGCTGGGCCTCCGGCCGGCTCGTTCGCGATGCGCTCGAGCATTTGTAGCGCTTTACGTTTTCTTCCATAAATCCGTTGCGTTTGGGGAGCCCGTTGGGCTATGGTTCGCCCTGTTTTAGGTATCGAAAAAAGGAGCCCCATTATGTCGCGCAGGTTTTTGATCTTGGCATGTTCTCTGGCCCTGGCCGTTCCCGCTTTTGCCCAGGACGATCTGGACGCGCTTCTCGCCGGACTCGGCGATGAGCCCGCCGTCGCCCCGGCCGCCGCGGATGAATCCGCCGAAGCCGCTCCCGTCGTCGAAGAAGAAATGGTCGAATCGGCCGTCGAGGAAATCCCCGCCGCTCCCGAATCCGCCGTCGAAGATCCCTTCGCCGACCTGCTGGGCGAAGCCGAAGCTCTCCCCGAAGCGGCCCCCGTCGCCGAAGAAGTAGCCGCAGAACCGGCCGCCATGGAAGAAGTCGTGGAAGCGACCGTCGAAGAAGCTCCGGCCGCTCCCGAAGCCGCCATCGAAGATCCATTCGCCGACCTGCTGGGCGAATCCGAAGTACTCCCCGAAGCGGCCCCCCGAGCCGAAGAGCACACGTCAGAACTC
>ERZ1645187.243-NODE-243-length-53262-cov-37.918206_pt1 | contig 53262 bp, 53 predicted proteins | sample MGYA00575352_ERZ1645187 | MGnify/ENA primary metagenome ERZ1645187 (study PRJEB40837, sample SAMN11349314) | freshwater sediment metagenome | isolation source: river sediment | host: Sediment | place: India: Wazaribad , New Delhi | collected 2017-02-21 ... | reverse complement strand
CCGGAAAAATCCAGAAATTCCTCCTCCGCGAACAAGCAAAATCCGCAGACGCGATTCGGTAGGAAAAGCGCCGCAAACAGCGAAACTCCGATCAAAAAAGACGCGCGCATCAAGGGGCTCGATGCGCGCGTTGTTCTTTCAGCCGATGCGCGCGCCTATTTCACTTCGACCCAGGCGCCGTTTTTCACTTCGATCAGACGCAACGACCAGAGATCGAGCCCCATGTGATCGGTTGGGCTCATGTTGACTTCGCCGCCTGTCGCCACGAATTTTTTCGTCTGCTCGATCGCGTCGCGCACCTTTGCTTTGTCGATCGAATTCGTGCGCTTGATTGCGTCCACGACAATCATAAAATTGTCGTAGGCTTGTCCTCCGAACATCGAGACGCTTTCCTTGTATCGATCCGTGTAGGTCTTCACATAAGCGGCGACGACAGGCTTCTGCGGATCGTTAGCTGCGAGGCTGCTGGCGACGACGAGGGCCGGCGCCAAAGCCTTCACGCCTTCGGCGGCCGGGCCGGCAATCTTGATGAACTCGTCCGAGCCGACGCCATGAGCGTGATAGACGGGCAGTTTGATGTCGAGCTGCTTGACGTTTTTCGTGACGATGGCCGGGCCTTGCCCAAAGCCGAAGACGAAGATCGCCTGCGCGTCCGGGTTCGCCTTGATCTTGGCGAGCTGCGCGGTCATGTCGGTGTCCTTGGCGCCGTAGGTTTCGTTGGCGACGAGCGTGACGCCGTATTTGCCGATGACGGATTCCGTCTGCGCCTTTCCGGATTGTCCGAAGCCGGAGGTGTCGGAAAGCAGCGCTATTTTTGTCAGCCCCTTCGCCTTCATGTCTGTGAGGACGCGCTCGGCCGCAATGCGGTCTGTGGTCGAGGCCTTGAACACCCATTTCTTTACCGGTTCGACAACGACAACAGCGCCGGCGAGCGACATGAAAGGCACACCGGCCTTCTCGATCAGGGGGACCATCGCCATGGTCGAGCCGGTCGTGGAGCCGCCGACGATGAAATCGACATTGTCGTCTTCGACGAGGCGCTTGCCGAAAGCGTTCGCCTTGGAGGCGTCGCCGCCGTCGTCATAGTGGATGAGTTGCAGAGGACGGCCGAGAAGTCCGCCCGTCTTGTTGATCTCCTCGACATAGAGTTGCAGCGTCTTCAATTCCGGGTCGCCGAGAAAGGAGGCGGGCCCGGTGACGGACAGGACGGAGCCGATCTTGATGGGGTCCGCCGCGCGCGCGGGCGCAGCAGCGAGAATTGCGCCGGCGAAGAGGGTTGCGGCGCAGGCCGCGATAGCCTTCCGAAACGGACGATGCGTCATGTCGGACTCCGATAAGAACCGGCCGGGCGGTCGCCAGGCTCTGCTCGCATCGTCGGAGGGATGCGCGGGCCTTGTCTGTATCGGGCTATACACAATCGACGCGCCATTATTTTCCGCCCCGTATCGACCGATACAGAACCCCGTGCGCGCGCCGCCTAGCATCAGGCTATGATTTTCACGGGGAAAGAGCGTGATATGGCGACGCGACAACGCAGATTTCGCGACCTGATGGGGCGGTTCGTCACTGGCGTCAGCGTCATCGCTGTCGAGACCGGCGAGGGGGTTGCGGCGATGACCGCCAACGCCATTTCCGCCGTCAGCCTTGAGCCGCTTCTGCTCCTTTGCTGCATTCGCAATGAAAGCCGCCTGCTGGCGACGATGCTCGAGGCGGGCGCCTTCTCGGTCAATGTGCTTGCAGCCGATCAGGACGCCGTGTCGCGTTATTACGGTGGGCGCTCGATGGGCGAATGCCCCGCGCGCTGGCTTGAAGGCGAGGGAGCGCCCGTGCTCGACGGCGCCAATGCATCCTTCGTCTGCCGCGTCGCCGCGCATCATGTGGTCGGCGACCATACGGTCATTTACGGCGGCGTTGAGGACATGGCTGCGTCCGAGCCGGCCTTGCCTGCATTGCTCTACGCCGCCGGGCGCTATCACGCACTGCCGCTTGGCGCCTGAAGACACGATCAATCGGAGAAAAAGCCATGGCCGAGCCCGCACGCAAAACGCCCGCCGCGCCGACCGAAGACGCTTTGATCGCAGCCGCGCGCGAGATGATCCCGCTGCTGAAGAAAGTCGGTCGCAAACATGACGAGGACAAGCGGATTTCCAGTGACGTCGCCGCGCGTTTGCGGTCCGCCGGCTTCTTCCGCATATGTCAGTCGCAGGAGAACGGCGGCTATGGCATGCGGCCTTCGACTTTGTGGCGCGTGTGTCGGGAGATCGGTCGCGGGGACAGCGCGACGTGCTGGATTTTGAGTCTCGCTGGGCTGCATCCGTGGATGGCGGGCATGTTTCCGCCGCAGGCGCAGGAAGAAGTCTTCGCCGGCGGCCGCGACGCCGTCGTCATTGCGCTGACCGGAAATGTCGGGCGCGGAACGCAGGCGCGCCGCGACGGCGACGATTATGTCCTGTCCGGAAAATGGACTTACGCCTCGGGCATCGACATCGCCGACTGGGCTGCGGTGCTTGTCGACGTTCCGCTTGCGGATGGTGCCAAGGAGCAACGCCTGCTGCTCGTGCCCAAGGCGAATTTCCGTATTGACGACGCCAGCTGGAACGTCTTCGGCATGCGAGGCACGGGCAGCAAGGACGTCTATCTCGACGAGGCGCGCACGCCCGCGCATCGCACGTTGTTGTGGAGCGACGTGCAGCGCGGCGTCGTGCCGGGAACCGAGCGCAACAAGGGGCCGATGTATCGCATTCCGCATACGAGCCTCTTCGTGATGTCGGTCGCAGCCGCCATCGTCAATGTCGCTTATGGCGCGCTCGATCTTTATCTGGAGACGGTGAAGGCGCGCATTCCCGCAGGGCTCGCAGCGCCGCAGACGGAGGATCGGTTCTCGCTTGCCGAACTCGGAAAGGCTGCAAGCGCCATCGACATGGCCTTCAACCTGCTCATGCATGACGTCGATGCGATGTGGGATCAGGCCGTCGCCGGCGTTCCCTTCACGACGGCGCAGCGCACGGGCTATCGTCTCGACGGCGCGACGATTTGCGATACGGCGCTTGAGGCCTGCAATCGGCTTGTGCGCAATCTCGGCGGCAGCCTGCTGCCGGATGGCGAGATTGAGCGCTATTTCCGCGACATGCATGCGATGGCGGCGCATTTTCTGATGCAGGCGAGCCCCTCCGCAGAATTGCACGGGCGGGCGCTGCTTGGAATGCCATTGCCGCCCAACGCCCGCATATGACACTCTCCCATCATCAAGTCCGGAGTTCCCGATGAGCAAGATCAGCCGTTTGCGCCTGCCCGAAGATAATGCCGTGTTCGGCGGCAACAAGGTTTTCGACCTGTTCAAATATAATCCAGCCGTGACGGCGGGCGGCCTTGTGTTCATCGCCGGGCAGGTCGGCATTCGTCCGGACGGCACGGTTCCTGACGACGCCGGCGCGCAGATCCGTCTTGCTTTCGTGCGCCTTGGCGAAATTCTGAAGCAACAGGGGCTCGGCTTTGGCGATCTCGTCGAGCTTGTTTCCTATCATGTCGGCATCGACAGCCAGCTTGCGACGTTCCGCGAGATCAAGGACGAATTCATCTCTGCGGATTTTCCGGCCTGGACGATTATCGGCGTCGCCGCGCTTGCGCGTCCCAACCTGCTGATCGAGATCAAGGCGGTTGCGGCGGCGCGCTGAGGCGAGACGATGAGCGCGGCGAAATCCGGATCGACGGAGACATGGCGGCTCGACGGCGCCGTCGCGGGGCCATTGATCCGCGCCGCGCATCTCGGCCGACGCCGCTCGTTCCGCAAAGGCGAGTTTCTCTATCGTCAGGACGAAGTCGACACCTCGTTCTTCTTCATCCTGCAAGGCCGCGTGCAAGTTTCCATGTTGCGCGAGGACGGAGCGGAATTTGTCCTGGAAGTGATGGGCCAATGGGCGTTGTGCGGCGAGGGCGCCGCTTTCGACGGCCTGCCGCGCTTTTCATCCGCCGTTGCGCTGGAGCCCGTGGAAGCTGTCGCTTTTGACGCGCGCGGAATGGAGTCCTTGTTCCGCGAGACGCCGGAGCTTGCGACCGCTTTATTGCGCATCGCCGGCATGAAGCAACGGGTCATCGGCGTGCGCGCGCAATATCTCGCCACACAAAAACCCGAGAAGCGCATCGCTGAATTGCTGACGCGCCTCGCCGATCTTTACGGACAGGACGCGGGCGACGGAGTCGTGATCGGCATTTCGCTGACGCACGAGCAGATTGCGGCGATGACCGGAGCGTCGCGCGTCACCGTCACGCGCACGTTGACACGGCTGAAGGACGAAGGCGTCATCGCCGTGCGCGGTCGCCAGACGCGCATTCTCGACCGCAAGAGGCTTATCGCGTGACGCGCTCCTATGCCGAACTGCGCGCCGACTACGCCGCCGGGCGACTGTCTCCGGTCGAGGTTGCGCGCGACGCATTGATGCGCGCCGAAGCGGCGCAACGCGATTTCAATTGCTTCGCGCTGATTGACCATGACCGCGCGCTTGCGGCCGCGTGCGCCTCGGAGAGCCGCTGGCGCGCCGGCGCGCCCTTGAGTTCTCTCGACGGCATGCCGATTTCGATCAAGGAATTTGCGCAGGTCGAGGGCTGGCCGACGCGCTACGCCTCCGCTGTGACGAGCGATGCGCCGGCGCCGCGCAGCACGCCTTTCGCCGCGCGATTGCTGGATGCTGGCGCCGTCGCGATCGGCAAGACGCGCGCGCCGGAGTTCAACTGGAAAGGCGTCACCGACAGCCCCGCGTTCGGCGTCACGCGCAATCCGCTCGATCCTTCGAAAACGCCGGGCGGCAGCAGCGGCGGTTGTGCGGCCGCGGTTGCAGCTGGAGTCGTGCGCGTTTCGATTGGCAGCGACGCCGGCGGATCGGTTCGCATTCCCGCCGCGTTCAGCGGCGTTCTCGGGCTGAAGCCGAGTTTCGGGCGCATTCCGATGTGGCCGAACCCAAGTCACTTTTCGGGGATTGCGCATGTCGGTCCGCTGGCGGCCAGCGCCGGCGATCTTTCAGACGCGATGGCGGTCATGTCCGGTGCGAGCGTCGACGACTGGACGTCGCTCGACGATCCCGGTTTTGCGCAGCGCCTGACGGTTGCGCGCATCGCGCCGGACATCCGCATTGGCCTTCTCAATCCCGCGCAATGGGGCGGCTGCGCGCATGAGGTGGGCGCCGCAATGGCGCAGGCCGTCGCCGTGCTGCGCGAGAACTTTCAGGTTTGCGACGCCAGCTTCGATCTCGAGAATGCGACATATGTCGCCGATCGCCTCTATCGGCTTGGCTGCGCGCAGATTTTTCGCACAACGCCGGCGAAAGACCACGGACTGCTGGATCCTGCCTTACGCTCTTTCGTCCGACCTGTGATGGAGCTTGCGACCGACGATTACATCGACTTGATGCGTCGACGCGATGCGCTTGGCGCACAGCTCGCCGCTTTGTTCCAGTCGTTCGACGCGCTCGTGCTGCCGACTGTTCCGATCCTTGCTTTTGAGGCTGGCCGCAACGCCCCCGCAGATCAGGGCTCCGACGACTGGATGGCGTGGAATCCCTTCACGTCCGCCTTCAACCTGCTTCACGTTCCGGCTTTGAGCGTTCCGCTATGGCCGCGCGGATCAGGGTTGCCCGTCGGTTTGCAACTCGTAGCCCGTTTTGGCGCCGACGATGTTCTTGTCGCTTTGGCGCACTGGATCGAGGCCCACCCGTCAGGGCTCTTTGCGCGGGGCGGCTGATATCCGGGTGCTGCACGCCGCTGCGCATCCTGATTGAGTTTGCCGGTTGGGTTGGATTAGCCTGCGGCGGCAGTCGAGGCATTTCCGCTTCGCGTGCAAACGCATTAGCATCGCAAGGTCAACGCGATGACCCGGGCAAGAACGCTTTCATGCTGACAAATAAAGGAAAATACGGCCTGAAGGCGATGGTGCATCTCGCCGGCGCGGAGCCGGGGCGACTTGTGCTTGTTTCGAACATCGCGGTCGCCAATGCGATTCCGAAGAAATTTCTCGATGCAATTCTGGCCGAACTTCGTAACGCGGGGTTTGTGTTTTCCCGCAAAGGGAAGGGCGGCGGCTATGCGTTGGCGCGCGCCGCAAGCGAAATCCGCGTCGGCGACATCGTCCGCGCGCTCGACGGACCGCTCGCGCCGATCCCCTGCGCCAGTCAGGCCTTTTATCGGCGCTGCGACGATTGCGGCGACGAGCGGGGCTGTTCGGTGCGTCTGATTATGGCCAAAGCCCGCGACGCGATTTCCGCCGTGCTTGATCAGCACACGCTCGCCGACATGCGGGCGCTTTCGGATTCGGATTTAGACGCCCTCACTTATCATATTTGAGGCGTCATTTCTATTTGATTTATATAAATAATATAATGGGCCGCAGAGCGGGTGAGGCGGGCGTTGCAATAATCTATAAAATCTATAGAAATATAAGAAATAACTCTCCCGGCTCCCATGACCGACGCAAATTCTCCTGCCAACGCCCTGCCTGTCCACGCCGCCGTGCGGGACGCTAAAGGTTTTACCGGGCCCATCTTCAGCGTTTTGCCCGGCTTCAGGCTGGCGATGGGCGTAACGCTTCTGGCGCTCGGTCTTGTCGTCGCGCTGCCGTTGACGGCCCTGGTCTTGAAGGCGGCGGGCGTCGGCCCTCTTGCGTTCTGGGAGATCGCCAGTTCGCCCCGGACGCTTGCAGCCTTGCGGCTCTCTTTCGGCGCGGCGCTGGCGGCGGCCTTGATCAACGTCGTGTTTGGAACTCTGATCGCCTGGGTGCTGGCGCGCTACGAATTTCCCGGCCGACGGGTGATCGACGCCTTGGTTGATTTGCCCTTCGCTTTGCCGACGGCTGTCGCCGGCATCGCCTTATCGGCGCTTTATGCGGAAAACGGCTGGATCGGCGGACTTCTCGCGCCGTTCGGAATCAAGATCGCCTATACGCCCCTTGGCGTCGTCATCGCGCTCGCTTTCATTGGGCTGCCTTTCGTCGTTCGCGCAGTGCAGCCCGTTTTCGAGGAGCTCGAACGCGATGTGGAGGAGGCTGCCGTCTTGCTGGGCGCTGGCCGGTTGCGCACGGCTTTCCGCGTCATACTGCCCGCCGCGTTGCCGGCTGTCGTTACCGGGTTCTCGCTGGCTCTGGCGCGCGCGATCGGGGAATACGGTTCGGTGATCTTCATCGCCGGCAATTTACCGATGATTTCGGAGATCGCGCCGCTGCTTATCGTCATCAAGCTCGAAGCCTTCGACTATGCCGGGGCGACGGTTGTCGCGACGATGATGCTCGGGCTTTCCTTCCTCATCCTGCTGGGCGTCAACGCCGCGCTCGCCATGCGCCAGCGGAGGTTCGCCCGTGTCTAGCGTCGCTTCGGAAACAAAATTCGTGCGCGGTCTGCTGATCGGCGTCGCGCTGATTTTCCTCGCGTTGTTCGTTGTCGCGCCGCTCGGCGTCGTTTTCGTCGAGGCGCTGCGCAAGGGGGTCGGCTTTTTCGTCGAGACGCTGCGCGAGCCGGACGCGCAGGCGGCCGTTCAACTCACCGTGCTGGTCGCCGCCATCGCTGTTCCGGTCAACATCGTCATCGGTCTTGCAGCCGCATGGGCGATCGCGAAGTTCGAATTCAAAGGCAAGGCGGCCCTCATTACGCTGCTCGACTTGCCTTTCTCGGTTTCGCCCGTCGTCTCAGGCCTTATCTACGTGCTGCTGTTCGGCGCGCAGGGGTGGTTCGGAACTTGGCTCAAAGACTACAATGTTCAGATCATCTTCGCCGTGCCGGGCATCGTGCTGGCGACGATCTTCGTCACGTTTCCTTTCGTCGCGCGCGAACTCATTCCGTTGATGCAGGCGCAAGGCTCGGTTGAGGAGGAGGCGGCGCTGATGCTTGGCGCGTCCGGCTGGCGGACCTTCTTCACCGTCACGCTTCCCAACGTCAAATGGGGGCTCCTGTACGGCGTGTTGTTGTGCAATGCGCGCGCGATGGGCGAGTTCGGCGCAGTCTCCGTGGTTTCCGGCCATATTCGCGGCATGACCGACACGATCCCGTTGCATGTCGAGATTCTCTACAACGAATATAATTACGCCGGCGCTTTCGCCATGGCCTCGCTGCTGGCCGGGCTCGCCCTCGTCACCCTCATTCTGAAGACATTTCTCGAATGGCGTCATGGCGATCAGCTCGCCGCGGCCAAGCGACATTGATGGAGCGCGTCATGACCGTCAGCGTGCGTGTCGACAACATCGAAAAGGATTATGCGACGCATCCCGCCTTGCGCGGCGTTTCGCTTGAGGTTGCGCCCGGCGAACTGGTGGCGCTGCTCGGCCCTTCGGGGTCCGGCAAGACGACCTTGCTGCGCGTCATCGCTGGACTGGAACGACAGACGGCGGGCGACGTCTTTTATGGCGACATCCATGCGGATGCTCTGAGCCTGCGTGATCGCCGCGTCGGTTTCGTCTTTCAGAATTACGCGCTGTTTCGTCATATGACCGTCTTCGAGAATATCGCTTTTGGATTGCGCGCGCGGCCGCGCCGAACGCGACCGGGCGACGCCGATATTCGCGCGCGCGTGTCGAGCCTGCTCGATCTCGTCCAATTGTCCGGCCTTGAGGCGCGTTACCCCGATCAACTTTCCGGCGGCCAACGGCAGCGCGTGGCGCTTGCGCGCGCGCTCGCCATCGAACCGCGCGTGTTGTTGCTCGACGAGCCGTTCGGCGCGCTCGATGCGAAGGTGCGGCGCGAATTGCGCGCCTGGCTGCGGGAGCTGCACGATACAACCGGTCATACAACGCTGTTCGTGACGCATGACCAGGATGAAGCCTTCGATCTCGCCGATCGCGTCGCCATTCTGAACAGCGGACGAATTGAACAGATCGGCGCGCCGAACGACGTTCTGGCGAGCCCTGCGACGCCTTTCGTCGCGGAGTTCATTCGCGGCATAGCCTGGCGCGCGCGCGGCCCGTTCTCCGAAGCGGCGACGGGCGGCGCATTCATCTGATCGGGCCGGATCGCGCCCGACGAATTCCGCAACTTCACGAGACCGTAGCTGTGACGAGGATTGCGACAATGATCAGGAAACATGTTTTCGGCGGCTTTCTCGCGGCGCTGGCGCTTGGCGTCGCGTCGTCCGCAGCTATCGCCGACGTGAAGCTTCTCAACGTCTCCTATGATCCGACGCGCGAGCTTTACCGCGCGATCAATTCGGCTTTCGCCGCCGACTACAAAGCCAGAACCGGCGAAGCTGTCGTGGTGCAGGCCTCGCATGGCGGCTCCGGCGCGCAGGCGCGCGCGATTATCGACGGACTGGCGGCGGATGTTGCGACATTGGCGCTCGCCGGCGACATCGACACGATCGCCGCCAAGACCGGGAAAATTCCCGCCGACTGGCAGAAGCGCCTACCCAACAACGCCTCTCCTTACACCTCGACGATTGTCTTTCTTGTTCGAAAAGGAAATCCGAAAGGCGTGAAGGATTGGGACGATCTGGCCAAGCCCGGACTTGCGGTCATCACGCCGAATCCGAAAACGTCAGGGGGCGCGCGCTGGAACTACCTCGCGGGATGGGCGTATGCCGCCAAGAAATTCAACGGAGATGAAGACAAGATCAAGGATTTCGTCGGCGCCATCTATCGCAACGCGCCCGTGCTCGACACCGGCGCGCGCGGCGCGACTGTCACGTTCGCGCAACGTGGTCTTGGCGACGTGCTGATTGCCTGGGAGAACGAAGCGTTCCTCGTGGCGGAGGAGTTCGGCAAGGACAAGTTCGACATCATCGCGCCATCGCTGTCGATCCTCGCGGAGCCGCCGGTGTCGTTGGTCGACGGCAATGCCGACGCCAAGGGAACGCGCGCCGCAGCGCAGGCCTATCTCGAATTCCTCTATTCGCCGGTCGCGCAGAAAATCATCGCCAGGAATTATTATCGACCGTTCAAGCCGGAATTCGCCGACAAAGCCGATCTCGACCGCTTGCCGAAACTCGAGCTTGTCACCATCGATCAAGCCTTCGACGGCTGGAAGACGGCGCAGTCCAAACATTTTGCCGACGGCGGCGTTTTCGACCAGATCTACAAGCCGGCGCGATAGATCTGTCTCGTCCTTTCAGTTCACGGCGAGGATCACGTAACTTGGGTCAAAGGTGGCTGCGAGACGGCTGCCTTCGACGATCTTCAACTTGTCCGCCGTGACGCGCGGAATGACGGCTGTGATGGTTTTGCCGCCGCCGACGTCGAGCGCGATCTCGCTGTTTGCGTCGCCATCGGTGCGCGTTCGCGTTTCGCCGAGGAAGAAGTTCGACGCGCCGTCGGAGTGTTCGTCGGGCTGCGCCAGACGCACGAAAGGCGCCTTGATCAGCGCCAGAACCCGCCGGCCTGGGACAAGGCGCAAGGCTGTAGCGGCGGCGTTGGTGATCGTCGAGCGCATGACGTGTCTGTCGGATGCTTTCATCTCAACCTCGACATCGACGGCGCCGCGCGTCACCTGCATGACTTCGCATTGAAAGACGTTGCGCGTCGAAATCTGCGCGCCGAGCATCCACAGCAAAGCTTCGTCCTGACCGTCGACGCCTTCCTTGGCAATGGCCTCGGAGATTGCCGTCAGTCGCGCCTCGAGCCGGCGAAAGGTTTCGATCAGTCGAAGCCCCTCGGGCGTCACCTCGGCGCCGCCGCCCGCGCGTCCGCCGGTATGGGTGCGGAAGGCGGGGCTTGGCAGCAGGTTGTTGATGGCGTTCACGGCGTCCCACGCCGTCTTGTAGCTGAAGCCGAGGGCTTTCGCGGCGCGGGTGATGTTGCCGTGCTCGGCCACCGCCTCAAGCAGGCGAATGCGGTCGCGGCCGACGAGAAACTTGTCGCCGCTTCGCAATGAGATTGACGCGTCAATCTTGTCTGCCGTCATGAATTCGTCCGCATCTCTTAAATCGGTTGGAAATGATATCGCCCGCTGCGGCTGGAAGCGAGCGTCGTTGCGGCGATGGCTCGCATAAGGGACTTGCCAAACAGGGACGCATCTGACGATCTGATGGCGATTGCGCGGGGAAGCAAGCGATGCAGCCGGACATTGTGGCCATCGGAGAGCCGATGGTGGAATTCAATCATCAGAGCGGCCGCGCCTATCTTCAGGGGTTTGGCGGGGATACGTCGAATTTCGCCATCGCGGCCGCCCGACAGGGCGCGCGGGTCGGTTGTTTCACCGGCCTCGGCGACGACGCCTATGGGCGGATGTTTCTTGATCTATGGAACGCGGAAGGCGTGGATGCGGCCCATGTGAAACGCGATCGGGATGCGTTTACCGCAGTCTATTTCGTCACGCATGACGAGAAGGGACACGCTTTCAGTTTCATGCGCGCCGGCTCCGCCGCCAGCCGCATCTCGCCCGCGGATCTCCCGCGCGCGTATATCGCCGGCGCGGGGCTGGTGCATTTCTCGGGCGTCAGTCTGGCGATTTCCGACAGCTCCTGCGACGCCTGTTTCGCGGCGGCGGAGATTGCGCGCGCCAGCGGCGCGCTCGTGTCCTTCGACACCAATCTGCGTCTGAAGCTCTGGCCGAAGGCGCGCGCGCGCGCTGTTATTCTGGAGGCGATGGCGATGAGCGACGTCTGTCTGCCTTCGCTCGACGACATGACCGAGCTGACCGGCCTTGAAGACCCCGATGCGCTGGTCGATCTGGCCTTGGCGAAGGGCGCGCGCATCGTCGCGCTCAAACTCGGCGCGAAAGGCGCGCTCGTGGCCGACGCCGATCAGCGCCATCGCATCGCGCCGTTTCCAGTGCGCGCCATCGATGCGACAGGCGCCGGCGACACATTTGGCGGCGCTTTCGTCGCGCGGCTGCGCGCGGGCGACGACCTCGTCGAGGCAGGCCGCTACGCGGCGACGGCGGCCGCGCTGTCGACCACGGGATATGGCGCCGTCGCGCCGATTCCTAACGCTGCAGCCGTGCGCGCGGCTTTGGCGGGATGGGAGGGCTAGCCGGCGTCGATCATCATCCTCTGAGGCCGGGCGCTTCATGGCCGGTGCGCGCGACATATTCGACATAGCCGCCGCCGTATTTATGCACGCCCTCCGGCGTCAGCTCCAGAACGCGATTGGACAGCGCGGCGAGAAAATGCCGATCGTGCGATACGAACAGCATGGCGCCTTCGAATTGCGACAGGGCCGCAATGAGCATCTGCTTCGTGGCGATGTCGAGATGGTTGGTCGGCTCGTCGAGGACGAGAAAATTCGGCGGGTCGAAGAGCATTTTCGCCATGACGAGGCGGGCTTTCTCGCCGCCTGACAGGACGCGGCATTTCTTTTCCACGTCGTCGCCCGAAAAGCCGAAGCAGCCGGCGAGCGCGCGCAGCGAGCCCTGACCCGCTTGCGGGAACGAATCCTCCAGCGACTGGAAAACGCTGCGGTCGCCGTCGAGCAATTCCATGGCGTGCTGGGCGAAATAGCCCATCTTGACGCTGCCGCCGATGACGGCGGTTCCAGAATCAGGATCCGTCGCGCCGGCGGCGAGTTTCAGCAGCGTCGATTTGCCGGCGCCGTTGACGCCCATCACGCACCAGCGCTCGGCGCGCCGGACCTGAAAATCGAAGTCCTCATATATCCTGCGCGCGCCATAGCCTTTGCTGACGCCTTTCAGCGTCAGCACATCTTCGCCGGAGCGGGGCGCGGGCGGGAAATCGAACATGATCGTCTGGCGACGGCGCGGCGGCTCGACCTTCTCGATCTTGTCGAGCTTCTTGACGCGGCTTTGCACTTGCGCCGCATGCGAGGCGCGCGCCTTGAAGCGCTCGATGAACTTGATTTCCTTGGCGAGCATCGCCTGCTGGCGTTCGAATTGCGCCTGCTGCTGCTTCTCGTTCTGGGCGCGCTGCTGCTCGTAAAATTCGTAATCGCCGGAATAGGTCGTCAGCGAACCGCCGTCGATTTCGATGATTTTGGTGACGATGCGGTTCATGAAGGCGCGATCGTGCGAGGTCATCAGCAAGGCGCCGTCGTAGCCGCGCAGGAAGTCCTCAAGCCAGATCAGGCTTTCGATATCGAGATGGTTGCTCGGTTCGTCGAGCAGCATGGCGTCGGGCCGCATGAGCAGGATGCGGGCGAGCGCCACGCGCATCTTCCAGCCGCCGGACAGCGCGCTAACGTCGCCGTCCATCATTTCCTGAGAAAAGCCGAGACCCGCCAGCACCTCGCGGGCGCGACCTTCGAGGGCGTAGCCGTCAAGCTCCTCGAAACGCGCCTGCGCCTCGCCGTAACGATGGATGATGTCATCCATGTCGTCGGCTTGCTCGGTGTCGATCATCGCCGCTTCGAGCGCATGCAGTTCGGCCGCAACGGCGCTGACGGGGCCTGCGCCGTCCATGACTTCGGCGGTCGCGCTGCGGCCCGCCATTTCGCCGACGTCCTGATCGAAATAGCCGATGGTGACGCCGCGATCGACGCTGACCTGACCTTCGTCCGGCGCGTCCTCGCCCGTGATCATGCGAAACAGGGTCGATTTGCCTGCGCCGTTGGGGCCGACAAGCCCCGCCTTCTCACCCTTGAGGAGAAGGGCCGAGGCCTCGACGAACAGCAAGTGATGGCCGTTCTGCTTGCTGATGTTTTCGAGACGAATCATGTGAAGGCCTGACGAGAGGGGCGCGCGGCGCGCATACGTCATACGCATGCCGCACGAAAGCGCGTTTTAGCGTTCAGGTCGCATCAAGCGCATCAAAAATAGGCTGACAGCTTTGCGCTCCCTATTGGCGTTGGGTTTTGCTCAAATCGTCATCATAGATGAAAAAATAGGCAATTTCTGCGGCGTTTCCTGCCGAAGCAGCCTAATTCCACCGCTTTTGTGGTTGGCACAGGCATTGCTTTTCTTTCTGCGAACCATGTCGGGCGTCGTCAGGCATCCGGCAAAGCATAGATTTTCTCGTGCGCGAGCCTGGGGTTTCGGCCCCGTTCTTTCCGCGTAACGACAGAAAGCGCAGGTCAGACATGACGCAGTCGGCGGGAAGTGAAAGAAAAAAGCTGGTGGTTGTCGGCAACGGCATGGCTGCGGGGCGGGTTCTGGACGAACTTTTTTCGCGCGCGCCGGGTCTTTACGACGTCACGATTTTCGGCGCGGAGCCGCGCGTCAACTACGATCGCATCATGCTGTCGCCGGTGCTGGCCGGCGAGAAGCGGTTTGAAGACATTATCATTCACAACGATGATTGGTATGCCCGCAACAACGTCACCTTGTTGAAAGGCGAGACGGTGGTGCGGCTTGATCGCGCCGCGCGCTGCGTTGTCGCGCAATCGGGCCTGTCTGTCGGCTACGACGCGCTGCTTCTCGCCACCGGCTCCAATCCGGTGCTGATCCCCGTGCCGGGCGCGGAGCTTCCGGGCGTCGTGACGTTTCGCGATCTCGACGATGTCGACGCGATGCTGGCTGCGGCCGCGCGCGGCGGCCGCGCCGTCGTCATCGGCGGCGGTCTGCTCGGTCTTGAGGCGGCGGCGGGCCTTGCGCTCAAAGGCATGCAGACGACCGTCATTCATCTGATGCCGACGCTGATGGAGCGCCAGCTTGATCCCAACGCCGCTTATCTCCTGCAGAAAGCGATCGAGAAGCGCGGCATCGAGGTTCTGACCGGCGCCAACACCAGCGCCATTCTCGGCGGTGAAAGGGCTGAGGCTGTTCGTCTCGACGATGGTCGGACCCTGCCGGCCGATCTCGTGGTGATGGCCGTCGGCATCCGTCCGAACAGCAGGCTCGCCAAGGAGGCGGGGCTCGATGTCAAGCGCGGTGTCGTCGTAGATGATTACCTGCGCACCAGCGACGAAAACATCTACGCGGTCGGCGAGTGCGTCGAGCATCGCGGCCAGTGCTACGGTCTCGTCGCGCCGATCTGGGAAATGGCGAAGACATTGGCGGGCGACCTCGCCGGCGAGAAGACCAGCGGGTATGTCGGCTCGACCACTTCGACCAAGCTCAAGGTGACAGGCGTCGATCTGTTCTCGGCCGGCGATTTCTCCGAAGGCGACGACAGGGACGAGGTCGTGCTGCGCGATCCCGCGCGCGGAATCTACAAGCGCGTCGTTTTGCGCGGCGACCGCATCGTTGGCGCGGTGCTCTATGGCGACACCACCGACGGCGCCTGGTATTTCGATCTTCTGAAAAAGGACGCCGACATTTCGGCGATGCGCGACACGCTCATCCTCGGCCAAGCCTATCAGGGCGGCGCGGCGATGGACCCTCTCGCCGCGATTCAGGCTCTGCCCGACGACGCTGAAATCTGCGGCTGCAATGGCGTCTGCAAGGGCGCCATCACGCAGGCCATTGCGTCAAAAGGGCTCACGACGCTCGACGAAGTACGCGTCCAAACCAAAGCCTCGGCCTCTTGCGGCCAGTGCACTTCGAAGGTCGAAGCGCTTCTCGCGGCGACGCTCGGCGCCGCCTATTCCGCGGCCGCGCGCAAACCCATGTGCAAATGCACCGATCTCACGCATGAGGAAGTGCGCGAACGCATTGTCGCCAAGTCGCTGAAGTCCGGGCCCGCCGTCATGCAGGAGCTTGGCTGGAAGACCTCTTGCGGGTGCCCGTCCTGCCGACCGGCGCTAAACTATTATCTGCTCTGCGCCTGGCCCGGCGAATATCAGGACGACCTGCAATCGCGCTACGTCAACGAGCGCGTCCACGCCAATATCCAGAAGAACGGCACGTTTTCCGTCGTGCCGCGCATGTGGGGCGGCGTTACGACTTCGGACGAATTGCGCGCCATCGCCGATGTCGCCGACCGTTTCAAGATTCCGACCATCAAGGTGACGGGCGGTCAGCGCATCGATCTCATCGGCGCGCGCAAGGAGGATCTGCCGGCGATCTGGGCGCAGCTCGGCGCCGCCGGAATGGTCTCGGGGCAGGCCTACGCCAAGGGCCTGCGCACGGTGAAGACCTGTGTCGGTCGCGACTGGTGTCGCTTCGGCACGCAGGATTCGACGGGCCTCGGCGTCAAGCTCGAGCATCTGCTTTGCGGCTCCTGGACGCCGGCGAAGGTCAAACTCGGCATTTCCGGGTGTCCACGCAATTGCTCCGAAGCGACGGTGAAAGATATCGGCATTATCTGTGTCGATTCCGGCTTCGACATCCACATCGCTGGCGCCGCGGGTCTGCATGTGCGCGCCACCGATCTGCTCGGTCATGTCGAGACGGAAGAGGAAGCGCTCGAATATTGCGCGGCGATCATGCAGGCCTATCGCGAGCAGGCCGTTTATCTCGACCGTCTCTACAAATGGGTCGAGAAGGTCGGTCTTGAGAACGTGCGCGCCATGATCATGGACGATCACGACGGTCGCCGCGCGCTTTATGAGCGCTTCATGAAATCACAGCGCGCCGTGCGCAAGGACCCATGGGCGGAGCGCGTCGCTGGTCGCGAGCTGCACGAGTTTACGCCGCTCGCCGTTCTCGCCCCAATCATTCCGGAAACCGTCTGATGAGCGCCGCCATGAAACAAGCACAGGACTTCTGGTTCGACATTGGGCCGATCGCCGGCATTCCCCGGCGCGGAGCGCGCACTGTGCGCACGCCGCGCCGCGAGATCGCCGTGTTCCGCACGGCGAATGACGAAATATTCGCGCTCGAAAATCGTTGCCCGCACAAGGGCGGCCCTTTGAGCGAAGGCATCGTGCATGGCCGCAAGGTCGCATGCCCGCTGCACAACTGGATCATCGATCTCGAAGGCGGCGAAGCGACGGGGGCCGACAAGGGCTGCGCGCGCGCCTTTCCCGTCAGGATCGAGAACGGCCGCATCTATCTCGACATGAGCGTCGCCGCCGCGCCCTGAACGCCGCAGCGTTTTTTCCAAGCAACAAGGAAAACAAGATGGCCTATCTGGCTCCTTCCGAATTCGTCGCCAAGATGGTCGACGCCGGTGAAGCAAAAGTCTTCATGTCGACGCGCGATACGATCATTCGCGCTTTCATGGCCGGCGCGGTTCTCGCACTGGCGGCCGCTTTCGCTGTGACGATCAACGTCAATACGGGGCAGCCGCTTGCCGGCGCCATTCTCTTTCCCGTCGGGTTCTGTCTGCTCTATCTGCTTGGCTTCGATCTTCTCACGGGCGTCATGACGCTCGTGCCGCTCGCCCTGATTGACAAACGCCCCGGCGTGACCATGGCTGGCCTCTGGCGCAATTGGGGGCTTGTCTTTGTCGGTAATTTCGCGGGCGCGGCGCTGGTGGCGCTGATGATGTCGATCATTGTCACCTTCGGCTTTACCGAAGCGCCGAACGCGGTCGGCAAGGCGCTGGGAACAATCGGCGAAGGCCGCACGGTAGGCTACGCCAACCACGGCTTTGCCGGCATGCTGACGCTCTTCATCCGCGGCGTTTTGTGCAATTGGATGGTCTCGACCGGCGTCGTCGCGGCTATCATGTCGACATCCGTCTCCGGCAAGGTGATGGCGATGTGGATGCCGATCATGCTGTTCTTCTACATGGGGTTCGAACATTCCATCGTGAACATGTTCCTCTTCCCTGCTGGCCTGATGCTCGGCGGCAAGTTCACCTTCATGGATTATCTTGTCTGGAACGAAATTCCGACTGTCGTCGGAAATCTCGTCGGCGGCATCACTTTCGTTGGCCTGACGTTGTATACGACCCACGTCAAGACTGCGCCGAAGCGCAACGCTGTCATCTGACCCCGAAGACCCGGCTCTGCGCAGGCAGAGCCGCCATCGGTGACGGGCCATGTCGAAATCACTGCATCTGTCGATCGGACAGCACTCGGCGGCGGGCCGTAAGGAAATCAACCAAGATTTCCATGGCGCGCTGATGCCCGACGAGCCTTTGCGCGCGACGAAGGGCGTCGCCATCGCGCTGGCCGACGGCGTCAGTTCGAGCAAGGTCAGTCGCGTCGCCGCCGAGTCCGCCGTCAAGAGTTTTCTGACGGATTATTACTGCACGTCCGAGGCCTGGTCTGTGAAGACATCGGCTTCGCGCGTCATCGCTGCGGCCAATTCATGGCTTTATGCGGAAACGCGACGCAGCCAGAACCCTTATGACAGGGACAAGGGTTACGTCTGCACGTTCAGCGTCATGATCGCAAAATCCAACACGGCGCATCTTTTCCATATCGGCGATTCACGCATTTATCGCATCCAAGGCGCCTCGCTCGAACAGCTCACCAACGATCATCGCGTCGCCTTCTCATCGCAGGAATCCTACCTCGCGCGGGCGCTTGGCATGAGCCATGAGGTGGAGATCGACTATCACGCCGTGCGTATGAAAGCCGGCGACGTCTTCCTATTGGCGACCGATGGCGTTTACGAATTTATCGACGCGCGTTTCGTCATTTCGACCGTCGCCGACAACGCCGACGATCTGGATCGGGCGGCGGAACTCATTGTCGCGGAGGCGCTGGCGCGGGGCAGCGCGGATAATCTCACGGTTCAAATCGTCCGCGTCGACCAATTGCCGACGGCCGAAGCGGCTGAGCTGATGGGGCAGGCGGCGGACCTGCCGTCGCCGCCGTTGCTCGAGCCCCGCATGATTTTCGAGGGCTATAAAATCCTTCGCCAAATTCATGCCTCCGCTCGTAGTCATATCTATCTTGCCGAGGATGTGGAAAGCGGCGAAACGGTCGCGCTGAAAATTCCATCCATCGATCTGCGGGACGATGTGGCCTATCGCAAACGCTTCATGATGGAGGAATGGGTCGCGCGGCGGATCGACAATGCGCATGTGCTGAAGCCGCGCCTGCAATATCGCAGCCGCACGCACCTCTATTTCGCCAGCGAATATGTCGAGGGACAGACGCTGGCGCAGTGGATGCTCGACCATCCACATCCCGATCTCGCAACGGCGCGGGGAATCATCGAGCAGATCGCGCGCGGGTTGCAGGCTTTCCATCGTAAAGAAATGCTGCATCAGGATCTGCGCCCGGCGAACATCATGATCGAGCGCTCTGGTCTCGTGAAGATCATCGATTTCGGTTCGGTCAGGGTCGCAGGCGTGATTGAGACGGCGCCCGAGGCGGACGATTCCGGCGCGCTCGGCACGGCCCAGTATGGCGCGCCGGAATATTATCTTGGCGAAAGCGGCACGGAGCGGTCAGACATTTTCTCGCTTGGCGTGATCGCCTATCATATGTTGACGGGCCGGCTCCCCTATGGCGCGGCGGTTGCCGGGGCGCGGACAAAGGCGCAACAGCGCAAGCTTTCCTATGTGTCGGCGCTCGATGAAAATCGCGAATTGCCCGCGTGGGTCGATGCTGCGTTGCAGCGCGCTGTGGCTGTCGATCCGCTGAAGCGCTACGATGCGTTGTCGGAATTTATCGCGGATTTACGGCGGCCAAGCGACGCCTTTTTGCGGCGCAGCGCGCCGCCGCTGCTTGAGCGTAATCCACTGCTGTTCTGGAAATTTCTATCTTTCGCGCTCGCGGCGATCGTCGTCGTTCTGCTTTACGGGCGGCAAACGGGCCGTTTCTGACAAAATCCGACGTGAAGCAACTTCGGTTGCGCCTGTGTCCTTAATTTGGTAATAAGGTGCCGAAATAACTAATAATGGCTCAGGCGAGGAAATCAGTCACAATGTCAGAACCAGCCATTGTCCGCCGTCTTACGCCCGCCGATCTCGACCGCGTCGTCGAGATCGACCAGTCGATCACTGGCCGCTCCCGTCGCGGCTTTTTCGAAAACCGCATTGCAGCGAGCAAAGTCGAGCCCGCCGCCTTTATCTCCATCGCCTTCGTCGAGAATGACGCCGTGCAGGGCTTCGCTTTGGCTCATATGCTCGATGGCGAGTTCGGCGGTCGGCATCCGGTCGCGGTGCTTGACGCCATCGGCGTCGACAAATCCGTGCGCGGCCATGGCGGCGCGCACGCCTTGCTGAAGGACTTGCAGACGGCGGCGCGCGGGCGCGGCGCACATGCCCTGCGCACGCAAGTCGATTGGCCGAACGAGCCGCTGATGCATTTTCTCGGCGCGGCGGGTTTCAAGCTTGGCTCGCGGCTTGTTCTTGGCCGTCCCTGCGCCAAATATCCCGGCGAGACGCTGCCGGGCGAGGTGGATGGCGGCGGGCAGGATTTGTCGGAAGACCGGATCGTCGTTCGGTCTCTTGCGAATGACGATCTGCCGGCGATCATCGGCATCGATCGCGACATTACGGGGCGAGATCGGTCCGCCTATTTCAGGCGCAAGGTTGCGGACGTGCAGCGTGGCAACGGCATACGCATGTCGATGGTGGCCGAAATCGACAATACGCCTGCCGGCTTTGTCATGGCGCGCGTCGATTACGGCGAATTCGGTCAGGCCGATGCGGAGGCCGTGCTCGATACGATCGGCGTCGATAAGGAATTCGCCGGTCAGAACGTCGGCTCGGTCCTGGTGGGACAATTGCTGCGGCAACTGAGCAATCTCAACGTCGAGCGCGTTCGCACGATCGTGGAGTGGAACGACGCCGAACTGGTCGCCTTCTTCGACCGGATGGGCATGCGCCCAAGCCAGAACATCACCCTGACGCTGGCGTTTTAGGGCGCGAAAGGAAAAGCCATGAGTTTTCGGTTCTCCGCCTCGCGCATCCTGCATGAAGAGCATATGGCCTCGCTCGTTCTCCTCTCGGAGGTCGAAAACGCGGCGATCGGGCGTCAGGAGCCGCCGGCGCCTGGCGATGCGGCGGCGCAGAATATCGTGCGGCGTCTCATGAATGCGCTGGCGGGCGAGGTGACGCATCATTTCGACTTCGAGGAGGACGCGCTTTTCCCGTGGCTGACACAGCACGGAGACGGCGATCTGGTCGAACTGCTCGAAGAGGAGCATGTCGTGTTGCGCGAGGTGTTCCGCGATGTCGAGACGCGGGCGGCGAATGGCCTGAAGGACGGCTTCTCGCCGCAGGACTGGAGCGCGTTCCGGCGTCTGTGCGGCGAACTCGTCGAGCGGCTGAAATCGCATATCGAGAAGGAAGAGCGGGCGCTGGTGCCGGCGCTGGAAAACTCTCTCACTCCGGACGCAGACGCCGAAGCGGCGGCGCGACACATTTCGTGACGGCTTTTTGCGTTGGGCGCCAACGGCGTATAGTGTCGCGACACCTGCGATCAGGGAGGATCGCGCATGAAAACGGGGGCTAAGTCCGACAAGACGGCGCGCGACGTCGCCATCAGGCGCGCCGGGGCGCACGATTTGCCGGCGATCGTTGCGCTCGACGAGGCGACGACGGGGCAGTCCAAGCCGGATTATTGGCGCGATATGCTCGCGCAATTCTCGGAGGCCAAGGGCGCGCGGCGCGTATTTCTCGTCGCCGAGCTCAATGGTCATACGGTCGGCTTCATAACCGGCGAAATACGCGCTTTCGAATTCGGCGCCGAGCCGCGCGGCTGGGTGTTCGCCGTCGCGGTCGATCCGGAAATCCGCGTCAATAACGTCGGCACCCGGCTGTTCGACGAATTGTGCCGTATTTTCCAGGAGGCCGGCGTCGAGAAGATTTGCACGTTAATCGAGCGGGACGCGGACCTTGTTCTCGCGTTTTTCCGCAGTCAGGGCATGATTTTCGGTCGGTATATCCAGATGGAAAAGGAGATCGGCTGAAGGGCCGGCCCGTTGTTTTTATGCTGGAAAGACGCTTTGGCGCGCGCAAGTGGACGGGACGCGCGACAAACATCGCGCTATATGCGATGAGCCAAGCGAATCCTTATGCGCTGACGCTTCATGGACGGACGGGAAAGACCGCGTCGAGATGAAATTGCAGAAAGCGACCATCTGCGGACTTTACGCCACGCTCGAGTTGGCCGCCCATCCCGAGCAGCAGATTTCTGCGGGCGAAATCGCGGCGAAATATAATATTTCGCTCAATCACCTGGCCAAGGTGCTGCGAGCGCTCGTTCGCGCGCGGCTGATCGAATCCGTTCGCGGGCCGGGGGGCGGCTATCGCTTCTGCGGCAATCCCAAGCGCGTCACGCTGCTCGACATTGTTGAATTGTTCGAAGATCCCTCGCCGGACCTCGACGAGTCGATCCCGGACGGCAATGAGGAGGGCAGGGCGCTGCACAAGGTGCTGAGCGATATTGACGATATCGCGGTGACGACCTTGCGGTCCGTCTCGATCACCTCGCTTCTGAAGATCATCGAGAATGACCGACGCCGCGGCGAGCGCGCGCTGGCGCGCGCCGCGCGGGCGGCGTCGGCCGAAGACGGCGCTTAATCCGAGATGACCGGCGGGTCGAGATCTTCGGACCAGTCCACGTCGTCCGGGTCATATTTGTCGAGCCATTTGTCGATGAGCGCGACATGGTGGCGTTCGTCGTCGGCCATGGTCTGGGCAAAGGCCCTGATCTCGGGGTCGGCGGCAGCCTCGGCGATCGCCTCGAAATATGCGGTGGCGCGCTCCTCGTTATGACGGGCGAGCATCAAGGCCTGACGCGGCGTCATCTTGTAGTGCACGTCGCCGAGGTCGATCGATTCCGGCCCTTCCGGCGCGAGCCATGAGAAGCTGGCGGGTCGGCCGCCGATCAGCGCATCGCCTGCGCGTCGTTTGATCTCGTCGCGATGCAGGGACTCGATATGCGCCATCTTGCGGAAAATCTCGGCGATGCGGTGGTTGTTGTGGACCTCCATCTGGTCGGCGATTTCGGCGTAGCGTTCCGACGCCTCGATCTCGATCGCCAAAGCCTGCGCGAAAAATTCGGCAGGGCTGTTGAATTGCGGCGGTTTGCCCGGCTTGTCGGGGCTTTTCATATGGCAAACTCCGATTCGAAATGGCTCGGGTCGAGATTGGCGAGCGGTCTGGGCTGATAAGGCGCGCGGGCGCCGCGGTAGAGGACGCCGAGATTGAAGCCGTCGTCGGTCATCAGGCGTCGTGCGGCGCGCGCCGGATCGTCGGTCTCCGGCACCATTGCTTCATGCACGACATTACGCCACACGCGCTGTTGATCTTCGCGGAAGGTCACGCAGGGGCTCAGCAATTGCACGAAGGAAAAGCCCGGCGTCCGCACCGCCTCGACGATCAGCCGCGCGCAATGGCCGATGTTGCCGGTAAAGCCGCGCGCGATGAAATTTGCGCCGGAAGCCAGCGCGATCACCAGCGGATGGAAGGGGCTGACGCCCGTTCCGCCGGGCGAGATCGCGGTGTCCCAATCAGGTTCGGTGGTCGGCGACGGCTGGCCTTTGGTCATGCCGTAGATGCGATTGTCCATGACGATATAGGTCACGTCGAGATTGCGCCGGCAGGCGTGCAGGAAATGATTGCCGCCGATCGAAAAGCCGTCGCCGTCGCCGCTGGCCACGATCACGGTGAGGTCGGGGCGCGCGACCTTGAGGCCTGTCGCCAGCGCGAGAGAACGGCCATGCACACCGTGAAAGCCGTAACAATTCGTGTAGGCCGGCATGCGCGACGAGCAGCCGATGCCGGAGACGACGGCCACCTGCTCGGGCGGCAGAGCCAGCTCCGCCATGGCGCGCTGAAACGCGACGAGCACGGAATGATCGCCGCAACCCGGGCACCAGACGGGCTTGACGCTCGATTTGAAGTCGGCGGGTTTGAACTCGCGCGCCGGCGTGGGGATCATGTTCATGCCTGCGCTCCCTTTCTGATGTAAGCCAACGCCTCGCCCGGCCGGATCGGCAGGGGGCCAGGCTGCGGGATCGGGGTGACCTCAATGTCGAGATCGTAGAAGGCGCGCAAATAACGCCAGAACTGACCGCTATGGCTTTGCTCTATGACGAGGGCGCGTTTTACGCCCTTCAACGCTTCGGCCAGCAGCTTCGGCTGCGGCGGCGAGATCAGGCGCAACGCAATCAGCTTGACCCCGACGCCTTCGGCGCGCGCGCGCGCCGCGCCTTCGCGAATGGGCTGCGTTGACGAGCCCCATGTGATGACGGCGAGTTCGCCCTCGCCATCGATGTCGGCCCAATGCGCGCCGTAGTCGAATGCCTCGATCTTGCGTCGCCTCTTGTCCATTTGCGCGATGTGGTCCTGCGCCTGACTTGAAGGCGTGCCCTTGACGTTGTGGGTGAGGCCGTCGGCCGTATATTGACCGCCGGCCATCCCGGGAATGGACATCGGCGACACGCCGGATTCCGTCAGGGCGTAACGTGCATAATCCTGAATCGGTTCGGTGGGCGTAAGCCGTTTGGTCTCGAAGCGGATGTCGGCGGGTTTGTCCACGACGACGCGCGCCTGACCGATCGACTGGTCCGACAGCATGATGACTGGCGTCTGCATGCTTTCAGCCAGATGCGCCGACCATTGCGCGGTAAGCAGGCAGTCCGAAACGGATAAAGGCGCCGTCACAACATGCGGCGCGTCGCCGTGCATGCCGTAAACGGCGATGTTGAGATCGCTTTGCTCGGATTTGGTGGCGATGCCCGTCGAGGGGCCGGAGCGCATCACGTCGACGACGACGAGCGGCGTCTCCGACGCGACGGCGAGGCCGAGCGATTCCGTCATCAGCGACAGGCCGGGGCCGGCGGTCGCAGTCATCGCCGGCGCGCCGCCGAAGCTGGCGCCAATAATCATGTTGATCGAGGCGAGTTCGTCCTCCGCCTGCACCATTTCGCCGCCGCATTGGGGAATTGCATGCGCCAGCCATTCGAGGATTTCCGTGGCCGGCGTGATGGGGTAGCCGGCGACGAAGCGCACGCCGCCCTTGAGGACGCCGAAGCCGGTGATTTCGTTGCCGGTGAACGACCAGCGGCCGGTCGAATTGGAGATTGGCGTCGCCAGTTTCGGAATGGACAGCGCCGGCGCATTCGCGGCGCCGAGCAGCACCGCCTGTTCGCTCGCCTTGACGGCCTCCGGCTTCTTGCGGCCAAGCGAAGCGGCCACGGCTTCGACGATGGCGGCCTCCGGCAGGCCGATCAAGCGGGCGAGCGCGCCAAGCGCCACCATGGAGACGCGCCCGCCCGGCACGGCCTTGGCGAGCTTCTTCATCTCGATATAGCCGGCGGTCGCGCCTGATGCCTTGAGGAAGGCCGGCATGTCGCCATCCGCCGGGTCCGCGATGATGACGCTTTTTGCGTCAAGCGGCAGTTCGGCGGCGAAACGCTGGATGTTCTCGAAATCGAGCGCCAGCAGGATGTCAAACTTGTCGCCAGGGCATTGAACTGGCTGGGTCGACAGGCGGAGCATAGCCGCCGCCTCGCCGCCGCGGATCTGGGGACCTGTCGAACGGGTCATCAGGCCGTAGAGACCGCAACTCGTTGCGGCTTCCAGCAGCGTTTGTCCGGCGGTCATCACTCCTGCGCCGCCGGAGCCGGTCAAAACAATCGAGAGACTTGTCGCTGTGCCCGGCGCGCTCATGACGTCAGCCCTTTCATTGCGCGTTTCCTCATCGTCGCCAGCTTTTCCCGTCGCGCCAGCGCCCTGTTGATCTGGCGCAAAATCGTGGGACGGCCTGCTTGCTTATTTGGTATTTCAATACTACAATACCATCCAATAAAACAGACCGCAAGGCGAAACGCCTTCGGCGAATAGGCGGGGAAGCCAGATGGGACAGGGCGTCGCGGCGCATCGTTGGATGATGACGGCTGTCAACAAGCCGATGATTCGATCGGATTTCGTCGCCGCCGCCGGCGAAGGCGAGGTTGTGATTTCTGTCGCTGGATGCGGCGTTTGCCACACCGACCTTGGCTATCTTTATGACGGCGTGCGCACCAATCATCCGCTGGCGTTGACGCTCGGCCACGAGATTTCCGGCCGCGTCGTCTCTTGCGGGCCGGGCGCGCAGGACTGGATGGGCAAGGCGGTGATCGTGCCGGCGGTCATGCCTTGCGGCGAGTGCGACGCCTGCCGGCGCGGCCGGCCAAATATCTGTCGCAAGCAGAAAATGCCTGGCAACGATATTCATGGCGGCTTCGCGTCGCATCTCGTGGCGCCGACAAAGGGGCTTTGCCTTATCGACGAAGCGCGGCTCGCCAAGGCAGGGTTGACGCTCGCCGATCTCAGCGTCGTCGCCGACGCCGTCACGACGCCTTATCAGGCGGTTTCGCGCGCTGGCGTGGCGCCGGGAACCGTTGCGATTGTCAATGGCGTCGGCGGCGTCGGCGGCTATTGCGCCCAGATTGCGAAGGCGTTCGGAGCGACCGTGATCGCCATCGACGTCGATCCGAAAAAGCTTGAGGCCATCGCCCGGCACGGCGCCTCGCTGACGCTCAATGCGCGCGAGAATGACGCCAAGACGCTGAAGGCGAAGATTACGGAATTCTGCAAGGCGCAAAAGGCGCCGTTGAGTGAATGGATCATTTTCGAATGCTCCGGCACGGCGGCGGGGCAGACGACGGCCTTCAGTCTTCTCACCTATGGCGCGACCTTGTGCGTGGTCGGCTTCACGATGGACAGGGTCGATATCCGTCTGTCCAACCTTATGGCCTTCGATGCGCGCGCCCTCGGTAATTGGGGCTGCCCGCCTGATCTCTACCCCGCGGCGCTCGACCTCGTGCTCGACGGCCGGATCAATCTTCTCGATTTCGTTGAGCAGCATCCGCTCGATGACATCAACGACGTGTTCGAGCAGGTCCATGCGCACAAGATCGCCCGCCGCGCCGTTCTCGTTCCCAAGAGCTGACAGGATTTGAAGCGATGACCGCACATCTCGTCGATCATGACGTTGTTCCGCATTCTGCCGTTCCCGGCGTTATCTACGAGAAGCGTCCCGCCAAACGCGCCGACGGCTCGATCGTTCCGGGCCTCTACAACGCCTGGATCTGGCTCGACAATCCCAAGCAATACAATTCCTACACGACGGATATGGTGAAGGGCGTCATCCGCTCCTTCCGCGCTGCGTCCAATGCGCGCGATGTCGTCGCCGTCGTGTTCACCGGCGTTGGCGACAAGGCTTTCTGCACCGGCGGCAACACGAAGGAATACGCCGAATATTACGCCGGAAATCCGCAGGAATATCGGCAGTATATGCGGCTGTTCAACGATATGGTCTCGGCCATTCTGGGCTGCGACAAGCCGGTCATTGCGCGCGTCAACGGCATGCGAATCGGCGGCGGTCAGGAAATCGGCATGGCGTGCGATTTCACCATCGCGCAAGACCTTGCGAAGTTTGGGCAGGCGGGGCCGAAACACGGCTCGGCGGCGATCGGCGGGGCCACTGATTTTCTGCCGTTGATGGTCGGCTGCGAACGGGCCATGGAATCCGGCACGCTGTGCGAACCATGGTCGGCGCATAAGGCCTACCGTCTTGGCGTGGCGCTCGACATCGTCCCGGCTTTGAAAGTCGACGGCAAATTCGTTCCCAACCCGCTTGTCGAGACGCAGCGCTATCTCGACGATTTCGGCCGCATCATTCATGGCGAGCCGCTGGCCGGCGACGCCCTCAAGAAGGGCAAGGAAACCCTGGCGAAAGGCGAGGTCGATCTGTCGCTTCTCGACGCCAAGGTCGAGGCGCTTTGCACGAAGCTGATGACGACCTTCCCCGAGTGTCTGACCAAGAGCTTCGAAGAGTTGCGCAAGCCCAAGATCGAATCCTGGAACCGCAACAAGGAAGACAGTCGCGCCTGGCTCGCCCTGAACATGATGGCCGAGGCCCACACCGGCTTCCGCGCTTTCAACGAGGGGCCGAAGGATGATCGCGAGATCGACTTCGTCGCGCTGCGCCAGCGTCTCGCCAACGGCGCGGGTTGGACCGAAGCAATGATCGAAGAGCTTATTCCGAAGGCGAAGTGAAATGACCGCGCCGGTGAAATCATGGATCGAACGCGATGGCCGCCTTTTGCGGCTGCGCCTCGATCGTCCCAAGGCCAATATTCTCGACGCCGCGATGAACGTCGCGCTCGAAGACGAGCTTGCCCGCGCCGCCGACAATGCCGCATTGCGCGGGATTCTGATCGATGCGAGCGGAGGGCATTTCTCCTTCGGCGCTTCGATCGAAGAGCATATGCCCGATCAATGCGCGGCGATGCTGGAGGGGTTCCACCGACTGGTTGTCAAAATATTCTCCAGTGAAGTTCCGGTGTTGATGGTCGTGCGCGGCCAATGCCTCGGCGGCGGGCTGGAGGTGGTCAGCGCGGGCCATCTGATTTTCGCCGCGCCGGATGCGAAGTTCGGTCAGCCGGAAATTCAGATTGGCGTTTTCGCGCCTGCGGCTTCCTGTCTTCTTCCTGAACGCGTGACGCTCGCCGTCGCCGAGGACATGCTTTTGTCGGGCAGGCCGATCGGCGCCGAGGACGCGCTGCGCGCGGGTCTCGTCATGCAGGTTTCGGAGGACCCGGAAGCGGCGGCGCTCGCCTATTTCGACAAGCATCTCGCGCCGAAAAGCGCGCGCTCCCTGCGTTACGCAACGCGCGCTGCGCGGCAGGGCGCAGTTGATCGCGTCGCCCGCAAACTCAAGCAGGTCGAGAAGATCTATCTCGACGAACTCATGTCAACCGCCGATGCGGTCGAAGGACTTTCCGCATTTATCGAAAAGCGCCCCGCGCGCTGGAAGGATGCCTGACATGCTCGACAAGCCGAAAACAACGACGGCCGACATCGTCAAAAGATGCGAGGATCTGTTCACGGATCTCACATTCACCGCTGCGCGTGAGTGGAAGGCCGCCAAGCCCGGACGCATCGTCGTCGGTTTCATGCCCTATTATGCGCCGCGCGAACTGGTGCACGCTGCGGGCGGCTTGCCGCTGGGCATTTTCGGCGGCGGCGACCAACTCGAAGTGATTCACGGGGACGCGTATTACCAGAGTTATATCTGCCGTATTCCGCGCTCGACCATCGAGCTCGGCGTGTCCGGCCGTCTCGATTTTGTCGACGGCATGATGTTTCCCTCGATCTGCGACGTCATCCGCAACCTGTCGGGAATGTGGAAGCTGATGTTCCCAAACAAGGGGGCGCGCTACATCGATCTGCCGCATAATTTCGAGGACGATCTTGGCGGCGAGTTCTATCGCAGCGAATTGAAGGAAACCTGCCACTGGCTCGAGGGCATGACGGGACGGCCGATCACCGACGACGCCCTGCGGGCTTCCATCGCGGTGTTCAATGAAAACCGCCGTCTTATTCGCGAGCTTTACGAATTGCGTTCGGCCGAACCGTGGAATGCGCCCTCGTCCGAGGTCTATCTGCTTTTGCGCGCCGGCATGGTTATTCCCGTCGAAGACCATAACAAGATGCTGCGCGATTATGTGGATACGGCGCGTCAGCAGACGCGCCCGATCAAGGACAATTCGCGCGTCGTCATAAGCGGCATGTTCTGCGAGCAGCCGCCGCTCAATCTGATCAAATCGATCGAGCTTGCCGGGTGCTACATCGTCGATGACGACTTCATCCTGGTGACGCGTTGGGAGAACTCCGACGTGAAGCTTGACGGCGATCCGCTGAAAAATCTGGCGAGCGCCTATTTGCACGATTCGAAATCGACGCCGCCGAAATACGAGCCCGACGAAGCCAAGAAGGGTCTCTATCTTGTCGACAGCGTGCGTCAGAACCGGGCTGAGGGCGTAATCTTCGCAATGACCTCTTTCTGCGATCCGGGGCTGCTGGAGCGGCCGATGCTGCAGACCGTGCTCAAGAAGCACGACATTCCCTACATCGCTTTCAAATACGCGGAAAATTCAGGGCAGATGCAGCCCATTCGCGAGCAGGCCGGCACTTTCGCCGATTCAATCAAATTGTGGAGCGGAGCATGACTGTCATCACGCGACCCAAGGCCAAGCCGGCCGACGCCATCAAGGATGCTTCGATGGCGAAGCAAAAAGAGATGATGAACGCCCATTACGACCGGCTCGCCGCCGCTCCGGAGACGGGCGAGAAGGTCGCCGCGACATTCGTGCCGGGCAATCTCAACGAACTGCTGATGTGCTTCGACCTCGTCAACAATCTGCCCGAGGTCAACGCCATCCAGAATGGCCTGCGTCGTCAAAGCGGCTCCTACGTCATGGAGGCCGAGAAACTCGGCCATTCCGAAGACGTCTGCACCTATGTGAAGTCCGATATCGGTATGATGGCCAAGGGCAACATCGGCCCGAACGGCAAGCGCCTGCCCAATCCGGACGTGTTGCTTCTGTCCTATACGGGCTGCTTCACTTTCATGAAGTGGTTCGAGTTGCTACGGCGCGAATACGGCTGCGAAACCATCATGTTCCAGACGCCGTATATGGCGGACGGCAAGGTCACGCCGGACATGATCAGCTACATGGTCAAGCAGTTGAAGCAGGACGTGATTCCGAAACTCGAGAAGGTTTCGGGCGTCAAGTTCGATATCGATCGGCTGCGCGAATATCTCAAAAAATCTGCCAAGGCCGAGGACGATCTCGTCGCGGTGCTGCAGGCGGCCAAGACGAAGCCGTCGCCGATCGACGCCTATTTCGGCGGCATCTATTACATCGGGCCGATCTTCGGCGCCTTCCGCGGCACCGATAGCGCCATCGACTATTATCGCTTCCTACGCGAAGAGGTCGAACTGCGCATCAAGGAAGGCAAAGGGCCGGTGACGCCGGAAGGCGACATGGGTAAAGAGCGCTATCGCCTCGTCGTCGAGGGGCCGCCGAACTACACGAACTTCCGACAGTTCTGGAAAATGTTCTACGACGAAGGCGCCGTCGTCGTCGCGTCGAGCTACACCAAGGTGGGCGGCACTTACGATTTCGGCTTCCGTCACAACCCCGACAAGCCGCTCGAGTCGCTCGCTGAATATTGCCTCAATGTCTACACGAACCGGAACCTGCCGATGCGCGTCGACATGCTTGAGAATTATGTCAACGAGTATGAGGCGGACGGGCTTCTGATCAACTCGATCAAGAGCTGCAACTCCTTCTCGGCCGGCCAGTTGCTGATCATGCGGGAAGTCGAGAAGCGCACCGGAAAGCCCGCGGCCTTCATCGAAACCGATCTGGTCGATCCGCGCTATTTCTCGGCGGCCAACGTGAAGAATCGTCTGGAAAGCTATTTCCAGATGATCGAGCAGAAACGCGGCGGTCTGCGCGGCGCGGCTTGAGGAGACAACATGCGCACCTTCATCGGCATCGATCTCGGATCGACAACCACCAAGGCCGTTCTGCTCGACGAAAATAGGGACGTCATCGGCCGCGGCATCACGAACTCGCGCTCGAATTACGGCACGGCGGCGCGCGTCGCCAGCGAAGAGGCGCGTATCGACGGGCGATTCACGCTGTTTCGCCGCGCGTTGCATGCGACCGATCCGGGCCATGAGCATGCGCAGGAATTTCTTTCCGCGCTGGAGCGCAACTTCCGTCTCGTGCAATTCCTTGAGCAGCTCGACGATCTTGAAGAAACATGCAATCGCCAGCTGAAGACGGATCGTTTCGCCAGCGTCGCGGCCGCCATGCGCGAGGCTGTCGTCGAGGTTTTCAAACGTCTCCGCGTCGAGGCGCCGGAGCTTTACGCCCCCGGCGCCAAGCGCAAATCCGACTTTTTCCGCGATATTGCCGGCTCACGTTTTCACGTCCACGCGGAAGCCGTCGCCAAGGAGGCGGGCGTTCCGCACGACATTCTGCTCAACGCCTACGACAAGTCGATCATCGAGGTTGAGAACAGGCCGCCGGGAGGCGATCTTTCCGAGAAATTCCGTCGGGCCATGGCGCGCGTGCTCGAAACCGATCCGCATATCGTCGACAGCGAGAAGAATGTCGCGGCCACCATCGAGAAGACTCTCGGCGTCGAGCTGGAGGAGACCTATCTCGTCGGGACCGGCTATGGCCGTGTGACCCTGCCGTTCTCGAAAGAGCATATTCGCTCGGAAATTCTGTGCCACGGACTCGGCGCGCATATGATGTATCCGAAGACGCGCACCGTTCTCGATATCGGCGGTCAGGACACCAAAGGGATCCAGATCGACGAGAAGGGCATCGTCGAGAACTTCCAGATGAATGATCGTTGCGCTGCGGGCTGTGGGCGCTATCTCGGCTATATCGCCGATGAAATGAATATGGGGCTGCATGAGCTTGGGCCGCTGGCGATGCAGTCGAACCGCCCGGCGCGCATCAATTCGACCTGCACCGTGTTCGCCGGCGCCGAATTGCGCGACAGGCTGTCGCTTGGAGAGAAACGGGAAGACATTCTCGCTGGTCTGCATCGCGCCATCATTCTGCGCGCGATCTCGATCATCTCGCGGTCGGGCGGCGTCACCGACGAATTCACCTTCACGGGCGGCGTCGCCAAGAACGAAGCGGCGGTGCGCGAATTGCGTAAGCTGCTGAAGGAAAACTACGGCGACGTGACGATCAACATCAATCCGGACTCCATCTACACCGGCGCGCTTGGCGCATCGGAATTCGCGCGTCGCGCAGTCATGTCCTGAGGGGGCGAGCATGACCATCACATCGGGAATCGACGTTGGCACGGGCGCCATCAAAGTCGCGCTGTTCGACGTGCAAGGCGACAAGGAAACCTGCCTCGCCAAGCGCGTTGAGCGGTTACGCCAGCGCGATCCTCTGAAGCTTTCGGCGCAGATCTACGACGACCTTCTGGCCGAGGCCGGTCTTAAGCGCGGCGATGTCGCCTATTGCGCGACGACGGGCGAGGGCGAGGCGCTCGAATTCCACACCGGGCACTTCTACTCGATGACGACGCATGCGCGCGGCGCCATCTATCTGAGGCCGGAGGCGCGCGTCGCGCTCGACACCGGGGCGCTGCATGGCCGCGCCATCCGGCTCGACGAGCGCGGCAAAGTGCTGAACTACAAGATGACGAGCCAGTGCGCCTCTGGTTCCGGGCAGTTTCTTGAGAATATCGCGCGCTATCTCGGCATCGCGCAGGATGAGATCGGCTCGCTGTCGAAACAGGCGGATAATCCCGAGAAAGTTTCGGGTATCTGCGCCGTTCTCGCCGAAACCGACGTCATCAACATGGTGTCGCGCGGCATCACCGCGCCGAACATTCTCAAGGGCATTCATGAATCCATGGCCGATCGTCTGGCCAAACTGCTCAAGACGATCGGCGGCATCGACGGCACGATCCAGATGACGGGCGGACTTGCGCTGGACGCCGGACTTGTGGAGGCGATGCGCGAGGCCCTGGTGCGTGAGAAAGTCAGTGTGCCGCTGGAGAGCCATCCGGATGCGATTTTTGCCGGGGCGTTCGGCGCGGCGCTCTGGGGCGCCTTCCGACACCAGAAGCTGACGCAGCGGGTCGCCGCCTGACATCAGGGAAATTGAGGGAGACAGATCATGGCGTTGATGATCAACGAAGACTGCACGGCCTGCGACGCCTGCAAGCCGGCTTGCCCGAACGAAGCCATTTCATCTGGCGATCCGATGTATCGCATCGATCCGATGCGTTGCACGGAATGCGTCGGCGCGGCGGACGAGCCGCAATGCAAGCTCGTCTGCCCGGCGCAATGCATCGTCGGCAATCCCGATTGGGAGGAGACGGCGGAGGAGCTGCAGGAGAAATACGAGCAGCTTCACTCCTGAATTGTCTGGACACGATCGTGGCGGGGGCGCATGCGCGCCTCTCGTCAGTCGTGAGGCTGCAAACTGAAGTCGGGTGAGTCCAATGGCGCAATATCCAGACGGCAGGAGCTCCGCGGTCGACGCGCCTCCGGAATTGTTCAATTTTGCAGAACATCTTCTGGAGCGGAACGCGGGCCGCCCGGCCAAGGCGGCTTTCGTCGACGAGGCCGGGGTTCTCGCCTACGGCGCGCTGGAAGAGCGGGTTCGACGGCTGGCGACCGGACTTCGCGAAATCGGCGTCAAGCGGGAAGAGCGCGTTCTGCTGGTGATGCAGGACGTCAGCGATTGGCCCGTCGCCTTTCTCGGTTCGATCTACGCCGGCGTTGCGCCTGTCGCGGTCAACACGCTGCTGACGGCGGATGACTATGCCTACATGCTGGAGCATTCGCGCGCGCAAGCGGTGTTTGTCAGCGGCGCCGTGTTGCCCGCCATCAAGGCGGCTCTGACGAAATCCGACCACGAAGTGCGCCACGTTATCGTTTCGCGCCCCAATGGGTCGCTGGGCTTCGGCGAGCGGGCTTTCGACGCTTTCGTCGAGGGGCATCCGCCGATGTTGCGGCCAACGCGGACACATGCGGACGATCCCGCCTTCTGGCTTTATTCCTCCGGTTCGACGGGACGCCCGAAAGGAACCGTGCATTCCCACGCCAATCCGTATTGGACCTCCGAACTCTATGGCAAAGGCGTGCTCGGGCTTGTGGAAGACGATGTGTGCTTTTCGGCGGCGAAGCTGTTTTTCGCTTACGGATTGGGGAATGGGCTCACATTTCCGATGTCTGTCGGCGCAACGACATTGCTGATGTCCGAGCGACCGACGCCCGACGAAGTGTTCAAGCGCTGGGTTGGCGGCGTCGGCGACCTTAAACCCACTGTCTTTTTCGGCGCCCCCACCGGCTTTGCCGGCATGTTGGCGGCGCCTAATCTGCCCGCTAAGCAGGACATTGCGTTGCGGCTGGTTTCGTCGGCAGGCGAAGCCTTGCCCGCTGAAATCGGCGAACGTTTCAAGAGCCGGTTCGACGTCGATATCGTCGATGGCATCGGTTCGACCGAGATGCTGCACATCTTCCTGTCCAACCGGCCGGATGCTGTGCGCTATGGCACGACGGGCTGGCCCGTGCCGGGCTACATGATCGACCTGCGCGGCGAGGACGGCAAGGCGCCGGCGGATGGCGAGCCGGGCGATCTCTATATTCACGGCCCGTCGGCGGCGCTGATGTATTGGGGCAATCGCGCCAAGACGCTCGAAACGTTTCAAGGCGGCTGGACGAAGAGCGGCGACAAATACATCTGCAATGCAGACGGAACCTACACTTACGCAGGCCGCAGCGACGACATGCTGAAGGTCAGCGGCGTCTACGTGAGTCCGTTCGAGGTGGAGGCGACGCTGGCCCAGCATCCGGCGATTCTCGAAGCGGCCGTCGTCGGCGTTCCCGATGCGGAAGGTTTGACCAAGACGAAAGCCTTCGTCGTTCTCAAACCCGGCGCGCAGGCGAGCGACGACGAACTGAAACTTTTCGTGAAAGATCGACTTGCGCCTTACAAATATCCGCGCGTGATTGAATTCGTCGATGAACTGCCAAAGACGGCCACAGGCAAAATCCAGCGCTTCAAATTGCGGGAATTGCCGGCCTGACGCGCAGGAGCGGCGCGCTTCGCTTGTCGCTGTCGCCTGTTGGCGGCTGACGGCGTCGGTCGACGCGACCTCGACCGCGACCCGATGCGTTTGCGCGCATTTCCACCTTTTCAGGCATTGGATTTTCCAGCAATAAAGGCGCTGCCTTCGCTGCGAGCGGACGCCAGCCAAGTTGGAGCCACGCCGTCCATGCGCTTTGCGCTCGCTACGACAGATCGCTGCCTGCCGATGCTCGAGACCTTGCTTGAGGTCGGTTGGCGACCCATCAAGTTCTATTCCGCCCCGCAAGACGGCGTGACCGACCGGATCGACGGGTTGGCGGCGATGGCGCTCAGACTTGGCGTTCCATTGCATCTGGGGCGGATAGACGAGCGCGAACTGGCCGATCTTTCCGCGCGCGGGTGCGAAATCCTGATCACCTCGATCTATCGCTGGCGCATCCCGCCATGGGAGCGTCATCTGTCCTATGCGGTCAATTTCCATCCATCGCCCTTGCCTTTGGGGCGGGGGCCATATCCGCAAGTGCGCGCCATATTGGACGGCTATTCGAATTGGGGTGTGACAGCGCATAAAATCGCGCCGGAATTCGATGCAGGGGACATTCTGGGGACGGAAACTTTCAATCTTGCGCCAGACGAATGCCATGAGACGCTCAATCTGCGTCTGTCGATGGCGACGCGCCGCCTCCTTGAACGCATGGTGGCCGAAGGCATTGAGCAACTCTGGGCCGCGGCGAAGCCACAGGTCGACGGCGTCACCTGGCCGCGCTGGTCCGACGCCGACCGGACGCTGGATTTCGATGCGCCGGTGGCGGATATTTTGCGCCGGGTGCGGGCGTTCGGCTCGCTGGAGACCATGGCGCAGCCGCGCGGGCAATCTCGGGTGTTCGTGCGCCAGGCGCATGGCTGGATCGAGCCGCACGATCACGCGCCGGGCGCCATCGTGCATCACAGCCGGACGAATTGGGTCGTGGCGGCCGCCGACGGGTATGTCGCGCTGATGGGCTGGAGTCCGGTGTCGGCTGGTTTGGTCCGCACGATGGAGCTCGGTCGGCTGGTTTAATAAATTTGTTCCGTTCTGAGACAAAAATCCCAAATTCGCTCGGGCGTCCGACCCCAATATCCCCCTTCGCTGGCGCCGCCGCGCCAGAATGCGACAGGCCTGTCCCGTCTCGCGACAACTCCCTTTCCATCCGATGCCGTTGACTACATTAGAGTTTCGTCGTTTTGGGCGCTTGAGAAATTGCCTAACAAGTCGTATACAGCTTCGGCTAAGCATGCTGCTTGGCGAAGAGGAAAAGTAAATGTCTGCAGGCTCGACCTCTGGCGTCGTTCAGCCGACCGTGTCGGTTGATGACGTGAACAAGGCGATCGCTCAGTTCGAGAGCGAGGCCAACAAGGCGGCTGTCTTGAGCATTGATGTTTCGACCGCCATTACAAAAATCAATGGCGTCGACAATGCCATCAAGAAGATCAACCCGGCTTGATATCGCACTAACGGAGCCCGACCCACGGGCCGGGCTCCTACTCCTGTTTTGTTTCTCGTAGCGGGGCGTGTTCAGTGGCCGAGGCTCAGGGCGCCAAGATCATCGTGACAACCGACGGCGGCGAGCGTTTTGAAACGACGCTGCCAAGCGGAAGCTATCGCTTGGGCCATGGGTTCGATTGCGATTTTGTCATTGCCGCCGCGCATGCGAGCCGTGCGGCCGATCTGACTATTGGTCCGGCGCCAGGCTTCAACGCCGCCATCGCCGTTCATTCCAGCGCGCTTCCGCCCCGATCCGTTGTGGAGCCGCATCGGTTCTCGGCGCTTGGCCCGGGGCGGCCGGTCGCCGCCGGCGGCTTCACGGTGGAGGCGGCAGCTGCGGCGGATTTCCCACAATGGGCGCAAGCCGTGCGTTCCGTCTTGGGCGCGTCCGCGCCGGCCTCCAAGGTCACGCAATCATTCCACGCCATCGGCTCGACGCTTGCCGAGACGATGCGCGCAAAGCGGGGCGGGGGCTCTTGGATCGGCTGGGCGCTGGTGACCAGCGCCGCGCTCGTCGCGCTCGCCGTTTCCGTTTTGCCGACGTTGCGCGCTTCGGCCTCGAACAATGGGGCCGCCGCGTCAGCCGGCGCGAAAAATGCGGCGGTTCCGTCGATCTCGGCTGCCGAGCTTTTGCGCGAGCGGGTCGCGCGTCTGGGATTGCCGGTCTCCGTCTCGGTCAAGCCGGACGCCACGCTCGAGGCGTCCGGAGCCGTCGGTGAGCGCGAGCGTGCGGCGCTCGCCGAGATCGCGCGTGAAATCCGGGCGCAAACCGGAACGCCGGTTGAAATCAGGCTTGCCGAAGTCGCGGCGACCGCCGCCGGTGTGCGTGGCGTCAGTCTCGCGCCGCGCAAGCTCGTGGTTGATGCGAATGGCGGATTGGTTGGGCCGGGGGGAACGTTGTCCTCCGGTTGGACCGTCGAAACCATCAGCGCCGACGCGGTCGCGCTGACCCGCGACGGCGCCAAGGAGATCGTGCGTTTGGAAACGGGAGGCGGTCATGTCCGGTAATGCGCCGCTCCCGCAAGGATTTTCGCTGCGGAATGCGTTGCCAGTCGTTTGGCGTCAGGACGTCGCGTTTGGCGTTCTGACGCTGCTCGTCGTCCTGATGTTCGTCGTGCCATTGCCGCCGTTCGTGCTCGATTTGCTGCTCGGGCTGAACCTGTTCGTCGGGCTGACCCTGTTGCTGGCGACGCTGTATCTGCGCTCGGTGCTCGATCTTTCGACCTTTCCGACGCTGCTGTTGCTGTCGACGATTTTCCGCCTTGCGGTGACCATTTCGACGACGCGCGCCGTTCTCGCTCACGCCAATGCAGGGTCGATCGTTCGCGGTTTCGGTGAATTCGTCGTGGCCGGCAACGTGGTGGTCGGGCTGGTGGTGTTTCTGATCGTCTCCGTCGTGCAGTTCATCGTCGTCACCAAAGGCGCCGAACGCATCGCCGAGGTCGCCGCGCGCTTCACGCTCGACGCCTTGCCAGGCAAGCAGATGAGCATCGACGCCGATCTGCGTTCGGGCGACATCACCAAGGAGGAAGCGCGTCGGCGACGTTTTGCGCTTGAGCGCGAAAGCCAGTTCTTCGGCGCGATGGACGGCGCAATGCGTTTCGTCAAAGGCGACGCCATCGCCTCGCTGATCGTTGTGTTCGTCAATCTTGTTGGCGGTCTGCTGATCGCCACGATCGACAAGGGCATGAGCCTGTCGGCGGCCGGGCGCACTTATTCGATCCTGAGCGTCGGCGATGGTCTCGTCGCCCAGATTCCGGCGATGTTCGCCGCCGTCGCCTCGGGCATTCTTGTGACCCGCGTGGTCGGCGAGGATTCCGGCGCGCGCGTCGGGCAGGATATCGTCCGTCAGATCTCATCTGAACCGAACGCCATTCTCATCGCCGCCGCCGGTCTGGTGTTCCTCGGTTTTTTGCCGGGGTTTCCCACTGGGCTTCTGACGGGGCTCGCGGCGCTTGCCGTTGCGCCGATCGCAGTGACGCGGTGGCGCGCCTGGCGCGCGAGCCAGACTGTGGACGGCGCTGGCGGCGCGTTGGCTGTGACGTCCGCGGCCATCGTCGCGCCGCTGCCGCAGGCGCGTTTTAGCGATCCGATCGTTGCGCGCGCGAACATGGAGACGCTCGAAGCGCTGACCCGCGCAGGGTTGGCGGCGCGACTGGAGGAGGGCACGCGCGACGCCGCCACCCGTATCGGTCTGGCGCTTCCGCTCCTGACCTTCCGCGCCGATGAGCGCACGCCGGCCCGCATGCTGATCCTTGATGTCGAGGGAATCGCCAAACAGGAAATTCCTCTTGGCGAACCGATGGCCGACACGCGCGCGCTTGAGACGACCTTGCTGCGGGCCGTCGAACGCGAGTTCGCCGCGATGCTTGGCGTCGATGACGTCATGCAATGGCTCGAAAGCCTGAAGACTCGCCATGCGCGTCTGGTGGCCGATGTTCAGCAACGCCGGCGACCGGACGTGTTGGCGCCCGTGCTGCGTCGTCTGTTAAGGGATGGCGCTCCTCTCGCTCACCCGCGCGCGATGCTGGAAGTTCTGGCGCGGCCCGACGCTATCGAGAAAAATCAGGACGCCCTGATCGAGGCTTGCCGCCTCGCGATGCGGCCGCAAATTCTCAATGCGCTTCACGACGGCAAGGCGGGCCTCGGCCTTATCACGCTGGCGCGTCCGGTCGAGGAAAGCGTACGGCAGATGATCGGCGGCGCGGCGTCGCTGGCGCAAAACGACCAATTCGAACGCCAGCGCGCGTCGATGGCGCAACAGATCGCGACCTATGCCGATGCGCGGGCGGTGGGCGATCTGCGACCTGTCCTCGCCGTCGCGGCTCAACTTCGCGCGCCGATGGCTGCAATGCTTGCCGAATATGGCGTCGACACGCCCGTTGTTTCCCTCGGCGAGATCGAAGGTTACCCGCGTTGCACGAATTTGGGGAGCATCGGCGGCGCCGTCAGCTCCCCGCCTGTTCAAACTCGCCCTCACCCCCTTGCCTCTCAACGCCGATAGAACGGCAGGAGAAACGTCATGAGCCAAACTGTCACCGGAATTTCGGGAGCCGCCGCCCCTCAGGCCGCCCAGACCGACAGCGGCGCCGATTTCGCCGCAGCGGCGCAGGACGCAGCCGCATCGACCGCGACGACGCAGGCGGCCGCCGACCCGTCGCAAGTTGCGAGCGCGCTGCTTGGCGCCGTCGGCAAGGCGCTGGTGACGTCGCTTGCGCCGAGCATCCTGACTCAGGCGACGAAGTTCAAGGAATGGACCGACATGGAGAATTGAGATCGACGCGTATCGTTTGTCTGGAGTTGCGCGCATGAGTTTTTCCATTCCAACCGCGATTGTCCCCGTCGTCGTCGACGGCGGCGCCAGTCTTTCAGGCGCTGCGGCTTCTCAGCCTGCGGCGTCGGCGCCTGCCGCCGAAATTAATTGGGTCGATACGGTCAAGCAGGTGCTGGCGCCTGCATTCGGGCCGGAATCCAGCGTTTCCGCCACGCTTGAGAGCGCGGCGGGGCAGGGGCTGCGCTTCATAGCGCCGACGCCGGCGTCCGCGCAGATTGGCCCTGCAAATGTGGCGCGCGCCATCGCCGACTTCCGCGTTGCGGCGGATCACGCAGCCGCGCTGGGGCTTGCGACGGCTTTGCCGCAAGCGGCGATTTCGTCGGTCAAACGGGTTCAGCAAGGCCAGTAAACGTTCTGTCCTGTGTGTGCGTAGGAGTTACGACCGTGTATCTTGGTCGCTTGTTCGCAGTGGCGATTATTGCGCTCGGCCTGGCTGGCTGCGAGCGCGAGGTCTATCGCAACCTCACCCAGCGCGACGCCAACGAAATGGTGGCCGTGCTGTCTCAACAAGGCATCAGCGCCACCCGGGATGGCGGCGAGGGCGGCCAGTATCGCCTGATGGTCGAAGACCGCGACTTCAGCCGCGCGGTCGAGCTGCTGTCGACGGCCGGTTATCCGCGCGACACCTATCGCAGCATCGAAGATGTGTTTCCCGGCGATAAAATGATCCAGTCGCCGTTCGAGCAGCGCGCGCGCCTTTCCTTTGCGTTGAGTCAGGAATTGGCGCGCTCGGTGTCGTTGCTGGACGGCGTAGTGTTCGCGCGCGTTCACGTCGTCGTGCCCGAGACGGACTTGCGCGGACAACCGCAAGGCAAGCCGTCGGCCGCTCTGGTCATTCGACATCGCGCGGGGGCGGACACAGCCGCTTTGGCCGCGCAAGCCAAGGCGATCGTTTCCGCCGGGCTGCCGTCGCTCGACTACAAGGATGTCAGCGTCGTCATGGCGTCGGCGGCGATTGGCGGTCCGGACGCTCGCCAGATGGTCCCCGCCGTTGCAGCCTCGCCGTCTTCGCTGTGGCGATGGGCGCTGCCGATCGCGATCATTCTGGCGCTGGCCGGCGCGTTCGTATTGCTCCGGAGCCGGAGCGCGGCGCGATGACCACGCTTGCGCCCGCGCCGTTCCTGTTCGCGCGCGCCGACATGCGGCGGGAAGCGCTCGTTCAATTGTGCCGCGGGCCGGCGCAGGCGCGGCTTGGCGAGCGTTGGAGCCATTTCATCTGTGCCGAGAGCCAGACGTCCGGGCGTCGGCTGGTTGCGTTTTACGACTGGCTGTGCAGCCGGTTGGGACTTGTCGATGTTGGCGCCATCGGTGCGGACCGCGCCCGGCTGGCGTTGAACATGGGGCATATTCGCAAGGGTTTCTCCCGTGCGGTCGGACTGGCGTGCCTTGCCCATTCTTTGCCCGCCGTGCTGGATCGTGCGCGCGCGGCGCGGATGAAGCGTGACTTCGGGGCTTTTGCAGTCGCCAATGCGCTCGCGCATCGCGCGCAGGCTCCCAAACGCGTCGTCTGCGGCCTTTCGCCCGAACTGGCCGAGGCTCAGGGGGAAGCCGCCTTTCTTTGCTGGCTTGAAGGCGCTGACGCTGCGGCCGCGCAATGGTGGCGCATACTGAGCCCGCGGCCGGAAACGGAAGCGCCGCATACAGTCTTGAGTCCCACGCTTTTGGCGCTTGTCGGCGAAACCTACGACGCCTGGCGCGCCGGCCCCGGATATCGAAAGGAGGCCGCTCTTGGCGATCATTCCTAAAGCGACCGTCGACGCGCGCCGCGCCGAAGCCTTTCTCGAAGCGCAGGATCGCGCCGCCGTCGAGCGCCTGCAGCCGCGCATCGCCGCGCTCGAAGCCGAAGCGCGCCAGCGCGGTTTTGAATTTGGCGCCGCCGAGGGGCGCGATCTGTTCACGGCGGGGCTCGCCGGCGTCGTGCGCGAGGTCGAAGCGGCGACGCAGCGCGTTGCCGGGGAATTGCGCGCCGGCGTCATCGTCGCTCTTGAGCAGATCGTCGGTTATATGCCCGCCGAGGAACAGATCGAGCGTGCGGTCACGCATGCCTTGGCCCAGATGGGCGTGAGCGGTCCCTGCGTGCTGCATGTCAATCCGACGGTGCGCCACAGCGTGCGTGCGCGACTTGACGCAGCCGGCGCCTATTCTCTGGAACTGGCGGACGACGCCTTGCTTGAACCGCATGAAGCCGTGCTTGAGACCGCTTTCGGCCGTGTGCACATCGGCCCGCGTCAGCAGATCGCAATGCTTGCGGAAACGTCGGAGGCGCAGCCGTGATCCCTGCGCCCTTGCCCGGGTTTTTAGTCGAACCGATCGCTGCGGCAGGCGAGCGCCTGCGCCGAAGCCTTCGGGTTTCGGCGACAAGACCCGTGTGCGGCCGCATCGTTGAAGTCAAAGGTCCGATCGCGCGGGCCGCGGTCAGTCCTGTTCGCATCAGAGAGCTGGTGAGCTTGCGCGAGGCGGGGCGCGGCGAAATTGGCCTCGCCGAAGTCATCGGTTTCGAGGGGGCCTACGCTGTGGTTGCGCCTTTCGGTGCGCCGCAGGGCCTGTCGATGCGCACCGAAGTCGTTCCTCTGGGACGCATGCTGGATGTGGAAGCCTCGCCGCAGATGGCGGGCGCCGTCGTCGATGGCCTTGGTCAATTGCTGGGCCGTCGCGCGCCGTCCAGGCTGGCGGATATGGCTGCGAAGCGTCGTCCGGTGCGCTCTCCCGCGCCATCGCCGCTCAGTCGGCGTCCGATCTCGAAACCGTTTTCAACCGGGATCAAAGCGATCGATGGTCTGACGACGCTGGGGGAGGGGCAACGCGTCGCGATCATCGGCAACGCCGGCGCCGGCAAGTCGACATTGGTGACAAGCCTGGTGCGTTCGGCGCAGGCCGACGTCGTCGTGATGGGCCTGATCGGCGAGCGCGGCCGCGAGGTCGCGGAAACGTCGGCGCGGCTTGCCGCCGAACAAGCGATGGGGCGCACCATCATCATTGCGGCGACCTCCGATCGCCCGGCGGTCGAGCGCATGAACGCCGCTTTCGCCGCGACGGCGGTCGCGGAATATTTTCGCGATCAGGGACTGAGAGTCCTGCTCGTCATCGACAGCATCACGCGCTTCGCCCGCGCAGCGCGCGAAGTGGGGCTCAGCCGCGGCGAGCCGCCGGGGCGGCGGGCGTTCCCGCCGTCGGTTTTCGATGAATTGCCGCGATTGTTCGAACGTGCGGGCGCCACGGAGCACGGCTCTATCACGGCGGCCTACACTGTCCTTGCCGAAGGCGATGTCGAATTCGATCCTCTGGTCGAGGAGGTGAAGGCGCTGGTCGACGGCCATATCGTGCTGTCGTCCGAAATGGCGGCGGCCGGGCGCTTTCCGGCGATCGACGCGTTGGCCAGCCGCAGCCGCGTGATGGAAGCGGTGGCGGATGTCGAGCATCTGCGCTGCGCTCATGTGCTGCGCGATCTGATGGCGCGGCATCGCGACATCGAACTGTTGCTCCGCGTCGGCGAGTACAAGGCCGGACAGGATCAGGCGACGGATCGCGCCGTGAACGCAGCCGGCCCAATCGCCCGCTTCCTGGCGCAAGACGTTTCGCGACCGGTCGCCATGACCGAGACAATCGCCGAGATGCAGAGGATCGTGCGATGAGAGTCGACCTGCATCACCTGAAGGCGCTTTGGGAACTGCGCAGTCAGATCGCCACACGCCGCATGTCGCTTGCGACGCAGAGCATCGCCGGCGCGATGACGCAATTCCACGCGTTGAGCGCGGAGTCGGCGCAGGTGACGGGGCGTCTTGGCGTCCCGCTCGATCAACCGACGGCGCGGGCGCGGCTTGAGGATCTTCAGCGACGACTGAAAAGCGCGGCCGAACACCGGCTGCGCGATGCGCGTCAGCTTCACGGAGAGAGAGAAAATCATCGGCTTGTTCGCGCGCGCTGCGAACGCCGGATCGAGATGTGGGACGACCTGCTGGGTCAGATGGCGGCGCGCGACGAGGCGCGACAGGAAGCCGTCAGCGAAAATGGAATTGTCGAATGAATGCTTCGATGCAGACCAGAAGCGCCGAGATGACGGCGACCCCGGCCGGGGCTCCCGAGCGCGCGCGTTCGTTTCTGTTGCCCTTGGCCGAGGGTCAAACGGCTGAGATCGAAACGCTCAATCCCGCGACGCTCGCCGCCGAGGCGGAGCAATGGACAACGATTTCAGGCGCGGCGGGCGAGTGGGGCTTTCGCGCCCGCGTCGGCGTCGCGGGACTCGAAGCGGCGCTGCGCGCATTTCATCCGTTTTTCGCATGGTCCGATCTGTCACCCGAGGACGCTTCGAGCGCCGTTCAATGGCTCGCCAATGCGACGGCGGCGGAAAGCCCTGCGTTGCGTTCGTTTCCGGTGCGGCTCGACGTCAATTCCCTTGCCCAGGAGGCGGGGTTCGCGCCGCAATTCGCCTTCCGCGTCAATCTGTCAGGGGCGGTCATTCCGGTTCTGCTCGATGCGCCGGGACATTTCGGGCAGCGGCTGCGTCGGCTTGTTTCCACGCATCCGAACGATCCGATCCTTGCCGGCGGCGCGACGGCGCGCGTTCGTCTTTGTCTCGGCTTCGCTCGCCTGACGGCGCAGGAGATGCGCGATCTTCAAACAGGCGATGCGATCGAACTCGACCTGAGCGGAATCGAGCAACGCCAGTGTTACGCGCTGACGCAGGGCGGCTTTGCGCAGACCTGCGAGATCCGAGGCGATCAGGCCATCCTTTCCGGTCCGCTGCTGTCGCGTCCGCTGGGCGTGTTGAGCGCCTATGTCGCGAGCGAGGGCGGCGCGGCGTCCAGCGACGCCGTCGTTCTGGCCTTCGAGATTGGCGCGGCCGAACTGCCTGTCGGACCGCTCGACAGATTCGGCACCGGCCATGCGTTCGAACTTGGCGCTGCGCCGGTCGGGCAGGTGGAAATCACCGCCGATGGCCACAGGCTGGGTTTGGGCGAAATCGTGCGGTTTGACGGACGCTCATGCGTGCGGGTGGGGAGTCTCACGCCATGAACGGAACAGGTCAGTCGCTTCTGCCGCTGATGACGACGGTCGCGCTGGTCGGCGCAATCCCGTTGCTCGTGGTGGTGGCTACATCGTTCACGAAAGTGTCTGTCGTGCTGCTGATCCTGCGCAACGCCATCGGCATTCAGCAGACGCCGCCCAATATGGTGATCTATGCGATCGCCATCGTGCTGTCGTTCAACATCATGAACCCCGTTTTGCAGAAGAGCTTTGCGCAAGTCGGCGCTCAGGATTTTTCCTTCCGCAACCTGACGGATTTGCAAGCCAACGCCGAGGTCGCCGCCGGGCCAATCAAGAAATTCCTCGCCGATCATTCGACGCCGGCCTCGCGGGACTTCTTTCTGCGCAACACGCCGAAAGCTGGTCCGCAGGGACCAGCTCCCGCCGATCTCTCGGTTCTGGTGCCCGCCTTTCTGCTCGATGAACTGACCCGCGCCTTCGAGATCGGGCTCATGCTCTATCTGCCCTTCCTTGCGATCGACCTTCTTGTTTCTGCCGTGCTCATCGCGATGGGGATGCAGATGATGTCGCCGCCGCTGATTTCGACGCCATTGAAGATTCTGCTTTTCGTCGTCGTCAGCGGCTGGACGCGGCTTTTTGAGAATCTCGTCTTGTCCTATCAGGCCGCGCCATGACGGAAAGCTTTCAGCACCAGCTTTACGAGGGAATGCGGATCACGGCGCTGGCGGGCCTGCCGGTGCTGGGGTTGGCGCTCGTTCTCGGGCTTGTCATCGGCATTCTACAGGCCGCCACGCAGGTGCAGGAACAGACCTTTCCGCAGATTGCCAAAATCCTGGTGATCGGCCTGGCGCTCTATCTGTTCGGCGCGACGCTCAGCCAGCCCCTCGTGCGCTACACCGAGGCGGCCTTCAGCTTCGCGGCGCGACGGTGATGCTGCCCGACCTGTCGGGATCGTTCCTCGAAAGCGCCGCGCCATTCGCGATGTCGGCGCTGGTGGCGGCTGGGCGGATGTATGGATTTGTCGCCCTGTTTCCGTTGTTCACATGGCTCGGCGCGAGCGGCATCCTGCGGTTCGTTCTGGCGGCGGGGCTCTCGTTGCCGCTTCTGTCCCACATCGGCATCCATCCTCCACTCAAAGGCGCGGACATGAGCTTCGCGGCGATGCTGCTCGCCAAGGAAGTGATGATCGGCGCCGCGATCGGCATTCTGGCCGGCATTCCGCTCTGGGCGGCGCAATCGGCAGGCGACATCATCGATTTCTACCGCGGGGCCAGTGCGGCCAATATCGTCGATCCCGTCAATGCGATGGAGACATCGACCTTCGGGCAGATCAACCATGTCTTCGCCATGGCGTGGGTTGTTCTGTCGGGCGCGCTGCCCTTGCTGATCGAAGCGGTGCTTGGCTCCTATACGGTTTGGCCGGCCTTTTCCGCTGCGCCCTCCGGTCAAACGGGCGCCATGGCCACGGAACTTGGCGCGTTGGTGGGGATGCTGATCCGCAGTGGGCTGGTCATCGCGGGACCCATTCTGGCGTTGATGCTTCTGGCGGAAGGCGCGCTGCTTTTCGTCGCCCGTTCAGCGCGGCAGATGCCTGTCTACGATCTGTCGGCCGCGGCTAAAAACTTCGTTCTCATGGCGGCGGCGCCGCTTTATGCGTTCCTTCTCGCGACCTATCTGCGCGAGGATTTCCTAGCCCAGTTTCGTCTGCTCTTCCGGGTGCTCGGCGTCGGCGTCGGCGTGGGAGCGCGCTGATGGCCCAACAGGAAAAGGGCGGGGATCGCACGATCAAGCCGACGCCGACGCGGCTTCGCAAATTGCGTAAAGACGGCGTGCTGCCAAGCGCCAATGATTTTCGCGCCGGCTTTTCGCTGATTGTTTGTCTGGTCGTTTTTTTTCTGTCGTTTCGTTCCGTCGCGGACATGATCCAGCGCGATTTGCTGACCGCCATCGACGCGTCGGTTGGGCCGCGAAGGGTTGCGCCGCAACACCTCGCTGGCGTCATCGCCTATGATTTCGCTCTGCCCGCGCTTGTGATCATGCTGGCTTCGGGCGTGGCGTATTTCATCGCCAGCGCGATCGACATGCAGGGCGTCGCCGTGCATCTCAAGCGGCTGAGCCTCGACTTCAATCGGCTCGATCCGGTCGAGGGCGTTCGCAACCGCTTTGCAATGTCGGCTCTGGTTGAATTCGCCCGCAATCTCATCAAGGCGGCGCTGATCTCGACGCTCATCGGTCTGCTCGCCGTCTATATGATGTCGGACCTGTTCTACGCGCCGACCTGCGGTCTCGATTGTATGGGCGGCGTCGTTCTGACGGCGCTCTGGCGTCTTATCGGCATCCTCGCCGTGATGCAGATCGTTGCGAGTCTGCTCGACCTTCGCCTTTCGCGCTGGCTTTACACGCGCGAGCATCGCATGACGCCCTACGAACTCAAACGCGAGCAGCGCGAGGAATATGGCAGCCCCGAGCTGCAACGCGCGCGCAAGCGCCAGCAGGCGGAATACGCGCGCGTTCCCGTCTTCAGGCAGCTTGAACAGGCGCAGATCGTTATTGTTGGCGCGGATCACGCCATTGCGCTGGCGGTCAGTCCGACCTTCGAATATGCGCCGGTCGTCGTTGCGCGGCAGGCAGGGCGGGAGGCAGCGCTGTTGCAGGATCGCGCCGTGAATTTGGGACTCGTCATCGCCCATGACGAGGCTGCGGCTGCGTCATTGTTGCATGCGCCGCTTGCGCATGAAATTCCGCCGGGCGCCTATGCTCCGGTCGCGCGCTGTCTGAAGACTGCGGGACTGATCTAGTTCTGTCCGGCGCGAATAATCTGGATCGTCTGCGCCGGCGTGGACGTCACGAGCTTTTGCACTGTCTCGACGAACGAGCGCGGGCCGAGAACGAGCGCCATGCCGGTCGTTTCGTTAAAGCGGAGCGCGTCTTTCGGAGCGCGCGGATAGATGCTGGCGAGCGCGTTTCGAATAGCTTTGGGGCTCTGGCCATTCAACGCGATGGCGACCGACGTCGCGGTTGAACGCGGCGACACCAGCACCTTGGTTCCGTCGTAGAGGACGAACAGATCATGCGACTGGGCGAGCTTGTCGAGCACGTCGCCGAAATTGCCGACGCCGCGCCAGGCGCCTAACGCGCCGGTGACCTGTCCGTCGACGCTGACGGTTACGCCAGCAAGGCGTCCCAGCGTCTCCAGCGCCTGCGGCAAGGATTGGGAAACAACGCGATAGTCGATCGCGACCGCCATGGGGCTGGTCTGCGCGTTGACCACGCGGTCGCTCGTGGCCACGAACAACGCCGCGCCAGCAAAAAGAGCAATCGGCGCAAACAAACGCATGAAAAATCCTCGGTCTGGCGTTCTCGGGGAATTTAGTCGCGAGAAGCGTTCCCGCGGTCAATTGCAATTCTAAAACATGATTTAAATTAATGGTTTCCGGCAATTTGCCTGGATGTGGCGCGCGCAGGAGGGAGCAGGCCCTTGCGTTGCTGCCGCAGGTTGTCGCCGTCGATATCCGCGAAAGTCGAACGGCTGGCCAGTTGCGCGTTGATTAATAAGGCCTTAATCCTTGCACTGCGGTAGCTTGGCAGTATGGGATGGGGCGTTATGGGCATTGTCGACACGTCGAATGTTAACTGGATTGCTTCCAATTCCGTCGACGCCGAAACGGCGGCCCAGTTCGCCGCGATCTTGAACGAATATCGCAGCCCGGTTTCGGCGCGCAATTATGCGCTTGCGCCGGCCGCGCCCGCGCCCAGCTATTTGACCACCGAGCAGGCCGCCAAATATCAGGCTCTCGTCGCCTCGCAGGGCAATGACTGGGGCTGGCAATCGTTGCCGCAGCAGTTGTTGACCAATGTTATCGACCGCATCAGCGTCAACGCCGACGGCAGCATCAATTTCGATCGCCTCAAGGGGCTGCCGATCGGCGACTATACAGTCGACATGCCTGCCGGATCGAGCATTCAGCCGCTTTCCCTGTGGCGTGATAGCGAAACAGGACAGTATTATACTTATGTTGAGTCTGGCGATAGCAGTTATTCCGTGCTTTTCAATGTACCGGCTGGCGGTAAGGTTATAACGAAAACGATCGATTATGGGTGGGATGCAGGTATCTCTACCACTTATACCTATGTTCCCAGTGCGCAATTGCTGGCCGAGGCCGCCTCGCAACAGGCGGTGGTTGATCAGCTGAATGGACTTGCCGCGCAGCCGCCTGTCGCTCCCGCCTCGTTTAACGCTGCCGAAGTCGCCAAATTCGACGCGCTCGTGCGCGGCTATGGTTACGCCTACGCCCAGATGGATACGCCCTATCTGAAGGCGCTGGTCGACGCGCTCAGCTTCCGCGCCGACGGCTCGCTGGATTTCTCGCGCGCAAGCGGCGGATTGCTCGGCCTTGGCTTCACCGTGCCGCCGGACGGCGTCGTCTTGCGCGACGGCTCGCAGATCTATGTGATGCAGACGGTCACCTCAGGGGGCGAGTCTGAATATACGTATCAGCAGCGGGTCGATTATCTGCAGGGCGCCACGATCGGCGCCGACGGAACCGTGTCGAAAAACGGGATCGTGGTCGGCCATGTGTCGGAACAGACATCGGTCATCGCCGCACATTATGAGACGAGCTACGACGGTGGCGAAGGCGGCGGCAGCTATTCGGTGTGGGCGCCCGAAACCACGATTACGCAAACGACTTTCACGGCGAGCGCGGCCGGCGTCTTCGTTCGCGACACCATGCCGGCGAACGGTCTCGTCGCCCTTGATATCGGCGATGGAAATTTGCGGATGGGCGACGATGGGCGTCCCGACAACGCGGCTTATCTCTATTTCAACCCACTGGTCGGCCTGGTCACGCCTTCGGCCAATCTGCATCAGGATTCAGATTGGTTCGAGGCGGCGTTCGCGGTTGTTTTCGCCGTGGTTGTCGCCTGCATCGCGCCGGAGCTGATCGGCGTCATCGGCGAAGCGCTTGGCGCTTCGGCCGCGACGATTTCGACCGTTACGATTGCGGCGGAAACCAGCGGTGCGATCAGCGCAGCTGTCACTTATGCCGAAACGGGCTCGATCACCGACGCAGCCAATGCTTTCAGCACGGGGGTTGTGACCGGCGCGGTCAGCGCCGGCGTGGCTGCGGCGGTGGCGCCCTACGCGGCGCAGGTCGTGAACGCGGTGACGGACACGACGACGGCTGTGGGCGGAACGGGCATCACTCTGGGGGGCGTCTCAAGCCCCGCCACCGCATTGGCGACGGATGGCGCCACGCTGAACGGCATGCTCACCAATACGATCTCGCAGGGCGTGGCCAACACCGTCGTCAACGGCGGCGATTGGGAGCAGGGCTTTTCATCCGCGTTGTACAGCGCGGCGGGGCAATATGTTGCAGGCAACGTCAATCCGTATCTGCCTGAGGCCATCACCAGCAACGCGACCGCACTCAGGATTGCCGATTCCGTGATTGGCTCAGGCGTTTCCTCGCTCTTGTCCGGCGAGGAGACCAATCCGACGAACGCGCTCATCGGAATGGCTGCCGGCGCGCTCGTTCAAAACGTCATGGCGCCGGACACTTCCTCCTCGATCCGACTGGTCGATCCGGGAACGACGGTCAGGTTGGGCGGCGAAAGCCCGTCCGAGCCGGTTTCTCCCTATTCTTTGACGGGCGGTCAAACGATCCGTCTTGGCGGCGATATGGCCGCAGCGTCGTCGGCTGATTCCGGCTCGGCTTCCTCTGATGGCGCAGCGCCCAGCGCCGGCGCGGGCGCGGCGTCGCCTTCCGGCTCCGTTGCGAATAATGCTGGTTGGGGCGGTTTCATCGGCGCGGCGAATGAGGGCGGCGTCAATTATTTCGACCCTCTGGCCTTCGCGACGCAGCCCGCGCCGCTCTCGACCGATCTTGGTGTCTCGTTGCTTGGCGGAATGGCCGGCGCCGCAGGCGGTTCCGTGCCGACCATCAGTCTGTCGGGCGATGTGACTTCCGACGATTCCTCGAAGGGAGAGAACAGCGCTTCGACGCCGAAGGCGCCGTCCACCGTTGCGATTTCGGGCGATGAAAGCCTGAACGCTAATCTCGCCGGCTTGCAGGCGTCCCTCAACACGACGCCGGGTCAGGATCTGAATCTTCCGCAGATCGGCGATGCGAGCGTTACGCCCAACCCGGACGCGGGCGCCGCGCCGCGCGTCTACGCCGTCAACATGGTCACGGTGAAGCCGGGCGACACATTGTGGTCGCTGACCAACGGCGATGTCGCGCGGATCGGCTATGTCTCGATGACAAACGGATTGAACGGCTCGAGCCTCGCCGCCGGGCAGACGATCAATCTCGGCAATTTCGATCCTTCGTCGATGACGGCCGCGCAATTGCGCGACTATCAGGCCTACGGACAGGCGATCCTCGACGCCGATAACGCGCGTCTCGAAGCTATGCGTCAGGCGGCGTTGCAGGCGGCGGCCGCCAATGCAGCCAGCCAGGCGCAAGCTGCAGCGGCGGCCGCTTCGAGCGCATCTGGCGGAAATGTTTCGCCAACCGATGCAGGGCAGGGACGCGGCTTTGTGAATCCGCCGACAGGCGGGGCTCCTACGTCTGGCGCAAGCGCGGCGCCGGCTAATGGCGGGCAGGGGCGGGGCTTTGTGAATCCGCCTAACGTTGGCGGCGCGGGGAGCGTGACGCCAGCTCCGGTCAGCCTTCAAGACGAGTATTGGAACGTTTTCAAGGCGGCGTCCGCCAAATTTGGCGATGACCTTGCGGCCACGAAGGCCCAGATTGAAATTCGGACTCTTCAGAACAGACTTGAGAATGGGTCGGTGTTGGGCGCTTCCTCCGTTCGGGGGCAGCCCATTACTCAGGAGAGCGGGCTGAAGACAATCATCGGTTATTCCATTAATGACGGCGCCTATGTCGATGAAAAGCTTTATCGCAATGCCGCCGTCCGAGTGCCGGTGGCGATGGTTGAAGGCGTGACCATTTATGGCGAAGGCCGCGTCGAAATGAACGTCGCCGGTTCTTTGTCAGCAGACACGTCGTCGAGCTTTGCGAAGAACTCGCTCATTTCCGGCAATGTTCTCGGCGTTCCTGTTGACTTGAGCAGCAAGCAAGAGGTTTCCAAGATTGCTGGGCGCATTGGCGGTGATCTCGGTGGCAATCGAGCTTATGTCGAACTCTCCCGCTCCACTTCGGCGGGCAAGGTGGAGCAAGCTGTCGGGGTTGAAAGCGGCAATTTCACCGTCAAGGTTATTGGCGATTTCATCGATATGGGCGTGCAGGCCTTGACCGCCTATGGAGCTGTCACGGCCGTCACGGATCCTCGCTTTCTATTCACGCCCCCCGTCAAGCGTCCGTGACCGTCGGTAAACATGATGGGTGTGTAGGAAGCTTGCGCTGGATACAGTTTGGGGCCCGGACTCGTGAAACGGTTCGGGTCATGGGTGTGAACCGCCCTGGGTTGGTCGTCTGAGATGAGTCCGCAGGTTTGTCTGAGTGCGTCGGGCAAAAAAGTACGCACTTATAAGACCTGCTGTTGAAAGGGGCTCAAGCTCAGGACGCATTGACAGAGGTCGAATGCGACGGCGGTTGCGATGCTGCGCCGCTCCGATTTTTGGGGGATATGCGTGCTTCGGCAGGGTAGATAATTTCTCTGAAAATCTAGGCTCCGGACCCATAAAATTATTGGCATGATCAGCGAGGTGCGATTCACGGCTTCCGAAAGGGAGAGAGGATGAATCGCAATTGGTTCTGGCTGACGGACGCGCAGTTTCGAAGATCGAACCACACCTGCCGACCGATATGCGCGGCAAAGCGCGCGTCGATGATCGGCGCGTGATCAGCGGCATCGTGCACGTGCTGAAATCTGGCGGGCCGCTGGGTCGATGCGCTGCCTGAATACGGGCCGAAGAAAACCCCTCTACAATCGCTATGTGCGCTGGGTCGAAAAGAGCGTATGGGCGGCGCTGTTCGAGGCGCTCGCGCAAGTCGGCGGTCCGCCGACGCAGGTCTTCATCGACTCCTCCGCCGCCAAAGCGCATCGCTCCGCAGCGGGCGGAAAAGGGGAGGCAAAATCAGGCTATCGGTCGCTCGCGCGCCGGGCGCATAACGAAAATCCACGCGCTGACCGATGCGCAATGCCGTCTTCTCGCCTTCATGCCGACGGGTGGACAAATCACCGATTGCACTGCGGGCGCAGCCTTGCTCGAGCGCCTTCCTGATTGCGAAGCTCTACATGCAGACAAGGGGTATGACGCCAACGCGATTCGTCGTCAGGTCGAGGAGCGCGGCGCGCTGCCGAACATCCCGCCAAAGGCAAATCGCAAATGGAAGAACTGCTTCTCGCCGTTCCTCTACCGCAACCGGAACGCCATCGAGCGCATGTTCTGTCGGTTGAAGGACTTCCGGCGGGTAGCAACCCGATATGACCGAAACACTGCAAACTGGACGCCTCCAAAAACCTCTGGGCAAATCAGCGATTGATTGATTCACTCGTGG
>ERZ1645187.242-NODE-242-length-53312-cov-7.275814_pt1 | contig 53312 bp, 54 predicted proteins | sample MGYA00575352_ERZ1645187 | MGnify/ENA primary metagenome ERZ1645187 (study PRJEB40837, sample SAMN11349314) | freshwater sediment metagenome | isolation source: river sediment | host: Sediment | place: India: Wazaribad , New Delhi | collected 2017-02-21 ... | reverse complement strand
TTCGCGATGATCTTCGGAGAGGTCCAGGCACGGTTAAATTCCCGGTCCGGGAAAGCGTTCTTCAGATCCTCCTCGATCCTGTCAATCGTCCTTGTCCTCGTTTCCGGATACGAGGTACCGAAGCTCACGACGAGCAGAGCCTTTTTAGGCATAGTCCGTTCCTTTTCTGTGAATTCGCTGATAATGATGTCGTAGTTATTCTGTATCGGGCAGGGCCGGATACAGACCGGGCCCCGCCGAAACGTCTGCGGATTTCCGCAGAGCTTAAGCCTGCGCGTCTTCCGCAAGGAGCTCATTAAAGACCTCTTCCGCAGCCGATACGAGACTGTCGACGTCCGCGTCCGTATGGGCGTCGGAGACGAAGATCCCTTCGTACTGGGACGGAGGAAGCAGGAAGCCCCTGTCCAGCATTTTCGTAAAATATCGTGCGTACAGCTTCGTGTCGCTGTTCATGACCGAATCGAAATCAGTCGGGCGCTCCGGAGTGAAGAACAGCGTCGTCATGCCGCCGAAGCGGGTGACGCTGGCCGGGATCCCCGTACGCTCTGTCGCCGCATTCAGGCCCTCTTCAAGGCGTTCTCCCAGCTCGTCGAGATGGCTGTACACCTCAGGATGGCTTTCCAGCCAGTCAAGAGTATTGATCCCCATCTTCATGGCAACCGGGTTTCCTGAAAGGGTTCCGGCCTGATATACCGGCCCCTCCGGCGCGAGCTTCTTCATAATTTCCGCCGACGCGCCGAAGGCGCCCACCGGCATGCCGCCCCCGATGATCTTTCCGAGGGTCGTGATGTCCGGCGTGATTCCCGTCAGTCCCTGCATGCCGGCATAGCCGACACGAAAGCCTGTGATGACCTCGTCGAAAATCAGCAGCGCACCGCTGTCTTCGGTGATACTTCTCAGCGAGGCGAGAAATCCCGGCTCCGGCGGAACGACGCCCATATTGCCGGCTACAGGTTCGACGATGACCGCAGCGATCTGGCCGGGATTTTCTTCGAACAGACGGCGAACGGAATCCGCGTCGTTGTAGACGGCCGTAAGCGTATCCCGGGCCGCGCCTTCCGGTACGCCCGCGCTGGTGGGTTCTCCGAAGGTGAGCGTGCCCGATCCTGATTTGACCAGCATCGCGTCCGCGTGGCCGTGATAGCCGCCTTCGAATTTGACGATCTTGTCGCGTCCCGTGAAGCCTCTGGCAAGACGGACCGCGCTCATGACGGCTTCCGTACCGGAATTGACGAAGCGGACCTGATCCACTGACGGCACGGCGGCGCAGACCCGCTGCGCAAGCTCCGTCTCGAGAGCGGTGGGCAGTCCGAAGGTCGTCCCGCGGCGGATCACCTCGTCGACGCCGTCAAAATAAACGGGATTCGCGTGTCCGAGGATCAGCGGACCCCAGGAGCAGATATAGTCCGTATAGACGTTTCCGTCCTCGTCCGTAACGCGTGCGCCCTCTCCGCTCTTCGCGAAGATCGGAGAGAGTCCCACCGACTTGAAGGCGCGGACCGGAGAATCGACGCCTCCGGGGATCCTGCGCTCCGCCTGGCGGAACAGCTCCTGTGATTTTTCGTAGCTTTTCACGACTGGTACTTCCTGATCAGTTCCGGCAGATCCTTCGCGAAATACGTGATGATGATGGTCGCTCCGGCGCGCTTGATGCAGATCAGCGCTTCGTACAGCGCGCGTTCGTCCATGAGTCCCGCGTCCACGGCTCCCCGCAGCATCGCGAATTCGCCGGAAACCTGATAAGCCGCCATCGGCAGGTACGAGAGCTCCTTCGCCTTCGCGATGATGTCGAGATAGGGCATCGCGGGCTTGACCATAACGATGTCCGCTCCTTCTTCGATATCGAGCTCGACCTCCTTGAGCGCTTCGTCCGCATTTGCCGGATCCATCTGATAGGCTCTGCGGTCGCCGAAGGCCGGCGCAGAATTGGCCGCTTCGCGGAAGGGACCGTAAAAGGCCGATGCGAATTTCGCCGAATAGCCCATGATCGGAATACTTTCGTATCCCGCGTCGTCGAGAGCTTCACGCAGCGAGGCGATGTGGCCGTCCATCATATCGGACGGCGCCACCATATCTGCGCCCGCTTCCACCTGGCTGATCGCGGTTCTGGAAAGAGTATCCAGCGAACGTTTCCGGTCGATGGTCCCGTCGGTGTTGAAGAAGCAGCAGTGGCCGTCGCTCTTATATTCGCACAGGCACAGATCCGTGATGACGTACATGTCGGGATCCGTGTCCTTGACGACGCGGACAGCCTTCTGGATAATCCCGTCCCGGTCGAAGGCGGGAGTCGCCAGCTCGTCCTTGTCGTCCGGAACGCCGAACAGGATGACGAAGCGGATGCCGAGATCGCGCAGCTCCGCGATTTCTTCAGGCAGGCGGTCCAGCGAGAAGTGATACTGACCCTTCATGCTCGGGATCTCCGTTTTGATATTCGTCCCGTCGACGACGAACAGAGGGTAAATGACGTCGTTCATCGTCAGTTCCGTTTCACGCACGAGATTTCTGATGTTCTTATTTTTTCTGAGCCTTGTGGGCAGCATAATTACCTCCGCGGCAGCGCCGCAATTTACTGATCAGAAGTCACCGATCATCTTTACCGGTCAAAAGACTGATTAGTGCTGACCGGAGATGCAGAATTCTGATTCGATTTTTATTCTATAGAGCTTTATTCTATAACGATTATTTTATAATAACCTGCCGTCCTGGGACAGCAGCTTCGTCAGCGCGCCGGTCAGGCCGGCAAGATTGTAGACTTCGGCTTCCGCCGTAACGGGAATCCCCCGCTTTTCCATCGTACGGCTCGTCTGTGGACCTATCGAGACGCAGGCAGTCGATTCCGGCACGACGGTCCCGGTCTGCTCCAGCCGGTCCGCGAAGTTCTTCGCAGTCGAACTGCTGGTGAAGGTCACCGCGTCGATCTTTCCCTCCGCCAGCTTCCTGAGCACATCGTCGTCTCCGCTGTCAGGTACGGTCCGGTAGATCCCGATTTCCGTGACCTGTGCGGCTTTTGCGAGACGCTCCGCCACATAGGGTCTCGCGTCCGCGGAACGCGGCATCAGGATCCTCGCGTCCGGGCCCAGCTGAGGCAGCAGCCCTTCGATCAGCGATTCGCCGATGTAATTCGCCGGAATAAAGTCCGGTACGATCCCGTGTTCCTGAAGTTTTTTCGCGGTCGCAGGTCCGATGGCTGTGATGTGAAGTCCGGCCAGTGATCTCGAATCGAGACCCCGGCTGTCCATCGCGTCGAAGAACAGCTCGACGCCGTTGGCGCTTGTCAGGATCAGATTCGTGTATTCGGACAGACGCTCGATCTCTTCGCTGAGCCGTTCCAGCTCCTCCGGCACCGTTTCGATCCGGATTGTCGGGTATTCGAGGGCCTGGGCCCCGAGGGCCCGCAGCTTCTCCGACAGCTCCGACGCCTGGGCTCTGGCCCGGGTGACGATCACATGTTTTCCCGCAAGAGGATAGAGAGTTCTGTCGGCCCGAAAATCGAGCTTTTCCCGCTTCCCGACGACGTCTCCGATGACGATCAGACTCGGCGCGGTCACGCCCCGCTCTTTCGCAAGGGTCTCGATGCTGCCCAGCGTCCCGTCGACGACGTACTGGTCGGGCGTCGATGCGGAATGAACGACGGCTGCCGGCGTTGCCGCGGGCTTTCCCGCCGCGATCAGGCTGTCCGCGATCTTTCCGAGATTTTTAACCCCCATCAGGAATACGAGAGTTCCGGAAAACGCGGCGAGGGTGTTCCAGTCGAGTTCGTTCTCCTCGCTCTTCAGATGACCCGTAACGACGGCGAAGGCCTGGTTGCAGTCCCGGTGGGTCACGGGAATCCCCGCGGCCCCGAGGCCGCCGATGGCGGACGTAATGCCGGGTATCACCTCGAAGGGAACCCCGGCGTCGTACAGGACCTCGCCCTCTTCGCCGCCGCGTCCGAAGACATACGGATCGCCGCCCTTGAGCCTGACGACGTTCCTGCCGTCCCTTGCCAGGCTTACCAGCAGCGCGTTGGTCTCATCCTGAGTCAGCGCATGGTTGGAGGCGCGTTTCCCGACGTAAATCTTCTCCGCGTCCGGCGCGTAGTCCAGCAGTTCGGGATTCGCGAGGGCGTCGTACACGACCGTATCGCAGCTTTCCAGCGCTCTGACCGCACCGACCGTAATGAAGTCCGGATCACCGCAGCCGGCTCCGGCAAGGATCACCCGGCCCGGCACCGGTCCGTATTTCGCAAGATAATCGTCCTTGAGCTTATGAGCCATCGCTTCCCCCGCTTCCTCCGGCGTCCCTTCGAAGGCCTCGATAGTTCCGGAGACCGCATGGCCGTCTTCGTCGCCGAAGATCCCGGTGATCCTGATCCCGGTGCCTTCAAGATAGGCGTGGGCGCCGATCGGGATATGACAGCTTCCTTCGAGAACCTCGAGGAAGCGCCGCTCCGCCCGCATCTGCAGATGCGCCTCCGGATCGGAGGCTTTCGCCAGAAGCTCCAGAGTTTCCCCGTCGTCCTTGCGGATCTCCGCCGCCAGTATCCCCTGAGCAGGCGCCGGTACGAAGCTGTCGGGCAGGGACATAATCGTAATGCCCGTATTCTCTTCGGTGATCCCGAGCCGGTTCAGCCCGGCCTTCGCCAGGACCACCGCGTCGTACTGGCCGTCCTTCATCTTCCGGATCCTCGTGTCGACGTTGCCCCGGATCCCGAGGATCCCGGCGTCCGGATACAGCGCTTTCAGCTGGACCTCTCTGCGAAGGCTTCCGGTTCCGATCCTCGGATTCTCCGGCAGCGGCCCCGCGGTGACCATCACGTCGCCCGGGTCCTCACGGGCCGGAGGCGGCGCGAGGATCAGCCCGGCGGGCAGTACGGAGGGCATATCCTTCATGCTGTGAACCGCGACGTCGATCTCTCCGTCAAGCAGAGCCGTCTCCAGCTCCTTCGTAAAGATCCCCTTGCTGCCGATCTGATTGAGCGCGTCCGTCTGATTTTTGTCTCCGGTAGTCCGGATCACGATCGTTTCCGTCTCGAGTCCCGGCACCGCATCCCGAAGCGTCTGCGCATATTTTTCTGTCTGTGTCAGCGCGAGCTTCGAGCCGCGCGTTCCGATCCGTAATTTCTTCATCAATCCTCTTTCACCGGTCTTCTCAAGCTGTTCAGGAAGATCAGGCCGACCGTTTCGCTTCAGCCCTTCGAGCTCCGAGAGTTCTGTCCGCAGCTCCCGCAGATCCAGCTCTGCCGAAGCTCTGATCCGCCGGCGCGCGTCCGGCAGGCCGAGACCCAGCGCCAGCTCCCTGATTTTCCCGAGCAGTTCGATCCTCTCGTCGATCCCCGATTCCGGGCTGAACTGTCGTTCAAGCTGCTCTCTGATCTGTCTGTCCAGCGCCGGTGCGCGCCCGCCTGTCGAGACCGCTATGCTCAGGCTTCCGCGCCTGAATTCTGCCGGGAACGTAAAGTCCGCGTGCGGATCGGAGCTGGCGCTGTCCGCAAGCACGCCCCGACTCCGGCATTCTGCGACGATTCTCCGGTTAAGCTCCGGCGAGTCCGTCGCCGCGGTGCACAGATCATTGCCGTCGAGGTGCTCCGGAGCGTAGCCCTCACGGAGGATCTCGATCCCGGCAGCTTCAAGCCGGGCTGCCGCATCCGGTCCGATTTCCGGCGCGACGACGCGCACCTTCGCACCGTATGACGCGTATTTTAACGCCCGGCGCAGCCCCGTCGGTCCGGCACCGAAGACGACGGCTCTTCGACCGTCGAATTCAAAAAGCAGCGGCGCCTTCATTCGCTCTTCTCCCGGGCGCAGGCGGTCAGGATCGCGGCGGCGTCCTCGATGGTTCCGATCTGCTCCGTGTCGTCGATGGTCCTGAGTCCGAGCACAGCCGGCATGACCATCTGCCGAAACTGCGAATGGACGATCTTTTCGAGAAACTCTCTGTCCCTGCCCGTAAACTGATAGCGGGAATTCAGGATCTCGATGGTTTCGTCCGCGTGCTCCCTGGCCTGATTCATGAGCCGTCCGGTGAGTCCGTCGGTACGGGTCTTCGCGATCCACGATTCAACCGCCTCGGCCTCTTCCCGGATCTCCTTCTCGGCAAGACGGGCGACCTCCTTCAGCCGGCGGTCGCTCTCGTCGAAGAGCTGCGTAAAATCGTCGATGGACAGCAGCGTGATCTCTTCGTCATCCGCAAGCTCCGTATCCACATCCCGGGGCATCCCGAGGTCCGCGATGAGCAGAGGCTTCCTGCGCCGGGGCATCAGGCTCCGCTTCAGGACCAGATGAGGAGAGGCCGTCGCCGAGATCACGATATCCGTATCCTTCACGAAATCGTAGCGGTCGTCGTAGGGGATCACGTTCAGCGATCTGTAGATCGTCTGGTATTCGTCCCCGGGATGATAGGTCCGGTTCGTCATCGTAACGTCGGTGAAGCCCTCCTCCGCCATATAGCGCAGCGCGAGCAGTCCCATCTTGCCCGAGCCGATGATCAGCACCCTCTTGTCCGCATAGTCCGGCACCATCCGCATAATCTGCTTGACGGCCGTCGCGGACAGCGAGCGGGGCGATTCCGATACCGAATACTTCGCCTTTGTCTTTTTCGCGTAGGTCACGGCTTCCCGGACGATCTTGTTCAGATATTTTCCTGACGCGCCCGCCGATGCGGACAGATCCAGCGCCTGCTTCGTCTGTCCGAGAATCTGGTCCTCGCCGAGGATCATCGAATCGAAGCCCGACGCTACCCTGAACAGATGGCGGACCGCTTCGTCCCCCGTCTTCCAGTACAGATAGTCCGCGAGCTCCGGCGCCTGTCTGACATAAAAATCCGACAGGATCTCCGCCGCTTCTCCCGGCTCCTCAGATATCGCGTAAATCTCGCTCCGGTTGCACGTCGACAGGATCATCGCCTCTTCGATCTGCGTCTCGCCAAGGAGCGTATTCATCCCCTCGACGGCCCTGCGCTTCGTAAACGACGCTTTTTCCCGCACGTCCTGAGGGGCTTTATTGTGACTGATTCCTGCTACTGCCAGCTGCATATGTTGTTCCTGTTCCGGCGGCATTCGCCGCAATAAAAAAAGCTTTTCCTGAAGACAGAAAAAGCGCTGTACGCTGAGTCTTCTTCGATGGAGAAATCCAGCCGGTCTGCAGACGGTGTTCTGACTTGGAGCTCGCTCCTCACAGTGACCTGATCGTTCCGGATTCTCGCCGGATTCCCCGCTTCTGCAGTCTCATATTTATTTCTCTGCTATTTAATCATACTCCCGGGGGTATTACAATTGAAAGTCCCGTCCCCAAAGGATACATTATCGCCTTATTTGATAAATTTATCGATCGCCTGGTTCAGATCCTCGAGGGCCTGGCTGTCTCCTTCTTCCACCGCTTCGACGATGCAGTGGTCGATATGGTCCTGCAGGATGATCTTTCCGACATTGTTCACCGCGGAGCGAACCGCCGCGATCTGGATCAGCACGTCGGTGCAGTCCCGACCTTCCTCGACCATGCGTTTGACCGCTTCGAGATGGCCGATCGCCCGGGACAGCCTGTTCAGCACGGCCTGGGTGTTCTTATGGGTATGCCCGTGATTATGACCGTGGGCATGGTCCGCGTGAGTCGTCCCGTCCGCGTGGGTATGGGTATGATCCTCATGGACCGTACCGTCCTCATGAGTGTGGGTATGTCCTGCTGGCTTGATCTCTTCGTTCACATTTTCCTCTGCTTCCCGGGCAGTCTCGATAAAATCTTCCTGTCCGCGGATTTCCGCTGTTTCGCTGTCTGTCATCTGTTCCTCCGTTTCAGCAGTCGATGTCCGGCTCCGGCAGCGGCTGGAGACCCGTTACGATAAAGACAGGATTCTGCGCCTTGAGCAGCGTCAGACCTCCGGTCGTGGTTCCTTCGGAAATGCCCGCCTGAATCAGCTCGGGCTCGTCGAAATATTCGTTCATGAGCCTGACGCATTCCGCGGCGTTTTCAATGGTTACAAAATTTGCGGCGATCCGTCCGCCGGGTTTCAGATGGGCGGCTGCCCACTTGAATATGCCTTCGAGCTCGTGTCCCGACCCGCCGACGATAATCCTGTCGCAGCTTTTGACGGGCCACAGCGCGTCCGGCGCATGTCCCCGGATCAGTCGGACGTTGTCCGCTCCGAATTTCCGGACGTTCTGTTCGATCAGATCGCAGGCTTCCTCGTTATGCTCTACCGCGTAGACCCGGCCCTTCGGCACCTGTCGCGCGGCTTCTATGGTGAGTCCGCCTGTCCCCGCGCCGATGTCGACCACCGTGTCCGCAGGCTCGATTCCCAGCAGACCTGTCGTCAGTATCCTGATTCCGCGCTTGGTCATCGGGACCCGCGCTCTGATAAAATCACTGTCCCTGTACGGGAGATGTCTTTCGTTCATGTACTGCTTTTCCCGGCGATGATCACGACCGCCATCCCTTCTTCCTGATATTCAAGCGCCTCTGCCGGCAGATGCGAGCAGATCTTCTCCTCCGGATACGACAGATTTTCGCCTGTGTAGATTCTCCGGTCAGGATACTTCCCGATCATCTGGCGGGCGATCCACGCCGTCCCGTGCTCTCCGTCCGTCAGCAGCCCCACGGGCCGTCCGTCTTCAAGCGCGCCGGCAAGATCCTGCTCCCTGCCGTGAAGGCTCATCATATGGGCGTCTTCCCAGCTCATCCCGAGGGCCGCGAAAAAATACTGCAGCGACGAGATTCCGGGAACCACCGTCATCGGCTCCTCCGGGAGCCTTCGTCTGATGTAGCCAAGCATGCTGTAGTAGCCTGTGTCTCCCGAAACGAGGATCACCGTCCGGCACCCCTTCCCGAGGGCCGCGCGGATATCCTCGAAGCTCTCGCCAAGCGGCCGGCCGGAGCCAAGCAGAATATGGTCCTCCGGCCTCCAGTTTTCTCCGAAGACCTGCCTGAGGCTCTCGAGATGACGTTCGCCCGAGACGAGCACGTCCGCTTCCTGACACAGCTTCAGAACCTTCGGCAGGATGTAGTCGGGATGCCCCGGACCCAGTCCCGCCACTGTCAGCAGGGGATGTATCGCGGTTCTCCTGCCGTCCCGGAGCTCCTCTGTGATATTCTGTTTTATTTCCCGGGAAACCGGTTCGTCTGTCTTCGGGTTCATTTATTAACTCAACTTCCGATTCATTTCTGATTTGATATTCTCGATCCGCTGCGGCTGGACTGCCTGCCGGGATCTCAATTTGTTTATGCCGGCGCATCAGGCTAAGCTTCGCATTCCGCCTTCGCCCCGTCGATCATGCCGGCGGCGTTTTCCGTCTGAGCCAGCAGTCCGTATCCGCGTTCGAACAGGACGACTCCGACCTCGATCTCGCCGAACACGCGCCGCTGGCAGCGCAGACGGATCTTGTCCGCAAGGACCTGCCACAGATCATCAAGTCCGGCTTCCCGGATGATATCGGCAGCCGCGGCCGTCGTCGGGCATTCCATGATCTTTGCCAGCACATCGCGGTCCGCGCCCAGCAGCGCGGCATTCGCCGTCAGGATTTCCACCCTGGCGTCGCTTACTGCGGAATGGGTCTGGAAGCATCCCCCCGCGATCTTCACAAGCTTTCCGAGATCGCCGACCAGCAGGATCTTCGTGAAGCCGAGAGACCGGGCCTCATCCAGCATGAAGCCCGCGTAGTTGCTGATGCGCACCGCAGAATCCCGGTCGATTCCGAGGGATCCCGCGAAGTCCGCGCCGTAATTGCCCGGAACATACACGACGGACAGCGGTTTTCCGTCCGAGACGCGCTTCTCCTTCCTGACCGACAGCTCCAGACGCATGGATTCTGTCAGCGCGTCCTCGCTCATCGGCACGACAATTCCGCTGGTCCCGAGAATCGACAGTCCGCCCTCGATGCCGAGACGCGGATTGAAGGTCCTGGCCGCGATTTCCGCTCCGCCCGGCACGCTTACCGTGATGCGGATCCCCGCGTCGGGATTCTTTCCGATCTTGTCGAGGGCCCTGCGGACCTCGTGTTCGATCATCTGTCTCGGAACCGGATTGATCGCCGGTTCTCCCGGCGGGATCTGCAGTCCCTTTTTCGTAACGGTTCCGACGCCGTCTCCGGCAGCGAATTCGATACCGTGTCCGCCCGTATATTCGGCGGACGCGTAGATGAGAAGTCCGTCCGTCGCGTCCGGATCGTCCCCGCCGTCCTTTCGGACCGCACAGGACGCGCGCAGCGCGCCGGGGCTGCAGTCCTCGAGCTGGAGCCTGAGTTCCTGCCCGGAGGGCGTGTCGATGGTTACCGACTCCGGCGCGATTCCCGTCGCCAGCATCAGAACGGCTCCCTGAGCAGCCGCGGCAGCGCAGGAGCCTGTCGTATAGCCGCAGCGCAGCATTTTATCACCGACCCGGATCAGACGTCCGGCGCCCGCTTCAGTTTCCGAATTCATATTCTTTTTTGATCAGGATCGTCGAAAAGTACGGGATCCTTCCCTTCAGTTCTTCAATATCAGACGAGACCGTCTCGTTCGCCATCCCGATATTCGAGACGCGGCAGAACTGTTCCTCGAGACCGAGCTCCTCGAGAAGCTGCGCGAGGAATTCGTTCCGGCCCGAGGCCTTCATGACGATCACATTTCTGTTCATTTTTACAATATCGCGGATCACATCGTCAGGCTGGGTCATCGAGACGATGGCCAGTGATTCTTCGCCCTGGGTGAGGGGAATCTCCAGCCTTGACGCCAGCGCGCAGAAGGACGTGATCCCCGGGATCGTCTCCGTCGAGACTCCCTGAGACTTCAGAAAATCGATGATGTACGAATAGGTCGAATAGACCATCGGGTCGCCCAGCGTCAGAAAGACGCCGTCTCCGTTCTGGAGAGCTTCCCTGACGATATCCGCGTTCGCATGCCACTGTTCGTCCAGCCTGTCCGCCTCTCCCGAGATGGAAACCATCGGAAAATCCATTTCGATTACCTGCGCCGTCTCCGGAATATATTCACCGGCCGTTGTAAGCGCGACGCCCGGTTTCCCGTTTTTGCCCTTCGGCACGAATACCGTCTTCGCAGCCCGGATCGCCCGTACTGCCCGTACCGTCAGAAGATCCGGCGTGCCGGGACCGATGCCGACTCCCGTCAGTTTTCCCGTCATGCTACCACTCCCTTCCGAGCCTGTACAGCATCGCGTTGAGGATCGCGGCCGCGACGGGGCTCCCGCCCTTCCGTCCGTTGATCCGGATATACGGCACGCCGGCTTCATCGAGCCTGTCGAGGGCGGCCTTCGATTCCGCCGCTCCGACGAAGCCGATGGGCGCTCCGACGATAAGCTCCGGAGCCGGCGAGCCGGCTTCGATCTGTTCGATAAGTGTGTACAGCGCGGTGGGCGCGTTGCCGATCGCGAAGATCTTCACGTCGCCGTCGTTGAGCGCCTTTTTCATCGCGGCGGCAGATCGGGTGATCCCGAGCGCCCTCGCCTCCTCGCGGACATCTTCGTCGTGGACGTAGCTTACGATCTCGCAGCCCTGGAGTCCGAGGGCGCGGCTGTTCACCGCGTTTCGGATCATCGAGGTATCCGCGTAGATTTTCGAGCCCTCCGAGAGGGCCTTCAGTCCCGCATTTACCGCGTCGTTCTTAAACTCGATAAGCTGCGCATATTCGAAATCCGCAGTCGTATGGATAATCCGCAGAACGATGTCGCGTATTTCCTCCGCCGGCAGATTCTCACCGAGCTCCTCCGTGATGATTCGGAAGCTCTCCCGTTCGATTGCCTGAGGGTCGTTGATATAGTTCATTTTTTCCATTATATTCTCTATGTTTTTGTTCAATCTACCTTAATTATTATCTTAACAGGCTGCGGGCTTATCTGCGGCCGCCGCATAAATACGCGGCTCCGTTCCCACATCCGCCTGTATATCCTTCGGTCTCCGGGATTTCTTCGATACTGTGACGAACGCCCCCGGCGATCAGATGAAGGCGCATCCAGTCCGGCGCCTCGCCTGCGGGCACCTCACGCCTGAAGGCCGTCAGAAATCCGGTCTCGTCAAAACCCTCGTTGTGGAGCACCCCGACGATGCTCCCGGAATGGCCGATCATCACGCCTGCGCCTCCGAAGCTTTCGCACAGGCTGATAATGAGTTCGAGCCTGGGCTTGTACTGCATCTCCTGATTGAGTCTGGCCGACAGCGTACACGCCCGGCCGATCAGATCGAGATCCCCCCGGCGCGCGCCATCCTTGAGCATCGAGGCGCAGGGGGCGAAGGCTTCTTCCGTCTTGCGGAATTCCGCGTCCCGTCCCAGCTCCAGCGTCGAGACATTCTCCGCGAAATCGAGGGCGAGAACCCGTGCGGAGATCGAACAGCCGAAGCGGTCGAAGATCTCTCCTGTATAGTGGCTGAACAGATTGAGCTCTGGATACATCAGATTGTCGCTGGGTTCGACCCGGGTGCAGACCGACGCCAGCTCGTCCGGACCGATCCGAATATCGAAGCAGCCGGCCGCGGCCGAAACCGCCGCGCAGATATCGGCCGTGCTGCTGGCCATGCCCTTGAGCTTCGGGATCTCGGAGGAGACCTCGATGCGGAGTCCGGACAAATCAAGTCCTCTGTCCTGCGCAAAGATCCTCAGCGCCCGGTCCGTCTTCTCGCCGCACAGGCGAAGACCCGGGCCCTCTGTGGTCCAGGCTCTGGCCGTGCTCCACAGATCGACCGGCGAAGACACAAGGCAGGGCTCTCCGCCGACGATCCCCTGAATATATTCGCCGCAGGTGCCCGGCGCGGCTGCCGTTACGATCTTCATCGCTGCTCCTTCAGGAGAACGGCCTTGTCGAGCATCGCCCTGAGTAGCGCGGGGCCGTCCGGCGCCGCGTAAAAATGAAAATGGGGATAGCCCGCAAGGGTGTTCTTCCTTACCTGCATCCCGGGCCATCTGCGCGTTCCCTTTGTCAGACGGCCGCGGTAGTCCCCATCGCCCTCAAGGACGCTGTGATGAAATTCGTGAACGGGAAATCCGAAGCTTCTGCCCTCCAGCCCGATTTCAAGGTCCGCGTAGCCGAAGCGCTGCAGCCGGTCCGTCATCCGGATCCTGTCCGGAAGGAAGCCGACGCCCGCCCGGGGCTTCCCGTCTCCCGGCACGATCTTCTCAGCCAGGTAGATCTGCCCGCCGCATTCCGCATAGCAGGGCAGTCCGGCCTCGAGCGCGGCGCGTACCGCCTTCCGCATCGAAACGTTTTCTTCGAGCCTGTCCGCGAAGACCTCTGGATAGCCGCCGCCGAACCACAGCGCGTCGACCTCGGGCGGCGCCGCATCTGCGATCGGAGAGAAAAATTTCAGTTCGATCCCGAGTTTTTTCAGGAGCTCGAGATTTTCCGTATAGTAAAAATTGAAGGCCTTGTCCCGGGCGACGCCGATACGCAGCCCGCGGTAACGGTCCTCACAGCCCTCGAAGGGATCCGGAACTTCCGCGGGCTCGTCGATATAGCTGAGCTCGAGGATCCTTCCGAGATCGAAATGATCCGCGATGCTGTCCGCGGCGCGGTCGAGAAGCTCCGACAGCGATTCCAGCTCCTCTGCCGGAATGAGCCCGAGATGGCGGGATTCGAGCCGGAGCGCCGGATCCTCGGGAAACCATCCGACACAGGGGATCCCGCACTGTGTTTCGATAATCTCCGAAAGCAGTCTGTAGTGGCTTTCGTTTTTGATCCGGTTCACGATGATCCCGGAGATCCGTACCCGGGGATCGTAGTCCCGGAAGCCGCCCACAAGAGCGGCCGCGCTCTGACTCATCCCGCGGCCGTCGATAATCAGAAAAACCGGGAGATCGAGCAGGACCGCGGTATCCGCCGCCGATCCCTTTCCCGTATCCCGCTGGCCGTCGTACAGGCCCATCGCGCCTTCGACGATCGCGCAGGCCCCGGGTCCGCGTCCTGCCATCCGGTTGTTGAACGCTCTGCGCGTTCCGTCGTCTCCGAGGAGCACGGTATCCAGATTGACCGACGGCGAACCGCAGGCGAACCGGTGAAACATCGGATCTATATAGTCGGGTCCGCATTTGAACGGAACGATCTCGCGTCCCGCCTTCGCGCAGAGCCGGCCCGCCAGCGCCCTCATCAGGCCGGCGGTGACTGTCGTTTTGCCGGAACCTGAACCGGTCCCGGATATCATAAATGCATGCATAAAGTTCGATTTCGGATGCGTAGAGATTTGCCGACTTGTCCGCTCCGAAAATACTCGTTTCACTATATCATTTTCTGAGCCTTAAAAAAACGGCTTCCGTGTAAGCGGAGGCCGTCTGAGGACTCAATGTGTGTCAGGTTCACAATATAACGCCGCGTTCCTGTAAATTTCCGAAAGCCTGCGCGCGGCCTCAAAGGCCTGTCCGCAGAATGCTTCGGGACTTCGCGGATCGTCCTTCCGGGCGCATACCTCGAGGGAGATTTCGTTAAGCGGGCTTCGGCAGAGCCCGGGAACGATTTCTTCAAAGGGTATCCTTCCTTCTCCGGGAATCCAGTGTCTGTCGTAATACAGATCGTTGTCGGACAGATGGACCGCCGCGATCCGGCTGCCGTAATCCTTCAGGATTCTGCCACGTCCGCAGGGCAGCATGTAGTCGTGGGAGCTGTCGTAGCACATCCCCACCGAGGGTACGTCAAGCCTGTCGAGCACCGCTCGAAGCAGGTACTGGCGCGACACGTTTTCGACCGCCAGTCTGACGCCGCTGCGCTGGGCTTCCTCCGCCAGCTCGGAGAAAAAGGCAATCCCGTTTTCCACAGAATATCCTGTCCCGAGATCCATATCGCTGGTATGGACGACGAAGGCCGGGATATTTTCCCGGCCGCATCCGCGTATCCACTCCTTCATCTTCCTGAGAAAATCCGTATTCTCTGCGGGATTCTTTCTCCAGATATCGTTCCATCCGATAAACGGGGCGTGGGCGTTGACGACTCGCAGCCCCTCCATGCGGGCCAGCTCCGTCTGGTGTTCCTTCGTGATCCGTACCGGCTCTTCCTCATCCTCCCAGGCGAGCATGACTCCGTCAAAGCCCGCGTCTCTGATAATTCTGAAACGCTCGGGAGCGGTCTGAAAATAACCGAACCACGAGAACATCGAAAGACCGGGTGGCTCGTTCGAAAATCCGGGGATACCATTCGTTTTTTCAGTCCCCATCGGCCTCTTCCGGTTCCGGCACGTTAAATCCCAGCGAATTTCTGAAGTGAGCCAGGGCGAACCGATGTCCTTCCGGACTGAAGCTCGCAGTCAGCTCCGGCCTGACCGTAACGTCGTAATTCAGGTCGTAGGCGTCGACCGCCGTATGCAGAACACAGATATCCGTACAGACACCCGCCAGTTCGATCTCATGTATCCCGTTCTGACGCAGCAGGATATCGAGAGGCGTGCCCGCAAAGGCGGAGTAGCGCAGCTTGTCCAGCCATACCGCCTTCTCAGGGCGAACCTGCCTGGCCATGGCGAAGGCTTCGCCGGTCATGCCGTACAGCTCGCGGCCGGACGTACCTTCAATATTGTGAGGCGGAAACAGTTTCGTTTCCGGATGACCCGCCTCGCCTGCGTGATGCAGATCGTTCACCGAGAAAATCATGTCTCCTCTGGTGCAGGCGTCCGAGACAGCCTGCGCAACGGCGGCGTCTATCGCCTGCCCGGCGGCGCCGGTGGTAAGCTTCCCGTCGTCCGCGACAAAATCGTTCGTATAATCGATAAGGATCAGAGCTTTCATCTCTTCTTCCAGTCTGTGACGCTGTCGTCATCTTCCTTCAGCTCAGATTTGTAATTGAGCCATTTATAGCTGTGACGGACAGGAGCTTTTTTCGGCTTCTGAACGGCCGCGGGCTTATCTGCCTGATCTGCCGTCTGTCCGCCGGAAACAGCCTGTGCGATAGACAATGCTGCGCCGAGAACATTCTCGACCGTCGACGCGTCGGGAAGCTTCGCTTCCTCGATCCTGCGCCGCTCTTCCTCGGCCATGCGTTTCTCGTCCTCTGCCTTCCGCTTCGCTTCCTCTTCTTCTCTGGCGCGCTGTGCGGCTTCCTCAGCCTGCTTCTTCTGGGCAGCCTGTTTCTCAAGCAGTCTGGCTTCAATCTCGGCCCGGATCTTTTCGCGTTCCGCGTCCTTCGCTTCCTGCTGTCTGCGCTCCTCTGCCGCGGCAAGGTCTGACTGCGCCTGCAGACGGGCCGCTTCTTCACGTTCCCGTTCGGCCTTCATTCGCTGCCGTTCCTCAAACTTTGCGGTAAGCGCGCTCTGGAGCTGGGCCTTCTGTTCTTCCCGACGTCGGGCCTTCATCGCTTCATCATCCGGCTGAGACGTCGTTTTCGTCCCGTTATCTCCCAGCTTGACTTCGATAATCTTCCTGAGGGTTTCGACATCCATACTGCGGATGAAGCGTTCGAATTCGCCTGTTTTCGTATCCTCCGGCTCAGGCGCCTCATCGGCATGCTTCGAGGCGGGCTTTACAGCCGCGCTGCTGTCCATGCCGGGTTCCTGAAGAGCGCTCATCTTGCGTTCCGACTCGACGATGGATTCCGCCGCATATGCGGGCACCTTCTCCGCCGGATTATCCGGTTCGGGTGCCAGCGCCGGATTCGACTTCCATTTCGGGAGGCCGGAATCACCGGAAAACTCGGACGGATTTACGTCATCGTCAAAGGGCGTTTCGGGAGCGGCCTGTTCAGAAGCGGCTCCGACGCTTTCCTCATAGCCTTCTTCTCCGGGCTGGAGCGCCAGCGCCGGATTCGATTTCCATTTCGGAAGGCCCTGATCCTGCGGACCTTCTTCAGGTCCGAGATCGTCGTCAAAAACTACTTCGGCGTCTGCTTCTTCCTCCGCAGCTTCTTCATCCTTCACATTGAACTTCGGAATCGGTCTGTTATAGAAATTTTCATTGGCTTCAGCGAGACTTCGCTTGAAGCCGAGCCATTTATATTTCGAATCGTCCTCTTCGCTGTCAGCGGGGGCTTCCGCCGCGCTGTCTTCGGGCACAGGCTCTGCTGCCGCCGCTGCGGCCGGCGCAGCTTCCACATGCCGTCTTTCAGGCTCTTCGTCGACGACCGGCTCCCTGGACTTCACCTTGATATGTTCGGAGGGGAGTCCGGACTCCGACAGCTGCTTTCCGATGTGTTCGGCCGGCAGCTCCGTTTCCGGTTTCGGCGCGTTCGCCAGATGCTCTGAGGGCAGCTCCGCTTCGTCCTCCGCTGTCTTCCAGCTCTGATTTGCCACGTATGCCCCTGAATCGAGGGAATTGTCCTTGAAGCCGAGCCACGCTGTCCGCTTTCCTTCTCTGTCCTCGACTTCTCTGCGCTGGCGCTTCTGGTTGTCGAGCCAGCTGCTCTGCCGTTTGATCTCCGGCGAGAGAATATTCGGATCGAGTACTTCCTTTTCCTTAAAATTCAGAAAATTCTTTTCCGCATCCGGAAAGAAGGATTTAACCTCATCCATCGGAATTTTCTCGTTGGACAGAATTCCCATGACTGCGCTGAGCTTCTGCGGAAGATGTCCGTCATCCGGCCACCGGAGCAGCAGCCCCAGCTCGAATTTTGCCAGAGCGTCCGCGTCGATCCCGATTCCTTCCATCGAAAAACGCATCAGATCCAGATGATGGCACGGCTCGTTTTTCGGCCGGCCGCAGCCCTCGTGGGTTCTCGCGCAGATCTGACACGGCCCCGGAACCAGCGCAAGGGTACCCGGATGCGCTTTCTCGAACCGGATCAGATCGTTCCAGCTCTGCAGATTGATCAGTTCCTCAGCCTGCCGCTTGTACGTCTGAACATTAGACGTTCCGATCGTCTTCTGACGGTCTTCTCTCGGAATCTCGTATTCGCGTCCGATAATGTATAAATATTTAAATTTACTGAGAAAATCCTGTTCTCTGAAACTGAAAGGAGGATTCGAGTAGACCTTTCCGAGCTGACCTGTCTGAGAACCGGAACGGCGTACCTTGGCGGGTCGGAAATATTCGTCGATCAGCCGTGACACGGGCATCGGGCCCGTTCCGAATTTATGTGTAAAATCCATTGTCCTACCTCGTCGCTATCCTGCTGATAAGCCTTATTCGTTAGAATAATTGTACCCTTGTGTAAAACCGGCTACAATTCAGATTTTTGCACACCGTAAGCAAGTTTTAACCGATTTATGTTTCGATTTACGCCGGCTGAGATTATAATCAAAATTAGAAAACGTAAATCATCTCTGCTGACACCGGCTTGAGCCGGAAAAACAGCGAAAAAATATAGAAAAAAGAAAATGAGGGACTTATGACTATGAAAACCGATGTCGCCGCATTAGGCGAACTTTTAATCGACTTTACGGAAAACGGAACGAGCAGCCAGGGCAACCCTGTATTCGAAGCAAATCCGGGCGGCGCCCCGTGCAACGTTCTCGCGATGCTCACGAAGCTCGGCGACAAAACGGCGTTTATCGGAAAAGTCGGCGACGACATGTTCGGTCATATGCTTTCCGAACGGGTGGCAGGTCTGGGAATCGATACGGAAAACCTGGTCTACGACGACCGCGTCCCGACTACCCTCGCATTCGTCCATAAAAAGCCCGACGGCGACCGGGAATTCTCATTCTACCGCTCTCCCGGCGCTGATGTCTGTCTGACGCCGGAGGAACTCGATCTCGATAAGATCCGCGACGCGAAGCTTTTTCATTTCGGCACGCTGTCCATGACGGATCCCGGCGTACGTTCCGCGACCGAGCTGGCCGTGAAGACGGCCAAAGAAGCCGGTCTGCTCGTCAGCTTCGACCCGAATCTGCGTCCGGCGCTGTGGGAAAGTCTTGACGACGCGAAAGCGGCGATCGACTGGGGGCTGAGACAGGCGGACATCGTCAAAATCTCCGACGAAGAAATCCTGTTCATGACAGGCGCCGAAACGATCCCCGAAGCGATCGAAATATTTACGAAAATCTATAGTATCCCGCTGGCGGCAGTAACACTCGGTCCCCAGGGCAGCATCGCGCTGTACGGAGAGCTTCGGGTCTTCGGAAAACCGTATCTGAATCCGGATACCGTCGAAACGACAGGCGCCGGCGATACCTTCTGCGCGAACATGATTCATTCTGTTCTCGAAACGGGATTAAACAGCTTTGACGAGCAGAGCCTGAAGGAAATGCTCGAACATGCAAATGCCGCCGCCTCTCTGATAACTGGACGCAAAGGCGCGCTGTCCGTGATGCCCGAACCGGAAGAAATCGCCGAGTTCATACAGCGCTCTGAAAACTGAGCGCCGGGTGACTCTGATGACGACCCCGATGCTGATACTGACGATCGTACTCTGTGTGATCGCCGCATTTATCGCCGTCCTTCTTATCCGGACGGCGCTGTTCAAGCCTGAAGCGGAGGAGGCAAGACGACGAAAGGTTCGGCGTATGGCCGAGGCCGACAAGAATGTCGCCATCGACCGGCTCTCGAAACTCGTCCGCTGCAAAACCGTCTCTCACAAACGGGACGACGATACAGACTGGAAACAGTTCGAACGCTTCATCTATCTGCTGGACAAGCTTTATCCCCTTGTCACGCAGTTCTGCCCGCGCAGCTTCGCGGGTAAAACCGGCATGGTCTATACCTGGGCCGGAAGCACGAATAAAAAGCCCATCGTTCTGATGGCCCATTACGACGTCGTTCCGCCCGGAGACGGCTGGAGCGGCGATCCGTTCTCAGGCGAAATCAAAGACGGCTCCATCTGGGGCCGGGGGACGCTGGATACGAAGGGGACGCTGGCGGCGATTCTCGAAGCCGCCGAGCTTCTGATTCGCAGCGGCTTCTCTCCTGAACGTACCGTCTACTTCGCCTTTTCGGGCGAAGAAGAAACGGGCGGACCGTCCTGTCCTGATATTGTCGAATGGTTTGAAAAGAAGCACGTCAGGCCCGCCGCTGTCTTCGACGAGGGCGGCGCCGTAATCAGCGGAGTCTTCCCCGGCGTCGAACGGGAAGCCGCAATGATCGGCGTTGCTGAAAAAGGCCAGGCGGATCTGGAAATCGTCAGCAACCGCAGGGGGGGCCACGCGTCCTCTCCGGCAGCTCAGACCTCCGTCACGGAGCTTGCGGCCGCGATCGAAAAGATTTCGAAGCATCCGCTCAAGGGCGAATTTATCGAACCCGTACGCGGGCTGTTCGAACGTCTCGGCCCGTACGCATCCTTCAAGTACCGGTTTATTTACGCGAATCTGTGGCTGTTCGGTCCGTGGCTCGTCAGAACCTCCGCAAAAACCGGGGGACAGTTCTCAGCGATGTTCCGGACAACAACGGCGGTGACGATGCTCAAGGGCTCCGATGCTGCCAACGTTCTTCCGTCTACGGCAAAGGCATGGGCGGATATGCGGATTCTTCCCGGACAGACAGTCGAAGAAGCCTGCGACGAGCTTGCGCGCCGTATCGGCGACGAAAATATCACGATCGAGATCCTGACGGACCGGCCGCCTACATCGGTTGCCCCTGCGGAAGGACACGAATGGGATACGCTTGTCAGCGTGATCCGTGATACCTGGATCGAAGCCATACCGTGCCCGTACATGATGACGGCCCGGACAGACTCGAGAAACTATGAAAAGATCTGCGACAGGATCTACCGCTTCTCTCCGTACTCGCTCACCCACGAGGATATGGCCCTGATGCACGGACCGGACGAACACCTTGCGATCGATTCGTATTATACCGCGATCGCGTTCTACTTCCGGCTGATGCGCGAAATCTGACCGAATACTGAGAATTATCCGCTTCAATACTAATACAAAAATAAAAAGATGACTGGAGCCCGGGAGCTGATCCCGGCTGCAGTCATCTTTTTTGATTTTATTGTGCTTTATTCGAACAATTCGCCCCGGGGATGTCCGTCGCCTTCATACAGATATGACTGAGGGTGATCTGAAACATATTCGTCCCTGGCAGCCTTCGCCTCCCACGGCTCGTTCGTAATAACACCGTCTGCTCCCATCTCGTAATACTTAAGCGCGCTTGACTCACTTTCGACTGTCCAGACGTAAACGGGGATCGTATTCTGTCTGGCCAGCGACAGCAGACTGTAGCGAATATCCGTCTCTTCGAGGGCGAGAAAGTCCACATCGTAATCCCAGATCGATTCATCCAGCTGCCCGGCTGTTCCGTAGGCCGTATAGCCTATCCACCATTCCGGATGCGCTTTCTGAAGTGTCTGCATAGACGAAAGACTGAAAGACATAAACATAGCCTTATCTCCGAAATCCTCGTCTTCTACAACTTTCTGGACTTTTTCAGCAAGGAGCGTATCATTTCCGTGAAACGGCTTGAGTTCGATAAGAAGTCCTGTCTGTGTCGGCGTTGCTTTAGCCGCTTCGATAATTTCCTGAAGCGTCGGTATTTTCGCGGTCTTTCCGTTCTCGTACAGCGTCAGCTCTTTGATCTCAGCCAGCGTCAGGTCTCCGACCTCGGCGTCCCGCCCCGTCAGACGCCGGAGCGTTTCATCATGAAAGACAACGGGTACCTCATCCTTCGTGAGCTGGACGTCCAGCTCTCCGAAATCATTACCCTGTGCCGCACCGGCCGTGATGGATTCGACCGTATTCTCAACTTCGGTACTGGTTCCACGGTGCCCGATCACAAAAGGTTTATGCACAAGCGGAATTTCAAAGAACGCAAGTGCCACCGCGATAAGCAGAAACAGTACCAGGAGCGTCCAGTAAAATCCTCTGTGGCGGCGTGATCTCCAGAAATGTTTAAGTGCATCTCCTATTTTGTTTTTAAATACGATAAAGGCTTCAACAGTCGAGTTGTCCGCACTCTTCGAATGAATGGCGGTAACATACGGCGCAAGCTCGTAGGACGGCGCGGGAAGACGTCCGTCACACCACAGCTTCGATTCGAGCGTATACAGAAACAGCGTCATCACGCTTATCTGAAGCAGGCGGTACAGAATCCACAAGCCGAAATCCTCCAGATACGAGGATGACTGAATCATGTATTTAAAAAGACTGAAAGTGATATCGCTGTTGGACAGAATGCTTCCGCCCATTTTATTCAGAATGGTCGTATCGGCCATGATCCATAAAATGAACATTCCGAGTATCTGAAGCAGTTCTTTTGCCGGAAGCTGTCTGTACCATTTCGTATTAAGCTGGGCGGCTTTGGGATAATCGTGAGCTCCGAGCACCATCGCGATCGGAATAAAAATCATGCTCAGCGCCAGATAGTACAGATAGCCGTAGAGCAGCAGAATCACACCGTTTCCCCACAGAGATTCACGTAGATATTCAAGAATAAACGGCGGAATCGTAATCCGCGGAGACAGTGAAACGAGATATCCTGTATGAACGAACGGAATAAGAAGAATGAAATAAAAGGCCGCTTTCCAGTTGCGTCGTTTGAACAGACGCGTTGTCTGAAGGAAAGCTTTATCGACGACATCAGTGAGGGAATAATCAAGCCCCCTGATATTTTTATTGATGGTTAGAAGAATTACCGCAATCTCAAAGTAGTTGCTGACAAACAGAATTGAGAGCAGAATAATCAGAAACAGAATCCCGTTCACGCTGAGCAGGCTGGTGAAGATCTTCGTATTGAATACGACACCCACCTTAGCATAATAAAAACGGTACGCCAGATTGAGCAGCGGAGCGACGGCGAAGAGAATGATCAGCTTGAAGATGATCTCAAATTTCAGTATTTCCAGCAGGGATTTCTTCATAGGTTCACTCAGTCACTCTCTTCGCAATAACAGGCGGTTATTTTCCGCCGATGTCTCTGCCCGCTTCCGCGAGCATATCGATATACTTCATTTCGACCTCCAGGTCGAAAATATCCTGATCAAAAAACGCGCGGGCATCTTTTTCGTATCCCGAGACAAACTTTCCGAACTGTTCGCCTGCTTCCGCCAGTGTCTGCTTCTGGACATCGGACAGCATTGCGTTGTCCTGCAGCTTCAGATACTGATCCAGGTAGCCGTCGACAAATTCTTCAGACTTTGTCAGCAGCTTTGAAACGGCGCGTTCCCGTTCCGGATGATCCTTCAGATAGGTTTCCAGTACTCTCCGGGTCCTCAGATACGCCGCATATTCGTTCCTGATGCCCTCGTCCCCGAGGCGGGAAAGTCTCTTTTCCTCCGCAGAGCTCATCTGGGACTGCCGCAGCGAAGCGTAATCGTCCTTCTGCTCCCAGCCCCTGTCCGTGTGGATATAGCCGTCCGAAAGGGCTTCGGGATGCTGCGCATACCACGCGGAAATTCCCGGGATATCAGAACCGGCCCCGTATACCTCCCGCGGCGTCCCCGCTGAAGCCTGCCGCGAGAGCACTCGGATCAGATACAGATCCTCGGGCAGCAGCATCTGTTCGATATGAGCGGCCGCCGTTTCGATCCCCTTTTGTGTATCGAGGGCTGCGAGCCGGTCGGACGCCCGGACCGCCGGCTTTCCGTCGTTCAGGATCACCTGATCCTTCCAGACCGGCTTATCGTGATACAGGTTCTTCCCGGCCGCAAATTTCAGTAGAAGCGCGTCTGTCAGCGCTTCTTTCTCATCAGGGGAAAGTCCTGCCGTGACGGAACCCGGCAGGAACCTCTCAAAAGCGATTCTGACCAGTTCAGGATCCGGCGAAACCGTTCCGGCGATCTTCTCTCTCGCTTCTCCCAGTCCGAACCGAGCTTCAGGCGCCTTGAACGCATTCAGAAAATGTTTTCTCCCTTCGGTGGAGTCCAGCGAAAACAGTGATTCCGGCGCGAGAAACGGATTCCCTGCCAGATCCATATAAGCGAGCGTGTCCTTGTTTTTATACAGATTCGGTACGTTTCGCGTATAATCGGGAAGCCTGCGGATCTTGTTTCCGGACAGGTCCGCCTCCCTGAGTCCGTTCAGAAACTCAAGTCCCTCCAGCGACTCGATTCCCCGGCCCGGCGCGTCGAGTTTTTCCAGCAGACCCAGCCTGATCAGATTCGTCTTTGTTTTAAGTCCGTCCAGACCGACCGCGTCTGCGACAGCCTGCCCGAGCGCCGGGTCTTCGAAAACTTCACGCAGCGTAAACGGTGTATCCGGATCGTTAGCGATCGCTTTAAGCAGCTTTGCATGCTTGGAATCGTAAGAAAAAAACATAATTCTCCTTGTCTTCAGTTCTGAAAACAGCTGACGATGAGCTCCCACGGGAGCAGCGGCCAGGCTTTCTCAAGTTTTCCGAGACTCTGAACATCCAGCGGCACATTGCCGTCCTCCCAGTCGTCTATTCCGGCGGCATCGACTCCCGCAGACTGCGCGATAATCCGGTCGTTCGCGCCGGTCCGTCTGAGCAGATGGATCACATCGACCGCACGGTAAACAGGCGCTTCTCCTGCTCCGAACAGAGCGCGGATGGTCCCGTCTCTGAGCGGCATCTGATAATAACCGCAGACAACGTCAAACAGTCCGTCCCAGGCAGTCAGATCTTCGTCGTACAGATTTCCTTCAAGATTGATCCGCACCGCTCCGAGAGCTCTTCCCGAGTCCTCCGTGCTTTCGATTAACACGGGCTCAAGAATATGGCCTCCGAACTGCCAGCTGCCGGGGTCGCGTTCGATCCGCCCGAGGGTATCCTCGCTCAGACTTCCGGTAATCGTAACTGCAGTCAGATTCTGGATATTGAGCAGCGCATCTCTCTGTTGATATACATACATCTTATCGTATCCTCCGCTTTCAGTGTTGCAGATTGTCAGTCTGTTTTAAAGGATATACCCTGTGGAGTCCTGAAAAGTAAAAAAACCGGTTTCCCGGTTTTTAAACTCAATCTTCTATCTTTGTTTCTTCTTCGACGAATTCCGCTTCCGCATAGTCCACGACAGGATCCGGATCCGCTATGATCACTTCCGGATTGATTTCCTCTGCCGGCTGACTGTCCGGCTGTGAAGTGGTCGTAAACTGTTCCGCGATAAATTCTTCAAAAATCATCCGGTCCGTTACGACTTCCGTTTCCGCAGGTTCGTCCGAACTGCTGCTTTCGTAATCTACGACTTCATCACTGTAAACCGCATTTTCTACGCTTGACATACCGTAATCTTCGTACATGTCCTGTTTTTCGGCTGCTGCCTGAGCTGTCTGTTCCTTCGCGGCTTCCGGCCCGTTTTCCGGTTCATTTCCGCTGCTTTCAGACTTTTCGCCTGCCGCCGTTTTTCCTCCGCTCTTCTTTTCTTGTTTCGGAGGCTTCGCTTCAGCTGCAGCGCCGCCTTTTTCCCCGGAGCCGGACGGCTTATCGCCGGATTTTCTGCTGCGGCGAATCTGAATGATATAAACGACGCCGAGCCATACTGCCCACGCGCCGCCCAGCACGAAGATGATCCCCCAGACGACAGCGCCGGTGTAAAGATCCCAGATTCCGACCAGAGCGGTCAAGACGCCCAATATTGTCAATATAATTTCCAGAGTCATGTTTCTTCTCCTAACGCCTGATTCTTTTGCTATTATAACCCAGGAAATGCATTCTTACAAAAATGCAGACCTGAAGCTCAGATATAAATCCAAAAAAAAGCCGGTCTCAGCGACCGGCGGCTGTTTGTTATTTCTTCGTATCAGTACTGTCTCCAGCATCTTTTTCCGTAACTGTATCCTGTTTAGCAGCATCATCGCTGTGGCCCGGCAGTCTTATCGGACTGTCGGCGCCGAGCAGCGGCGGGATCGACAGAACGAAGGGTTCAGCAATCGATCCGTCTTTAGCCATCGTCAGACGCACAAAGCGCCCCGATACCTTTTCTGTCCTCGCGGCGATGAGCTTTTCATCTTCGTCGTAATCCATGATCGTAATGGTCAGGTCCGCCCGCTTCATGATCGAATAAACCTCGATCACACATTCCTGCGGATTGAGAACAAGCATCTCCAGATTTCTGTCCGAGCCGATAAGCAGCGATTCAGCGCCGACCGTCGAGGTCTCTGTCGGCGAAATGAAATCCATGACCGAGAACGGCTTTCTGACGTGGACATCGCTGGAACCGTCGACAAGAATCTTGACATAAGCCGACTTGTTGATGGACGGCGGAATCATCGGAGGATCGTTCGAATTGAGCTGCATGATGGTCCAGTACAGCACCGCTTTGCTCTCTGAAAATTCGGTATGCCCGACTCCCGGAAAAACGGTCATTTTGTCCATCAGCTTGCCGTCCATCGACGCGGAGATAAGCGGAACCGTCGTATCGCCGGCGTGTCCGACCTGGAAATCCGAAACGTACGGCAGGCCTTCCTTCGTGTACGTAAAGGTGGTACCCAGAGTCGTCAGCCGGTTCGAACCTGCCCCGAAATGAATCCCCGGGTGATTGATGATGCCGGTAAAATCCGCCTTGACCCAGCCGCTGCCGAAAAACTTAACGAGGATCTCGTCATATTCGGTGGGTGTAGCGGGAAGCGCCTCCGCAGTCTCGGATTTTTTCAGACGCGTCGGATAGATCCTGTTAATCGTCGGCGACGGCGCCAGTTCTCCCATGCACGGAAAATTGACGCTCTGAGGCGGTACCAGGAAAATCTCAGGCGAACCCTCGAAGGGCGGCGCAAGACAGGCCGCTCGGTGTATTTTGTCCCCGCCGTACCGGCTCACGTAGGCGGCAAGCAGATTGTTGCCGTAGGAATGAGCGACGATATCCACCGGACCGTCGAACGTGTTCAGAAACTCAGCGAAGCGTATCATCGAGACCGCCGACAGCTGACGGAAGTCGTACGAGTAGAACCAGACCTCCCTGCCCGGGAAGGCCGTGATCAGACCTTCGACCATATCCTTCCAGACATCGTTCGCTCCGTATTCAGGCTTCTCCGCCTTCGTATCGTCGACAGGCTCGCGGGCATACATCGGTACCGTATATTCAATTTCCAGTTTTTTCAGATCGCCCTGACGCGCGATGTCCATGACCTTCGCAACGCTTTTGATTGGCCATCCGAGGTTTGTCAGCTCCGGATCGAAATACAGATTCGAATCGAAGACTCCCGGAATGACGATTATCGGGTTTTTATTCATCTTAATCTCGCTTTCGGGAACCAGCTCCCGTTATTCGATAATAGGTTATCGACACGATTATACCCGATAATGCTTAGACAATCTAAAAAAGGCCGCGATTTACGCGACCTTCGGGTCATTTTATGTCGTCTGTTTTTTGTTCTGTCGGATTATTCTCCGGATTTTCCAGCTGCTCGGCCTTCCTGCACGCTTCGCAGAGGTGAAATACGTTAAGCTCATAGCCGGTGATCTCACGTTCAGTCTGAGACTGCAGATACGATTCGATTCCGTCAAACGGCGCGTCTTCTATTTTTCCGCACCGGCTGCAGATCAGATGATGATGCCGGTCCGGCTTCGAGTCAAACCGGTCCGGCTGATTGATCACCGAGATCCGTCCGATAAATCCCTGATCACAGAGAACATTCAGATTGCGGTAGACGGTGCCGACAGCGATCGAAGGCATCGTTGCGCGCGCCTTCAGAAATATCTCTTCCGCTGTCAGATGATCCTTCGACTGAGCGATAATTTCCAGGATCAGTCTGCGCTGCTTTGTCATTGTTAAGTTCGGCCCCTGTCATCAAAAGCCGCGGCGTCCGTCATAGGCGGACGGCGATCTTAGTAGTTGATCGCGCGAACTTCGAAATAGCTCTGCGGGTGCTTGCAGACCGGGCAGATTTCCGGAGCGTTTTTGCCGACGACGATATGACCGCAGTTGCGGCAGATCCACATGGTTTCGCCCGCTTTTTCAAATACCTTGTTCATTTCGACATTTTCAAGAAGCTTCTTGTAACGTTCTTCGTGAGATTTTTCGATCGCGGCGACATCTCTGAACTGCTGAGCCAGTTCCGGGAAGCCTTCTTCGTCCGCATCCTTCGCGAAGCCCGCGTACATATCGGTCCATTCGTAGTTTTCGCCTGCAGCTGCAGCAGCCAGATTCGCAGCGGTATCACCTAATTCTCCGAGAGCCTTGAACCACAGCTTCGCGTGTTCTTTTTCGTTCAGAGCGGTTTCTTCGAAAATCGAAGCGATCTGTTCGAAGCCTTCCTTCTTCGCTACTGATGCGAAGTATGTGTATTTATTTCTGGCCTGTGATTCGCCAGCGAAACCGGCCTGTAAATTCTTTTCAGTCTTAGTACCCTTCAGCGATTTAGCCGGAGCTGCTTTTTCTTCTTCGACAACGAGTTCAAAGTCTTCCGCCGGAGCGCCGCATTCGGGACATACGAAATCCTTCGTTAATTCACCTTCAAATTCATAACCGCATAATGTGCATCTGTACTTAGCCATTTTAGTAATCCTCCGTTATTGTGATTTCGATTTAGGAATCGTTCCTGATTCTTATTTTACCGCTTAATCCTAACCTTGCAAGTTTTTATTCGGATACTTTTTTGTCCTATACAACTTTAATTCTGAGAAACAAAATAATAAGAGGCTGTACGAATAAAATATGAATCCAATAAGATTTAAATACATGATAAGCGCAGAAACAAAACCGGACATAAAACGTCCACAATAATGAAAATAATAAAGAAAGAAAAATCAAAAAAACAAAAAACCCCTCCGGATGGTCACTAACATCCGAAAGGGTCTCTTGTTTTCATGAATGGAGCTGGTGAGCGGATTTGAACCGCTGACCTATTGATTACGAATCAATTGCGCTACCAACTGTGCCACACCAGCAAGCGTGAAGTTCTGTAAACTTTCAGCTTGTTTATCTTAACACGACTGGCAGGCCGGTGCAAGATTTTTTCGTAAACAATATATATTTATTTTCCGTATCTGCAGCTTATCTTATATCCAGGTATTTCTTCGGAAGCATCCTCAGAATAGCCGCCAGAACGATCGTGTACAGCGGGATCAGGAAAATATTCGTGATGACGCGGGCCGGCAGAAGAACGAGCCAGGCCTGACCGTACAGAATCGTAAGAAACCAGGTGTTCAGTATGATCGAATTGACGATCTGTTCGAACGTGATGATAACCAGCAGATTTTCCGTTTCAACCGCTTCGTTCTCTTTCATGAAACGTGAAGCTACAAACGGATAAACTGCGAACAGTACGAGCAGAACCGCAAACAGAATCATGATAAACATATTGAGGGGTTCGCCGTTGTACATAATCTGACCGTTTTCGAAACCGAACAGACCGGTCGCCGTCAGAATAACGAGGCATACCGCGATAAATGCGGTGTTGAACCATTTGATATGTTTAAATTCGTACTTTTTAAACAGCATCCAGAACAGACCGGGGATAAGACCCGTCAGTCCTGCCGACAATGTGAAGCCTACAAACCAGGGTCCGCCGGGTTTGACGACATAGCACAGCAGGTCAGTCACGACTCCGACGATAAAACCGATCCCAGGTCCAAGCAGGATTCCACTCAGGATCGTGGGTATCGAGGTCAGGTTAATCCGCAGAGACGGAAAGCCTCCGAGGGGAATATAGATCTCGAATACCAGCTTCAGCACAACGCTGACTGCAATGAGCAGACCTGCATAGACGACAACCTTCGTCCTTGATCTGCTGCGGCCGATAGCATTACTTTTCATTCTTTCCTCCTAAGAAAGTAATGCTTCCGCGCTTGTACAACTCGTTATCCCGAAAGATATTGCCCGCATCCTTGCGGCCGGGCCTCCCGTCGCCGGGAGCTGTTGATTGATAGCGGAAGCGACGCAGGTACCGTTTCTTTCGAATTCGTTTAAGAGCAACTTCCCATCTCTTAACACTAGACGCACCTTCGTCTACTCTATAACATTTGTTAAAATAATATCACTACTTCGGCGATATTACAATAACGGACACTGAACACTCGCGCTTATTGTATACCTTCTCAATGAAATAAGATATACAATAATAAAAATCCCGTACCGATTTCTCGATACGGGATTGATTTTTCGAATCGTTTGTGCCTGTGCAACAGAATCAGCCTCTGGAGGGACCTCCCTGTCCGCCCTGGCTCGAAGCTCCGCCTCCGCCGCCCATGCCGCCGGAAACGTTGGAATACGTCGTTCCGCTCAGCGTGAACTGCGCGCTCTGGCCTCCTGCCGTAATCGTGTAGGTTTCGCCGCTCTTGAGTTCAGGCGAGCTCAGAACGATGCTGGCGTAGTTCTTGGACGGGGTTCCTGTCATGATCGTCTGACCGGAGGAATCTGTCAGTGTGAAGGTCGTACCGCCGGAGATTGTCGTGCCGAAGCCGTACAGGATGCTCGGCTGCGAACCACTTGTCATGTTCATCGCCATGCCGGAGCTGCCGGCCGCAACGAGCGTACCGCCGGAAATCGTACCGGTTCCGTCATAGTCGAGAGCGCCGTTGCCGTCCGATGTCGGACCGTTGACAAAGGTCGTTCCGCCTGTGACGGTCAGGTCTCCGTTGGCGTCGAGTCCGTCACCGCCTGCATTGACAGTCAGCTCGCCGCCCGAAATTGTGATCGAGTTATCCGAGGAGCTTGAGGAGAAGCCGTTCTCGCCCTGTCTTCCGGTGCTGCCGTCAGAACCGCCTGCGGAGTTTACGCCGTCGTCACTTGCGGTCACATTGATCGTGCCGCCGCTTATTTCAACGTTCGCGCCTTCGATGCCTTCATAAGACTTCGTGATATTCACCGTTCCGCCGGAGACCGTACAGGTACTGTCAGCGTGAATACCGTCGTCTCCCGAGGAGATTTCATAGGTTCCGCCGGAAACTGTCGTCGTTCCGTTGGAATGGATGCTGTCGTCCGCCGTATCCAGCGTGAAGTCGCCGCCTGCAAGCTCGACTGACGAGCCGGCCTTCAGGCCCTTCGCGCTGTCAGACGTATCCGACGAGGAGTCTGACGAGGATGTCATCTGGTCTCCGCCGAAGCCCCAGTTCGCATTCGCTTCGCCCGTACCGGTGGTGCTCGCGTTTGCCGAGCCGCCGCCGGTCGTGATGCTGTACGTACCGCCTTCGGTCTTCAGAACTGTTTCCGCCTGAATACCGTCGTTGCCGGCTGTCAGGTTGAAGGTACCGTCCTTGATAAAGATGAAGCCCTTCGAGGTATCGTCGGTGTTGTCAGACTGGAGGCAGTCGGTTCCCGCGTTAATCGTAAAGCTGCCGTCCGCAATACGGATGCAGTCTTTCCCGGAAAGCCCCTGCTTCACCGCGGTGATCGTATAGGTTCCGCCGGTCACGACCAGATCGTCCTTGGAGACGATGCCGTGGCTGTAGCCTGCGTTGACTGTAAGGGACCCCGAGCCGTTGAAGCACAGGTCGCTCTTTGAAAATACGACGCCGTCGGTGTTGTCATCGGCCGCTGCATAGGCTGCTCCGGTATCAGACAGCGTATTCGAGGTGCCGTCTGCCAGGGTGATAAAGACTTTATCGCCGCTCTTGATATAGATGGCCGGACCGTCGGCGTTCGTGATGCTCACGCCGTTCAGTACGATCTGAACCTTCGCTGTATCGGCAGCTGTCACGAGGATCTGTCCGTCGTCGAGCGTTCCGCTCAGAATATACGTTCCTTCCGAGCTGATGGTTATCGTGCTGCCGTCTGCCGAAGCGCCGGAGCCGTTAACTTCAGCCGAGGAACCGTTCAGGCTGATCTTGACAGCCGTGCTTTCGTCATAGGACGGATCAAGCTCTCTGTCCGTAAAGGTGTAGCCGGATGCCTGATCTTCCGCCGAAACGGCCGCCGTAGTATCCGTTGTGGAGCTGTCGGTCTGTGTGGAACAGCCGGACAGCATGAATATGCAGAAGAGCGTCATCATGAAGATGATCGCATCGATGAGCAGATCGCGTACAAGCTGCTCATTATGTTTGAAAAAACCGTGAATCATCAGAGTTCTTCCCTTCCAGGCGCAAGCTGCGCGCAGACAATCTCAAGATTCCCGTTGCGGGTCCTGATTTCGTCGATCATTTCTTTTTCGGTATCGGTATTTTTCAGATCGATGTCGTACGAAAGCTTGAACATCGAGCCGAGATTTGTCGTTTTGACCTGATTCAGTGTATACTTTGAGGCATATTTATCAAATATGTCATCAAAGACGCCTGTATAGGACAGTCCTTCAGGAATCGTGACGGTCAGCTCTCTGGCTGATTCTCTCTTTTCTCCAAATGAGGACCATGTGTATATAAAGTTCACAAGGCACAGAATGCCTGTGAAGACTGCCGCCATCGCCAGATTATTGGTTCCGGTCGCAAGACCCGCCGCCATCGCGAGGAAAATCGCCGCAATATCTCTGGCCTGTCCAGGTACGGAACGGAAGCGGACAAGCGAGAACGCTCCCGCGACTGCAACCCCCGTTCCGATATTGCCGTTTACGAGCATGATTACCATCTGCACGATTGCCGGCAGTGTCGCAAGTGTCAGAACAAAACCTTTGCTGCTGTGGGCTTTATAGGACGAGGTAACCGCAATTACCGCTCCAAGAAGAAGTGAAACAAGGGTACGGAGCAGGAAGCTCCCCACAGTCTGATTGGTTCCGATCGTAGTAGTTAAATTAAGCAATTTGCTGCCTTTCCAGCGGCGCTGTATGCGCCGGATTCAGTACGGGTTTCATCCGGAATTCCGGAGCTCCGATACGCTTGACCTCTTCCTGTAAAAAGGCTTTTCCGTATTTGGAAAATGAGGCCGGCCATATTTTCAGTTCGGACAGGATTCTCGACAGCCACATCGGGAGCGAGGCTCCCGTCTTGATCTCCATCAGAATCTCGCCGTTGGGAAGAAGCCTCTTCCCGCTGTCCGGATCCTTAAAGCTCAGATCGTCGGTCCTGTAACGGATATCTCCGTCAAACGTGATCCGCAGCTCCGGATCTTCGATTCCCCGGAGGGCAATTCGTCTGTATGACAGAAACATCGCGGGTTTGAGCGGTCCGTAAAAATCGAACAGCCTGCGAATCTCACGGCTGATCTGCGTATCCTGAGTCCCGGAACAGATATCGTCGATATCCAGCCCGTTCAGCGGTACGGCTTCACGCCGTTTATATACGACTCCGTGAAACTTTTTCTTAAGCTCCAGAAACGCTTCGGTCGAGGTTTCCGGATCTCCGTAAACCCGGACTCTGAATTTTTCTTTATAGTCCGGTTTTTCATTCGAAGCCCTGACCAGCCGGTTTGTCGGCGTATCAAAATATATATTGCTGATTTCGCTTAAATGAAAACGGTCGGGTTCGAAATGTTCGGGGAGCCGCTGACGCAGTTTTTCGTACTGCTCCGGACTCAGAAGGTATTTCTTCTCATATCGTTTAAAGTATGCATCGAACTGTGCCATTCATTACTCCTTTCTTAACTAATAATCGTTTAGTCTTAATTAATAATTATTTTACAAATTGTTTATTGACTTTTTATATTATCAATGGACGATTTTAAATAAGATTAATGGATAAATTAAGAATTAACAAAAAGATTTAACAGCTTTAGCTTTTTAAGTAATCTGATGTTTAAAACAAAGCTCCACTCAAAATCATAATCAGGGTAATGTAGTAATTCAGGGAAAGAAAAGGTAAAAAAAGCGAAAATAAAAAAGATCCGGTTTCCCGGATCCTTTGAAGTCTTCAGTTAAAGCCTGCTGCTGATACCTTCGACGCGTCGGCAGAGCAGCACCGGTATTCAAGCGTTCAGTACGGCCTTAAATCTGATCAGGTGATCGTTAAGACGGACTGCCTGGATGCTCCCGTTATGGTGCTCTGCAGCCGCTCTCGCGATGGACAGGCCGATTCCGTAGCCCCCGGTCTCTCTGGAGCGCGCGTTGTCCGCCCGATAGAAACGGTCGAACAGCTTGTTCAGATCGCCTTCGGGGAGATCGTCCGCGGTATTGTCGACCTCGAGGATTACCGCTCTGCTTTTTTTGTACAGACGCAGAATAATCGTCCCGTGCTCGTTCGTGTATTTAAACGCATTGTTAAGCAGCACCGACATCAGCTGACGAATTTCGTTGACATTGCCGTTCATCTCCAGATTCGGAGTGATTTCCGTATCAAAGGTGATCTCTTCGTTGACGGACATCGGACGGAATTCTTCAGCCGCCTCTTCAGCCATGCTGCTGACAGAAAATTTCGTAAACTTCTCTCCTGATACCGTATCTTCCATCTTCGCCAGCGTGAGCATGCTCTGGGTCAGCTCCCCGAGACGGGCAGTCTGATTGCGTATGCTCTGCGTCCAGTCAGATTTGCCGGACTCGATCTCGATGACATCCGTATCGGCGGAAATAATCGCCAGCGGTGTCTTGATCTCGTGCCCGGCATCCGTTATGAACTGCTTCTGTTTCTCCATATTCGCAATTACAGGCTGTATCACCTTTTTTGACAGAAGAGAGACGAGCAGGAATACGACAGACAGACTCAGAACAGCGATCATCAGACTCAGGAAAAGCAGCTGAACCATTGACTCGACTTCCGCCCGGCGGTCGAGAAAGATAATATACTTTCCGTCATCCTGATCCACGACCAGATACATATAGTTATTGATTCGTCCGCTGTCCGAATTCGAGTTCAGAACAAGCTCCGCATAACGATAGGCTTCCGTAGCAGAAACCGCCGCAATATGACTCATATTGATCTGCGTGACGGTTCCCGAGCTGTCGGCCAGCACCGTAAAATAACGGGTCTCGTACTGCGTCTCTTCCGTAAGATCGAATCCGAAATCATGCGGTTTCGGCGAAGAGTCGCTGTAGGTCGGAAAATATCCGTTGTTCTCAGCCAGATAATTCAGAATACTCGTAGAGCTCTTCATAAACGACAGATAGTTGATTACATTGATAAGCCCGAGAACGACGAGCAGGACGATGCTGACGGAAAACATGGCAATCAGGATAAACTTCTTCCTGAGCCGTTTGATCATTTATCTGTGTCCTTCTGGTCCTTTTCTTCTTCCGGCTGATCTGCAGCGTCGAGATCGAATTCTTCAAGTGTATATCCGGATCCGCGCGAAGCCTTGATCTGTACGTTCGCGCCGACGTTCCCGAGCTTTTTACGAAGCGTCGAAATGTACGTCCAGACAACATTGATTTCAGAATCGGTATCGAGTCCCCAGATTCGTTCCAGGAAGCGTTCCGTAGAGATAAGCATGTTCGGATTTTCCATAAGCATTTCCAGCATCTGGAATTCCTTGTTGGTCAGACGGATGGTATCCTTCGAAGCGGACAGCTCCGAATTTTCTCTGTTAAGCGTAACGTTGCCGATTTCCAGAATATTCGGCGTGTATTCCGCTTTCCGCCGTGTCATCGCGCGTACGCGGGCCAGAAGCTCTCCGGTATCGAACGGTTTGATCAGATAATCATCCGCACCGAGATTAAGTCCTTCAATTCTGTCTTCGACAGTGGATTTCGCTGTGAGCATCAGGATAGGCGTATCGATTTCCGCTGCGCGCAGTTCGCTCAGCACTTCAAGCCCGTCCTTTCCCGGCATCATGATGTCGAGGATAATTCCGTCATAGCTGCCGGTGAGGCCGTAATCCAGCGCGTCAATCCCGTTATTGACCGTGTCGACCGAATAGTTGCTGTGTTTTAATATGACACTAAGTGCCTTTGATAATTCTTTTTCATCTTCCGCTAAGAGCAGTCTCATTACAGTCTCCTTTGTTGTACTGATTACATTTTTATGCATAGACTTTAAGTTCAGATAAAAAGATTACGCCAAGACTTTAAGTTGAGATAAAAAGAACCGTTCAATAGTTGAACGGCTCGTTTTGATTACGATTAATACTTATGATTCGGTGGATCCTGCCGTTTCGGTCTGATCAGAATGATCGAAAAGTAGGTGACCAGTCCGGCTCCGCAGCTGAGCTCCATGTCCGTTTTCTCGACCAGCAGAGGCAGAACGATCCCCGCACTCTCGATTGTCGGAAACGCGGTGTCCGGATTACGGCACGGCTTATCCGGATAGGTACATTTCTCGCACGGAATGCAGCCCGTAGACAGAACGGCGGTATCGCACCCGGCTTCTGCTATACGGTCGCGTATCTGAGCGGTCATCTCTTCATGCTGTTTTCTGAGCCCGAGCATTTCGGTCAGATTCTCGTTGTCCGCTTCCCATATCGTCGAAAAAACAAGTGCTTCAGGATAGTCTGCGATTTTGTCACGGCACTGGGCGACCGTCCCGACAACCGGCGGACAGTGCCAGCGCGTTCCGTACATCGAACACTCGCTCCGGCAGATCTCCCTGACCTTTCCGTCAAACGGAAGCCGGTCCGTCTCTGTCCAGGCATATTCGTATATCGGAAAGTCACTGATGATCTCTTCGATCCGCTCTTTCGGTATCTGATTCTCCGGCATATTCATCAGTTTCCGATCATCAGACCGAAGGCCGTATAGGCGACGTTAGGCAGTCCCTTGGACGTGACGTAAATTCCCGCTTCATCCGTTTCTTTTTCAAACATCTCAAAGATCCTGTTGCCTTCCTGCAGCTCCCAGCCCGGTTCCCCGGGAAAGAGCGCAAGCATCTCCGTAATATTGTATTTGTCGACCAGCACCTGAATCATCAGCTCACGGCCGGCCGTATTGGCCACTCTGCACAGCTCGCGGATAATCTTCCGGGACATACTGTCGGTTTTTTCGAGAGCATACTCTTCGATTTCTTTCCCGGAACTGATGATGTGCGGAAAAACAAAGGTCGAAGCGCGAAGCGTTTCGCAGACGTCACTGCCTGTAAACACCGTACCGTTCAGGGAAAAAACGGTGTCGGTCACCTGCTGAAACTCCGCTTCCGTAAAGACCGTAAACGGATTTAAATGAGCCAGCGCCTCGTCGAATATCGGACCGGCGCTGCTTCCGTATCTGGAGATCACAATATTTCTTGCAGGGTCGGTCTGTTCTGTCGTCAGATAGTTGCGAAAGTAGTAAACTTTCTTTCTGAAATATTTATCAATAGGCTCTTGCGAACCAAGCCACTTTTTCAGCCGGCTTTCCACAGCATACGCATGTTCCATCGCCGATTATTTCCTGTTCTTCGTCAAACGGAACGGCTCTGAGACTCGCGCCGGTCTGTTCTTTGATCTGATCTTCACAGGCTCTGTCACCGCACCACATCGCTTTGATGAAACCGGGATTCTCTGCGAGCTTTTCCTGGAATTCATCCATATTTTCAGCGGATGACGTCTTTTCTTCGCGCATTTTCAGCGCTTTTTCAAAAAGGTTCTTCTGGATCGCATCCAGAAGGTCTCCAGCCTGAGTACCCACTTCGTCGAGGGCAACTGTGATCTTCTCGCTCGTATCTCTGCGGGCGAGAACAGCCTGTCCGTTTTCAATGTCGCGGGGTCCGATTTCGAGACGTATCGGGACACCCTTCATTTCCCACTGATTGAACTTCCATCCCGGTGAGTTGTCCGAGTCGTCAAGTTCGACACGGTAATTTTGTTCGAGGATCTTTTTCAGCTCGTAGGCTTTATCCAGAACGCCTTCCTTATGCTGCGCCACCGGAATGATGACGATCTGCACAGGCGCGATCTTCGGCGGCAGCACCAGTCCGTTTTCGTCGCCGTGAACCATGATGAGCCCGCCGATGAGACGCGATGAGACTCCCCAGCTCGTGTGATAGGGATAGGACTGTTCGTTATTGCGGTCCAGATACTGGATTTCGAAAGCCTTTGTGAAATGCTGTCCGAGATTATGAGAGGTTCCGCTCTGAAGAGCCTGTCCGTCGTGCATCAGCGCTTCGATGGTGTAGGTCGCGTCTGCACCCGCAAATTTTTCCTTATCCGACTTGCGGCCGGTGAGCATCGGGATCGCGAGAACTTCTTCCGCAACCTCGCGGTAGATATTCAGCATCTGCATCGTTTCCGCCTGCGCTTCTTCCGCAGTTTCGTGCAGCGTATGACCTTCCTGCCACAGGAATTCGGAGGTCCTCAGGAACGGACGCGTCGTCTTTTCCCAGCGGACCACGGAGCACCACTGATTGTACAGGAACGGCAGCTGGCGATATGAATGAAGCCATTTCGCGTACATCGAGCAGATAATCGTTTCTGATGTCGGACGGACCGCCAGAGGTTCGTTGAGCTCCTTGTCTCCGCCCTTCGTCACCCATGCGACTTCCGGCGCGAAGCCTTCGACGTGTTCCGCTTCCTTTTCGAGCATGCTCTTCGGAATGAGCAGCGGGAAATACATGTTCTGATGTCCCGTAGCCTTGAAGCGCTTGTCAAACTCCTTCTGGATGTTTTCCCAGATCGCGTAGCCGTAGGGACGGATAACCATAAAGCCCTTTACAGGCGAATAGTCCACCATTTCAGTTTTTGAAATGACGTCCGTATACCACTGAGGGAAATTTTCCTCCATATCCGCGAGTTCTTTTTTATTCTGCTTTTTATTTTTAGCCATTTTTATTTATCCTTAAACTTTTATTGCCGAAAAACAGCAGTTCTATTTTACTATAAGACCGCTGCAGGCAACAATCGCTACAACTATCTTAATCGCTTACATCACTACGTACAATAAAAAAAAGTCCCCAGTACGGGGACTTTTTAGTATCTGAAGTCAGATTATTTGATTTCGGCAGTTCCGCCGACTTCTTCGATCTTCTTCTTGATTTCTTCAGCTTCTTCCTTCGTAGCGCCTTCCTTAAGCGGCTTCGGAGCTTCGTCTACAACAGCCTTAGCTTCCTTCAGTCCGAGGCCCGTAACTTCGCGGACAACCTTGATGACTTTGATCTTCTGGTCGCCGACGTTTGTCAGGATAACGTCGAATTCAATCTGTTCTTCTTCTGCCGCAGCAGCGCCGCCTTCAGCCGGAGCAGCCGCAACCGCAACCGGAGCTGCAGCGCTTACGCCGAATTCTTCTTCGAGTGCCTTTACGAGTTCGCTTAATTCGAGAACGGTAAGGGCCTTTACTTCTTCAATTAACTGTGTTGTTTTTTCGCTCATTGTAATTCTCCTGTGTTAGTTTAAATGTGAGTGTGACAGAATTAAGCTTCTGCCGCTGCTTTCTGTTCCGCGATCTGTCCGAGTGCGACTGCCAGTCCGCGAAGATTGGCATTGAGTACGCCGACGAATCCGGCGATCGGCGAGTTGAGTCCGCCGAGGACCTGGGCGATGAGTACTTCTTTCGCAGGGAGCTTCGCAAGCTTTTCAACTCCGGCTGCATCGATGACGCTGCCGTCAACGAGACCCGCCTTAATTTCGAGTTTCTTATGATCTTTCGCAAATTTGCTCAGGATCTTGGCCGGTTCCACCGCGTCTTCCGCAGCGAACGCTACTGCTGTAGGTCCGACAAAATACTGTGCTAAATCTTCGATGCCAGCCTGATCCAGCGCGCGTCTTACCATCGTATTCTTGAATACTTTGTATTCGATACCGGCTTCACGCGCCTGCTTTCTCAGATCAGTAACTTCTTCGACGTTCAGTCCGCGATAGTCTACGACGATTGTCGAAGGACTGTTCTGCAGCTTGTCCGCGATTTCTGTAACGAGCTGAGCTTTCAGTTCGATATTGGGCATGCTTCTCCTCCTTCTGTTAGGATTTTCGCAATAAAAAACTCTCTCCACACAGGTGAAGAGAGCATAGTTTTCGCGTAATGCCCGAACTTCAGCCTCGGCAGGATTTTTATAACCTTACGGTCCCTGCTGTCTGTGGATGATGTTTCGATTGCTTTTTATTCGACCTGTCTAGTATAGCACGTTCTGTGCTTTACAGTCAAGCTTAGAATTTTGCAGGATTTATTTTAACGCCGGGACCCATCGTGCTTGTAAGCGTGATGCTTCTGAAATACTGTCCTTTGGACGCCGACGGCTTTGCTTTTTTAATCGTGTCAAGAATCGACAGAAGGTTCTGTTCGAGCGCTTCTTCCGTGAAGGAAGCCTTGCCGATGAGCAGATGGATAATGTTGGTCTTATCCAGACGGTATTCCACCTTGCCGGCTTTAGTTTCCTGAACGGCCTGCGCGATGTTCGGTGTGACGGTACCGGATTTCGGGTTAGGCATCAGACCCTTAGGTCCGAGAACGCGGCCCAGACGGCCGACCTTGCCCATCATGTCCGGTGAAGCGATGAGTACGTCGAAATCGAACCAGTTTTCTTTCTGAATCTTTTCGATCATTTCGTCGGAACCGACGAAATCCGCACCTGCGTCTTCCGCTTCCTTGATTTTGTCGCCCTGCGTGATGACGAGGACTCTGACGTCGTTGCCTGTGCCGTTCGGAAGAACGGTCGCGCCTCTGACCTGCTGATCCGCATGTCTCGAGTCAACGCCGAGCTTGATGTGAAGTTCTACGCTTTCGTCAAACTTCGCTTTCGCGTTGTTTCTGACGAGAGTGCAGGCTTCGGGAATGTCGTAGAGCTGCGAACGGTCGAAGCTTTCCGCAGCCGCTTTATATCTTTTTCCGTGTTTCATGTTTTCTCCTGTGGTAAACGGGTCTCCCCTCCCACTGAAAACGGGCCGAATGATTATTCGGTAACCGTGATGCCCATGCTGCGGGCCGTACCTTTGATCATGCGCATCGCCGATTCGACGTTTGCCGCGTTAAGATCAGGCATTTTCTGTTCCGCGATCTGACGGACCTGTTCTTCCGTAACCGAACCGACCTTGGTCTTGTTCGGAACGCCGGAAGCCTTGTCAAGGCCTGCAGCCTTCTTTAACAGAACTGCTGCCGGCGGAGTCTTCGTTACGAATGTAAACGAGTGATCCTGGTATACCGTAATGACGACCGGGATAATAAGCCCCGCGTCATTTGCAGTTTTCGCGTTGAATTCCTTACAGAATCCCATGATATTGACACCGTGCTGACCGAGTGCCGGACCTACCGGCGGAGCCGGTGTTGCCTTGCCTGCAGGAATCTGCAGTTTAATCAGACCGATAACTTTCTTAGCCATACTGTCACCTCCCCCTGAGAGATTATTATTCTTTTATAAGATGTATTTGTTCAAACTCCAGTTCCGTCGGGGTTTCCCGGCCGAACATGGAAAGATTGACCTTAACTTTGGATTTTTCGGGATGAACTTCTTCGATAGTCCCGGAGAATCCTTCGAGCGGACCGTCGATGACCGTGATCTGATCGCCGACGCTGAATTCCACCTTGATCACCGGACGTTCCTTGATACCCATCGCTTCGAGCTCCTGCTCTGAAAGCGGAACGGGTTTGGAAGCCGGACCGACAAAGCCGGTGACACCTCTGGTGTTCCGGACGACATACCAGGACTCATCGGTCATAAACATTTTGATTATGACGTAGCCCGGAAATATCTTCTTTTCTTTGACGGTGGTTTTTCCGTCCTTCTTTTCGACGACTTCCTGAACAGGTACCTTTACCTCGATGATTTCATCGCCCATATTCCGGTTTTCAACCGCCGCTTCAATTCCGGCTTTGACTTTATTTTCATAGCCGCTGTACGTATGTGCCACATACCACTGGGGTTCATCGGTGGGTGTATAATTCATAACCTGTTCCTCGCAATATTAAAGATTCAGAATGAAAGCGGCGATCGTACCGAGAACAGAGTCTGCGGCCCAGGTCACCAGAGTGAACGCCGTAACGATACCCGCGACCGCGCCGGATGCTTTCATCAGTTCTTCGCCGTCAAGCCACTGAACTTTCTTGAGCTCTGTCCAGGTACCCTTGCAGTAATTGCCCATTCTCGTGAAGAATCCGGGATGCTTTTCCTTTTCCTTCGCTTTGCGCTTTTCTTCAATTTCCTTTTCGAGCTGTTTCTGGGCCTTTTCTTCGGCCTTCGCCTGAGCTTTCTGCTCTTTTTCAGACAGCTCTACCTGCGCGGTTTCCTGAATTTCAGGCTGGACCTGCGAAGGCTGTTTCTTTTTCTTTTTCTTGGCGATATTTTTCTTTGTTTTAGCCATGATGCTCCCGCTTACTTGGTTTCTTTATGAAGCGTGTGCTTTTTGCAGAATTTGCAGTATTTCTTTTCTTCGATACGTTCCGGGTTGTTTTTCTTGTTCTTCATCGTATCGTAATTTCTCTGCTTGCATTCTGTGCACGCGAGCGTTACTTTAACTCTCATCGTATTCCCTCCGTCTTGATATGTGAATATTCTTTACACAATAAAAAAAGGCTGGCGCCTAACAGGCAGATTATATCAGCTGGAGCCCTTTATTACAAGGGTTTTGGCCCCCATCCGCTTTTATTCTGTATTTATTCCGACTTTTGTGTTAAGGCGAGTCCCATCTGGAGACAGTCTTTCGTCTGTCCGTCTATCTCGACGATATCCGGGAATCTTCCCCACTGCTCGAAACCGAATTTCCGGGCGAGCGCCTGCGATGCGATATTATCCGCGAAGATCACAGCCATTAAATGCTTGAGTCCCGCTTCGGTCGAAACGTCGATAACGTAGTTCATCAGCGCAGTCGCGACACCCCGGCCCATACAGGCCGGATCTACATAATATGAAACCTCGCATGCGTGACAGAAACCTTCGCGTCCGTCACGGTAAGCCGTCACAGCCATCCATCCGGCAATATCGTCTCCGATATCCGCAACGTAAATCGGATGTCTGCCGTCCTGGTGGTCCTGGAACCACTGTCTGCGGCTTTCGATGGTGACCGGCGTAAGCAGAGCCGTATAGCGCCGCTTTTCGATCGCATCATTCAATATATCCAGTATCCGTTGATAATCCCCCGGCCGGGCCAGGCGGATCAGCGGTTCGTTCATCTGCCGATTCCTCCTCTGTAAGCCAGAACTGCCGAGACCGCAACAAGTATCGCGATAAAGGCGACAGGCTTGACCCATGGAGAAACGGCGAGCATCAGGATCGTGACCAGCGCGGGTACCAGCAGCGCGAGCGCAAACAGCCCCAGCAGACCCGTCCAGAATTTTCGTGAATCTTTCATGTTCTCTCCAGTTCCTGATTAACTTTTTTATTATACCACGATAAACGGGGAAATGCTTATTCGAAGTGTAATTTAACTTGAATAGTTTCGTTTCGAATGCTAAAATAACTGTGTTACGTCCACGTAGCTCAGCAGGATAGAGCGATCGCCTCCTAAGCGATAGGCCGCGCGTTCGAATCGCGCCGTGGACGCCATTTTCAAATATACGCTGACTCAGCCGGAATATCAGATCATGATTTCCGGCTTTTTCATATCCCGAATTATACCCGCAGCAGGGAATTTCTGCGGCCTTTCCAGGCTCCCTGCCGCTGTGTTTCGAATATGATAAATCATGATTAGATAAAATTTCAAGCGAGGTATCCGGATGGAACTGAGAGTTCTGGGCTATTTCCTGGCGCTTGCCCGTGAAGGCAGCATTACGAAAGCGGCCGATGTTCTGCACATCACTCAGCCGACTCTGAGCAGACAGCTGTCCCAGCTGGAGGAAGAAACAGGCGTAGTATTATTCGAGAGAGGCAACCGCTCGATACGGCTCACCGGCGAGGGTCTGCTGCTGCAGCGGCGTGCGGAAGAAATCCTGCAGCTGGTCCATACGACAGAAAAGGAACTTCTGCAGCAGGAGGAACATATAGAAGGCACAATCTCTGTCGGATGCGGCGAGATCGAATCTTTTAAGCTTCTGTCCGGATTATTTCAGACCTTCCGTGAAAAGTATCCGCGGGTGAGTTTTGATATTTTCACCGGTTCTTCGGACCTTGTAAAAGAACAGATGGACAAAGGACTTCTTGATATCGGCCTGCTTCTTGAGCCCATCGATATCGAGAAGTATGATTTTGTTCGAACACACGCGAAGGAAAAATGGGTAGTGATGATGCGCCCGGACGATCCGCTGGCGCAGAAAGAAGCCGTTACGGCGGAAGATCTCTCGACACTTCCGCTGATCCTGCCCCACCGTATGAGCATACAAAACGAACTGGCAAGCTGGTTCGGAAATTATTACGAGCATCTGAACGTCGTTTTCACGAACAATCTGAATACGAACGACGCGATCCTCGTCTATGACGGTCTGGCTGTCGCCATCGTCATAGACGGCGCCCTGTCGTTATGGAATCAGTCGCTGATCACATTCAGAGAGCTGTCGCCTTCGCTGACAGCGACAAGCGTGGCTGCCTGGAAGCGCGGTCAGCCCTTCAGCCCGGCCGCCGCGAAGTTTATCGAGCATGCGAAACGACAGCTAAATACAGAATATTATAAATAAAGCAAAAAAAAGCCGAAGGTCCGCGGACCTCCGGCTTTTTTATATATTATGTTTACAGATGATCAGCTGCATCACGGACGACAGGATCGCGGCAGCGCAGAGCGCGGCCAGCAGGATTGTCGACAGTCCGTTGTTCGTGAACGCCATCATCGGATTGTAATAATCGAGCACGAGGAACGTAATAAACACGAGACTCAGGATAATCGTCAGATGCAGCAGCAGTACGGATAATATTCTCATTAATTTCATTGAACAGCCCCCGGTTCGCATATAAAGATTCCGTCGCTGATGTCCTTATTGGCTTTATACGGATTATTCACAAAGCTTATTCCTTTCGTCATAAACGAACAGTGACCGCCGTCAAGATTGTATGCAGCCCTGCAGCCGAGTTCTGCGAACAGCTTAGACATCTCTTCCAGATACATTCCCCGCGAGTATCCCGCGCTCCGTCCGTCGACCACCAGCAGGCAGTAATGACCCGGCTCGTAATAGCCGACGGCCGTTCTCGGATGGCTCTGGCGGATATAATCCCACGTTACGAAATCCGTTTTCGCATTTCCGTTTTCATCGAGCAGACCCGGTCCGAAAACCCAGCTCTGCCAGGCTCCGTCACGAATCGCCTGATTCGAATCGAACTGATCCGGCCCGTAGATCTTCATCGTTCCGTCCCTGTATAGCACACAGGTCTCTTCTGTCGAAGGCTGCGTCCGGTAGACTGTTCCGTTTCGAATGATCGTACCGTTGTTCGCATGACGGTTGTTGCTGTAGGAATCTCCGTTGACGGCCAGCACCGACTTCATCTTTTTCGACATCGCAGTCAGCGACTCGCTGTAGCCGGTACCGTAAGTATCCTGGGCGAACGCCGTCTGCAGACACGAGATATCGCTGACGTAGATATCCGCGAGAACATATGAGATATTCGATCCGTATTTCGTGTGTTTTCCGTTATCGGAGTGATCGATTGTCTGACTGTCGTAGCTGTTTTTCGTGATTTCAATCGAAATATTCTTGCTTTTATAAACACTGTCGGTTGAGATCACCGTATCTGAAAAATGATCCTTGAACTTTTCAGACCAGCTTAACGCAGATGTCTGTCCCAGCTTTCTGAAGGAAAACAGCGGACTTTCCGAGCTTTGACCGCTCTGTCCGGTTACAGTCGTCTGAACACCGGTGGAACTGAGCTTCTGGGGAATTTTATAATTGTAAATATAGTCTCCGGCAACAACGGAAAGGGCGAGAATGATATCGAGCAGGACTGCCGCGAACACCTGAATAATTCTTTTTGATCTGCTTTTCCTTCTTGTTCTGAGCCTCACAGCAGCGCCGTCCTTCCGCGTTTTAATCGGGAGAAATCGTGATTCGCTTTGTCCCGGCGACTACTATTATGGCCGGAGCGGATTAGTCAGAAATGAACAGATTATAAAATGGAAATAAAAACGCCGCCTCTGCAGGCGGCGGAATTGTTGATTATTTATTCTTCAATATTTTCAGTAACACGGTCTGCCGGTCTTCCGTATTCACGTTCCATAGCCTGCATGGAAACAACCCACTGCTTGCCAAATTTGCAGACATCAATGCCATTCACAAGCTTGCCATACGAAATAGCCTTACGAAGCGTGCTTTCGTTTAAATGCCATAAAACAGTCGCGTCACTCAAAGCGAGCAGATTATCAAAGGGAGTCGCAACCGCCGTACCGTTTGCCCAGAGCTCGTTGCAGGAGAGATCAAGATCATCATTCCAGATAATACCGTATCCGCCGACATCCACCTGGACCCTGGAGAATTCCTCGGGGTGATCTTTTAATCGCGTGAAAGACTGCCATTTTGAAAAGACAGGCTTTAAATCATAAATTTTGGTAATCCCTTCTGCAAACTGCACACTGAGTCGAAAGTCCTCAAGCGCAGTTACATCTTTCACTTTGTGAAACACATAATCACCTCCTAATCTAAGGGTGCGAGTTGTCTAAACTCCTGAGAATTCCACATATCAATTAACTCTTCGCGATGGAGAACTAGCCATTCCTGAATAAGGTACATAGCTCTTTTGGGAAGATCTCCCTCCAGAATTGCACCAGTCTGAATCTCTATTGCAGCAGCATTATCTCCGTACAAAGCATGAAAATGCGGCGGATTGTGTTCGGATTGCTGGAAATACATACGAATAATGATTCCATAAAAGCGCGAAATAACCGGCATCTTGAGCACCTCTTTCAAAATAATATTATCACGTTACAGTGATAATATCAAGCTGGATTACGACCTCAGATACGCTCCGGTATGGCTTTTTTCAGACATGCAGATATCCTGCGGCGTCCCCTGGGCGACAATCTCTCCGCCCCGCACGCCTCCGTCCGGACCCATATCGATCACATAGTCCGCGCTTCGGATCACGTCCAGGTCGTGCTCGATGACGATAACGGTCGCGCCGCTGTCGATAAGCCCCCTGAACACATCCAGAAGGGTCTTCACGTCCAGCGGATGGAGGCCGATGGTCGGCTCGTCAAACACGAAAACGGAATCCGCCTGACCCTTTCCCATCTCGCTGGCAAGCTTAAGCCGCTGCGCCTCTCCTCCGGACAGACTGGGTGTCTCCTCGCTGAGCGTCAGATAGCCGAGTCCCAGATCGTGGAGCACCTGAAGCTTCCGTTTAACCGAAGCAATGCCGGCACAGGCATTTAGCGCCTCGTCTACGTTCATCGCCATAACCTCGGGCAGCGAATATTCCGGGCCGCCCTTCGTAAACGGATGTCTGATCAGATATGCTTCCTTCGCATACCGGGAGCCGCGGCAGTCGGGGCACGGAATATCCACATCCGGGAGTAACTGCACGTCCAGGCTGATGGTCCCGGTACCGTCGCAGGTGGGACAGCGCAGCTTTCCGGTATTGTAGGAAAAATCGCCCGCTTTGTATCCCCTCCTCTTCGCGTCCGGCGTCTTCGCGTAAACTCTTCGAAGCTGATCGTGAACATCGGCATAGGTCGCGACGGTGGACCGGATATTGATCCCGATGGGAGTCGCGTCGATCAGCTTGACCTGAGAAATTCCGTCCGCCGTGATCTCTGTTACGTGCTCCGGAAGCTTTTCCCCGTTTATCGAAGCCTCAAGAGCCGGAATCAGACTTTCGAGGATCATCGTCGTCTTGCCGGAGCCTGAAACACCGGTAACCGCGATGAGCCTGCCCTTCGGGAAATGCACTTCCAGCGGATGCACCGTGTGGATCGCGGAGGTAGACAGGCTTATAGTCCCGAGATCGAACATATACTCCCGGCCGATACGCTGTCCTGAAGCCGCGGTTTCATCGCCGGACAGAAAGCCGCCGATACGGGAATCCGGATCCTTTTCGATTTCCGGAACGCTTCCCCGGGCGATGATTTCTCCGCCGCCTGCGCCGGCCTCTGGCCCCAGCTCGATGATGTAATCAGCTTCTGAGAGCACGCTGCAGTCATGATCCACGAGGATCACCGAATTCCCGTCCTCGACGAGATCCCGCATGACACCCGTCAGCCCTTCGATATTATAGGGATGCAGGCCTATGGACGGCTCGTCAAGCACGTACAGAACGCCGGTGGTGCGGTTGCGCACGGCTCTCGCCAGCTGCATGCGCTGCCGTTCTCCTGTCGACAGCGTCGATGAAGCCCGGTCCAGCGTAAGGTAGTCCAGTCCCAGATCGATCAGACGCTTCGCCGCATGCCGGAACGAATCGCAGATACTCTCGGCCATCGGCCGCATCTCTTCCGGCAGGGACACCGGAACTCCGTCGACCCACTCATTCAGATCCGACAGAGTCAGTCTGCAGGCCTGCGCCAGAGGGATCCCGCGCAGCAGCGGAGTGCGCGCAGTCTCGTATACGTGGACAGCGCCTCGAGATAACGCCGCGAGCCTTCCGCGTACAGAATGCCCAGTGCCAGGGAGGATTTCCCGGAACCGGACACCCCCGCTATCCCGACGATCTGATTTAACGGAATATCCACATCGATATTTTTCAGATTGTGCACCCGCGCGCCGCGCACCTCAATATGATCAGGCGGACGCAGCCGCTCTTTTTTTATTTCACCCATTCATTTCACTCATATCGTGATCCTTTTAACTGTATCCGCTTTTTAATCGCGAAGATCGTATAGACGGCGCTCATCCCGATGGCGATACCCAGCGTGTATTTAACGGTCTCGACAGCCATGTACTGAGCCTTGATCCAGTCGTTAGCGACGATCGCGTTCATCGTGTAGTAAAGCGAGGCGCCGGGAACCAGTGGAACGACTGCGGGCGTATAAATCGCGGAGGCCGGTATATGGTATATTTTTCCGATAATTTCCGAGAACAGAGAAGTGACTGCCGCCGACAGGACGGTCGGCCAGAATACGCCCTCCCAGATAAACGTGATACCCACCAGATAGACGGCCCAGCATAGAAAGCCTCCGAGGGCCGCAATGGGCAGATATTTCGGGCGCAGACCGAAAAGCATTCCGAATCCCAGAGCGCCTGTCGTTCCGGCTATTAATTGTATGATCATGTTTCAGGTCCCAATACTATTTTCATTCACAGTCCGGCAGGCCGTTCAGATAAGCCACATCGGAATCATAAAACCGCAGGCCAGCGCGCCGGCCCAGACAATTGTCTCCAGCAGCCGCATAAAGCCGCTGATCGTGTCCCCCGCCAGGATATCTCTGACACTGTGAGTCATCGCGACTCCCGGAATCAAGAGCATAATATCCCCGATCATGATCATATCCGGGTGGACTGCGGGAAAAGCCGCGCCCATCGCGGAGATCACAAATCCCGCGCACAATGCGCACAGGAACAGATACACCACCTGATTCGGAGAGATCCAGGCCAGCCTTCTCTGACAGTAACAGACAAAGGCGCCCGCCGCGGCAGCCAGGATTCCGTCCATGAGAGTGCCGCCGAAAAAGACGGCGAACCCCCCCGCTGCCAGTACGCTTCCGAGATAAATAAGCTTTTCCGGATACTGCCGGCTGACGATGCTCTCCACCCTGTCTGTCAGCTCCTCCAGCGTAATCGGCGTTCTTTCGCACTCCTTGCTGAGCTTGCTGAAGGCTTCCACTCTCGAAAAGTTCGGACTTCCGGGACTTAAAATCCTCCGTGTCTGGGTGACGGCGCAGCTGTCTTCCGGATACATCGTTACGATCGCACAGGATGTGATCACAAAAACGTCCATCCTGGACGCCCCGTAGGCTCTGCCGATCGCAGCCAGTGTTTCCTCCACCTTATTGACGCCCGCTCCGGAGGTCAGCATCGATTCTCCGATTGTAAGCAGCTGATTCATCAGGGCATTATAATATTCGATTCGATTGACACGCTCCCCTGTTTGAAGCGCACTCATTGTCGACGTCATCCTTCTCTCCATAAACAGCAGTTATTATCGCTGCGGCCGCAGTACTCTGATATCTGATTAACCGGCCTCAGTCATTTTCGTTTCCGATATTCAGGATACCATCTTATCAGTAGATCGACGCTGACAGTGCTTCAAAAAAAGAAAAACAGCCGGGCTCATATGAGTCCCGGCTGTTTGTGCCTTATCATCGGATCACTTGGGTTCGGGTCCTGGTCCGAAGGCTCGAATGTTCCGCGCGGCAGTTTCCGAAACGGATGTCTACCATCTGAGGTCGATTCCTGTGAGTTTCGCCGCAGCCCCGGCTTATAAGTCGCGTGAGGCAGGGGCGCATCGCTGGCGCGGTATTTCCGAACGGCTTCTTTAGGAAAAGCAAAAGTTTGCTGGATCTGCTTTTCGTACTTATATAATAAATCGCGACCCGTTCCTTCTTTGAAACAATAGCGTTCCAAATGCGTTCCAAATGGAATTGTGATACAAAATAACTCAACTTGATTCGTTTTTTTTAAATTAAATTCCTCGATTCATTTCAAACGGAACAATTTTTCTTGTCTGTCTTTTATCTACAGACAAATCATCAGTATATTCCGCGAGGCGCGAACATCGACTGTGTGAGTTCTGCGGTTGTGTTTTCCCCCCAGCTGTAGTTCAGCAGGTAGGAGCCTTTAAACAGATGGGCGTAGCGTTCCTCCCTGGTCAGATAATTGTAAAGATCGCAGTCAAATCTGCCCGGAACAACTCGCCGGCCTCCCGTACCATATTCGATTATATAATCTATTCCGTATTCTTCAAGGATATTTTTCAGACGCATTGCGGTTTTTCTCGAACGGCTCTTCGTCTTCTGATCGGCCCGCTCCTCCTCCCACAGGCAGTCTATCGTCTCTTCCGTCGAAACGTAGCCGCCGCGTCTGTCTACGAGCAGCGCCAGCAGCTCCTTGGCTTTCGCATGACGAAACGGGATCGCCTGCCCGTCGACAAACACGTCGAAATATCCGAAGGTCCTGATATATACCTTCGCGTTCTTTTTGTCCGACGCGTCGACCTTTGTGTAAATATGCTCCGACCAGGGCAGATCGTCCAGCGCATTCGAATAAAAAACGTACCTGCTGTCTCCGGACACTTTCGCTCTGTACAGCGCACGGTCCGCCTTCTCATAGATCGTTTCAAAATCCTGCCCGTCTACCGGACAGACAGCAACACCGATACTCGCGGTAACGGACGTTCCGCGCTCTCCCGGTATCTCGAGAGCCGAACTAAGAATGCGGATCCGTTCGCTCAGGCGTTCCGGAGACTCGCCATCTTCAAGACACAGCGTAAATTCATCTCCGCCGTATCGGGCTGCCGCATCATTTTCTCCGCAGAACGCCTTGATCGTTTCCGCAAAACGACAGACGATTTTATCTCCGTAGGCACGTCCGTACTGATCGTTGATTCGTCCGAGTTCGTCAATATCGATAATAACGAGAGCGCTGTAGCCGCATTCCTCGATATTTCCCGGCGCCGGTCTGCACAGGCAGTGCTCCTGAAAGGCATTGCGATTGAGAAGCCCCGTGAGAGCATCCCGCCTGGCCTGCTCGGCCAGCTCCAGCGTTTTCTCCTTTTCACTGGAAATATCGTCCGCACGTCCGACGATCCGTATCACCCTTCCGGTATCATCATCGATGCTCAGATACCAGGCTCTGAACCAGGTCGGTCCAAGGCTGTAATAATCGAGAAAGAAATCGAAGTAGCCTGTACCGGCTTTCGCAACTGCAGCTTTATACGCATTTTCATAGGTCTCCCCGTTTGGACGCCGCGTATTGCCGACACGAAAATCGCGGATCGACATCTCTCTCTGTCCGATCGCGGGAAAACTGACCGTATAATCCAGAACGTCTGTATCGACGTCGTAATCAAAGGTGACGACGCTGATATCTTCGCTTAACATACGGTTGCGTTCTTCACGGGTCTGCTGCTCTTCGGAATGCTTCATCTCTGCCGTGACATCCTGGACAATGGCGTGGCAGATGCAGCTGTCTTCAAAATCCTCTTTCGTCAGAACCAGACGTATCCAGACTGTACCTTCTCCGTAACGGTCGATGGGAAATTCAAGGCAGTCGTTTTCGGGGATCTCGAACAGCTGGCTGCGGAACGTGTCTGTCCGCATCGATTCCGGAACCATGTCTTCATACGAATTATTCTGACGGATCCTGTCGTAGTCATCGGCGTCGTGTCCGAATACAGCCGCAGCCTGACGGCTTAAATACATGAGCTTCGCTTGATGTGATGCCTCGTCGAGTCGGAATATACACAGCCCGGCAGGCAGATTTTCAGTTCCAGGCATCGTTCTACCTTCCTTTATAAATAAAAGTATAAATAAAAGTATATAAAATTTTATAATCTACAAATCCATTTTATAAGCGATTCCATCAGATTACGCAATTTTATGATCCGCGGTAACCAGTTCGTTTATAATAATGCGTAACAGGTTTATATGATGAAAAAAGCACTTAGAATTACTTGTCTTGCGGCAGCCGGAATCCTGCTGCTGCTGATCGTTTTTGCATTTGACGCAACGGTCAGAATCCAGACCTCCACCGGCTCCGGTGAAACTGAACAGCAGAATGCCCTCGGCAGCACGGAATTTACGGTATATGAGCTTCCCTTTGATTCCGGGGATCTGCACATCTTCGGACAGGTGTACCTGCCTGAAGACGGATCGGATATTCATCCGGTGGTGATCCTCAGTCACGGCTTTCAGGCACGCTATTATTATAATGAAGACTACGCGAAGGCCCTGGCCGCTTCCGGCATCGCAGTCTATCTCTTCGATTTTCCCGGGGGATCGATGGAAAGCGCCAGCGGCGGCTCCATGAGCGAGATGTCTGTTCTGACCGAACGGACTGCCCTTGAAGCCGTTATCGGCTTTATCGAAGTCCAGGATTTTACCGACACGAACAATCTGTTCCTGTGTGGAGAAAGTCAGGGCGGTCTTGTCACCGCGATCACCGCACCGGAATTTCAGGACCAGATAAACGGGATGATCCTGATGTACCCGGCGTTCAATATTGTCGAGAACGCCCGTTCTCCGCTGATCTCATCCTCGATGGTCCCGGATACGATGACTGTGGACGGCGCGGACATCAGCAGAAAATACTATGACGACGCGAAAACCGTCGAGCTGCGCCCGCTTATCGAAGACTTTTCGAAAGATGTCCTGATCCTCCAGGGCGACAGAGACAGCCTGGTCTCTCCCGCTACGACGAAAGCTGCGGCGAACCTGTATCCGTCCGCCGAATACCGGATCATCTCAGGCGCCGGTCACGGCTTCTCAGGCAGCGAAAAAACCGAAGCGATCAATGCGATCGTTCAGTTTATCCGGAGCCATCTCAAATGACTCTGTCTGATCAGCCGTATCCGTTCAGTCTGTATTGAGGAGCCGGTTCAGATCTTCCCATTTATAGACATAGGTGCTCAGCTTCCCGTTCTGCTTCGTCCAGGTCAGATCCTGCTGAACGCCGTCGGACGAATACTTCAGGTTAAGGGTATCTCCGTCGAAGGAGAGCGTGTATTCGGGGTACTTGTCCGCAGTCTCAGTGGTGGTCATCCAGGCGCGGACTCCGAAGGCTGCGTCCCAGTCGATATACTGCTTGTCCACCGTGATCGTAAGCTTTGTTCCGTTAAGCTTATACGCCCCGGTCTGGTAGACGTCTGCGTCCTGACTGTCTTCGGCGACGCCAGTGAACGAGCGGAAGGTTCCGTCCTCCTCAAAGCTGTAGTACTGGGTATAGCCTTCTTTACCGGTGTCCTGCTTCCAGACTCCGGAAAGCTTGTCGGAGGTCTTATCCTGACCGCATCCGGCGAACAGCAGACCGGTCAGTATAAGCAGAACAACAGCCGTAATTCTGCGTCCGTTTTTATGTGTCATGGCATTCTCACTTTCTAAAAACATTTCAGACAAGACAGCTGCATAGGCAGAAAAATTTATCTGTTAGATGGATTATAACGCACTGGAACACCCTGTGCACAAAAAAGGAACGCGGATTCCCCGGGGGTTGGGAATCCGCGTTTTTTTATCAAGGTTATTCAGTTATCAGTCGTTTGAGAGATCTTCACCGTTGGTGGCGATGACTTTCTTATACCAGTCGAAAGACTTCTTCTTTTTCCTGG
>ERZ1645187.241-NODE-241-length-53674-cov-19.359518_pt1 | contig 53674 bp, 52 predicted proteins | sample MGYA00575352_ERZ1645187 | MGnify/ENA primary metagenome ERZ1645187 (study PRJEB40837, sample SAMN11349314) | freshwater sediment metagenome | isolation source: river sediment | host: Sediment | place: India: Wazaribad , New Delhi | collected 2017-02-21 ... | reverse complement strand
CGAGCACTTTCCCATGACAGGTAGCGGCAAAATACAAAAGTTTCGCCTGCGCGAAATGGCACTGGAACTGTGCGAAAAGCAGGGAATAGAAATAATCTGAAAACCGGAAGAAAATTTAAAATGATAAATGCAGGGTAATTCCTGCTTTTATTTTGAATTCGTCATGACTTTTAAAACATAGAGATCAATAGTCTTATTTTATTTAATTTTCGTGCTGTTTTAAATGATTTCGATAACAATAGTTTAAAAATATCGAAGATATTTTTTCTATGTTTCCGAAAAATAAGAGAATAAGTATAAATCATGCTATGTTTTCTATTGTTTTAAGAAAAGTCAAGATCAATTCTTTTTGAATATTGGTTAATATTCTTATTTTTGCAAAAAATATGAAAAGACTCCGTTTTATATTGAAGTATTTTTCCCATCTCTTTGATGCCAAAAACACCAGAGGACATGGAATTCATTCGCCTTATCTGTATCGCTTTACTCAAAATGCAATTTACGAGAAGAATCCGTTCTATGTTTTTCCGAAAATAGAATTGCTGCGCGAGAACCTGAAATTTGACGAACGAAAACTTTTTGTAAAAGATTACGGAACCGGTACCGACCGCGAAACCCGCGTACTTGATATTGCAAAAACCTCATTGAAAAGTCCTAAATGGGCTCAGCTGCTTTACCGGGTGGTGAATTTCACCAAAGCACAGCAGGTGCTTGAACTTGGCACATCGCTCGGACTGACGGCTGCTTACATGGCAGCAGTAAATTCCGAAATTAACTGTGTGACAATGGAGGGAAGTGATGAAATAGCCGGAATTGCACGCGAAAACTTTGAGAAACTCGAAATAGAGAATGTTGATATCATTGTAGGCAACATCGACGAAATACTTGAAATGCACCTTGCAGCCACAGATAAACTCGATGTCGTTTTCTTTGATGCAAATCATCGCAGTGAAGCGGTGATGAAATATTTCAATCAGTGTATCGAACATATTCATCCCGATTCTGTTTTCATTTTCGATGATATATACTGGTCGGCCGATATGGAGAAAGCGTGGAACGAAATACGAAAAGACAAACGTGTGACTGCTACCATTGATCTTTTTGAGATAGGAATTGTGTTTTTCAACAAAAATTTTCCGAAAAAGACCTATAAAATGAAATTATAACCAGCATTAAATTTCAGGAATGAAAATATATACAAAAACAGGCGATGGAGGCACAACCGGACTGATAGGCGGTTCGCGCGTGAACAAAAACGATGTACGGCTCGAAGCTTACGGCACTGTAGATGAACTCAACGCTCAAATCGGACTTCTGATTACACATGGATTGAAAGATGAACACGAGGTATTTTTGAAGAGTATTCAGAATCTGCTTTTCACGGTGGGGTCAAACCTGGCTACCGATACTTCAAAAACACAACACAAGCGTGCTTCCTTGATGAAAGAGGAATATATTACGGCAGTAGAAAGGGAAATTGACCGGTTGGATACACAGCTCCATCCGCTTACATATTTCACCCTGCCGGGTGGAACACCGCCTGCTGCCCAAAGTCATGTGTGCCGCACCGTAGCGCGACGGGCCGAACGCCGGATTATCGAAATGAACGACATTTATTCAGTTGATAGTAAGGTGATTATATACATCAACAGATTGTCCGATTATTTCTTTGTTTTATCCAGAGTACTATTAATGGAAAGAAATGTAAAAGAAATTGCCTGGAAACAACCTGAATAATAAAATAAATTTTATATTTTTGCACTCCTTTTGAAAAAACAGTAGAATCAACCTAAATATTTAGAACAAAATGTATTGGACTTTAGAACTTGCATCGAAGATTGAAGATGCGCCCTGGCCTGCCACAAAGGATGAACTGATAGATTATGCAATACGTTCGGGAGCACCGCTTGAGGTGATTGAAAATTTGCAGGAAATTGAGGATGAAGGAGAAATTTACGAAACAATCGAAGATATCTGGCCTGATTATCCAAGTAAAGAAGATTTCTTTTTTGACGAAGAAGAATATTAACTTACTTTCTGTATTCACATTTTTGGAGCTTGTTTTTATTGAATAAGCAAACAATTTGGCTTTACGATACAATTTTTTGAAATCTTTAGAGTTTATTTTTTGAGTTCATAAGATTTTCGAAAATTCGTACCGGATGATTATACAAATTGAAAATACAAGTAAGAAATGCATTACAGCAATGCTGTTGTCGTTCGTATTTTGCCTGCCTGTATTCTCCCAGTTTGAGGCTCAAATGAGCCAGTACATGTTTCACTCACCCACGTTTAATCCCGCCTCACTGGGTGAGAATCAGATGATCAACGTATCCGGACAGCACCGCATCCAATGGATTGGAATGCCCGGCGCCCCTCAAACCACCTATTTCACCGTCAACGCTCCTTTTAAATCCGGTGAAAAAGTAACTCACGCACTGGGCATTAAATTCCTGAACGACAAAATTGGTGCTTTCACCAATCAGTCTGCCCATCTGCAATATGCCTACAAGCGTAAAATAGGCAAAGGAATCGCCAGCCTCGGTCTGGACCTGGGTTTTGTGAGCGTCGGATTCGTGTACGACAGCATCAAAAATGCAACAATCAACTCCGAATTTCACGACTTTCTGGGTGATGCAGCCATTCCTGCTGCTGATGAAACCGGAATGGCACCCGATCTCACTCTCGGCGCTTATTATTCAACCCCGAAATACTATCTTGGAGTTTCTTACGTTCATTTAAATGCTCCGCTCATCAAATTGAACGATGAAAAGTCTGAGTTCAACGTGCGGGGCGTGATGTATGCCACCGGAGGATATGATTACGCACTGGTCAATCCAAAATTCTTGATACGTTCATCATCACTTGTAAAAAGCGATTTCGTTACCTGGCAGGCAGAAGTCTCTTCGCGGTTGGAATTCGACAAAAAGTACTGGGGAGGTTTATCGTATCGTTTTCAGGATGCAGTCGTTGTTTTCGGCGGACTCAGTATTATGAGCGGACTCACATTGGGGTATGCATATGAATTGCCTACGGGCAAAATGCTGACAGTCAGTTCGGGTTCACACGAGCTTTTTCTGTCTTACAGCTTTCTTTTCGATTCAAACAGACATAAAAACAGATACAAAAGCATAAGAATTTTGTAAAAATCGAGTTATTATTTTGCTTGTAATAGAAAAATGACAACATTTCTGAAAAAACATTGAATTTTAAATACAAATAATGAAATTGCAATTATGCCGTTTTATATAATAGAAAATCAAACAGCGAATTTGCGAAACAAATAAAAAAGTTTGCAGCTAAAATATGAAAAAAATTCTGCCAGTATTATTCATAGCTTCCCTGATGGTTTCGTGCAACAAACCCATGGGAGAATTGGTCGGTCAGGGAAATAAAGGCTCTTTCAGAGATGCCAATCCTTACGGAATGGTGTACGTCAAAGCCGGATCGTTTATTATGGGTCCGAATGATCAGTCGGTATTTGGTGAAGTTGGCGAGCAACCCCGCAAAGTAACACTCAATGCATTCTGGATGGACGATACGGAAATCACAAACGACGAATACAAGCAATTTGTGAATTACGTCAGAGATTCCGTCGCACTGCGCATGCTCGTAATGGCCGGCAGGGATGAATTCCGCAAACCCATTAAAGGAGATGTGGACGAAGCGACTCCCGAAGAAGCGCTGCTGAACTGGAAGGAAAAAATTCCGTGGAATTCAAAAGATGAAGAAATACAGGATATCCTGAATGCATTGTACTATCAGGGTGGAGATGTGCTGGGAGGCAAAAAGGAAATTGATCCCAGCAAGCTGCGATACATTTACTCCTGGTACGACTACGAACAGGCTGCTTTACCCTCCAACCGGTACGATATAAATACAGGAAAATTTGTAGCGGGAGCGAAGGTACGACGTGACAGCGGATATGTGGATGAAAACGGGCTGATGCGCAATGTAACCATTACCAAACCACTTCAGACCCGCAGCGATTTTTTCTCGAGCCGCATTGTGAATGTTTTCCCTGATACGGCAGCCTGGGTACGCGATTTTCAGTACACCTACAACGATCCGAAAATGAAAATGTATTTCTCTCACGGAGCTTTTTCGCAATACCCCGTAGTGGGTGTTACCTGGGAACAGGCGCAGGCATTCTGCAACTGGCGTACAAAGCTGTATTACGGTACTAATCTGGTCAGAGGCGAAGAGTTCAGACTGCCCACCGAAGCCGAATGGGAATATGCTGCCCGTGGAGGACGCGAACTTGCCCTGTATCCTTGGGGAGGCAATTATGTTCGTGATTCCAAAGGCTGTTACCTGGCTAATTTCAAACCTGCACGAGCCGGATTTGGAAACGACTCAGGAACAACAACCATGAAAGTAGGTTCATTTGCTCCAAACAATTACGGTCTTTATGACATGGCAGGCAATGTGGCAGAATGGACATCATCTGCCTACAATCCCTCGTCGGGCGCAATACTATCGGAAGTTAATCCGAATTATCAGTACAACTCTAAAAATGACGATCCTCCGGTTCTCAAACGTAAGGTGGTGAAAGGAGGTTCCTGGAAAGACATTGCATATTACCTGCAGAACGGAGTAAAAACATATCAATACCAGAATGAAAGTCGTCCTTACATCGGTTTTCGTTGTGTCAGATTCTATACAGGCGATTAACAGTATGCGTAAAATGGCTGAAAACCATTTTTTCATAATTTGAAAAAACTAAATTATAACAGATTTTTTAATAAAATAAGAACAATGAAGCTGAGGAAACCAGATAGTAAATTTTATAGGTGGTGGAATTCCTATTCAGGCAGAAGAATAATATCTGCAGCTTACAGTTTAGGCGCATCCATTGTAATTTTGGGAGCCATGTTTAAGATATTACATTATCCGATTGGCAACATTATGCTGGGAATTGGCATGTCGGTTGAGTCTGTCATTTTTGCGCTGGGCATATTCGACAGACCCTACCGGGAATACGACTGGAGCAAAATTTTCAATTTCAAAGCCGGCGACGACGAAAGACTCGACGTAAAGACCATCGCTACAGCAGTTCAGGGGGGCGTTCAAACTGCGTTTATCCAACCTTCGCTTTCCGGCGAAGTGGTGCCAGCCGATTTCCAGCAAATATACGGTCAGGCCGGAGGTCAACAAGCCGGAATTCAGCAAAACGGAGGTTCAAACGGACTCCTTTTTGGAGAAACACTAAGTGAAGACGACGTGCAGAAATTAAGTGAAGGGATTAAAAACCTCACGCTCACCGCCGAAAACCTTCAGACACTGGCAAATGTGGCATTGGCCGCCAATGGCTTTGCCAGGAATATCGAAACAGCCTCCGAAATGGCTGCAAGTTTTGCCGATACGCAGCAAAAACTCAATACCACCGCCGAAACGCTTGCTGCATCCTATCAGGGTGTGAATACCGAAATGGATCACGTGGTGAGCAATACAAGAAATTATTCTGTGAATGTGGACAATGTGAACAGAAGCCTCTCCACCATCAATTCAATCTATGAAATACAGCTCCGCCATATTCAGTCGCAGACCGAAAGTCTGAATCAGCAGGCAGAAGCCATCAGACAGGCTACGACGCATATCGACGGGGTAGCATCCGATATGGACAAAATGAAGGAAGCAGCAGCTGCAGCTCAGGCAGAAAGTCAGCGATACCAGTCGGCTACCCGCAAACTTACCCGGCAGGTTGAAGACCTCAATGCCATTTATGGAAATATGTTGAATGCGCTATCGTAGAAATACCGACCCGGAGAAAAGAAAATAAAAAGTAAAAAACAACTCAATAACTCAATATCCAACCAATGAGTGGAGCAAAGAATTGTCCCGAAACCCCGCGTCAGCGAATGATAGGCATGATGTACCTGGTACTCACTGCCATGCTGGCACTCAACGTGTCAAGCGAAATCCTGAACGGATTCGGGTTGGTGGATAGTAGCCTGCGTACTACCATCGCTTCATCCGAAACACGAAATAATTCGATGTACGATGATTTCGAGTTTATGAATAAAAAAAATCCGGCCAAAGTAAAGGAATGGCTCGATCAGGCAAATGAGGTGAAGAAAAATTCCGATGAACTCTATAATTTCCTGAAAGACTTCAAATACGGAATTCTTAAAATTGCCGACGGGAAAAAAGCAGATAAAAATGCCATTAATATCATAGCCCGTGAAGATATTGACGCAGCCGGAGAATATGCCATCGTGAAAGGTAACGGAAAACAACTGAGACAAAAAATCGAAGCATATCGTGAATTTCTGAAAAAAACCAATCCTTCGAAAGCCGAAATGTACAGCACAATGTTTGCCACAGGAGGCGGTTCAAGATGGGAGAGCAAACTGTTCGAATCGATGCCTGTTTCGGCTGCCATTACCATTCTTACCAAATACCAATCCGATATTCGCTCGGCAGAAGCCGAAACTGTACAATACCTCAAATCGAGAACTGATTTCGAGGATTTCAGGGTCAATAAAGTCCAGGCTTTCGTAGTGCCAAACTCCAGATACATCATTCAGGGAGGCAGATATTCCGCTGACATTATTCTGGCAGCCACAGACTCAACCCGGCAATATGAATATTTTGTAAACGGTACAAGAATCCCGGCCGTAGGCGCCAAAAAATTCGGGAAATATGAATTTGTTCCTTCCCAGACAGGTACATTCAAATATTCCGGCACTATCCGTATGCCCGACAATCAGGGTGGATTTATTTCTTATCCTTTTACGGAGGAATACACCGTAGGAAAACCTGCTGCCACAATTTCCAACGAAGATTTGAACGTGGTTTACCGCGGTATCGACAACCGTTTCAGCGTTTCGGTGCCCGGAATAGCTGCCGACAATGTTCGGGTAACTGTGGACGGCGGATCTGCAACTAAAATTTCAGGTGGAAACTACATAGTAAGAGCTAACCAGGATGGTGAAATCACCATTTTTGTAGCAGCATTGGTTGAAGGACGTGAACAGCAGATGGGAAGCGGAGTTTTCCGCGTGAAATACCTGCCCGACCCGATAGCCTATCTTCAGTATACCGATGCCGGCGGCGTTCCCCGCGAAATTAAGGAAGGACGTGTCACCCGAAAACAACTGCAAAATGCACGTATCATAGCCAGTTATGGCGAAGATGCGCTGGTACAGGCAAAATTCGAAATCACCTCATTTACTCAGCTAACCATAGCAGGAGTAGCTACAAGCAGCAGCGGTCAGCTTAGCGCGAAACAAAAATCTGATCTGGAAGGACTCGAAGGCGGCGATATTATCACATTTAAAAATATCAAAACCGTAGGACCGGATGGAAAAACACGCGGTCTGGGAGTTATACAGGTAGAATTATAAGACATACAGCACAACAAAAGATAAGTTATTGACATTCAGAAAATAAATTAATGTATGAAAAAATATAGTTTGATATTCACTGTTTTCACGTTACTCACACTTTCGGGTAACATGCAGGCACAAGATCCCAACGCCTCATTTTTTGATCAGACCGGAAATATCCGTCTCCAGACCATGGAACTCGATGCACTGGCTGATACCATCGCTGTGATAAACCACAGGGCCGAAGATGTAACGTGGTCGCGCGTGGTGTACCGCGTGATTGACATGCGCGACAAGCAAAACTTTCAGCTTTATTTCCCGACTCGTCCCAACGAACAGCACCGCAGTCTTTTCCGGCTGATGCTTGACGCTGTGGTGAGCGGAATAAATGTGTACAGCCGCAATCCGCGCGATATCAAACCGCAATTCGACGACATACTCACCGGCGAAGAACTCTCACGCGTATTTGCATACGACGAAAGTGTGGAAAACAACCTGATTCAGGTCGATCCCATTACCGAACAACGCACCATAAACTCAGATCAGTACATGCGGTATGTGCGCAATCAGCTTAAATTCCTCATTCAGGAAGTCATTTTCTTTGATACGCATACTTCACGTTTGTATTCCAAAATAATTGCCATTGCACCGATGTACGCGCTGCACCCCGACAATATGGCAAACAACGACTCAATGGCGTATTTCAGAAACTCGGTGCTTTGCTGGTTTTCTTTCGACGAACTGCGTCCATATCTCATTCGTCAACTCGTAATTCCGAATGGAAACGACAGTCAGCGAATGACTTACGATGAATTTTTCTCTCAAAATCTATATTCAAGCTATCTGTTGGGTGATAGCAATATGTACAGCCGCATGCTCCTGGAGTTCTCACTCGATGAAAACTCCCTGAGGGCTGAACAGAAACGCATTGAAACCGAACTCATGAACTTCGAACAGGATTTGTGGGAAAATTAATTGATTTGGGGTTATAATCAATGGAAAAGACGGCCGCGATGCCGTCTTTTTTTGTTGCTCAAAAATAACTAACTTTGCAAACTGAATACAAAGTACAAAACGATGGAGGTGAGTAGAATTATTCTGGCTGACAATCAGTATATTACCAGAGAGGGAGCGCGAAATGTGCTCTCCCGGATGGGACATTTTGAATTTAAAGACGTACTTTCCAGAAAGGAACTGTTAGCTGAATTAAGTAAAGATGTTTTCATCGTAGTGGTGCTTGACTATTCGCTATTTGATTTCAGAAGTGTCGACGAGCTTTTTAATATCGGTATTGCGTATCCCAACGTACACTGGCTGCTTTTTTCATCCGAACTGAGCGATGAATTTATCCGGCGAGCCTATTTTAATTCGCCTGATTTCAGCATTTTATATAAGGATTCATCGGCCGACGAAATCCGGACAGCATTCCTGCAAGTGATCCGAAAAAGCAGATATGTTTGCAGTGTGGCTTCCAATGTGTTGCTGAGCAACGTATACAAACAAAAAACCGAAGCAGGCAGAACACATCTTACTGCAACCGAACTCGAAATTCTTAAAGAAATTGCCTCCGGAAAAACAACAAAGGAAATTGCTGAAATCCGACATTCGAGCATGCATACCATCATCAGCCACCGGAAAAATATATTTCGGAAAATTGAAGTCAACAACGTGTACGAAGCCACCAAATATGCTGTAAAAGCAGGTTTGATTGATTTGTCGGATTATTATATTTGAAAGAACGAATTACACGAATTTTTAACGAATTTCACAAATTAACCATTCAAACATCAACCTGAAATGAACATAGCAGCGCTAATATCCGGTGGAGTAGATAGTTCGGTAGTGGTTCATCTGCTCAAAGAGCAGGGAATTACTCCGGCGTTATTTTACATCAAAATAGGGCAGGATGATGACGAATTGCTGCATTGCTCATCCGAAGAAGACATCGAAATGGCTACTCTGATAGCCCGAAAATATGGTTGTAAGCTCCATGTGGTCGATTTACACAAAGATTACTGGGATACCGTAGTAGCTTATACCATCGATAAGGTTAAAAAAGGACTGACTCCCAATCCGGATGTCATGTGTAATAAACTAATCAAATTCGGAGTCTTCGAAGAGCGCTACGGAAACGATTTTGACAAGACTGCCACCGGACATTATGCCACCACAATCGAAGAAAACGGCAAAACTTTTCTTGGAACAGCCAAGGATCCGGTAAAGGATCAGACCGATTTTCTGGCACAGATTGACTCGCTGCAGGTGTCAAAACTGATGTTCCCGGTCGGACACCTGATGAAAAATGAAGTTCGGAAAATAGCCGAAAAAGCAGGATTGCCTTCAGCCAAACGTCAGGACAGTCAGGGAATCTGTTTTCTCGGAAAGGTAAATTACAATGATTTTATACGCCGGTATCTGGGCGAAAAACCGGGCCCGGTTGTGGAATTTGAAACCGGAAAAATACTTGGAACCCATCGTGGATACTGGTTTCATACCGTAGGTCAGCGGAAGGGTTTAGGACTTTCGGGCGGACCGTGGTATGTAATCAAAAAAGATGTTCCGGGCAACATTGTTTACGCTTCACGCGGATACGATGTAGAAACGCAATATGGAAGAGAATTCTGCATGAACGACTTCCATTTTATAACCGAGAATCCCTGGAACGACATTGAAAAAGGAGTGGATATCACTTTCAAAATCCGTCACACACCAGAATTTACCAAAGGAGTAATTATGAAAACACATACCGGTTATCGTGTTTTTTCGGCAGAAAAGTTACAGGGAATTGCTTCAGGTCAGTTTGGAGTGGTGTACGATGCCGCTTCGAGGATTTGCATAGGAAGTGGCGAGATAGCATAAATTGTACAGGTCAGCAGTTTATTTGTCTGCAAAACCGCATTGATTTGACATAGCTGTTTCTTCGAACGCGAAGTTCATTTTCTTTCGGTTCTGATATCTTGCAGCAGTCGGTCTACTGATAGGTTACTTTTTCTTCTGCTTACATGCCTGCTTTTCGCCGGAGGTCATCTATCTGCTTGTTCCACAGCATGATGGCGTCGTCTTTGTCTTTAGCGGCAGCAAAGTCGGTAACCAGTAAACCAATATGTCCGCTCAGGTCCTGTGTAATAATTTCCAGCTGGAAGTAAGCATCGGTATCTTTATCCTCTTCCCACTGAAAGCGAATATTTTTTCCTTCCCTCACTTCCTGAAGAATGGCAGTCTGGTAGTGATCATCCCAACTGAAGGTATATTCATTTTTGTCAACTGTTACACCTTCGGAGAACCACAGTGCCAATCCGAGCGGATCTCCAATCATTGTCCAGAGTAAATTTTCCGAAGAATTATCCAGTGGATATTCTATTGTAAACATTTCTTTTTTCATCCGTATAACTTTTTTTTAATCGGATGGAACCTCCAATTCATGGAGGTTACATACAGCTTTTTTTTATTATTTCAAACTGTCCCCGTTGAAACTCAGGGGGAGCATTTGTTTCACATTTTCAAGTACATAGGTTTTTTCTGTGCCGTAGAGTATGATTTCTATATCTTTATTAAATCGTGTTTCTGTTTCGAGTAAAACCTGGCGGCAGGCGCCACAGGGAGTAATGGGTGATTTCAAAAATTCACCTCCGGCAAATGCTGCTATTGCTATCATTTTCACGGCAGAATCCGGATATTGTGAGTTGGCGTAGAAAATGGCGGTTCTTTCTGCACACAATCCTGACGGATAAGCTGAATTTTCCTGGTTATTTCCGGTTACTGTCATACCGTTTTCCAGAAGCAGCGCAGCGCCTACCCTGAACTGCGAGTAAATAGCGTATGCTTTTTCTGTCTGATTTTTAGCCTCAGCAATTAATGATTGATATCTGGCAGGGATTTCATTCGGTAGGTACTCGGTAATTCTCGTTTCGTATTTTAAATATTGCATAACGCGAAGTCTTTTTTTCTTAAAGTACAAATATATAAAATTATTTAACCAAAACCACATTTTCATCAAATTAGTTTTATTTTTGCAATCATTATACCCGAAAAATGATTAGCAATGAGAAAAGAAATCGTATTAGCAGTGATTTGTATGCTCGGTTTGCTCCCGGCCAATGCTCAAACAATGCATCAGGCGTACCTGGAGTATATCGGCAAATATTCTGAAATAGCAGTTGAACAGCAAAATCTACATAAAATACCCGCCAGTATCACTCTTGCTCAGGGATTACTCGAATCGGCAGCAGGAAAAGGCAAACTGGTGAGCATCTCCAACAATCATTTCGGGATTAAATGTTCCGACTGGACCGGCCAAAAAGTGTATGCGGACGACGATAAACGCAACGAATGTTTCAGAAAATACAACTCAGCCAGAGAATCTTTTGAGGATCATTCTCAATTTCTCATCACCCGCCCACGCTATGCATCTCTGTTCGGACTCGACGCTACTGATTACAAAGGTTGGGCACACGGACTGAAAGCTGCCGGATATGCTACCGATGAGCGATATGCGTATAAATTAATTAAACTTATTGAAGATTATGACCTGCATAAATACGATACAGGCAGCAAACCCGATATGAAAAAAGCGGATTCTGAATCAAACCGCGAAACATACACCTGGGGAAAAGCTTCCGTTACAACGCTCAAAGGACACAATCTTTTACGGAATAACGGAGTAAAATGTGTTTTCGCCGAAGCCGGTGATACTTATGCAGGAATAGCCCACGAATTTAATCTGAAAGAAAATAAAATCCTGAATTACAATGATCTGAATCAATCGCGCGAACTTACACCCGGAACCGTAGTATATTTGTCAGCCAAAAGAAAAAAGGCATCAGCCGAATACCAAACCCATCAGATTAAACCGGGCGAAAACATGTATCGGATAGCACAAAAATACGGAATTAAGTTACAATCCCTGTATGATCTGAATCAGATGCCCTATGATCAGGGTGCTGTTGTAAATAAAGTGCTGAAACTTAGGTAAAACCAAAAACAGAACCACCGGTAGCTCAAGTGGTGAACTATGCGCAGAAAAAATACTGAAAAATTAAACGAAATTCTCGCCCAGGTGCTTAAGCAAAATCACCTGGATGAAAAGCTCTACGAAACCAGAGTGATCCAATCATGGTCTGCCGTGCTCGGAGATAACATAATGCGCTATACAACAGCTATTTATTTCAACAAAAAAAAACTTTTTGTCACACTTTCATCTTCCGTTCTGCGTCACGAACTCTTTCTGACCCGCGATGAGATAAAAAACTCACTGAACAAATACGTTGGTGCCGACGTTGTGAAAGAGATAGTATTTCAATAATTCAGAAATCTCATGTCGGAAGACAGCAATTTCATTCGGACGGTGCTGTCCGGTAATATGGGCAAAAAGGAGGTAGAAATGATACGCTCCCTCTTGCTGCATGATGCTGAGCAGTTGGAGTATGTGTTCAGTTTGATTTTCGATACCGATGAAAAAATAGCCTGGCATGCCGCCTGGGTGATTGAAAAAGTGAGTGAGCACGATGCAAATCTCATTTCTGAAGATAATAACAGACAATTAGTCGGTTTTGTGCTTAGAAACAAGCATCAGGGGCTCCAGCGTCTCTGTCTTTCGATACTTTTTAACCTTCCTGTTTGTTTACCCGTTTCAGTGGAGTTAATCAATTTGTGTTTTGACCAAATGCTTTCAACTCGCCAAAGTGTATCTGTCCAGGTACTTTCAATGAAGTATCTGAACAACATATGTATGATAGAAAAGGATTTCGTACCCGAATTGAAAGTTACGCTCGAGAATGTGGATGATACAATGTATTCAGCAGGATTCAAGGCAGTTAAAAAGCACATGTTGAAGTCACTGACTTCCGGAAGCACCACACCGGACAATATCCCGAAGTATGAAAAAATGAATAAACTATTTGAAAAATAAGTATTATCTTTGCAGTCTGAAATATTGAGGTAATATAAACAAACAAAATAAAACAATATGTCTTCAAAGAAAAACATCATCGCATTGCGCCAGAAGAAAGCAATAGTTGAAAAAGGCGGCGGCGACAAAGCTATCGAAAAACAGATAGCAATGGGTAAAATGCCTGCACGTGTTCGAATACTTGCTTTACTTGACGAAGGTTCTTTTCACGAATATGATATGTTTGTAGAACATGAAGAGAAAAACTTCGGTATGGAAACCAAAGAACTCCCGGGCGACGGTGTAATTACCGGAACCGGAACCATCGGAGGAGCACCCGTATGTATCTACGCTCAGGATTTCACTGTGATGGGTGGATCGCTCGGGCTGAAGCATGCTCGTAAGATTACCAAAATAATGGATCATGCCCTGAAAATGAAAATACCGTGCATCGGAATCAACGACTCCGGCGGTGCCCGTATTCAGGAAGGAATCGGAGCATTGGCAGGTTACGGCGAGATTTTCTACCGCAATACCATGGCTTCGGGGGTTATACCTCAGCTCTCAGTTATACTTGGTCCCTGCGCCGGCGGAGCCGTTTACTCGCCCGCACTGACCGATTTTGTATTCGTGGTGGAGAATATTTCGAAAATGTTTATCACCGGACCCAACGTTATCGAAACGGTGCTGGGTGAAAAAATTTCACAGGAAGACCTCGGTGGAGCGCGTGTACATGCCGAAATTACCGGTAATGCCCATTTCTACGCTGCGAACGAAATGGAGTGTTTCAAACAAATCAAAACGCTTATTTCACTCATTCCACACAACAACCAAAAACGCGCGCAAAGCATTGAACCGAAAGATCCGAAATTCAGAAAAAAAATTGAAAATATCATTCCCGCCGATCCGAAACAACCCTACGATGTAAGAGAAGTGATTTTGGCTCTCGTTGACGAATCCAAATTCTTCGAAGTTCAGGAACTCTGGGCATCCAATATTGTAATCGGTTTTGGCCGGATGGACGGCGAAACCATAGGTTTCGTAGCTAATCAGCCCATGTATCTGGCCGGAGTACTCGATTGCGATGCTTCTGACAAGGCAGCACGCTTTATTCGTTTCTGCGATGCATTCAATATCCCGATTATCACCCTGGAAGACATGCCGGGTTACCTCCCGGGAGTGGATCAGGAGCACGCCGGAGTAATACGCCACGGTGCCAAAATGTTGTATGCTTATTCAGAAGCTACTGTGCCTAAGGTAACCGTAATCCTGCGTAAAGCATACGGTGGAGGGTATATTGCCATGAATTCCCGACATCTTGGCGCTGATTTTGTGTATGCCTGGCCAAGTGCCGAAATAGCGGTTATGGGACCCGAAGGTGCTGCCAATATCATTTTCCGAAAAGAAATCATGGAGGCTGAAGATGAAGACGCTATGCGACAGCAAAAAGTGAAAGAATATGTCGAAAAATTCGCAAATCCATTTGTAGCAGCTTCCAAAGGATATATCGATGCCGTAATCGAACCAGATGAAACCCGTGAAATGCTGCTTCACTCTTTATCGGTTTCAAGAGATAAAGACGATTCGCGCCCGACTAAGAAACACGGGATTCCACCGTTCTAACATTTCGTTCCGTTTTTTTGCTTTTATGAAAATTATAATAAAAAAAGAATTTGACCATGCCGCAAAATGATAGAAATAAAACCAAAGCCGATGAAGCTCAGGTTAAAAATTTGACTTTATCAGAGAAAAACGCCCGTGAAAAGCAGGCTCTGCTTGAGAAGAAGGAAAAGAGCAAGAATATCCTTGAACGTGCCCGTAGAATACACGCTGCCAGAAAAGCGCATGAAGCCAGAAAAGCAAAAGAAGAGCGTGATGCGCGCATGGAAAGAAGAGCCGCTGAGCGAAAAAAAGCTGAGGAAGCAAGAAAACTGAAAAACATGAAGAATTCAGCTCCCGGGAACAGTAAAACAGAAAGCAAGGCAATGCCAGAGCCACAATATGTTGATTTTGCCATTACGGCCCGTAAATACAAGACTCAGCTCACCAAGAAGTACATGCAGCGGAAATTCTGGGTAAATCCAAGTCCGTACGAAATCCAGTCGTATATTCCCGGTACAATAATTTCCATCGATGTAAAAGAGGGAAAAATCGTGGAAGAAGGCACCAGATTGCTTATCCTTGAAGCTATGAAAATGCAGAACCGGGTGGATATGCCGTTTACGGCGAGGATAAAAAAAATCAACGTAAAGGCGGGCGAGAGGGTACCGAAGGATTTTATCATGATAGAACTTGAACCCGTTGAATCATAACGGATTAACGCTAAAAGCAAAAAAAAACCTGCCGGAAAATTTCGAGCAGGTTTTTTTTGCTTTTTTGCTTTTTATTTTAAAAATTAACTATATTTGCAGCAATGAATCATCAAAAATTAATCTGAATATGAAAAAAATAGCATTATTTCTGGGTCTGTACCTTATATTCGGCATGGTTGCCTCTTCGCAAATAACTGATGCAGAGTCTAAACTGAAAAAAGTGGAAACCGATACGGTTGCATCCTGGAAAAAGGGCGGCTTTTCGGGGCTGAATTTTTCTCAGACTTCGCTTACAAACTGGGCTGCAGGTGGTCAGAACTCGCTGGCACTGAACGGACTCTTTAACTTTTTTGCGGTGTATAAAGATACACTGAACGTTTGGGAAAACACGCTTGACCTTGGCTATGGATTTTTACGCCAGTCGTCGTACGATGGAATCATGAAAACGGATGACCGCATCGAATTTAACTCTAAATACGGGCGGAAAGCTTTCAAAAATTTTTACTATGCGGGTTTACTCAATTTCCGCACTCAGTTTTCACCCGGATATAACTATCCGAACGATGTGGATAAAATTTCGAATTTCATGGCTCCCGGATATTTGCTGGCAGCATTGGGGTTGAATTACATACCCAATACGTATTTCAATGCATTCCTTTCGCCGCTTACAGGCAGGCTTACATTTGTGCTGGATGAGGCATTATCACAAAAAGGGGCATTTGGAGTGGCAAAAGGTGAAAAAATGAAAAAAGAATTAGGCGGCTATGTAAGGCTCGCTTTCGCAAAAAGTGATTTTAAACAAGGTTTTTTCCAGAATATGTCCATCGGCACAAAGGTTGATTTGTTTTCCAACTACCTGAAAGACCCTCAGTATGTAGATGTGAACTGGGAAACGCTGCTTGGAATGAAGGTTAACAAATACATCACCGTAAGCCTCAACACGCAACTGATATACGACCACGATGTAAGAATTGATTATAATCAGAGCGGGTCAATTGACGATGACAGCCCAAGAGTGCAGTTTAAGGAGATACTCGGCATCGGTTTTATGTATAAATTTTAAAAATTCAGTGGCGAAAAAAAAAACACGAGCGGCTCTTTTCAGGATGCCGCCCGTGTGTTTTTTTTATTTCAACAGAAATGTTTTGAATTCTTCAAAATCGGTTCCGATAGGGATGCTGTGTTTTTTGTTTTTCATAAATTCAAGCAGTCTTGCAGGTATTTCCACATTTAATCCCTGAATACTCATCACTGTTTCGGAAAATTTAGCAGGATGAGCTGTTTCCAGAAAAATGCCGTTTTCATTTTCCCCGAGTTCGTCTTTAAGTGCCTGATAACCGCAGGCACCGTGTGGGTCGAGCAGATATCCGGTTTCAACAAAACAATTTCTCATTGTTTCAGTAATCTGCTCATCCGTGTAACTCACGCCGCTTATTTCTTTGGAAATGGCTTCGTGAGAGTGTCCGTATAAATCCAGTATCCGCACAATATTACTGGGATCACCCACATCCATGGCATTAGCAATGGTCGCCACAGAAGGCTTCGGAGAATAAATTCCTGTTTTCAGGTATTGCAGAAATATATCATTGCGATTGTTGGCTGCAATAAACCGCTTTACGGGCAATCCCATCCGTTTGGCTACCAGACCGGCTGTGAGGTTCCCGAAATTACCGCTCGGAACACAAAAAACTGTTCCCAGCTCTTCTGCCGTTTGCTTCGGATGCATGGAGCGTAGCTGAGAGAATGCGTAGAAATAGTAGAAAGCCTGTGGCAGGAAGCGTGCAACGTTGATAGAGTTGGCCGAAGTAAGTTTCATTTTTCTGTTGAGTTCTTCATCCAGAAAGGCAGATTTCACCAGTCGCTGGCAGTCGTCGAAAGTTCCGTCCACTTCAAGCGCTGTAATGTTTTGTCCGAGGGTGGTAAACTGACTTTCCTGAATTTTGCTGACTTTGCCTTTCGGGTAAAGTACAAACACACGAATGCCTTCCACACCCAGAAATCCGTTGGCAACAGCGCTTCCGGTATCGCCCGAAGTGGCTACCAGCACATTTACAGCATCTGCATTTGACTGCCGGCTGATATAATATGCCAGCATGCGCGACATGAATCGGGCTCCCACGTCTTTGAAAGCCAGTGTAGGCCCGTGAAAAAGCTCCAGACTGAAGATATTGGGTTCTACTTCCACCAGCGGTGTATCAAACGGAAGCGTTTCGTACACGATTTTTTTCAGTGCTGCAGTCTCCACATCTTCTCCGAAGAAGGCTTGGGCTACCGCAAAGGCAATTTCCTGAAATGAAAGTGTTCCAATGGTTTCAAAGAATTCATCCGGAAGTTTTTCAATTCTTTCGGGCATAAAAAGTCCTTTGTCCTCAGCCAGTCCTTTAATTACGGCCATTTCGAGTGTAACGTTCGGTGTTTTTTTGTTTGTACTGTAATATTTCATGCTGATAGCCATTTTAATTATTAATGGTCCTGTATTTTTATTAATAAAGAGAAGTTATACTTTTTCTGTCAGTAAAAGATATTCCTTGTGTTTACCATTGCTGTTTACCCATTCGTTGGTCCATCTCATTTCCGACATGACATTTTTGGTGTAGTCAATTTCGATTACTTTCAGCAGTCTGCCCGATGACAGGATGATATCTGTCAGATCTGATTTGGTGGCTCTTCCGCCCGAACTGTATGAAAGCAGTATGTAGTGTGCTTTGGTTTCTCTGATTAGTTTTTCGAGTGCTTCCACTGCCAGGTATCTGCCGTTTTCGTTTGTTCTGAATTCTTCAAAAACCGATCCTGAAACTCCATCACGTGTGTCTGTGCGTCGGTTTGCTTTGCCGAAAAGCGTTGGTTTGTCATTCAGAATCACCGTAGTCCAGATGTGATAGTACGATGCATACCTTACGCGACTGGGAGGCATTTTATTGTTGGCTGAGCCGTATGGCGGATCAAAATAAGCCAAATCAAATTTGTTTTTTTCTATCGTATCAAAAATATCACTTCGTACGACAGAGTTTTCACCCGTGCACCGGAATCGCTGAGGTAACTTCAGGATCAAATCATTGAATGAACGTTTGGACCAGTTGTTCAGATAGGCAGCATAATGTCCCAGGGTGTTGTCAATCTTATCCAGGGCATATATCAGACTTGTCAGAATCACACATTTGTCTTCCCAATCTAATTCCAGCCGGTCAATTTCATCACGTATGGAATCTAATTTTCGGGTATTTTTTAGCTGAAATGGTTTTTTTTGTCCTTCTTCAGCAGTTCCGTAGTGTTCTGTAAACCATCCGTCGGAACCTGGCAGGGCATTAAGATAATCAGTTATTTCGCGGTAATAACTGTCTGGTTTTGTTGATTTCAGGTAGCAAGTTGCCAGTACTTCAGACCACACGGATATATCGTTTGAAGTGGTATCATATCCCGTGCGGGCAAGTGCCTGCGAAACCCTGGTTGAACCGCTGAAGCCGTCAATTACTGTCCTGACGTCAGGTAATTGATGAATCAGCTGCATGATGTCAGGCAGGATTTTTAATTTTGAGCCGGTGTATTTTATTCCTTCAGTGCGAAAGACCTCCGAATGTCTTTTGGGGCAATCTGTTACTTCTATATTTGGAATAATGGTCATTAAATGGACTGTAAATCTCTTTTAAAAATAACGAAGAATCATTTTTTGCTGTAATTTGCAGAGTTCCTTTTGTGGAAAATTATTGTCTGAATATTTCCCTGATAAATTCATTTCCTTTCAGTAAACCATAACTGCCATTCTTACATGCAAATTCATCGTAAATTTCTGTTTCATCCGGAGTATTTCCCGTTCTGTAAATGATGAAAGGCACAGGTGTATTGGTGTGTGTACGCATTACGCAGGGAGTTGGATGATCGGGTAGCAGTGCTATTGTCACGGGTTCCTCCCACGTCAGCAGTTCGTCCATAATTGGTTTCACAATCCTGCTGTCCAGATATTCGATGGTTTTGATTTTCAGATTCACGTCACCTTCATGTCCGGCCTCATCGCTCGCTTCAATGTGCAGATACACAAAATCATCGGTTTTCAGCGCGTCAATAGCTGCCCGGGCTTTTCCTTCGTAGTTGGTATTGTAAAGTCCGGTAGCGCCCGCCACATCGATGTTTTTTAATCCGGCATATACTCCAATTCCTTTAATTAAATCTACTGCCGAAATGACCGAACCGCTATTTATCGGGAAAATATCGGTCATTTTTTTCATTGTAGGTTTGTAGCCCGGTGACCAGGGCCAGATGCTGTTGGCTTTTTCCTTGCCTTCGGCTGCACGTTTAAGATTTACAGGATGATTTTCGAGCAGTTCCTGTGATTTTAATATCAGTTTATTGAGAAAACCTGCTGTTTCCTGTGCTTCGGGAACTTCAGGTTTTATCAATAATGGACTGAAATCTCTTCCCGGCACATCGTGTGGTGGCGTGCAGTGAAGGTTTTTATTACCGTTTTTCAGTTTTAGTAAATGCCTGTAGGAAACTCCGGGATGAAAGCTCACCCGTTCATTGCCAAGTTCTTTCCGGAGAAAAAGAATCAATTCCCGGGCCTCTTCATTGCTGATGTGGCCTGCAGAGTGGCTTTTTATTTTTCCATCTTCCACACAAATCAGATTACAGCGCATGGCCATTTCATCATCGTAAATTTCTACGCCCATACTTGCAGCTTCCAGTGTTCCCCGCCCTTCAAAACATTCATTCAGATCATATCCTAACACCGACAGATTAGCAATTTCACTCCCGGGAGCAAATCCTCGGGGAATGGTGTCGAGCATTCCGCAGCGACCCATTTTTGCCAGTTTGTCTATGTTTGGAGTGTTTGCCGCCTGAAGCGGTGTTTTATTGCCAATGGATGCAATGGGTTCATCAGCCATACCATCACCCAGTATGATAATGTATTTATTACGCCTCACCTCCCTGAAGGGGAAGTTTAAAGATGAATTATCCGGGTTTTCTTTTTCAAAAGAATTATTTATGTTGTTTTTCATTAAATCTTGAATTTGAATTGAGATTCCCCCTTCAGGGGTTAGGGGTATCTAAAAATTCTCTATACAATGGCAGTGCTTCTTCAAACTTGCGAACAGCGGCCTGTAATGTTGTAAAACTTTCTCCACCGGATGCATTCAGGTGTCCGCCTCCGCCGAAAACTTCGGAAGCAAATTTATTGGTCGGAAAAGTGCCCTGTGAACGGAGTGAGACTTTGATTTTATCGGGATCTTCGCGCATGAATACTGTAAAATTAATACCCTCAATGGATAAGGGAATGTTTACAAAACCTTCTGCATCACCGTTATCGTAGTTGAACTCGTGCAGTTCTTTTTGAGTTAGTGTAATCAGGGCGGCCTGATATTCGGGATATATTTTCATTTTTTTGTACAGACAATAGCCCATCAGACGCATCCGGTCGGCCGAAAAAGTGTTGTACACTTTGCGGTAAATGTCGTCTTTGTCCACTCCGAGTTTAATAAGTTCGTATATAATGGAGTAGATTTCTTCGTGGTTCGAGTTGTAGGTAAATCCGCCCGTATCGGTCATCATACCCACATAAATACATTCTGCACATCCCAGATTAATGTCAGAGAAATGACCCATGCGGCATATTGCCCTGAAAATGAGCTCGCTGGTAGATGAAATCTGCGGATATGAAATGACAACGTTGGCAAAATCAGGACTTGGATTCAGATGATGGTCAATCAAAATCTTGTGTGCTTTAGCATTCACAACTTTTTCGGCCATCAGAGCCAGTCGGTTTGGCGTGTTGAAATCAACGGCCAGAATCAATTCCGCTTCGTCAATGGCTTTGTCAGCTTCTTCTTTTTTTTCAGAATAAATAATCATTCTATCGGCTCCGGGCATCCACATCAAGAAATTGGGTGGGGGAGAAGGAACAATCACTGTTGGTGTTTTATCAATAGTCATCAGGAAATGCCACATACCCAGTGCAGAACCCAGCGCATCGCCGTCAGGGCCTACGTGTGTAACCAGCACGATATTTTCGGCATTCTCAATTTCTCTTTTTAACTTGTGAATCAGCTCTTCAGCTATAACTTTAGAAATCATTTTCCACGTTTTTAAGGATTTAATCTGCAAAAGTAACAAAAAAACGGTGACTTTGATTGTGATTTTGAAGCCGGAGTCAAATTTAACGTTCCAGGTGTGAAATGAAAGCTCCTTTTTCGGCTACTGAATAATAGTTGATTTGCCTTGCCAGACACACTTCACGGATATGATTGGCATACCATGCTGAAATGCTTTTGTCCACAATTACATGTTCGGGATGGATACAGTTTAAGATTTGTTCCATTTTGGGCTTGAGCTTGTTGGATATAATCAGATAATCCACATCAAGAGGTTTCGGTGCAACTTTAAATTTTAGAAAATCATCTTTCAGAATCAAAATCCGCATATTCCCGAAGCTCACAAATCCATCTTTAAACCATTCATTATCATTCAGATAAGTTGGTTTGCTGAGTAAATTGCTTTTCCAGTATGACGAAGCAGTTTTCACAGCCTGAACTGAATCGGTCGTATAAACATAATTGTCGGTGCCGTCGGTAAAATTGATTACCGGCACGCGGTTGTCTGAGAATACTATCAGTTTCGAACTCGTCAAACTGCTGTATTTCTGGTAGTTGTAGATACCGAGGATAAGCAGAATAGATGCTAAACCTGCCATCAGTGGAGCGAATTTTCTGTTGATAAAATACGCTGAAAATGAAAAAATAACCACGAAGCAGAGAATTAACTGTATCACGTTTAACGGTATTATGCTGATTGAACCGGGTATATCCTGTATTTTTTCGATCAGAAAATTCATAAACCAGGTTGTCCATTTGAGAGCATAAGCGATTGCCGAAGAAAGTAGCGGAACTTTTGACAGGAATAACAAAGCCATAGCCAGGTAAATGATCACCGTGGATATGGGTATTGCCACGTAATTTGTGAGGAGAAAATAGTTTGGAAACTGCTGAAAATAATACAATGCAAAAGGCGCTGTGCCAATCTGAGCGGCAATTGAAACGGCAGTCAGATCCCAGACTTTTTTCAAAAAACTGTTTTTTACAAAAAGTAGTTTTGAAATCTTTGGTTGAAAGAATACGATGCTCAATACAGCCGAATAGCTGAGCTGAAAACCGATGTTGAAAAGCAGATTCGGGTTTAACAGCAGCAACAGGAAAGCTGAAATCAGCACGGTATTTACAGTCTGGGATTTCTTGTCGGAACACGTACCTGCTGCTACAAATGTAATCATCAGTGCAGCTCTCATTACTGCCGGCGAAAGTCCGGTAAGGAATGCATACATCCAGATAAAAAGCGAAACGATAACTGCTCTGATAATTCGACCGCTTCTTGTTTTTGATAAAAAACCAAGCAGAAAAAAGATGACTGCATACACTATACCCACATGCAAACCACTCACCGAAAGGATGTGGGTGGCACCCGTGGCGCTGTAACTTTTCAGTAAATCCGGTTGTAAAGCATCGGTATATCCTAACGTAAGAGCCGCAAGCACAGCAAATTCGTCGCCATTAATACCGAATTTCCGGTAAATATTCAACAGCAGGTTCCTGGAACGATCGGCAAGCCGTAAAAGATTGAAATGGATGTTTTCTCCGTTTTTTCTCCACTTTTCTGCCGGAATGTACGCTGTCGCATTTATCCCCTGTCTTTTCAGGTAGTTGGCGTAATCAAATCCACCGGGATTTTGCACGCCGTCAGGTCTCTGGAATTCTGCTTCAATAAGCAGACGATCGCCTATGATAAGTTCGCTTGCCGCACTGTCCTTTTGCAGGTAAATAATGGCATTTCCGCTGCAATGTTTTTCCTTGCCCGATTCGTACTTTCGGATTAACCGGACCTTACTCATGAATGAACGTTCTTTTTCTACAGGTGCCGAGCGGAGTTCCACTTCATATATTCCTCTGTCGTTCAGTTCGTTAAAAACATGTTGTTTTTCAAAAATCAGAGAACTGGTATAGCCTGCCGCCAATAATATCAAAAATGTTGCAAAACCGAAAATCCACCTGAATCGGTAGTGAATATCTTTTTTTATCAGGAAGAAATCGGTTATCAAACCTATGCCTGCCACTGACGCAATACCTGCTATTGCAACAGCCGGTAGCCGGACAAATTGAAAAAGCACAATTCCTGCTGCCAGAAAAAGCAAAAAACGAAAGAATGGAGTGCGCTGCAGGAAGTTCATCAGGGTAGGGAGGGGGTTACTGATGGAGCAATTGATGGATGTAGCTCACCGGATCGGGAGCGTTGAAGACAGAGCTGCCTGCCACAAGTACATTCACACCGGCATCAAACAGCTTGGGAGCATTCTCCAGATTAACGCCTCCATCTATCTGTATCAGGCAGTCGGGATTTTCATCTGCAATAATATCTTTCAGTTCATCGATGCGCGGGTAAGTCTCTTCGATAAATTTCTGACCGCCATAACCCGCAAAAACCGACATCAGAAGCACCATATCAACCTGACTGACTAGGCCATAAAGGTTTCTGACTTCAACATCGGGATTGATTGTAATTCCTACTTTCACTCCCAGCTCACGAATACTTCGCAGCGTATCAAACGGATTTTTGAGTGTTTCAAGATGAACAGTCAGAATCTCAGCTCCGGCTTTGACAAATCGCTCCACGTATTTTTCAGGTTCAACTATCATCAGGTGGACGTCAAGAGGCTTTCTGCAATGCTTTTTCACAGCTTCTATCACCGGAAAACCGAACGAAATGTTAGGAACGAAAACGCCATCCATCACATCGATGTGAAACCATTCGGCTTCGCTGCGGTTAATCATTTCACAGTCAGCCTGTAAATTGCCAAAATCGGCGGCAAGAAGAGAAGGGGAAATTATTTTGATCATATTTATATAAATTTGAATCACAAACTTACATTATTTTTTATTAAATATCAATATGTGGTGATAAAACTCTGTCTTTTTATGATTCCGGTGTTATTTAAAAACAAAAAAGCTGTTTTCACAAACAGCTTTTTTTACATACCATGAAAAATTAAACCTATCTATTACCTTTTAATAAATTTTACACGATAATGGATTCCTGTTTTATCTTCGAGAATCACAACGTATTGACCCGAAGGATAACTATTAACATCTATGCTTATGGAAGTCTGATTTTCACCCGCATTTCCTGATTTTAATAATTGCCCGGAGGTGTTGAATACATTGTATGAATAGGCATTCAGTCCGTTTTGGAATGGCAGATTTACCGTAATGAGATTTGTTGCCGGGATAGGGAATGCATGCAGTGTGGCATCGCTGAAATAATCGTTCACCGAAGTTGTCACCCGGCAACCGATAAATCCGATTTCTGCAATTGATGTCCAGTTATTATCATTCACTTCACTCAGTGCAACCAGTTTTACGTAGCGTCCTGTTTTTACCGGAAACTCTACAGTAGTAGGTGAGCTGGTGTTTTCGAAGGTTCCTTTCAATACGTAAGTTCCCCAGTTGGATACATTGTCGGAAATGTACAATTCGTAATCTTTTATCCTTCCGTTTGAACCATCTGTTCTTGGGGTATGAATAAGTTTGCTTATGTTATAATTGTCTCCAAGATCAAGCTGAATGTAGTGTGGGTGGCCAGGCGAACCGCTCCAGGGCGTGTGCCACAACGTTGATGTATTTCCGTCAATGGCTTTGCTGCCGTCTTCACCGCTTTGATAACTGTCAACCGTTGCTTTCATGATGTTTTTGGGGAGTTCGCCAGGTCTGTCGCAATTATCTATCGAAGGAGCGACTCTCACTTCTACCATGTCTGTCACAGTTTTTGAAACTGTTTTTCCGTTTTGAGTGATGCTCAAAGTGGCTGAATACATTCCGGGTTCTTTGAATACAACTCTGGGATTTCGTGCATGAATGTTACTTACATATTTTGGTGCCGGTGAGAATGACCATGTCCATACCGCATCTTTATGATTGAGGTAAGAATGGCAATCAAATTTAACGGTATCTTTGGGGCTTTCATAAGCCTGTTTTTCCACCCAGGGTACCACTACCGGTGTAAAATCAGTTTCAGCCAAAGGACTTTCCCAAACGCCAGCATTGCCTCCTACACGTATTTTACTATCTCTGTAAAAAGGTAGCGCGTGATTGATACGCATGCCATTCGGATAATCGGTTCCAAAATCTATCCATGCTCCGTTACCCTTGCGGTATTTTACTGTACCTGAATTATATCCATAGGAATCAATAAATGCATATATAAGATCCTCGCCATCGGTAGTGGGTTGTATTGCTATTGTCTTTATTAGAATACTCGTACCAAATGTTGACCATTTCTCCCATGTCTGTCCGCCATTTGTACTTTTATAAATTTCACTTCTTGTCTCGTCCCAAACACCGTGTGTCAGTGTGGCATAGACTACATCGCTGCTGTAGGGTGAAATTACAAAGCGAAGGTTTCCACCGGTAGAACCGGCAATACTTACTTTTTTTATAAAAGTTTTTCCACCGTCTTCGCTTCTGAAAAATCCACTGCCAGCTACATCTACATATATCACATCCGGATTTTGGGTGCTGATATCAAAATACCTCACTTTGCTGCCGAAATCATACAACAAATCAAAGGTACTTCCAAAGTCCTTGCTTACCCAAAGTGCATTTTCACTCCCAACGTAGAGTTGACCGGAATAATACGGATGTGCTACAACATTGCTCCTGAGCGCTCCGTAACCCTCCATGTTCGGATGTTTGGAGAAAGTGAAACGGCCTTCAGGTTTACCTTCGGCAGTTTTGGGTAAAATCCATCCACTGCCCAGATCGTCAAATACAACGTGCCGGCTTTTACCCTGTATCACCCAGCCTGTAGGAGATTCGCCACCACCCATACGCAGTGCTTTTTCTCCGTAAAAATCTGTTATGGATGTGTTTCCGTTGTGATATCTTCCTCCTACTATGATATCTTCATTCCATCCCTGATGAAATCCCCAAAGATCAGAGCCCACCAGCATTTTATTCAGGGCAAAGTGAGCAGCAGATGTGGTGAAATTATTGGTGCTCAGGTTCATACCTCCGTCAGTTGCTACCCAGGTATCTCCGTTGGCCAGCAATTTCATGTCCTGAATATCGGGGTGAATCCCGAAAGAACCCTGATATCCACCTACGGCTGAAAAAGATGCTCCTCCGTTGGTAGATTTGAACAGGGTAGTAGTTCCTGCATATACAATGTTTTTATTTACAGGTGAAATTTCAAGAACGAGATCAAAATATCCTTGTCCGCTGGTAAGTGCATTGCTTGTGAAAGAAGCGTCGGATCCTACAAATTTGCGAATCCATGTCCAGTTACCCTGTTTGTTGGTTCCCTGATAAATAAATGGACGGTTGTTCATGTTTTTAGCCAGTACGATTACCAGCACGATATCAGGATCATGCGGAGTTACTGCCAGCAACCCACCAGAATGGTTGATTAATGTATCCGGAAAGTTGGTAACTGTATTGAAATTTTTTCCACCATTTACAGATTGGATAAAGATAAATTTATTAGCCGAATTTTTTGTTAAAGCATATACAGTATCGCTTTGACCGGGTTTGTATTCTATATCCCAGGTGTCGGTATTCACGCTTTTATACCAGTTGATTCCACTATTGTTGGAATAGTAAATACCATTTGACGAACAAGCAATTGCTTTGTCAGGATTGTTATAATCATATTTCATGCGGTTAATTCCTCCTACTGAACTTATTGTTCTTTTCCAGGTTTCGCCACCATCCATTGTTATGTGAATAGCGGTACCGGCACCTACAAGTACTGTGTCAAGATTTACAGGATGTATGGCTATTGCCCCGGCACCACCTCCGAAAGGATAGTTCGTGCCTTTTAGTTCCCAGTTTTTACCTTTATCGGTAGTTTTGTTGATAAAGCCTGTTTCAGTTCCTGCGTAAAGTAAATTGGGATTTTTATCTGTTACATCGAAAGAATATACATTTGCTTGCCATGGAGCTGTTTTGGGAACTGTGGCACTTCCGCTTTCGTTCAGCCAGTACGTTTCTTTCGGACCCCAGAAGGTCCAGTTTGATGAATTTGCTGCAGCGGGTGCGCGTCGGGGTTGTAGTGATTGAGTCTGAAACCTGATCAGATTTTGGTTAATGAGTTTTACATCCGGTGTTTCTATTTCGCCATCAGCTCCCACATAGGGTGTGATTGCTTTGCGCCAGATTTTATAATAGCGCATCAGTGGAGTTTTTTTATCCTTGTTGGCTGCTTCCCACTTCACGAATGCCCGATCTATCACATCGAAATTAATGGGATAGGAATACAGCATTTTTCCCCATTCGGGCATATCGTCGGAATAAGTCGGTTTGTAGGATTTGTTTAATTCAGGAAGCTCGTCGTAAGGTGTAAATTGCAGTACCTGGGCGCTGCTGAATGTAAATGACAGGAGCAAAAAGCCCAATAGGAGGAGTTTGGATTTTTTCATTTCTTTGATTTTTGAGGTTTTCAGTGTGCAAAGTTATATAATAGTCAAGAAATTTGATGAAAAATCCGTTTTTTTAACAATTCTTATTTGTTTCTCAGCTATTTTTTTGTGTTTGATTATCAGACTATTGTACAATAGAATATTTATCAATGCATTTCCTAAAAAAAAGAGAGTAATTTTTTTTACTCTCTTTTTCAGTTAATTTAAGAAATAATCGATAAATTCGTCGTCAGAGACTTTTTCAACTCGGTATGAGGCAGCATACTGCATGATTTTGTTCAGGGTTGATTCGCTTGGTTCAGTCTCTATGATTTCCGGAATTTCCTGAAAATGTGACGATTGAGTTGAAATAACAGGGGTAAAATCTTTTTGCATAGGCATTTGATATGTTTTATAATTATCAAACGCTTTTATTCAAATTATAGTATATTTTACCCTGTTTTTTTTTACGCAAAAAAATTATTTCATTTCAAGCTGAACATTGTTTTCACTCGCAATTTTTCGCATGTTCATCAGTGCATACCGCATACGTCCGAGTGCTGTATTGATGCTTACATCTGTACGTTCGGCTATTTCCCTGAAACTCAGATCTTCAAAAAAACGCATCCGTACTACTTCCTGTTGTGAGGAAGGGAGGTAATTGACCAGATGAACTATATCCTGAAGCACTTGCTCGTTGTTGATCACATCCTCGAAACTTTTCTCGGAGTATTTGGAATTGTTTACGAAATCGTATTCCAAACCGTCTGTCGAAAATGTGTTCTCATTTTTTTCTCTGCGGAAATGATCGATGATCAGATTATGTGCAATACGGTTTATCCAGCCCAGGAATCGGCCGGATTCAACATAACGACCTTGTTGAATTGTAGAAATTGCCTTGATAAAAGCTTCCTGAAAAATATCTTCGGTGAGTTCCTTGTTTCGGACTATCAGAAAAATATAGGTAAAAACACGGGATTTATACCTGTTTAATATTACTTCAAAAGCTGAATTATTGCCTTTTTCATACAACTTCACCAAATCGTCGTCGGTTAGTTGACTTAAATTGTTCATTACTTAAATTTTTGGGGTTATCAAGTAATCTTAGGCAATAGGCAAGTATGAATGGTATTAAATGTTTATATTGTTTTAACAGGAAACGGGATGCAAATTTATGCATTCATTTTTGTTTTTCAAATTTAGAAGGCGATAATTGCGTTAAAAATAATTAAAAAAGTTAAATTAGGTCATTTTTCAACAATAATTTTACTGTGTTGAAAAAAAACTCCCCCGTTATTCTACATACAGCACCAGCCCTTTCAGGTATTCTCCCTCCGGGTGGTAAATATTAATCGGGTGGTCGGCGGGCTGGCTGAGTTGGTGCAGAATGCGGACATTTCGCTTAGCCTCAGCGGCAGCGCTGAAAACTGCCAAACGGAACTGGTCCCTGGAAATTACCTGCGAACAGGAAAAAGTAAACAGGATGGAATTGGGCTTGATTTGCTGCAATGCTTTTAGATTCAGCCGTTTATATCCTTTCAAAGCATTGCGGACAGCATCGCGGTGCTTGGCAAACGCCGGAGGATCCAGTATTATCAGGTCATAATCAGCCCTTTTATCACCGAAAAACTTAAATGCATCTTCTGCAAAAGATCGGTGATTGGTTGCTTCGGGGAAATTTCTACGGATATTCTTGTCGGTTAGTTCGATGGCTTTTGCGGAGCTATCCACAGAATGAACCAGACTGGCTCCGCCACGCAATGCATACACGGAGAAACCGCCGGTGTAGCAAAACATGTTCAGCACGTTTTTTCCCCTGGAGTATTTCTCCAACAAGATTCTGTTCTCCCGCTGATCCACGAAAAAACCGGTTTTTTGTCCTTTAAGCCAATCTACCGAAAATTCCAGCCCATTCTCAATCGCGTTGAAAGACTTATTGGCCTTGCCAATCAGATAACCGTCCTCTTTTTCAATCGGCGCATGAAAAGGAAGGGTAGTTTCCGACTTATAAAAAACGTTTTTTACTGCCGGAACGATTTCTAACATGGATTTTGCCAGTGTTTCGCGCATCATGTGCATACCTACAGAATGCGCTTGAAGCACGGCCGTATCATCATAAACATCTACAATCAGTCCGGGCAGATTATCGCCTTCACCATGAATCAAGCGAAAGGTGTTGTTTTGGGGTGGATTTACCAAACCCAGCTCACAGCGCAGGATGTAAGCTTGTTTTATTTTATTTTTCCAGAAATCGTTGTTGATTTCCTCTTTCATAAATGTTACGATACGAACAGCAATACTGCCAATCTGGTAATGTCCGATAGCCAGAAAATTATTTTGATTATCAACTACTTCTACCAATTCTCCTTCGGATGGTTTTCCGTTAATGGTCTGAATGGCTCCCGAGAAAACCCAGGGATGAAAACGCAGCAGACTTTCTTCTTTTTTTGGTTTTAACTTGATGATTATCATTTGTTTTGCTGTTGGCTAAGTGGTTTCTGTTCGGTGTTCAGGCCGGCTTTAAGTTCTAACTGTTCTTTTATAGTCAGTTTTTTCTCGGTTGTTAACCGTAGGTAGATTTGCAGGGTAGCCCAGGCGTCAGTCGCAGCGTAACGTTGTTGTTGCTCAGTCAGGGTGGGATTTTCCCAGTTGGTAAGTCGTTGTGACTTTGATATTTTCAGGCCGAAAAGGATGGCGTAAATTTTCTGAAGGCTCAGTTCCAGAATTCCGTATTCTTTGGCAATATTCTGTATGTCCACGAATCCCTCGGGTTTGAATTTTTTTTGCCTGGCCAGCCCGTTGAAATCATCGCGAAGTGATAATCCTATTTTAATGATTTCTTTATCGGATAAAAAAGCAATTAGTTTTTCGGAAAAGCCGATTGTATTCAGGCGGAAAAGGTAACATGTCTGATTGTCAGCGAATTGCATGAGTGATACTTTATGAAGCACACCCCGTTTGAACGATGGCCTTGTTTCTGTGTCAATGCCAACTATAGTTGCTTTGTACAATTCTTTAATGGCTTTTTCCTCCTTTTCGGGGGTATCTACCAGTATGATTTTTCCGGAAAACTCGACAATCGGCAGCTGGTTGACTTCTTCTTTTGTAATGGTGGGTCGGAACATTTTTTACGGGCAATTAATCTTCACTCTGGAATTTAAGGAAACTATCCCTGTTGAGCTTTCTGTACTCTTTTGGATCGAGGTTGTCGTCTGTTTCCTCCTCACCGAAGTTTTCACTGTATTTCACCGAATGTAAAGCCCTGAGGGCGTTGAGCAGTTTCTGGCCCCAATGTTCGGCAAAAGCTGACAGGCATGCCGCTAACGCAGCAGTCATGATTTCGGACTCACCGATTTGGAAATTTGCAGCAAAATCCTTGATTTCCTGATAGATATCGGCCAGATTTTCGGAAACGAAAGCAGCAATGGGCGTATCGCTGTAGGGCATATCCGGATGAAATACTTCCAGAAAACTGTCGTCGGCTCCCAGCAGACGCTCTATCTGATTTTTTACGAACAGATAATCATCTTCTGTTACAAATCGTTCGATGTTTCCTTCCGATTCATCTTCCGGAAGGTCCAGCAATGAAGTTTTCAGGTACAGCAGTGGAAGCAGTCTGGTGGCTGTGGTGATAAAATCGGTTTTGGTATGTTCTTCGGCACGTTCCAGAAACAGACATGATTCTGCTACCACCGTAGCAAACTCTATCACAGGTTTTGAATATATGAGTTGATTCTCGTCCATTTTTTCAAAATAATAATGTGCAAAGTTAGCAAAAAATATCTTATTTATTTTGTGTTGATTCCTTTCGTGCTTTCAATGTTGCGGCGAGTGATTCGGGTGTGGTTTTCCACCTTCGGTGCATCCACACCCATTGCGCGGGATATTTTCGGATTATTTCGGAGTAGAATTTATTCTGATTCCCGGTGTTTGCCTGCAAATCAGCTTCCGGATTATCTGTCCGGATTGTCGGGATTTCAGGGAAGATTAAAAAATGGTAGTTTCCATCCTCTTTTCGGGTCATTGCCATGGGTACAAGTGCTGCCTGCGTATCAGCTAGTAGCCGCGATGCACCCAGAGGTGTATATGCCGGATATCCGAGAAAATCCATAAATATTCCTTTCACGCGGGTGTCCTGATCGGTCATCAGTATCAGGCATTCTCCCTTGTTGAGTGCTTCGGTCAATGCCTGATATGAGCCCTGGCGGGTAATATTTTTCATCCCCCGGCTGCTCCTGAACTTCACAATCAGTTTTTCGAGCAGACTCATTTTCATGGACTGGCTGGCTGCAGAGGTTGCATAACCCAGCATAGGTGGTGTGATGGCTGCAAATTCCCAGGAACTCATGTGAGGAATGAGGCAAATCACACCCTTACCTCTGTGGTATGCATTACGCAAATGCTCCTCACCGTCCACTTCAATCAGCCGGAAATACCGGGACGCATCTTTCACGTGCGAGTATGCCATGTAATCGAAAAATCCCGTAAGTATTTCAGTAAATGATGCTTTTGCAATACCGATTCGCTCATTTTCTGCAAGCGTATCTCCGTAAATACGCTCCAGATTGGCAAGAGCCCATTCGCGCGATTTGGTGGCAAACCGGTAAAAATATTTTCCGGAAAATGCAGCAAATAATCTGACCCAACTAATTGGAAGTATTCTGAAAAGAAATATAAATAACAGTAATGGCGGGAAAAGAACGAGCAAAACGATTTTGCGCCGGATTTTTCTTATCTTTGATTTATATTTTGAATAGAATGACATATACTGAATTTGAAATGAAACAAAAAACAAGCTGTTAATGTTATATCAATGACTGAATTTAAAAAAAACTAACAAAACATAAACAAACAAAGCCATGGAAGAAGATAAACTGGTGTCAGTGAAATATTATGAAACAGTGATTGAAGCCGAAATAGACCAAAACGTGCTCAAGACGAATGGTATTGAATGTATTTACAACGACGATACTGTGGTGGGAGTTTTCCCCATTTTCGATGACAAGGAGCGTGGTATTGAACTCATGGTTTTTGAAAAAGATGTAGAAAAAGCCAGACAAATTCTCGATGAATATCATGCCGCGGTTGATACAGTAGCTGATTCGGATGAAGACAATCAGGAATAGGCTATTGCGTTTTTTCTTTTTCTTTTTTCAGTTTTGAATTTAGCGAGGCAATTGTTTCGTTCAGAACCGGATGTACCAGTTCGGGTGCAATTTCCTCCAGCGGATTCAGCACAAAATCTCTTTGATGCATCCACGGATGTGGAATCTGAAGGTTGGGCAAACTGATTGTCAGGTTGTCGTACATCAGGATGTCAATGTCAATGATTCTGTCGTGGTATTTGTTATCCGGCTTTTCTGTACGTCCCATCTTTTTTTCAATTTGTTTGGTTTTTGTTAAAACCTCCGGCGGTGTCAGCTGGCTGCTCACCAGAATGACCGCATTCAGAAAATTGTTTTCGGAACTGTAACCCCAGGCTTTGGATGGGTAGAAGGCCGAAACATTCCACACGTCACCTATCTCAATACCTATTTTTTGAATAGCCGTATTCAGATTCTGTACTTTATCTCCCAGATTGGTTCCTAATCCCAGGTAAATGAATGCCATCTGTTTAAGAAATTTTAAAAAATCAAACGACCTTGTATTAGTTACAAAGCCGTTTGTTAGAGTGTTCTGTGTAATTTATTTCTGTATCAGCACCCATGCATCCGGAAAACGGTTGCTAATCTGGCTTATCCGGTTACGTGCCTGAGCATATTCATCGTAAGATGCAATGAGCACCCGAAACATTCCTTGCTCATTAACTACCACGATGGCACTGTTGCCTTCGCTGTTCAGTGTGCGTTGAAGGTTTTTGGCGTTGTTTTGCACTCCAAAACTTCCTACTACCACATGGAATTTTTTATTAAAAGCAGCGCTGTTGGTTTCGCCGTCTGCCAGATTGAATTTTTCGCCTCTTGTGGTTTCTTTACTTTCGATTTCTTCTACTACCACAGGCTGGGTTACCGGTTTTGTTTCGGCAGCTTCAATATCCGATCCTGAGATGTTAACTACTTTTTGCTTTGACTTGCAAGATGTTGAGCCTGCTAAAACAACTGCAGCCAGCAACATTAAACCTAAAACTTTTTTCATATCTTTTTTTTTAACTTAAAATTTTATCAGACTACAAAGATGAAAAGAAATTTGTTTATTCCCAACAAATAAAGCTGATTTTTGCAAATTTTACATATTAGAGATAAACAAAAACTATAATCTCAGTGTTTAACCGATACTTGTAAAACTCATTATTAACTAAAAAAAATACAATTATTATGAATTTCTCATTGCCCCAACTGCCCTATGCTCACAACGCGCTGGAGCCGGTAATTAGTGAAGAAACTATAAAGTTTCACTATGGTAAACATCATCAAACTTACGTGAACAACCTCAACGGACTCATTCCAGGCACTGAATTTGAAAATGCCGATCTGGATACAATCGTGAAAAAATCAAGTGGTCCGGTTTTCAACAATGCCGCTCAGATTTGGAATCACAACTTCTATTTTCTATCGCTCACTCCCGAAAAAGGAAGCAAACCATCGGAAGAACTGGCTAAAGCTATTGACGAAAAATTCGGTTCGCTGGATAATTTTAAAGCCGAATTCAACAAATCTGCAGTTGCAGTATTCGGTTCAGGATGGGCCTGGCTGGTGAAAACTGCCGACGGCGGACTCGACATAGTAAAAGAAAGCAATGCCGGAAATCCACTCACCTCCGGACTCACTCCACTGCTTACCTTTGATGTGTGGGAACACGCTTATTATATTGATTACCAGAATCGTAGAGCCGATTATGTAGCTGCACTCTGGGAACTGGTGGACTGGAACGTGGTTTCGTCCAGGTATTAATTTCTATTAGTCATAATATGTTGCATAACCGAAAAAACCGAAAGCAATTTACAACTTTCGGTTTTTTAGTGCCTGTCTGTTTTAACAAAAGTTAAAAACGCCGATTCAAACATTCATTTTTCTAAAAATTGGATACCTATTCATTTAATATGTTTCAAAACAATTATCTTTGCGACCGATAAATTCAATTATCAATTATGGACCTTCTGGCAGCTGTTTTATTCACTATCGTTATTGTTTTTCTGGCGGTTTTTTTACTGGGTTTCAGGATATTCCTGTCAAAAAACGGTAAATTTCCAAATATTCACATCGGTGGGAGCAAAGCCATGAAAGACAGAGGAGTAAGTTGCGCAACATCGCAGGATGCAGAAGCTCAGAAGAATAATCTGCGAAAAATAGACGTTTCTAAAATAATTAATGAAATAGATAAATAAACAAAATGAAGAATCTCTCACTTATTTTAAATGGTATTTTACTGATAGCTGTAATTGTTTTGTTTGCACTTGTGCTTGGAAAAAAGAATAGCGGTACTGTTCCGGTTGTTACAAAAAAAGGCGATTCGGCTGTTGTTGAAAAATTGCCTTTGGCATATATCAATATCGATTCGCTGCTTTTGAACTACACATTTGCCAAAAATGCAAACGAAGTGCTAATCAGCAAGCAGGAAAGCTCAAGAGCAACCTTAAATTCCAGAGCACGCCAGCTTCAGACAGAAATGGATGAATTCAACCGCAAACTTGAAAATCAGGCATTTCTGAGTCGTGAGAGAGCTGAAGAAGCACAGCGCAATATTGTACAAAAACAGCAGGATCTGCAAAAAATGGAAGCAAATCTTTCGCAGCAACTGATGGAACAGCAGCAGAAAATGAGCGAGCAGCTGCGTGATACTATCAATGCATTTCTTAAAGTATATAACAAAGATGGTAAGTATCAGATGATTATAAGCAATACAGCCAATGATAATATCCTGTATGCCGGAAAAGGTTATGATATTACTTCAGATGTAATTGAAAAATTAAATGCCCGCCATACAAAAGGAAAAAAATAAGTTCAATTCAAAATTGTAGCTAAATGAACGGAGTCAGCTTGTGAAAGCCGACTCCGTTTTTTTTCTGAACTTTTCTGAACTTATTAGGTGTTCAGAAGAAAAGAAAAACAGGTTAATGATAATTTTTCAACTGGAAAAAGAGTTTAGGACCGGATAAAAAATGTAATGTCAGTTTTTATTGTGTTCTACCCAAATCAGATTTTCGGTCTTATAACCAAGGTCTGAAGCCAGTTTCAGGTATTGCTGCTTCACATCGTCCGGGATGGTGGTTGTGCGCGATAAAATCCACAAATAATCCAGACTTTGCCCCGAAACGAGTGCATATTTATAATCTTTATCCAGCGCTATCACGTTGTAGCCCGAATAGAAAGGGCCGAAAAACGACACTTTCAGCATGGCTACGTCTTCTTTGCCCACGAATTTTGCTTTAGCTCTGGCTTCTGTCCACTCTTGTTTTTTGTAGTTAAATCCGCGGTTTACAACTTTAATCGTACCATTTTCGTTGAGCGAATAATTCGCAGTGGTGTTGTTCATGTTTCGTTCGAAGCGAAAATCGAACCGGGCAATTTCATACCACTTACCCAGGTACTTATCTTTTTCGAAATTATCTACAGCTTTCACTCCTTTCGGAATACTCGAACAGGACAGAAACGGTAATGTAAGACCCACAATTAGTAGTGCCATAAGTGTTTTTGTTTTAGTTTTCATCTTTTTTTATGTTATTTATGTTGTTGCATTTAGTTTTCTTATTTTTTTAAAAAAGAAGGGTAAGAACTAATTAATAACAATTTTCCTGATTAGTTTTTCACCTGAATGAGATACTGCTTTTACAACGTAAATACCGGCTGAAAGTTGCTGAGTGCTCAGCTTATTTGTATTTTCACGAATCAGGATGAGTTTTCCTTCAGCGTTGATTATACTTACCGATTTCAGCGTTTCACCAAATATTATACTTTTTGTAGCTTTGCTGTAAAGAATTTTCAGCATGTTGTCAGTCACCTGATCCATCCCGGTGCTGTTTCTGAAAGCATCCAGAGCTACGGTCGGTTTGCCGCTGTTGTCAAAAGCACCCAGGGTGTAGCCATTCCACTGTCCGTATGATTGAGGTTCCCAGTAGAAAACTCCGAGCCCTTTTCCATTGGATACGCTTTTGGTTTTGGCTATCAGGTCGGTCAGAAAGTTTTTGCAGGTAGCTGCCATATCCCAGCTCATGCCACATTCCACTACCATCACCTCCTTGTTATAGCGGCTTACCATGTCGTTCATGTTTGCCAGGCAGGCTGTGTTGGCGGCTGCCCAGTCGTTTTTTACCGTATACCAGCCGGGATAAAGCGACATACCTATCACATCCCATTTGCCTCCGTTGTTTTTCAGCCCGTCGAATAGCCACCGGAATAAACCGTTGTCGTAGCCATTATGAACATGAACAATGACTTTGGCTGAGGGGAAAATCTCTTTCACTGCATCGTAGCCCGCAGTAGTCAGTGCTGCGTAGTTGGCCATGCTCACGGATGCTTTTCCGGTATCCCAAAGCATGCCATTACCCGTTTCGTTGCCTACCTGCACCCATTCCGGGGTTATATTGTTGTTTTTAAGCAGGTTCAGTACGTCTTTTGTGTGGTTGGCTACGGCCGTTTTAAGTCCGTTCAGGTCGAGCGAAGTCCATGCAGCCGGTTTGAATTGTTTGCCGGGATCGGCCCAGGAGTCGCTGTAATGAAAGTCTATCATAATTCGCATTCCCAGGTCGCTGGCGCGGCGTGCTTTTGCGAGTACATCGGCAGCATTGCACCAGCCATTGGCAGGATTTACCCATACCCTGAGCCTTACTGCATTGGTGCCCAGCGATTTCAGCAGCGTTAAGCACTCGGTCTGAATGCCGTCGGCAGAGTAAAATTTTCTGCCGGCTGCTTCCATTTCTGTGAGCCAGCTCATATCGGCTCCGGTAGCAAATTGCTGTGCATTCACTTTCTGAGTAGTTACAAAAATGCTCAGAATCAGTATAAAAATCAGATTACTTGTTTTTCGCATTGAAAAAAAAATTTATTTGTCCAAAAAACAACACACCGATAAATACCGGTGCGTTGGAGAATGAAAATTATTTAAGAAAAAAACGACTCCGGTGATTATCTTTTCTTTCCAAAGAAAGCCCCCAGTATAGTTCTGGTAATGCTTCTTCCTATCTGAGAAGTCATCTGACGGCCTACAGTGCGTCCCACGTCTTTGAGTAATCCGCCGAATACATCGTCTTTTGCGGCTGCGCGTCTTTGTCGTTCAGCTTCCCGATCGGCTTTTTCCTGGTCACGACGCTGAATTTCAAGTTGTTTTTGCTGTTCCAGCTGTTGTTTCTGCAGGTCGTCGGCATTCATCCGTTCCGAAATTATTTCGAAGGCTGAAATACGATCCACTTCTTTTTCGTAAATGCCATAAAGCAGCGAAGACTGAATTACGTGCATACGTTCATCGGGAGTGACAGGACCAATCTGACCTTCGGGAGGAAGTACGAATGCGCGTTCTACCGGATTGGGTGCACCTTTTTCGTCCAGAAAAGATACCAGCGCTTCTCCGGTGCCAAGTTCGGTGATGGCTGTTTCGGTATCAAATTTCGGGTTTGCGCGGAAAGTATTAGCAGCTACTCTTACGGCTTTCTGATCGTTGGGCGTGTAGGCACGCAGTGCGTGCTGTATGCGATTTCCGAGTTGTCCCAGAATATTTTCGGGTATGTCAGCCGGATTTTGGGTGATGAAATATACTCCTACACCTTTGGAGCGTATCAGGCGAACGATTTGTTCAACTTTCTCGAGCAGGATTTTCGGCATGTCGTTGAAAAGCATGTGTGCTTCGTCAAAGAAAAACACCAGTTTTGGTTTTTCCATATCGCCCACTTCGGGCAGATTTTCAAATAAATCAGAGAGAAGCCAAAGCAGGAATGTGGTGTAAATCCGGGGTGAATTCATCAATTTGTCGGCTGCCAGGATGTTGATAATTCCCTTGCCGCGGTTGTCGGTTTTGATTAAGTCGGAGATGTTCAGCTCCGGTTCACCAAAGAATACCTCGCCTCCTTCGGCTTCCAGACGTGCCAGATTTCGTTGGATGGAGCCAACACTTGCCGATGAAATATTTCCGTATTTAGTGGTGAATTGTGCCCGGTTGTCGCCCACATATTGCAGCATTTTTTGCAAATCTTTCAGGTCGATAAGCAATAAATCATTTTCGTCAGCTATTTTGAAAATCAATGAAAGTACGGCTCCCTGTGTTTCGTTGAGCATTAGCAAACGCTCCAGGAGCAGCGGTCCGAGTTCAGAAACCGTGGTTCTGACGGGATGTCCCTGTTCTCCAAATACATCCCAGAATTGTACCGGGCAGGATTTGTATTCGAAACCTTTTTCAGCCAGCTTGAACTGTGTCACACGTTTTGTCACACTTTCTTTGTTTCCGCCCACTTTGGCCACTCCTGAGAGGTCGCCTTTCATATCTGCGGCGAAAACGGGTACCCCCATATTGCTGAAAGTTTCTGCAAGTACTTGTAAACTAATCGTTTTACCTGTACCGGTGGCTCCGGTAATCAATCCGTGGCGGTTAGCCATTTTCGGGATAAAACAGATTTCTTTTTCGTCGTTAATTGCCACAAACGAACGGTGTTGATTGTCAAACATATCGCTGTATTTTTTTTTAGAAAAAAGTGAATAATTTCAAGTTGTAATTGCAAATTTACTGTTTTTCTTCAATTGTGCAATGTTTGGAATTAAAAGATTAATTTTGCCTTTATGAAACGATTGAATAAACAATTTTACACGCTGGGTGCTGTTGAGATGGCACAACAATTATTGGGAAAAACGCTGGTACGGGTGTTTGATGACGGAACAATAAAGCATTACCAAATTACAGTAACTGAAGCCTACTGTGGTAGTGAAGACAGGGCTTGTCATGCCAGTAAGGGACGCACAACGCGTACCGAAGTGATGTTTCACGGCGGTGGGAAAATATACGTTTATTTGATTTATGGCATGTACTGGATGCTGAATGTGGTTGCCGGTACCGAGAATAATGCCCAGGCAGTACTGATTTGTGGAATCGATGAAATAAAAGGCTCGGGCAGGGTGGGGCGCCAGCTCAAAATTGATAAAACATTTTACGGAGAGGATTTAGAGATTTCTGAAAGGATTTGGATTGAAGATAGCGATGAAAATCCGGATTTTAATGCTAAACCCAGGGTAGGCGTGGATTATGCCGGAGAGTGGAAAAATAAATTATGGCGGTTTGAAGTGACTAAGTAGCAGCTAACTTCAGTTAGCTGCTACTTCAGCTAACTTTTGGTTTTGTTACTACAAAAATCACCATCAAAATGGCTGAAATTACTGCTGTCGTTGCTCCGAAATAGAAAGGAATGCTTGAATTGACTTTATCGTAAAGTACTCCGGCAATCAAGCTGGCGGGCAGCAGCGTAACTCCAAGCAAAGCGTTGTAAAGACCCATTGCGGTTCCTTTTTTATTCCTGTCGGTAAAATCGGAAACCAGCGCTTTCTGAATTCCGTCGGTTGATGCAGAATAAACTCCGTACAAGCCAAACAAAGCAATGATGGTATAAATATCACCTGTAATTCCAAATCCGAAATAAACCACCGCATAAACCATAAATCCGAATATCAGCAATTTTTCCCGCCCGATTTTATCGGACAGTGTACCCAGAGGAATGGCCAGAAACACGGAGACTACACTTGAAATGAGGTAAACCAACGGAATGAAAGTCACTTTTATGCCCACTTCATTGGCTTTTACAATCAAAAGCGCATCAGTAGAATTTCCAAGTGTAAAAATAAAAATTATTCCCAGAAACAGATAAAACCGTTTTGGGTAATCCTGAAATCTGAACTTTTGGAGCAGACTTTCCTTATTCTTCTTTGCTTCCTTTATCCCAAAAATCAATACAATAACTCCTAAAATTCCGGGAATTCCTGCCAGCAGAAATATAAATCGAAAATCATCCGGCTTCATGGAAAGTATCAAAAATGCCAACAACGGACCGAGTATGGCTCCGCTGTTGTCCATTGCTTTGTGCAAACCAAAACTTTTTCCGGTTTCGTTTTTTTCCACAGAACCGGCTACCAGACTATCGCGTGGAGCAGTCCGGATGCCTTTACCCAAGCGCTCTGTAAATCGAAGCAAAAGCACATGCAGCGGACTCACCACCGCAGCGTAAAGTGGCATAACAAGCGCCGAAAGTCCGTAACCAATCAGCATAAAGGGTTTGTTTTTCCCAATTTTATCGCTCCAGTATCCCGAAAATGCCTTAAGCAGCGATGCGGTGCTTTCAGCAATGCCTTCGATGAGCGAAAGACTCGTTTTGGATGCTCCGATAGATAACAGAAACATCGGCATAACCGAATAGACCATTTTTACAGAAGTATCTGTGAGAAAACTAACAACGCCCGTATAAAAGACATTCGGAGTAAAACCAAAAATCTTCTTTTTCAAACCGGATGATGATTTGAATGTATTCATAGCTAAAAAATCTTAACTGACCCGGTATTACATATTGAAAAAATGCGATGCAAAAATACAGGTAATTCCGTAATCATTGCAACATGCAGTTCGTTTTTTTTTAATGTGAAAATTGTATAGAACCCAAAAACTGTTCATGATATTTTCTCGGATTGCGCACAACACCTTTTAATATTACAAAATTGTTACATTCATGAAAAAATAATTATCTTTGCCACACTTAAGAAAATGTCGAAATGCATGTTGCAAACACAAGTCGCATTTTAGTGTGAATATATGATTAGAATTCTTAAATGGAAAAAAACATACTGATAACCGGTGGAACTAAAGGCATTGGTTTTGCGGTTGCCAAAAGCCTGGTTACAGCAGGATATAATGTCATACTGACTTATGGTTCGGATTTTCATCAAGCAGAAAAAGCACGCATGGAGTTACACCAGGCAGGCAAAAAATCGGTGATGGTGGTGAAAGCCGATATCACTGAAAAAAAATCGATTGACATACTCGATGACTTCCTCGCCGAACACAATATCCGTTTGTTTTCAGTTGTTTTCAATGCAGGTATCACTTGCCGAACACCCTTCGAGAGTCTGACTATCGACGAATGGGAACAAACTTTTTTTGCCAACCTTCATTTTCCCGTATTCCTGCTACAACGCATTGTTCACCGGATAGATAAGGGTGGAAACGTGCTGTTTACAGGTTCGCTGATGGGTGAGTATGCTCATTCTGTATCACTTGCCTACGGAGTATCCAAATCGGCAGTACATGCATTGGTGAAAAATCTGGTGAAGTTTATGCAACCATTCAGCATCAGGGTCAACGCTGTAGCACCAGGCTTCGTGGATACCGACTGGCAGAAAAACAAACCCGCCGAAATAAGGAAAAATATTGAAAACAAGATAGCCTTAGGACGTTTTTGTAGTCCCGACGAACTGGCTCAGGTATATAAAATGATTATAGAGAACAACTATTTCAACGGGGAAATAATACCGGTTAGCGGAGGATATTCTTACAGATGATTTTTTTTGAACTTAGATTTTTTTTAGTGGTAAAGATTTGATAATAATTGATATATGTATTTCTGAAAAAAAAGAAAATAAGTTTTTACAGTATTGATTTACACGATAAAATGCCTTTGATTTTATCTCTATGTACTTGTGAATGAATTTTTGGAACTTGGAATGGATTAAATAAATTAAAAAATTACTAACTTTGTCATTTGTTTTTCATAAATCTGAATTTTTCCGGAACTTGCAAGTGTAATACCAGAAAAATTCAAATATTTTTGATACATATGCTTTCAGGATGGCAGATGCGGCAATGAAAAGTGAGAACAGGATACGAACGTGAAATTTTGAAAAAAACGAAACGTCCATTTGAAATAACAGAACAAACTAAAATGGATATTTCAATGATCAATTCTCTCCCGACAAATAAATATAAATAAATCAGATGAAACATCCTTTAGATAAACCTCTCAAACACAATGAGATGATAAATGGCGTGTTACATGTTTCCATAGTGTAAAAAATAAAAAATAAACACATGAAAAAAGTGATTACATACGGAACATTCGATCTGTTTCATCAGGGCCACATCAACCTGTTAAATCGGGCAAAGTCATTGGGAGATTATTTGATTGTAGGCGTAACCACCGACAATTACGACCGGGGCAGAGGCAAGCTCAACGTACACCGTTCGCTGATGGAACGGATTAATGATGTAAGAGAAGCCGGTTTTGCCGATGAAATTATCATTGAAGAATATGAAGGACAAAAAATTGATGATATACTCAAATACGGGGTTGATATATTTGCCATCGGTTCGGACTGGTTAGGCAAGTTCGACTACCTCAAAGAATACTGTCAGGTGGTGTATCTGGAACGAACCAAAGGAGTATCGAGCACACAGCTGAGAATTGAAGCACAGTCGGTAACCGAATTGGGCATTATCGGAAGCGGACGCATAGCCGCGAAGTTTGTTCCTGAATCAAAATATGTGAGTGGCATTGAAGTAAAAGGCGTTTTCAACCCTCATATCGATTCGGCCAGAATTTTTTGTGAAAAACATGAATTGAGTTTTTATACCGACGATTTCGAAGAATTTATTTCGAAAATAAATGCCGTTTACATCGCAGCACCACATCATACTCATTCCGATTATATACGGCGTTGCCTTACGAACGGTAAACATGTGTTGTGTGAAAAACCCCTTGCTCTCACCGCCCGCGAAACCGAAGAAATGTATAAACTGGCCGAAAGTAAAGGTCTTGTCCTGATGGAAGCAATCAAAACAGCCTATTGTCCGGCTTTTTCACACCTCATCACAGTGGTGAAAAGCGGAGTGATAGGCAGTATTAAGGATATTGATGTTTCCTATACGATGCTATGCAGCGATACATTACATAATCCTGAGGCAGAGGAGGGAGGAGGCAGTATTACAAGGCTCGCATCGTATGTACTGCTACCGATTTTCAAAATTTTAGGATATAACTATAACGATATACAGTTTTATTCTCATATGGTAAATGAGATCGACATATTTACCCGTGGACTGATAATCTACGATAAAGCTATTGCCTCCTTCAAAGTGGGTTTGGGAGTGAAAACGGAAGGTGATCTGATAATCAGTGGTACGAAAGGGTATGCCTATGTACCGGCTCCGTGGTGGAAAACCGAGTATTTCGAACTCAGATACGAAGATCAAAATCAAACGCGAAAGTATTTTTACAAGTTCGACGAAGAAGGTTTACGTTATGAGATCAACGATTTTTTAATTGAAATGAATAAGCCAAACCAGAAACAATTTAAGTTACAGGCATCAGACTCGATAGCCATAGCCTCAATAATTGAGAAATTCAGAAAAATCGAAAACGTCCACCTGATTTAGTAAAATCCAAAATCCGATAAGCTGATTTAGAATAAGCTCATACAAAATAAATGACACAAAAAGATAAAAAAAGCGAATATCTAAGTTCGCTGAAATCAATCGAAACGGAAAATTTCCTCGACAGGATTTTCTATCGCCCCGTTGGTTACAAAATAGCCAAAGCGCTGCAAAATACCGGTATAACTCCAAACGTAATAACCATTATTTCGATTTTTGTCGGTGTAAGTGCGGGAGTATTCTGGTGGTTCCCATACAACATCACTTTTGCTGTTATGGGGATTCTGGCATTAATTGTTGCTAATATCCTCGACTGTGTGGACGGACAGTTGGCACGGCTTACCGGAATTAAATCGCAGGTAGGACGAATTCTGGATGGACTGGCAGGCGATTTGTGGTTTCTGATGATTTATATTGCATTTACTCATCGGCTGGATATTCAGTTTTCCACTCCTTACGATCCCTGGATTTATTTATTAGTAATCCTGATTTCTGCCATATCCCACTGGAATCAGGCATCTGTAACCGATTATTACAAAACACTTCACTTACTTTTTATCAGCAATGACAAGGGAAAAGAGTTTGAAAATTCAAAACTCATAGCCGGACGGTATAAAAAAATGAAAAGAGGTGTAAATAAGGTAATTACCTGGGGGTACATTCTTTACACCAAAAATCAGGAACGCCTTACTCCGGAGTTGCAAAAAATGATGGGCCGGCTTCAATCAAAATACGGAAATGACATTCCGGAGGATGTTCGTAAAGCATTTCGTGCCAAAAGCAGCAAAATCATGCCAATGATTGACCTGAATACTTTCAACGGACGCTCATTTATCCTGTTTATCTCAGTTATTTTCAATATCATCTGGGTGTATTTTGTTTGGGAAATTGTTGTTTTGAATATCAACCGTATGATTATCAGAAACCGTCATGAGAAAGTATGCAAAAGTATTGATAATTAATCCTGATGTTTTGAAACCGAGTATTTAAACGTCGTAATGCATGTCCGGAAAAATAAATAAATACCACAATTATTTCTTCCTTATCGGGGTACTGGTTCTGGCTTTTATGGTGTATAAGCTTGGAATTCAGACCATTTACGAAAATCTTCGCAATACCGGCTGGTGGTTTATTCCTATTTTCGGCATCTGGATAATTGTTTATTTTTTCAATGCGTGGTCGCTGAATATTATCATTACCGATGGAACGCCCGAATCCAAAAAGGTGAAAATAAGGCAGCTGATGAAGCTTACCATCAGCGCCTATGCCATCAACTACATGACACCGCTGAGTATTGGCGGCGAACCTTACAAGGCGCTCAAACTGAAAGACGATTTGGGAACCCACAAAGCCACTTCATCGGTATTGCTTTATGTAATGATGCACTATGTATCGCATTTCTTCTTCTGGCTCATTTCCATTCCTGTATTTATTTTCATCATGCCCGAAGTGTCCGGAGTTATTCAGATTGTACTTTGGGCAGTTTTCCTGTCGTGCGTGATGCTTATTTTATGGGCATATTCTGTTTTTACCAAAGGAGTTATTAAAAATGCACTGTCCATTGCCACCCGATTTCCCTTCGTAGGACGGAAAATTCGTTTGTACAGAGACAAAAATCAGCATCACCTGAACGAAATGGATCTTTTGATTTCAGACCTGTACACCAACCGGAAGAAAGACTTTTTCGCCTCACTTTTCGTAGAGTTAATCTCCAGATACATCTCATGCTTCGAGGTGTACTTCATGGCCATCCCGCTTGCTTTTGATCTATCATTCATACAGTCATATCTGATTGTTTCGATAGCTACACTCATTGCTAATATTTTCTTTTTTGCACCCATGCAAATGGGCACGCGCGAAGGCGGATTCGTACTTGCCACCACCACACTGGCATTGCCAGCGGGCATTGGCGTGTACATAGGTTTATGCACACGTATCAGAGAACTATTCTGGATCATGATTGGTGTTCTGTTGACCAAAATTAAATTACCAGCAAAGAAATTTCAGCAAACTCTCCCTTAGGTTTTTAAACTTTTCATTTTTCTGAAAGTCATAAAAGTATAAATAAAAAAACAACGTTTTATTTGAACTTAGCAAATACTTCAGGTCAAACTGCCGATGAGAAAGCAAAGTCTTTTTCGGAAATGGTACGCACTTATCAGGAGCGGCTCTACTGGCATATCCGAAAAATGGTTTTGGTACACGATGACGCCAATGATGTACTGCAAAACACATTCATGAAAGCCTGGAAAGGGCTGGATAACTTTCGGGGCGACTCGCAGATTTCAACCTGGCTTTATCGTATTGCTACGAATGAAACACTGTCATTTCTTTCACAAAAAAAAGCGAGAATGATGAATTCGTTTGAAGATGTGGAGGAATTGATGTTGCAAAATTTGCAGGCAGATACTTATTTTGAAGGAGATGAAGTGCAACTGAAACTTCAAAAAGCAATAATCACTTTGCCTGAAAAACAACGACTGGTGTTCAATATGCGCTTTTACGACGAAATGCCCTACGAGGAAATGAGCAAAATTCTCGATACATCCGTCGGGGCACTCAAAGCATCGTATCACCACGCTGCCCGGAAAGTGGAGGATTTTCTGATAAAAGAATAAACAATGCAATACAAAAATGCTCCACGCTGATTGTCGCGATTGATTTTGAATAAAAACAGGATTTTTTTAACAAAATGAGTTTTAAACTTTTGAAATTTCACCAAGTCTAAATAAGAAAATGGAAGAAAACGAATACATAGAAATTCAGAAAGCAGGCAACAGAAATCCGTTCAAACTGCCTGAAAACTATTTCGAGGAATTTGCAGCTCGAATGGATGAGATGGCAGCTGATACTCCGAAAGAGGTGAAGCGTTTCATCATCCGTCCGTGGATGTATGGTGCCGCAGCTTCACTCGCAGGGGTTTTACTGATGGGTCAGGTTTATTTGTCCGACAACAAAAAGCAAAAACTAGCCTCTGAAAATTACGACACATACGTACTCTCACAAGTGAACGAATCCTCCATCATTGACTATTATTTAGCTTCAGAAACAGAAAAATAGATACAAAATGAGAAATTTACGAATATACTCCCAACTATTGTTGCTGTGCCTCACACTGATAACAACGCAGGCACAAAACAGGCGCGGAAAATTTGATATCAGTGCGTTTCACGATAAAAAGTGGGAATTTATCATTACTGAAATCAGCCTCTCACCGGCTGAAGCCAATGCTATCAAACCTTTATTTCTGGATTACGAGAAAAAGAACTGGGAATTGCACAATAACACAAGAGAACTCTTTCGTCAGTCGCGCAGCGGAAACCTGACCGAAAATCAGTACCGCGATCTGAATGATAAAATGATAAACAATGAAATAAAACGCTCACAATACCTCCGTGAATATCACCTTAAGCTTCGTAAATTGCTTAAACCCAACGTGTTGTTCAGATATTACCGGGCCGAAAAAAATTTCGAACGTCAGCTCTTGAATAAACGACCTGCGGGGCCACCCCCAACACCTGAAATGCAATAGTTTTTTCGATAGTTAATAATAGATTGGTTTGGAAAATGGTGCAGGAAAATTATTCTGCGCCATTTTTTTATCTAATTAAGGTTAGTCCAAATCCAACTGTAAACATGGAGAATTCTTATTTTTCAGACTTAAATTTTGATAAAACATAAAAATTGTACTATCTTTGCAGTCCGTAAAAAATGGTACCTTGGCCGAGTGGCTAGGCACCGGTCTGCAAAACCGTCTACAGCAGTTCGAATCTGCTAGGTACCTCATCCGAAGAGTTAACTATATCATCATGTAGTTGACTCTTTTTTTTATGCAAACGTTTTAAATGACTTTTCGACTACTTGATATTCATTTACATTAAAACAAAGCTTGTTTCTTTTATTTTTGTAATCGTAAAAAATAATTTATCATGCAAGTACTCTTCAAATTAAATCACAGGACAAATTGGGGTCAATCGGTTACATTGCTCATTTACAACGAATCAAATTCCTATGACAGTTTTGATATGACCTGTGAAAATGAAAATAAATGGAAAGTATCTCTGACACTGCCTGATGATGTAAATGAAATTAACTATCGGTATGCCATCAGAAAAGCAAATAATGACTTCCGGTACGAGCACGACGGTATCCGGAAAGTGAGCATAAAAGCTAACCTGAAAAGCCTTGTATTTGAAGATTACTGGCGCACACCAAACGGCGATAGTCCCTTTGATACAACTGCATTTACAGCCTGTTTTTTCAAAAGAAAAAAAGCCGCAAAGACTAAATCAAAAGAAGAAACCAATTTCAAACTTCAACTTCGCTGTCCTCAGCTCGAACCTGACCGTCATTTTGCAATAACGGGAAATCAGGCGGTGCTGGGCAACTGGGATGAAGATAAAAAAATCAGACTTAACGAAACTGATTTCCCTCTCTGGAACATTGATCTCAACTCCAAAGATATTAAATTTCCACTTGAATATAAATACCTGATAGTTGACACTAAAACCGATAAGGTGATTGCCTGGGGTGGCGGGCCCAACCGTAATGTTAAATCCATTGACCCGTCAGCATTTACCATCGTAACGGATGAAAACTTTATCCGTACCATTCCAAAATGGAAAACTGCAGGAGTTGCCATACCCGTATTTTCGCTCCGGAGCGAAGAAAGTTTCGGTACCGGCGATTTCATGGATTTAAAAAAAATGATCGACTGGGCAAAAGCCACCGGACAGCACATCATCCAGACTTTACCTATAAATGATACTATACTCAACCACTCCAACTACGATTCGTATCCTTACAATGCCGTATCGGTATATGCGCTGCATCCCATTTATCTACGGCTGGAACGTGTCGGAATGCCACGCAGGAAGAGAGATCTGGCTTATTTTGAAAAAAAGAAGAAAGAACTAAACGAAAATACTTTCTCGGATTATCAGAATGTACTCAATGAGAAATGGAAATATTTCCGTTTGATTTTTGAGCAGGAAGGTGAAAAATTGCTTCAGTCTGATGATTTCTCTCAATTCTACGAAAAGAACAGGAAATGGTTGGTTCCTTATGCCGTGTTTTCATGGTTGAGAGATAAATACGGCACACCGAATTCGGTAAAATGGCCTGAATATCAAGCGTATAATGCTGATGAAATGGAAAAACTGGCCAGCCCCGACTCTGCTTATTACAAAGAAATCTCTTTGTTTTATTTTCTTCAATATCACCTTCATATTCAGCTTATTGAGGTCCATCAGTATGCTCATGCATCCGGAGTGGCACTCAAAAGCGATGTTCCCATAGGCGTAAGTCCGCGTAGTGTGGATGCCTGGGTAGAGCCTCAACTATTTAATCTCAATATGCAGGCAGGTGCACCACCCGATGATTTCTCAGTTACCGGTCAGAACTGGGGCTTCCCTACGTATAACTGGGAGAAAATGGCAAAGGACGGTTACCGATGGTGGAAGGAGCGATTCCGTAAATTTATGGAATACTTTGATGCTTACCGCATTGACCACATTCTGGGCTTTTTCCGCATTTGGGAAATTCCCGAAAATGCTGTATGGGCAATGACCGGAAGTTTCAGCCCTTCGTTACCTTTCAGTATTCAGGAATTACAGTCGCGGGGCCTGTGGTGGGATGAAAACCGCTACCTGAAACCTTACCTGCGGGAACATGTAATACGTGCCATTCTTGGAAAATATGCCGATGATGTGATGCGTGAGTACCTTCAGACAGATGGGTGGCAGAATTTCAGGTTCAAGCCCGAATACGATAGTCAGAAAAAAATTGAAGCTCATTTTGCAGCATTAGGTTATAATTTTACAACCAAAGAAGTCGAAATTCGCGATGGCCTTTATGCCCTGCACTGCCAAGTGCTCCTTGTGAGAGACAAAATCAATCCGAATAAATTTCATCCCCGCATAGCCATGCACAGTTCTCAGACATTCAAAGACCTCGATGAAGAGCGCAGAAGATGTTTTGACCGCATTTACGTGGAATATTTCTATCATCGCCACAATGAATTCTGGAAGGAGCAGGCCATGAAAAAGCTGCCGGCTATCATTTCGTCGACCAATATGCTGGCATGTGGTGAAGACTTAGGCATGGTACCCGACTCGGTACCCGACGTGATGAACGAACTGGAGATTATCAGCCTGGAAATTCAGCGAATGCCCAAAAAACCGAATACAGAATTCGCCATGCCGGCAGATGCTCCGTATTTATCGGTTTGCACCTCATCCACACACGATATGAATCCTATTCGAGCCTGGTGGGAAGAAGATCCGGCACTCACTCAACGCTTCTACAACCGTGCACTTGGAATTAACGGACCCGCTCCCGAAACATGCTTGCCAATGATTGCCGAAAAAATCATCGAACAGCATTTACGTTCCACAGCCATGCTGGTAATACTCCCGTGGCAGGACTGGATGGCGATGGATAAAAAACTGGCTCACAAAAATCCGCATGCCGAACGAATCAACATCCCTGCAGATCCGCGCAACTTCTGGTGCTACCGAATGCATTTAACATTGGAACAACTCCTTGCAGAGAAAAAATTCAATGCGAAAGTGAAAAAGATGATTAAGGAGAGTGGAAGATAAAAGCCCCCTAAATCCCCCAAAAGGAGACTTATTTTAGTCGCACTCCGAGTAGTACATTTAACATCCGATGAAAGAATATCCAACTTTTCACGGTTTATCAACCGATAACTCGGGGTGCGACTGCCTACAAATGGTACGGCACTCCGTACCTTTCAGGTGCGTAGCACCAAACTATTTGTAGCAAATAAATGAAAAGAGAGAAAAAAGGTGCGTAGCACCTAACCTTTATCAAATAAGTTTCTTAATTTTTTTTAGACGTAAATACAAGCTTCGTACTTCCAACTTCCGTTTTTTTTCCTTTCAAACACTCTTTGTTTTTACTACCTTTGCAATTCAAAATCATTCAGCTACATCATTCAAATTATGTCAGCAAATCAAGACTCAAATAGCGGGCAACGCTACGACCTGCGTGGTGTTTCAGCTTCAAAAGAGGATGTGCATAACGCCATTAAAAATATCGACAAAGGTCTTTTTCCGAAAGCTTTTTGCAAAATTATACCTGATTTTCTGGGAAATGACCCCGAATACTGCAACATTATGCATGCCGATGGCGCCGGAACAAAATCCTCGCTGGCATACGTGTACTGGCGCGAAACGGGCGATTTGTCGGTTTGGAAAGGCATTGCGCAGGATGCGTTGATAATGAACGTGGATGATTTGATTTGTGTGGGTGCTACGGATAATATCCTGCTTTCGTCAACCATCGGTCGGAATAAAAACCGCATTCCGGGTGAAGTGATTTCTTCTATAATCAACGGAACAAGCGAGTTGGTAGCCGAACTGCGTGAAATGGGCGTAAATATCTATGAAACGGGTGGTGAAACGGCCGATGTTGGTGATTTGGTGCGTACGATTATTGTGGACAGCACCGTAACCTGCCGCATGAAACGTGAAGATGTGATTGACAATGCCAATATTCAGGCGGGCGATGTGATTGTGGGACTTTCGTCGAGTGGGCAAGCTACTTACGAAAAAGAATACAACGGCGGAATGGGCAGCAACGGACTTACTTCTGCGCGCCACGATGTGTTTGCCAATTACCTGGCTGAAAAATATCCCGAAAGTTACAATCCGGAGATTCCGCAAGATTTGGCGTATTCGGGCGGGAAGAAACTGACTGATGCAATAGAAGGACTGCAAATTGATGCCGGAAAGCTGGTGCTTTCACCTACACGCACTTACGCACCGGTGGTAAAAAAAATGCTCGAAACGCTTCGTCCGCATATCCACGGAATGGTACATTGCAGTGGTGGTGCACAGACCAAAATCCTCCATTTTATCGACAATCTGAAAGTGGTAAAAAACAATCTTTTCCCCATTCCTCCTCTTTTCAAACTAATCCACGCACAATCAGGCACCGACTGGAAAGAAATGTATAAAGTGTTCAATATGGGACACCGGTTGGAAGTTTACCTGCCCCGGGAGTATGCTCAACAAGTAATTGACATTTCCAGATCCTTCAATATCGATGCGCAGATAGTGGGTTATTGCGAGGCTTCGGACAAGAAAGAGCTGGTGATTGAGAGTGAGTTTGGAAGGTATATATATGCCCCTCAATCCCCTAAAGGGGAAGTTTAATACGTAAAAATTGAACTTTTATAAAATTCTTGAATAACCCTACTAATATTCCCCCTTCAGGGGGTTAGGGGGCAGTGTATTTGTTGAGCAATCCTTTCGCATATTCCGTTGCTTCCTCCAATCCGTTTTTGCCTGAATACCCGTTGATAATCATCAGCAGATTGGTGGTTTCTGGGGTAATTTTAGTTCGTTCTTCGTCGCTGGTGGGTGTGCCGATAGCTCCGATATCGTCGCGATAAACGGGTAAGCCTTCAATATTGAGCATTCCCCGCCCAATGGCTTCAAATTTCTCATCGGCTTTGCCTACGCCCAGCATTACATCACCTTCCACTTTATCGGCATCAAATCCGCCGATGGAGTAGCGCGTTTTCAACGAAACAAGGTTGATCAGGTCCACCAGCGTGTTGATCTGATAGAGCGGAATGCCTTTTACAATCCTCCTGCACAGTGCTTCGGCCGATGGTCTGTAACGATTCGGGTCTTTTCCGAGTTTTTTGTACACTTCGCGGGTTTCAAAGATATTCGGGAGTTTATTGATGGCATTCAGCGTGGTTTCAGAAGCAAATATTTCAGAAAACTCAGTGATTTGCTGCCAGAGTTCTTCGTTGTATGGTGAGTTCCTGACCTTGCACTGAATGGCAGAAAAGGCAAAATGCGGACAAACATTAAAAATCAGAGGACTTACGGAAATATTTACCATGAAAGTATTTGAGGGTATATCATGTTTTTATTCATTATTCACACACCGGCAGGTCTTGAAGTTTTGCGGTCGAAAAACGGATTTTTAGAAGAACAACTAATCGGAATTCCATAAATATTTGAACATCCGGACATCCAACCAAGATCCTGAGCAGCCCGTCCGGCTGAAAACATCACCCGGCTGTCCACACGCATATCAGCAGCTGTAGCACACGCCGATCCAATGGCAATTCCCACATCCACGCTATTCAGTGAGCAGGGGATATCTTCGTACTGCAGCTTTTCTTCGCAGGTCGGGAAACCGCAATAACCGCAGTTCAGACCGTGCTTTTTGGTTTTTGTGCCGATAAGGATGACGGCATCGGCGTGCTGTAAATTTTCCGCATCGCGAATAAAGAATTTCAAACCGGATTTTTGGCTGTATTTTATCATTTCAGCCGATAGTTCTGCGATGTGCTCGTCCGCAACAGTAAGGATTTCGATGATGTCAAGTCCTTTACCTTTAGGTG
>ERZ1645187.240-NODE-240-length-53812-cov-11.170992_pt1 | contig 53812 bp, 45 predicted proteins | sample MGYA00575352_ERZ1645187 | MGnify/ENA primary metagenome ERZ1645187 (study PRJEB40837, sample SAMN11349314) | freshwater sediment metagenome | isolation source: river sediment | host: Sediment | place: India: Wazaribad , New Delhi | collected 2017-02-21 ... | reverse complement strand
GCCGACATCCAGCGCTACCGCGCCCCCCGCTGGGCCCTCCACGAAATCTGCCGGCGCATCTCCACCCACCAGATCCGCAACATTTCCACCCTCGGCGGCAACGTCTGCCGCGTGTTCCCCTGGGCCGACCTCCCCGTCGTCCTCCTCGCCATGGATGCCCGCATGGTCATCCAGTCCGACGTCGAAACCGAATTCCCCGCCGACGAATACTTCAAGACGCAGCCCGCCAAGCGCTTCCTCGACGGCAACGTCCTCACGTCCGTCAAGGTTCCGGCCCTCATGGCCCACCACGGCTTCGGGTCCATCAAGGTCGTCCGCACCGAGGCGTCCTTCGCCATGGTCACCGTCGCCGCCTTCCTCGAGCTCGACGGACAAAACATCAAGTCCGCGCGCGTCGCCGCCGGCAGCGCCATCCCCTTCCCCCGCCGCCTGCCTTCCGTCGAAGCCGCCCTCGTCGGGCGCGAAGCGACCGCGGCCGTCTTCCAGGAAGCCGCCGCCAAGGCCGGCCACGACGCCCCCTGGCGCGGGCGCGAGGGCATGACCCCCGACTATTCCCGGCATCTCGCCGAAGTTTCGATCATGGACGCATTGGAGCGGGCCGCCACCTTCGCCCGCGAAAGGGCCGAATAATGAAGAAGAATCCCAACACCGTTTCGTTCACGCTCAACGGCGAGCGCAAGACGTTCATCACCGAGCCCAACGAGAAGCTCTTGGCGCTTCTCCGCCGCGAAGGCTACAAGGGCACCAAGTTCGGCTGCGGCCAGGGCACCTGCGGCGCCTGCACGGTCCTGATGGACGGCCGGGCCATCTACTCCTGCCTCCTCTTCGCCATGCAGGCCGAGGGCCGCGACGTCCGCACCATCGAAAGCGTCGGCACCCACGAGAAGCCCTCCGAGTTCCAGCAGGAACTCATCGACGGCGCCGCCGTCCAGTGCGGTTTCTGCATCCCCGGCATGATCATGAGCGCCGAGGCCCTCATGAAGGCCGAAGACGTCTATCCCGACGACGTCGTCCGCGAATACATGGACGGCAACCTCTGCCGCTGCACCGGCTACGAAAAAATCTGGGGCGCCCTCCGCCGCGTCCTCGACCGGAGAGAAGAGGGCAGAGAGCAGAGTTCAGAGTCCAGGTCCGACCCGAAAGCCTGATCGACCATGCCTCTGTTCCTCCATCTGACTTCTGTTTTCCGTCCCGCCCGACCTCTGTTCTCTGACCTCTGACCTCTATCAAGGAGCCCCCATGACCGCCAATCCCACCGCCAACTTCAAGCAGGTCAACCACTCCGTCCGCAAGGTCGACGCCGTGCAGCTGGCCCTCGGCAAGCCCTCCTACGTGGCCGACTTCGCGCCCCGCGACGCCCTCGTGGTCAAGATGCTCTGGAGCCCGCATCCCCACGCGAAGATCGTCTCCCTCGACGTCTCCGCGGCCGAGAAGATGCCCGGCGTCAAGGCCGTCCTCTGGCACGGCAACGTGCCGCGCATCGTCCACTGCACCGCCGGCCAGGGCTTCCCCGAACCCTCCCCCTACGACACCTTCATGTTCGACACCAAGGTCCGCTTCGTCGGCGACCGCGTCGCCGCCGTCGCCGCCGAGACCGAGGAACAGGCCCTCGCCGCCCTCGCCAAGATCCAGGTTAAATACGAACTCCTCAAGCCCGTCTTCTCCATCGACGAAGCCATGGCCGACGGCGCCCCGATCATCCACGACGAGCCCGAAGCCCACGTGCCCATTCCGATCCCCTACGAACCCAAGAAGAACCTCGTCGCCAAGGTCGGCTGCGAAGCCGGCGACTTCGAAAAGGGCATGAAGGAAGCCGACTTCACCTTCGACGACGTCTACGAGACCCCCTACGCCCAGCATTGCCCCATCGAGCCCTACGTCTCGCTGGCGCACGTCGATTCCTCCGGGCGCATCTTCATCACCACCTCCACGCAGGTCCCCTTCCACTGCCGCCGCATCGTCGCCCAGACCCTCGGCCTTCCCGTGCAGAAGATCCGCGTCATCAAGCCCCGCATCGGCGGCGGTTTCGGCTCCAAGCAGGAAATCCTGCTCGAAGACGTCGTGGCCCTGTTCGCCCTGCGCACCGGGCGCCCCTGCCTGTGGCAGTTCAACCGCGAAGAAAACTTCCGCACCGGCCGCACCCGCCATCCCATCCGCGTCCGCATCCGCGCCGGCATCAAGAAAGACGGCACCATCACGGCCATCGGCATGGACTGCTGGAACAACACCGGCGCCTACGGCGGCCACGGCCTGACCGTCGTCTCCTGCTGCGGCTCCAAGGTCCTGCCCCTCTACCGCTGCGACAACATCCACTTCGACGGCAAGGTCTACTACACCAACCTGCCCGTCGGCGGCGCCTACCGCGGTTTCGGCGCCACCCAGGCCTTCTTCGCCATGGAATCCACCATGGACAAGATGGCCGAAGCCATCGGCATGGATCCCCTCAAGCTGCGCCAGCTTAACCACATCAAGTCCGGCGAAGGCTCTCCCATCTTCGCCGCCCTCGGCGAAGGCAAAGAAGGCGTCCCCATGACCGTCGGCTCCTGCGCCCTCGGCGAATGCATCACGAAGGGCGCCGCCGAAATCGGCTGGGACAAGCGCACCGACTGGCGTGCCAAGACCGGCCGCTACCGCCGCGGCATCGGCATGGCCTGCCTCATGCAGGGCTCCTCCATCCCCCACATCGACATGGGCGGCGCTTCCATCAAACTGAACGAAGACGGTTCCTTCAACCTCCTCGTCGGCGCCACCGACCTCGGCACCGGCTCCGACACCGTGTTGGCGCAAATCGCGGCCGAAGAACTCTGCACCGCCACCGACAAGATGATCGTCTACTCGTCCGACACCGACATGACCCCCTTCGACGTCGGCGCCTACGCGTCCTCGACCACCTATCTTTCCGGCGAGGCCGCCCGCAAGGCCGCCGCCGACGCCAAGCGCCAGATCCTCCACACCGGCGCCGAGATGCTCAACCTCCCCGAAGACCAGTGCGTCTGCAAGGACGCCCACGTCCAGAGCAAGGACGGCAAGAAGAGCGTCTCCTACTCCGACATCTCCTGCTACTCGCTCTATTCCAAGAACCAGTACCAGATCATCGGCACCGCCTCCCACATCACCCAGAAGTCCCCGCCGCCGTTCGCCGCCCACTTCGCCGAAATCGAAGTGGACACCTGGACCGGCAACGTCAAGGTGCTGAAGTACGTCTCCACCATCGACTGCGGCACCGCCATCAACCCGGCCCTCTGCGAAGGCCAGACCGAAGGCGGCACCCTCAACGGCATCAGCTACGCCCTCACCGAGCAGTACCTGTTCCGCAACGGCCGCATGACCAACGCCTCCTTCACCGACTACCACATCTTCTCCATGCGCGACGTCCCGCCCATCAAGGCCATCATCGTCCCGTCCTTCGAAGACACCGGCCCGTTCGGCGCCAAGTCCGTTTCCGAAATCTGCATCAACGGGCCCGCGCCCGTCTTCGGCAACGCCATCTACAACGCCACCGGCGCCCGCCTCAACGAATTCCCCTTCACCCCCGAGAAGGTCCTGAACGCCATTCGGGCCGTTAAGAAATAAAGCCGTCTCTCGCCAAGAGCGCAACGTGCGCAGAGATGGAGCCCCGACGCCCTCGTCGGGCAGGCTGTTCACTTGAATATTGGATATTGAGCGTTGGTTATTGGATATTGGCAGCCCCCTTCACTCCGGAGAAGGTCCTGAACGCGATTAAAGCCGTGAAGCGCTAGGAACCCTCACCACAGAGACTCAGAGGTCGAGCCCGAGATCTCTGACACTCTCGAAAGAATGGGCCGGAGAAAAACGACTTCGTTTTCCTTCGGCCCTTTTGCTTCTCTTCCCGATTCCCCCTCTGTGGTGAATCCCCCATCCATTCTCTATACATTAACTTGCACATTTCGCAATCTAGTGTAGAGTCTTTTCAGATGCAACCTATCCGTCAACTCGAACGCCTGCTGGAGGATCTGGCCACGCCGGAACACTATCTCTTTTCCGCCGCCGATCTCCAGGGCGCCTGCCCTCCGGCCACCGACTCGGCCGTCCTGCTCCACCGCGCCCAAAAGGCCGGACTCCTCCGGCGCGTCTGCCGCGGCATCTATCTCTATCCCCGCATCGACCTTCCCCGCGGCCGCGTCCTCTTCCACGTGGCCGCCCTCCTGCGCGCCGCCCAATTCAACTACATCAGCCTCGAAACCGCCCTCAGCGATGCCGGCCTCATCTCGCAAATTCCGATCGACCGCATCACCCTCATGTCCTCCGGCCGCACCAACGTCATCCGCTGCGGCGAATTCGGCCGCATCGAATTCGTCCACACCGTCCGCCGCCCGGCGGACGTCGCCGGCCAGCTCGCCTACGACTCCGACTGCCGCCTCTGGCGCGCCGTCCCCGCCCTCGCCCTGCGCGACATGCGCGCCACCCGCCGCGATCTCAGTCTCGTCAACCCGGAGGTCGCCCATGAACTTGTTTGACCGCCTCGCCGAAGAAGCCCTGCGCTCCGCCCCCGACCACGCCCCCCTGCGCGCCGTCGTCGAAAAGGAACTCCTGCATCACGACATCCTGCGCGAAATGAACGCCGCCAACCTCCTCGCCCGCCTCACCTTCATCGGCGGCACCTGCCTCCGCGCCTGCTACGGCTCCCCCCGCCTGAGCGAAGACCTCGATTTCACCGGCGGCGCCGACTTCACCCGCGAATCCCTCTCCACCCTCGCGCAGGTCCTCGTGCGGACCCTCGAAGCCAAGTACTCCCTCCAGGTCCGCGTCTCCGAACCCGTCAAGGAAACCGACGGCGTCGACACCTGGAAGCTGACCGTCCTCACCCATCCCGGCCGCCGCGACCTCCCGCCCCAGCGCATCCACGTCGACATCTGCGCCATTCCCAGCCGCGACCGCCGCCCCATGATGCTACGCAACCTCTACGGCGTGGATCTGGGCACCTCCGGCCTGATCCTCCAGGCCCAGAGCCGCGAGGAAATCCTCGCCGACAAGTTCATCGCCCTCGCCTTCCGCCCCAACCGCCTCAAGAACCGCGACCTCTGGGACATCGCCTGGCTCAAGCAACAAGGCATCGAACTCCCCGCGTCGCTCATCCCCCTCAAGATCGCCGACCACCGCCGCACCCCGGCGGACTTCACCGCCGCCCTCGCCGGACGCCTTGCCGCCCTCGAGAACGATCCCGCCCTGCGCACCGCCTTCGTCGCCGAAATGCAGCGCTTCCTGCCCTCCCGCCTCGCCGACCAGACCGTCGCCCAGGAATCCTACTGGATCTATCTCGTCAATCTCCTCCACGACGAATCCCGCCGCGCCCTCTCCGCCCTATAGCCTCCCCCTCCTCCTTCCCCCCTTGGACATTGGATATTGAATATTGGATATTGGCAGCCCCCTTTACCCCCGAGAAGGTCCTGAACGCCATCAAAGCGGTCAAATCCTAATCTTACTCTTAATCGTAATCTTAATCCCCCCACGGGCCGCGATTCAATCGCGGCCCTTTTCCTGCCCGCTCATAGCCCCTCTCGCCGCAGAGACCGCCGAGTTCCGCCGAGAAAACCGCCCGATCCCGATCCGCCTCACGCCAAGGCGCCAAGCCCGCCAAGTTCCGGAAAGGTAGGGACGGCTCGCCGAGCCGTCCGCACGGGCCGCGATTTTTATCGCGGCTTTTTCCGTCGCCGGAGCGCGGGCGTCCGCCCGCTCACAGCCCCTCTCGCCGCAGAGAACGCAGAGTTTCGCGGAGAAAACCCGGTCGAAGGGAGATCTCGCGCTTAATCGCGGCTTGAGGTTTTTCCACACCGTGGAAAACTTTTTTCCATAGCGTGGAAAAATCCGCTTCCGATCCTAATGCGGCCCGTTCAGCAGCCCGAAGCGGACGTTGTCCACCAGGTAGGTATTTCCCAACCCCGGCTGTCCCGGCAGCCCCAGCGTCTGGTTGAGATCGAACCCGAACTGGGTGATCCCGTCCATCTTGAACAGCGCCGGAATCGCCGCGTGGTCCACGATCCACTGCCCGTCGAACAGCACCGAAAAGGTCGCCGACGCCAGGTCGTAGATGAAATACGTCCGGTACCGCGTCCCCGCCTCGAACGTGCCCACTTCCACGAACGTCTCGTAGCTCGGTTCGTCGAAAAACCGAATGATCCGCCCGTCGTCCAGGAACCCGAACAGGACCTGCATCCCGTTGCCGTCCGCGCGCGAAAAGCGCACGAAGAACATGCCGCCGCCGCCGTTCACCTCCGCGAACTCCATGTCCCAGGTCAGCAGGTAAGCCGCCGGGACATTGGTCGCCCCCAGATAGGCGATGTAGTCCAGCGCGGTCGCCGGCGGCACCGTCAGCAAGGCCGCCTGCCCGTCGAGGCCGTTGGTGACGACCGCCGTGCGCTCCCCGTGTCCCTCGTACCACGCCACCGAATTCAGCGGCCCCAGCGACGGCGTCCGGAATACGTCCAGCACGTCGCCCGGCGCATCCCCCTCGTAGTCGTCGATGACGAACGTCACCAGGGGATTGTGCATGGGCGCCGTCGCCAGCACCCGGTAGAACGTCGGCACCTCCGCCGACATCGTCGTCCCCGTCGGCGCGATGGAATCCAATTGCGCCGGCAGATTCGAAAATCCGGCCCACGGCCCGCCTGCTTGCGGCGCCCATTCCACGCGGAAACTCGTCGAACCCACGTTCGTCGGGTAGGTCCATTCCAGCGTCCCGTTGCCGGAAGCCGTGATTTCCAGTTCCGTCTGCCCCCGGGCCGCCGCGCCCAGCAGCACCCCCGCCAGCCCCCAAGCGATCATCCGACTGTTCACGTTCCGCCTCCTGTGCCGCCCCAAATCCTACACCCCGCCCCGCCCCCCTGTCCATGCCGCCGAACGCCAAGCCGACGATTTCGCCGCGATCTCCGCCCTTCCCCATGCGTTCAATCGCGCCCACCATCTGCGTCCCGGCGCAGGAGAACTCGATGTTTTTCCACACCGTGGAAAACATTTTTCCATAGCGTGGAAAAATCCATCAAAGTTTTTACGTTCCGTGGAAAAATCGCCGAAAGTTTTTCCATAGCGTGGAAAAATCGGGCCGTTTTTTCCACGGTGTGGAAAATATTTTTCCACGCTATGGAAAAACCTGCCCCCGACCGCCGGATCGCTGCCTATGCCGGGGCATTCGCTGCCGGATCGCCAAATATCCGCCGGTAAATCTCGTTGGCGGAGTAGGCCGACTTGGCGGGAAAATGGATAATGGGGATTTCCGCTTGCTTCAGGATGTCATCGACCTTCTGGTCCCTCTCGATGCGGTCGCCACGCTCGTGGCTATTGTCGTCCAGTTCCACGACTATACGGAACTCCAAAGTCTTCGGATCGCACACCACGAAATCCACGTGCTTGCTCTTTATGACCCCAAAGGCAGAGTACCAAGCTCGGTTGTCGCCGGTTTTCACTGGCTGCACGATATCCGCCAGCCGAACCTTTGAAAACACCCTGAAGTTGCTCCCCACCGCCGCCTCCAGCGCCCGGAAAAACTTCAACTCCACTGGGGACATCAACGCTTCCTGCTTCTCGTACCGATGCCCGCCCCTGGCTTCCTTCCTCTGCAGAGCCTTCACATACTGGACAAGTCCCGCCAGCACCAACAACAACGCAACCGGCAGCAGCATCTTCATGATCAAGTCCATACAATCTCCATTTCGAGCGATGTCTGCCCTAAATTCACACCGGCTGTCAGATTCGTCTAGCGAGTCATTTTCTCGCGATGTTTTTCGAGAAAACCCCGATCGGGCCGGAAATGTTTTGGCATGGCGAGGCTCTGACCCTCGAACGACTTGAATTGCGCCTGGAAGGCTTGGTTACCATAGTACTCGACCAGCACGGGGCTGAAAATCAAACGGCAATCTTCGTCGAAGGAGATCAGATGCCGATCGAACGCGGCGTCATAAGTGGCAGATAGGCAGAGTCCGTTGGCCGGGTTGAGCCGGTTGGCTTCGTCCTCCGCCCAGCCGACGATGTGGCTGGCCCGCAAGACATCAGGCACGTTCAACCCGGAAATGCAGCATTGCGCACGATACTCGTCCAAGATCAGTTCCCGGAAGAAGTCTTGGTTTACGCGCGCCTTGGCCGAACAAATCCGGTCTTTCCCCTCGCGGCTCGCATAATCCATTCCGCGATCCACCAGCAACCGCTCGGCCTTGCCGATTTCCTGTTCGTTCAGCCGACGGGTCAGTTCCGCCGGGTCGCCGCCCTTGCGCGCCAGTTCCCAGAGCTTCTGCTTGTACGGCGCCAGAATCAGGAACTCCTGGTAACTCTTCAACGCGGCCGAATAGAACCGATTGCGCCAATAGCTGGAGGGTTCCTCCCCGCCGAACATCCCGGCATCCTCTTTGCGCTGCTGTTCCAGCACCAGCTCGTACAGCTCTCCGATCCGTTCGGGCGACTTCACAGCGTAAACATCCGCGCAGTCCGAAAATTCACGGGTTTTAGCCAGAATCGGCCCTAGCAATTCAAGGGCCCTGAGGTAAGACGATGCTTTATTGCTCCCCTCGATACTCGCACCGCGCATATAGCGCAAATAACTGTCATGTGTATTCATGCTGTGTCGCAATCATACCCCTTCCCCCTTCGGGTTGTAAACACCGTCGCCTTAGGCGAGCTGCCCTAATCCCGAATAAGCTTCCTTTCGATTTTCCCGATGATGCTCCAATACAAATCAGCCAATTCTCGAGCCTCATTCTCGTCTCGGACTTCGGCAATCTCGTTTTCGGCATATCCCGATTCATAGTATCGGACAGTCTCTTCGTATATTTCCGCCCGACATCTCAACCCGTCGAGAATCTGCCCCCATTCGGTTTTTTCCAGTTCAATCGCAATTTTCATTTTATCACCAAGCTGTGATTCCAATGTGCCCCCTTCATGGCCGACAAGTCCACGGACGATGAGTCCACTTCCCTCCCTGTTTTCAGGCCGCTACACCCCCATAAATTTCTTCATTCTTCATTCTTAATTTTTAATTCCCCCTCGCGCCCCTTGGGCACCCCCCATCCTGTCCATCCTGTGAATCCTGTCTATTCTCTCTCTGCCCTCTGCGCCCTCTGCGGCAAAAATCCTCCCCTTCTCCGTTCCCCCCGTGATAGCCTGTTTCCCGAACGGAGAACCGACCGATGAACGAGCCCGCCTTTCAAGACAGCTATCCGGACGAATTCAGCCACTGCTACGGCTGCGGCCGGCTCAACGACCACGGGCTGCACCTCAAGAGCCATTGGGACGGCGAGGAAAGCGTGGCGGTTTTCCAGCCAGCGTCCTACCACATCGCGGTGCCCGGCTTCGTCTACGGCGGTTTGATCGCCTCGCTCGTCGATTGCCACGGCACGGGCACGGCGGCCGCCGCGGCTTGCCGCCACGAGGGCCGGGAACTGGGCTCCGAACCGCCCATGCGCTTCGTGACCGCCTCGCTGCACGTGGATTATCTGCGCCCGACGCCGCTGGGCGTGCCGCTGGAAATCCGTGGACGCGTCGCGGAAATCAAGGGGCGGAAAGTGGTCGTGACCGAAACGGTGTCGGCGGCCGGCGAACTCTGCGCCCGCGGCCAGGTCGTGGCGGTGCGGATTCCCCCCACCATGGCGCCCCCGGCGTAAACGAGCCGCGATTTGTCTCGCCGCCAACGGACCGCACGGCCGGCGGCCTCCGAACGCTCCAACCATCTTGACGCATCCGCCGGCGCGGCGTAGGTTCGGGCTCCATTTTTCAGGACATCCCATGCAAGACCAGCCAACCCAAACCCGCGGCCTTCCGAAGCTCCGTCTCGTTGCGTTTCTCGCCTTGGCGGCGGCGACGCTGAGCGGCTGGGTTTCCCCGCCGATGGCGCTGGCGGCGGGCTTGGTCTTTGCCTTGGCGCTGGGAAATCCGATCCCCGAGGCGAGCCACCGGGCCTCGAAGCTGCTGCTGCAGTGGTCCGTGGTCGGCCTGGGCTTCGGCATGAACCTGGCGGCCGTATGGGCGGCGGGCAAGACCGGGTTCGGCTTCACCGTGGCGACGATTTTCGGAACCCTGCTCGTCGGTTTTGGGCTCGGCCGCCTGCTGAAGGTGGAGGCGACGACGTCGCATCTGGTCTCCGTCGGCACGGCGATCTGCGGCGGCAGCGCGATCGCGGCGGTCGGCTCGGTGCTGGACGCGGATTCCAAAGCCATGTCGGTGTCGCTCTGCACGGTATTCGTGCTGAACGCGGTGGCCCTGCTCGTGTTTCCCCCGCTGGGCCATCTGCTGGGAATGGACCAGGCGCATTTCGGGCTGTGGTCGGCCATCGCGATCCACGACACCAGTTCCGTCGTGGGCGCCGCGGCGAAATACGGCGAAGAGGCGCTGGGCATCGCCACCACGGTGAAACTGGCGCGAGCCCTGTGGATCTTCCCGATCGCGCTGGGCGTGGCCCTGGCGAAACGGCACGGCACGAAGCGGGTCAAATGGCCCTGGTTCATTTTCGCCTTTTTGGCCGCGGCGGGCGTCCGCACCCTGTGGCCGCAAGGCGCGGACGTCTACGGTTTCATCCAGCACGCGGCGAAGCTGGGGCTGACGCTGACCTTGTTTCTGATCGGCGCGGGCCTGTCGCGGGAAGCGCTCCGGAGCGTCGGGTTCCGGCCCATGCTCCAGGGCATCCTGCTGTGGATCGTGGTGTCGCTCGCGGGCTTGGCGGCCGTGCAGAACGTCCTGCGCTAAGGCAAATCTATCTATTCTATAACCGCCGAATCCGTCCGGGACGAGGTCGTCCCGGCTCCAAACAGCCTCGGAATCCATGCCTTTGGAGCCCCCGACGACCCCGTCGGGGGATAAATCATTGGCCGCGGCATCTCGAAAATCGATCTGTGTTTTCTCTGCGCCATCCCCGGCATTCCGGTCGAGATTATTTGACCGGTTTTTAACGGTCGCCGGGTTGCATTTTCCGGATCCTGCCGTAGCCTGAAAGTGGAGCTCGGCGGAAGAGATTGGATGGCCAGCTGCCCGAGGCGAGAACGCGGAAGATGCGATGATGGGCTGGTCTCCGCTGAGCTCCCAATTCGTTTGCTCCTCTCCCCCTGGAAATTCCGCCGCGCCGGTTTTCGTTCCGCGCAATGCGCGCCGGCCGGCGTTCGTCGTGGCCAAACGGGCGCCGCCTTGCTAGGATTTCGCCCCATGAACGACGCCAAAGGCGAAGCCTTGATGAAGGCGGCCAATGCCGCCGATCCGGATCTGGTCCGGGATTTGGTGGAGCATGGCGCCCCCGTCGATGCCCGCAGTCCGACCGGCTGGACCCCGCTCATGGCCGGCGCCAACAAGGGCCAGCTCGAAATCGTCGAGTATCTCGTCGCGCAGGGCGCCGACGTCGAGGCCAAGAACCAGAACGGCTGGACCCCGCTCATGTGGGCGACGCTGAAAGGCCACACGGAAATCGTGCGCCACCTCGCCGACCACGGCGCGGATCTCCGCGCGCGGGGCGACGACGGCAACCCGCCCCTCTCCCTCGCCGCCGACGGCGGCTCCTTCGAAATCGTCCGCCTGCTGATCGAACGCGGCGTCCCCCTCGACGAGCAGAACAAGCACGGCCAACTGCCGCTCATGTCCGCCGCCCGCAACGGCCGGCTCAACATCGTCTGGTTCCTCCTCGAAAAAGGCGCCGACGCCGATGCCGGCGGCCGGGAGAACAATCCCCCGCTCGTCCTGGCGGCCGTCGGCGGCCATCTCGAGGTCGTGCGCTGCCTGCTGGCCCGCGGCGCCGCCATCAACGCCAAGGGCCGCGCCGGCCGCACGGCCCTGATGGCCGCCGCTCTGCGCGGCAACCTCGCCGTCGTCCAGTGCCTCCTCGAGCATGGCGCCGCCGTCAACGCCCGCAACGACTACGGCAAAACCGCCCTGCGCCTCGCCGCCCTCGACCACCGCGACGACGTCGTCGCCTTCCTCCTGGATTGCGGCGGCACTCCCTAGCGCCGCGGCGGCCGGATTGCCTTTCGGGGCGCCCCGTGCCACAGTGGCTCCATGTCCACGACCCGCTTCATCCGCGACGAAGAACACTATGCGGAGGTGCTGCTGCGCGCGCGGGAGGTGAAGCGGACGCTCTGGATCGGCACGGCGGACCTGAAAGACGTCTTCGTGATGCGCGGCAAGCGCGCCCGGCCCTTCCTCGGCGAAGTGGCCGACTTGCTCGATAAAGGCGTAAGCGTGCGCCTGATCCACGCCAAGGAGCCCGGGCCCAATTTCCGCCGGGATTTCGACCGCTATCCGATCCTCGCGACGGGCCTGGAACGGGTGCTCTGCCCCCGCGTCCATTTCAAGCTGCTGATTTTCGACCTGCAGACCGCCTACATCGGCTCCGCGAACCTGACCGGAGCGGGCATCGGCATGAAAAGCGACGGCAAGCGCAACTTCGAAGCGGGCATCTGGACCGACGATCCGCAACTCGTGGCCGCGGCCATCGCCCAATTCGATTCCGTGTGGATGGGCGCGCACTGCGACGGCTGCCGGCGGCAGGCGTTTTGCCACGACGGCATCGAGTAGGGTCATGATTGCATGGGCCTTGTCTCTCCCCCGACGAGGTCGTCGGGGGCTCCAAGAACGGGACTTCCGCGGCTGGTTGGAGCCGGCACGACCCCGTGCCGGGGTTGTCCGACATCCATTTACCGAGCCGCCGCCTTCTTTCCATTCGACGCGCCGCGAACCGCGCAGTAGATTTGCCCGTGAGCCGGCGTTGCGGGCCGGCGAACGAAGGAGCCGATCATGACGAAAATCACCGCCCTGAAGATCCTCAACCCCCTCCTCGCCCTGCTCTTCCTGAACCAGGCGCTGACGGGACTGCTGGCCGACGAATTGCCCCGGGAAGCGTTCGAGATCCTGCACGAAGGCGGCGCCTACGTCCTGATCGCGGCGGTCGTCCTGCACGTCGTCCTGAACTGGAACTGGGTCAAGGCGACCTTCTTCCGGAAAAAACCCGCCGCCCACGCCTGAACCAACCCGGAGACCGAGCCATGACCTACTATTTCACCCGGACGACGTCGCTGGATTACGAACAGGCCCTCGCGCGGACGCAAGAGGAACTGAAGAAGGAAGGTTTCGGAATCATCACCGAAATCGACGTGCGGGAAACGCTGAAGAAAAAGCTCGGGGTGGATTTCCGGCGCTACAAGATTCTCGGCGCGTGCAATCCGTCGTTCGCCCACCAGGCGCTGCAGGCGGAAAGCCGGATCGGAACCCTGCTGCCGTGCAACGTGATCGTGCAGGAGCTGGAGGACGGGCGCACGGAAGTATCCGCCATCAATCCGCTCGTGAGCATGCAGGCGGTGGGCAATCCCGCGCTGGAACGGATCGGCGGCCAGGTCGCCGCCAAGCTGCAAAGCGTCGTCGAGCGGATCTAAAGGGTCCCGCCCCCCCCAGCGACCTCGCGTCGCTGGAGGCCAAGTTGGCTCCCCTGCCGCGCAAGGCGGCAGGGCCCGCCGATCTTCGAGGCGTCCGGAAAAATCGCGAGCCGCGATTCCCCTCGCCGGGAGGCACGGGTTCGGGATGCCGTTATTTCCGGACCTGGACTTCGAAGTACTGGAACCCGTCCGGCAGATCCGGCAGGTCGATGGTCACGGTGCCGGGCGAATCGCACGGGATGTTGCTGTGCGTGGCCAAGACCTGGAAGGTCGCATCGACCAGGTTGGTGGCGTAGTAGATCGCGTAGGTCCGGCCGGTCGCGCCGGGCCAGGACAGTTTCGGCGCGGCGCCGGTTTCCACGACGGCCGCGAAAATGGACGCCGGGTCGTCCAGCAAGGTGCCCGCGACGCTCTCGGCGAAGTCGCCCATGCCGTCGGCGTCGGTGTCGTCCAGCGCCGGATCGCCGCCCAGCTCGAATTCTTCCTGCGCGGTCAGGCCGTCGCCGTCCCCGTCGTCCCAGGCGTCCCGCCCGTTCTTCGGATCGAGTCCGTGGGCGGTTTCCCAGGCGTCGTCGAGTCCATCGGCGTCGGTGTCGGGCGCGGCGACGGCGACGAGGGCGTAGGCGCGGGACTGCTCGTCGAACGTGAACCGGTAGGCGCCGTCGAGCGGGCCGTTGGCCTGGATGTTTCCGCCTCCGTTTTCGGCGACGTTGGTCATGGGCACGCCGGTCTGGGCCTGGTCGTTGTCGCCCCAGTTGTCGGTCCAGGCGCCGTTCGCGGCGAACTTGAACTCGATGGAGGCCAGATTGGTGAAGACGACGTCGCAGCGCCAGACGTGGTCGTCGACGAGGCACATGTTGGTCAGGGCGGGCGCCCAGCCGTTGAACGTGCCGGCCACGCACATGGCGGCGTAGGCATGTTGCGGCGCGTCGTAGACCTGCGGGTCGGTGCCGTTTTGGTATTCCTCGAGGTTGGAATAGACGTCGTGGTCCGGATTGCCGGCGGCGTCGGACACGTCCGGATCGAGGCCGTGCGCGGTTTCCCAGTCGTCGGGCAGGCCGTCGAGATCGCGATCGGCTTCGGGCGCGGGTTCGATGCGATAGCCGCGGGTCAGGTCGTTGAAGGTGATGCGCACGCGGCCGTCCACGGCACCGGCCTGGATATTGTTGGCGCTCCACCAATCGGCCACGCCGGACATGTCGGCGTTGGTGGCGAGCTGGTCTACATCGCCCCAGTTGGTGCTCCAGCTGCCGTCGGCGGTGAACTTGTATTGGACGTCGGCGGCGTTGGTCAGGACGACGACGCCCTGCCAGGTATAGTCGGCCACCAAGGCGAGGTTGCCCGCGGCGGCGTTCCAGCCGTTGAACGTGCCGGCGACGGAGATCGAAGCGAAGAGCGACGTGGGATTGTCCGCGGTCTGGGGATCCAGCCCGGCGGCGTATTCCGCGCGGTTGTCGAAGGCATCGCCGTCGGGGTTGCCCGCGGCGTCGGCGACGCCGACGACGAGGCCGTGCTGGCTTTCCCACAAATCCGGCAGGTCGTCGGCATCGACGTCCGCGCCCTGGTCGTTGATGGACAGGCTCGGATCGCCGTAGAGGGAAAAGGTGTAGCGGTTGTTCCACCAGCCGTCGGCTTCCTGCTTCACCTGCGCGAGCGCTTGGCCAAACGTGGCGCCGTCGGAAACGACCTTGCGCATGAAGTCGTAGCCCATGGAGGCGTTGTGGCCCTTGGCTTCGGCCGGAGACCACTGGCAGGAGTAGTACCACGAGACCTGCCCCGCGGCGACCGACGCGATGCCGCCGTTGCACAACATGGAATAGCTGATGTTCAGGTCGTCGGACGGCTCCCCGCAGGAACAGCTGGACATGAAGATCGCCGCCGGGCGTTCGTCGGCGAGCAGCGGGCACAGGTACGAGTTGAAAACGTCGCCGCCGGTGTAGACGACCGCCCCGCGCGACCAGCCGTGCGCCCACCACAGCACCGTGCCGTAGGCATTGGTCATCCAGTTCCGGGCGGTCGCGCCGTCGAGCAGTTCTTCGTCCGAAACGAGCACGGAGTCGTAGTTCGTGCTCACGGACCCCTGCTCGTAGAGGGTATGGGAACCGTAGCCCTGCGGGGTCAGGACGTTGTTCTGGGTGTGGTATCCGAGCCAGCCGCCATCGGTGTTGAGATCGCTAAAGCTTTCGGGCAACAGGCCGGCGCGGCGCCAGGCGACGTCGCCCTCCAGCTCGTAATGGATGATTTTCCGGACGATTCCGCGCAGGATCCCGCGCCATTCCGGATTCATGGGGTAGACCGGGATGCGGCCGACGTAGACCTCGGGCACGAGATCGACGCCGCCCGCCAGCACCACGTCGTTGGTTTCGTTGCCGAACAGCCCGTTGCCATCGATGTCCCAGTTGCCCGTCAGGTCGGAGAAGTAGCAATCCACGGGATAGACGTAGGCTTGGTAGTGCAGCTCCTTCATCGGCAGTTCGTCGGCCGCCGGGTATGGATTGCCGATCAGCAGGACGTACTTGATGCCCATGGAAACGTAGTTGTCCTGGAGCCATTTCCGCATGCGGTCGGCCTTGCCGTCCGGCGCCTGGCCGGTCACCTCGTTCCAGCCGGTCGCCGCGGCAGCGCCGTCGACCTTCGTTTCCGTCACGACATGCACGACGTAGCCCAGCGCGCGCTTGTGGGAGACCAGGCCGTAGAGGTTGGTCGAATCGGAATAGATGGCGTCGGTGGTCATGACGACGAAGACGTCGCCGGTCACGGAACCGGACTTGCGCGTCGGCGCGGCGCCGGGATACCACGACCGGGCGGCCTTCGCGTTGGCCACGAGCGCCAAGGCGTCGGCGTCGAGCACGGCGTCGGACGCCAGCGGATCCGCGCGAAGCGCCGGCGCGCGGTCGAAGAAAATCGTGAAAGCCACGCGCGAGACCTGCCGGAGCGTGCTCCGGACGGGATTGTAGAGCGCCGGGTTCACGGCGACGCGCACGAGTTTCCACCGGCGCATCTGCGCAACGCCGTCCAGCGTCGCCGCCGCGGCCGGCACGTCCGCATCGGCGCCGTAGACGTCCAGATCCCGGCCGTCCACGACGTTCGTCGCCTCGCCGAAAAACGGCTCGCTATCCGCGGACGTCCGCCACGGCGGCGCGGGCCGGACCGGGCGGTTCAGGACAAGCTCGGAAGATTCCGTTTCGTCGACCGTCACCGTCACGGTGGCCAGATCGGCGTCGGGCGGCAACGCGTAGGTGAGGAATTTCTGCGGCAGCCGCGGTTGCCCGGGTTCGGAAGAAAGCGTGGTCCCCGCCCCGCCCGCGACGTCCGTGAATCCATCCTTTTCGGACACCGCGACCGGCGGCAGCTCCAGCGCCACCGAAAAACCGTCCGCTTCGGCCGCGACGGTCCGCAACAGGAACGAGATTCCGCACATCCAAGCCAAGATCGTGAAGTTCGGTCGCATGGCACCCCGGGAATATGGATTAGGTAAAACAATTTACCTGCGGCAGGCGCGGCCGTCAATCTATTGACGCATCTAAATGATGCGTAATAGGTTGCAAAGTGCATTCGGCCGGCAAATCGAGCGCGCGCCTACTTTTTCGGCGCGCGCCGCGGATCTTCCCCCGCGCCCTCGCGGAAGTCCCGCAAGGTGCCGCGCATGCGCGCGCTCCAATAGTCGAACGCATCGCGCGCGTCCTGCCACTTGCTCCACTTGTCGAACCGTCCCGTGACCTTGGCGCCGACGCGCTCGTCCACCATCGCGGCCAACCGTTCGCCGGTCTGGGCGTCGAGCGCCTCCGCCTCGACGCGCACCGACCCGGTGGCCAGCGTTTTGCCCAGCGCCACGCGCTGCAGCGCGCTGATGGCCAGCCCCACCGGCACCACCGTGGACAAGGTGTCGGCGACCGGCTTGGTCCGCCGCGCGTCGGTCACGGCGACGCGCAACCGAAGCGTGCGGGGCCCGGGCTGGTCCACGAGCTCGTAGTCCTGCCCGAGCTGCTCCCGGAGCGCGGCGTGGAAGTAGTCCAGCAGCGCCTGCCGGTCCCGGACAGACAGCCGGTCCAGGCGGCTGCCCTCGCCGACGTAGCCCGCGACCGGATCGATCAGGATCCGGTCGTAGGCGCGCACGTCCGCCGCCGGGTTGAAATAGACCAGCAGGGGCTCTTGCCCCTCCCCCTCGCGAAGTTGGGAATAGTCGCCCAGGAACCCCGACGGCTTCGCATGGCGCGCCTGGTAGGTCGTGGCACACGACGCGCCCAAGGCCAACAGCAGCAACAGACCCAGCCATTTCGCGTTCATGGATTCGCTCCTCGGATTCAGGCGTTTTCCGCCGGGTTGGGAATGCGGTAGACGATGGCGTAGTTGACGGGAATGACGACCATGGTCAGCACCGTCGCGAACGTCAACCCGCACATGATCGTCACGGCCATCGCGGCGTAGAACGCGTCCGTCACCAGCGGCAGCATGCCCAGCACCGTCGTCAGCGCCGCCAGCGCCACGGGCCGCAGGCGCGACACGCCCGCGTTGACCACCGCGCGGAACGGATCCACGCCCGCGGCGGTCTGCGCGTTGATTTCGTCGATCAGCACGATCGCGTTCTTGATCTGCATGCCCACCAGGCTCAGCATCCCCAGCAGCGCCATGAACCCGAACGGCTGGCCGAACGCCAGCAGTCCCGCCGTCACCCCCACCAGCACCAGCGGCACCGTCATGAAGATCACCGCCGGCTGGCGGATCGAATTGAACAGCGACACCACGATGAGCATCATGATCAGGATCGCCGGCGGAATCTTGCCGGCCAGGCCGGCGTTGGCGTTGGACGAGCTCTCGTGCTCGCCGCCCCACTCCATGCGGTAGCCTTCCGGCAGCGACGCCATCGCCTCCGCCAGTTGCGGCGCGATGCGCTTGAACGCCGTCGCCGCCATCTCGCCGCCCGACGTGTTGCACTTGACGGTGAGGCACGGCGTGCGGTTGCGGCGCTGCAGGCGGGCTTCTTCCGAGACGGTTTCGAAGCCGTCCACGACCTGCGCCAGCGGAATCGGCCGGTTGAGGCGCGCGCTCCAGAACCACGCGCTCGGCAGCGAATCCGGATCGGACCGCTCGCTTTCCGGCGCGCGCAGCAGGATCGGCAGGCTTTCGTCGGCGTCCTTGTAGGTCCCGATCGGCGCGCCGACGGTGGCCGCCTTGGCGGCGGCGGCGACTTCCGCGCGCGTCACGCCCAGGTTCCGGGCACGGACCTCGGACACCACGGGCCGGATCAGGTCCACGCGGTTGCGCCAGTCGGCCTGGATCTCGACCAGGCGCGGATCCGCGCGCAGGATCGCGAGGGCCCGGTCGGCGTAGCGCCGCAGGACGGCCGGATCGGGCCCCAGGATGCGCATCTGGATCTTCTGCGGATCGCCGGGCCCCAGCACGAACCGCTGGTAGTAGACCAGGGCGTCGGGCGTCTCCGTGCGCGCGAAATCGACGACGCGCGCGCCGAGACCGTCCACGAGGTGGTAGTCGTCGACGTCGACCAGCAGGATGCCGTAGGCGGAATCCGGATTCTCGGGGCTGTAGGTCAGCAGGAAGCGCAGGCCGCCCGTCGCCGTCATTTCGGTGACGCCCTTCACCCCGTCGAGTCCACGCACGAAAGCGCCGATCTGCCGGATCCGCGCGTCGGTCGCGCGGATCGACGTGCCTTGCGGCATCCACACGTGCACCATGAACTGCGGCCGGGTGGAGTCCGGGAAGAAGTTCTGCTTCACCTGCGTGAAGCCGTAGCCGGCGGCGACGAGCAGCGCCAGCAGCGCCGCCGAGGTCAGCCAGCGGTGGCGGATGCACGCGACGAGGAACGCCCGGTAGCCCCGGTAGAACTTGCCCGCGTAGGGATCGGCGTTGTCCGCCGCCGTTCCTTTTTTCTTCAGGAACGTGGCGGCCAGCAGCGGCGTCAGCGTGATCGCCAGCACCCAGCTCAGCAGCAGCGAGATCAGCAGCACGAGGAACAGCGAACGGCAGTATTCGCCGGTGCTGTCCTGCGAAGCCCCGATCGGCGCGAACGACAAGATCGCCACGACCGTGGCGCCCAGCAGCGGCCACTGGGTCTGCTTCACCACGGCCAGCGCGGCCTTGACCTTGTCCTGCCCTTTCTGCGCGGCGATCAGCACGCCCTCGGTGATGACGATCGCGTTGTCCACCAGCATCCCCAGCGCGATGATGAAGGCTCCCAGGCTGATCCGTTCGAACAGGATGCCCAGGTTCTGCATGACGAGCACCGTGCTCATCACCGTCACCACCAGCACCGCCCCGATCAGCACCCCGCTCTGCATCCCCATCGTCAGCAACAGGACGGCCACCACGATGACGACCGCCTCGATCAGGTTGACCAGGAAGCCGCCGACCGCGACGTTCACGCTGTCGGCCTGGTGGGAAATCACGCCGAATTCGATGCCGATGGGCGTCTCGGCGCGCAGCTCCTCCAGGCGCCGGTCGATGGCCTCGCCCATCGCGACCACGTTGCCGCCCTTGACCGTGGAAATGCCCAGCCCGATGCAGGGCTTGCCGTCGTAGCGCAGGAGATTCCGGGGCGGATCGAGATAGCCGCGGCGGACCGTCGCGACGTCTTTCAGGCGGATCGCGGAACTGCCCGCGCCGCCCGCCCCCGCCTGCACGATCAGCAGCTCGCCCAGTTCCTCAACCGACTTCAGCTTGCCCGTCGGGGCCAGCCGGATGAACTTGTCGCCGATCTCGATGGAGCCGGCGTCGGCCGCGTTGTTCTGGCCGGCGATGGCGTCCTGGATCTGCTTGGGTGAAATGCCCGTGGTGGCCAGGCGCGCGCGGGCAATCTCGAGATAGACGACTTCGGGTTGGTCGCCGAGCATCTCGATCTTGGCCACGTCCCGGCACAGCAGCAGCTCGCGGCGCAGGATCTTGGCGTAGGCCTTCAGGTCCGCGTAGGAATAGCCGTCGCCGTAGACGCCGTAGAACACGCCGAACACGTCGCCGTAGTCGTCGACGACCTTCGGCGCGTCGCAGCCGGGCGGCAGGCTGGCCCGCATGTCGCCCACCTTGCGGCGCAGTTCGTCCCAGATCTGCGGCAGGTCGCTCTTGCCGTACTGGTCCTTCATTTCGACCATGACGATGGAGCGGCCCGGATAGGACACGCTCGTCACCTTCTTCACCTGTCCCATCTGCTGGATGGCGACCTCGATGGGGTCGGTCACCTCTTCCATCACTTCCTGCGCGGTCGCGCCGGGATAACTGGTGACGACCTGGGCGTTCTTGATGGTGAATTCGGGGTCTTCGAGCCGCCCGATCCGGGTATAGGCCCACGTCCCGCCCAGCAGCAGCGCCGCCGAGAGGACGTAGGTGAGAATCTTCTTCTCGATGCAGAACTGGGCGATGCTCATGGAGCGGTCTCCGCCGCCGCCGCGCTTTCATCCAGCAGGCGCACCCGGCGCCCTTCGGTCAGGATCGCCACGCCCGCCGCCGCGATGCGCGCGCCCGGCGCCAGGCCGTCGAGCACCTCGACGTCCTCGCCCAGCCGTTTGCCCAGCGCCACCGTCTGCCGCCGCGCCGCGTAGACGCCGCCGTCCTGGGCGTCCAGCACCCAGACGAACGCCGCGCCGTCGCTCGCGAATCCCACGGCATTGGACGGCACCGCCAGGGGCCCTTCCGCGGCGGACGGTTTGACGCCTTCGACCACCACGGTCCCGCTCATGCCCGGCAGCAAAAACACGCCGTCCGGACGGTCCAGCGCGAACGTCGCGCGATAGGTCTGCGTGACCGGATCGGCGGTCGTCACGAATTCCTTCAGCTGGACCGGGAACGCCTGCTCCGGCAGCGAGTCGAACCGGACCGAAAACGTGGCCGAACCCAGCTTTTCCGGCGAGGCCAGCTGCACGTAGCCCTCCGGCACCGACACCGCGATGGTCAGCGTCGCGACGTCCTGCAGCTTCAGCACCGGCTGTCCCGGCGACACGGTGTCGAACTGGTCCGCGAAGACGTCCGACACCACGCCGCGGAAGCGCGCTTCCAGCCGCGTGTCGTCCAGCGCCTTGCGCTGGATCGCCAGTTGCGCCTCGGCCTTGGCGACCGCGGCCCGGGCCTGCGAATATTCGTCCTGCGACACCGCGTTGACCTTCAGCGCCTTTTCGATGCGGCCCAACGAGCTCTGCGCGCGTTCCAGATCCGCCTCCGCGTTCTTGACCTGGTTTTCGTAATTGCGGGGATCCAGCCGCCCGAGGACGGCGCCCTGTTCGACCACCGTGCCGCGCCGCACCGGGAATTCGACCAGGCGCCCGCCCACTTCGAAGGACAGGTCCACTTCGACGTCCGCCTCGACCGTGCCCGGAAAATACAGCTTCGGCAACGGCACGTCCGCGCCGACGACCCAGCTCTTGATCGGCCGGACCGTCGCGTCCGCCGGCTCTTCTTCCGGTTTCACCTTGAAGAAAAAGACCGCCGCCACGCCCGCCGCCAGCAACGCGCCGCCGACCACCCGTCCCGCCGCATTCTTCATCATATGCTTCATGCCCGCACTCCCGTTTGCTCCGTCTGCTCGAAATCCCAACCCCGCGCGCCCGTTCAGCGCGCGGGTTCCACCGCCCAGCCGCCGCCGAACGCCTTGTAGACCGCCACCAGATCCGCGGCCGACTGCCCCCGCGACTGGGCCAGGGCATCCTGGTAGGACGACAGCTGCCGCTGCATGTCCAGCACGTTCTGGAAATTCGCGAGTCCGCTGCGGTAGAGCTCGTTCACCAGCTCCACGCTCTGCTCCGCCGCCGCCGCCGCGTCGCGCAGGGATTCCAGGCGCTTCGTTTCGTTCACGTACGCGGCCAAGGCGGTCTCGCACTCCTGGTAGGCCGCCAGCACGGCCTGCTCGTAGGCCGCCAGCGCCGCCCGCGCCGACGCCTCCTCCGCGCGCACGTGGTTGCGGATCTTGCCCGCGTTGAAGATCGCCCAGGTCAGCGAGGGCCCCACGGTGAAATCCTGCGCCGCCGTGGTGAACAGCTCCCCGCCGTCCGTCGCCGCCAGCGCGAACGTGCCGTTCAGGGACAGCGCCGGAAAGTAATCCGCCTGCGCCACGCCGATCTTGGCCGTCTGCGCCGCCAGCGCGCGCTCCGCCGAACGGACGTCCGGCCGCCGCCGCAGCAGATCCGTCGGCAGCAGCCCCGGCAGCGCCGTCGCCGCCGGCACCGGCCCGGACTCCCGCAAAGCATCCAGCGCGCCCGGCAGCTGGCCCGTCAGGACGCACAGCGCGTTCAGCGATTTCTCGATCTGGGATTCCAGCGCCGGCACCTGCGCCGTCGTGGCCGCCAGGTTCATCTCCGCCTGGCGCACGTCGAGCTCCCCGGTCAGTCCCGCGTCGAAGCGCCCCTTCACCACCTGGAGCGTCTCCTTCTGCAATTCGATGTTTTCCTCCGCGTACGCCAGCCGCTGCTGGTTCATGCGCAGCCCGACGTATTCCGCCGCGACCTGCGCCTGCAGCATCACCTGCAGGTGGCGCAAATCCTCCTGCGAGGATTCCAGCTGCCCCCGCGCCGCCTCGACGCTCCGGCGCACCCGGCCCCACAGATCCAGCTCCCACGTCGCCGAAAATCCGGCCTGGTAGAGCCACCCCGGATTGTCCGTCGCCTCGTAGGCCTCCGGCACGTGCACCCGTTCCGACTGGCGGTCATGGCCGGCCAAACCCTGCGCGCCCACGGCCGGAAAGAAATCCGCCCGCGCCATCCCGACCGCCGCCGCGTAGGCCTCCATCCGCGCCGTGGCCGCCGCCAGATCCTTGTTCCGCGCCCGGGTCTCCGCCACCAGCGCTTCCAGCGCCGGGTCGCCGAAGACCGTCCACCACGCCGCCAAGGTTTCCGCCGATTCCCCCGCCGGCGTCTGCCACGCCGCCGGCGTCGCGACCTCCGGCGTCCGGTAGTCCGGCCCGACGGACAGGCACCCCGCCCCGCCCAGCAGCGCCAACCAACCTGCGCCCGCCAACCGCCAGGCCGTTTTCGAATCCGCACGCTGCATATGCCACTCTTTCCGCGGGCCGCGCGCCCGCCGGCGTTTCCTAAGCATGAATCTTTGGCGGACAGGCTACCACGCCGGCCGCAACGCGCTCAACTAAATAAGCGCGCGAACGTCTTGCCCATCGGCGGAAACGATCGCCGGTCCATCGCGATGGCCCGCCCGCAGGAAACGGACAACGGCCCGGGAAGGAAAGCCAAAGCGCGCCCTCCGGCGATTCGGGATTGCCGCCGCGCTTCCGGCGTCCTATCGTGGCCCCATGTGCGGACGCTATGCATCGCCGGACAAGGAAGCCATCGTGATGCGCTGGCCCAAGATCCGTTGCGGCTGCGGCGGCGCCTGGAAACCCAGCGCCAACGTCGCGCCGACGGCGACGGTTCCCCTCGTCGTCCCGACCCGGGACGGCGGGCTCGAACTCCAGGCCGCCCGCTGGGGGCTCGTGCCGGCCTGGTGGACGAAAACCGCGCCGCCGGCCCTGACTTTCAATGCCCGCGCCGAAGACGCCGCGCACAAACCGACCTGGCGCGACGCGCTGCGCACCGCGCGCGGCCTCATGCCCGCCCGCGGCTGGTACGAATGGCACCGGTCCCGATCGACGCTCGACGCCGCCGGCCGCGAAGTCAAACAACCCTATTTTCTCCAATGCCCCGGCGAACCCGTGATCGCCTTCGCGGCCCTTTGGGCGCTCTGGAATCGTCCCGACGCCGATCCCCTCCTGTCCTGCGCCCTCCTCACCCGGCCGGCCGCGCCGAATCTTGCCGCCATCCACCCGCGCATGCCGATGGCGCTGAAACCGGAACAGTTCGCCCGCTGGCTGGATCCCGCCGCTTCCCCGGACGCCCTCCAGGCCCTGCTCGCCGACGTCCGGCAGGACGTGCAGGCTCAGCCCGTTTCCACGCGCGTCAACGATGCGCGCACCGACGCTCCGGATCTGATGGACCCGATCCGGCCGGCGCCGACGAGCCTTTTCCCCGCCGACGAATCGTGATCCCCGCGAAGGAGCCCGCCCCATGAGCCTGATCATTCGGAACGCGCGCGTGCTGCAAACCACCCCGGCCGGAGAGGCGCGCATTCTCGACCGCCAGGACGTCGCCATCCGCGGCAACCGCATCGCGGCCGTTCAGCCGTCGGGCACGGCCCCCGCGCCCGACGCGGGCGAGATCATCGAAGCGAACGGCCAACTGCTGATGCCGGGGCTGATCAACTGCCACTCGCACGTGCCCATGGTGATTTTCCGCGGCCTCGCGGAAGACGTGTCGCTGGAAAAATGGTTCAACGAATACATGTGGCCCCTCGAAAGCAACCTGCAGGAAGAGGACGTCTACTGGGGCATGCTGCTGGGCCTGGCCGAAATGATCGAGGCCGGCGTGACCTGCGTGGCGGACCACTATTTCTTCATGGACCGCGCCGCCGAAGCCGTGCGGCAGGCCGGCACGCGCGCCGCGCTCGGCTGGGCCGCCTTCGGCAGCCAGGGCCTCCCCATGCTCGACCGCACGGCCGAATTCTGCCGGCACTGGCAGGGCGCGGCGGACGGCCGCATCACCACCTGGATGGCCCCCCATGCGCCGTACACCTGCGACGACGCTTTCCTGCGCGCCGCGCGCGATCGCGCCGCCGACCTGGGCGTCGGCATCCACGTCCACGTCGCCGAAACCTGCGGCCAGACGGAAGCCCACGTGGCGAAGCGCGGCCTCACCCCCATCCGCCTGCTGGACGAGCTGGGAATCCTGAAGTTGCCGACGATCCTGGCCCACGCCGTCGGCGCGACGGACGACGACGTCCGCCTGCTGGCCGACCGGCCCGCCGGCGTGGCGCACTGTCCGAAGACCTACCTCAAGCTCGCCATGGGCGTCGCCCCCGTCCACGCCATGCGCCGCGCCGGCGTCGCCGTGGGACTCGGCACCGACGGCGCGGTCAGCAACAACACCCTGGACGTCTGGGAAAGCATGCGCCTCATGGCCCTCACGCAGAAAGAAGCCACCGGCTCGCCCGAAAACCTGACGCTGGGCGAAACCCTCGCCATCGCCACGCGCGGCAGCGCGCAGGTCGTCGGCCTCGGCGACCGGATCGGCGCGATCGAGCCCGGCAAGCTGGCGGACGTCATCCTGGTGGATCTGGACGGCGCGCACCACCAGCCGCTGCACAGCGTGCCCGCCAGCCTCGTCTACGCCGCGCGCGCCGCCGACGTGCGCACCGTCGTCGTCGACGGCCGCGTGATCATGCGCGACCGCCGGCTGTTGACGCTCGACAAGGCGGAAATCATCCGGCAGGTGAACCGCTCGCTGGAGCGCCTGGCGCGCCGTGTCCCCGCCAGACGCATCCAGGTGTATCGGCCCTGATCCGCGGTTCCCCGGCCTGCACGACGTTCCGGCTCTCGATTATTCTCGTTTTTTCCGCCGGCGGTTTGAAATTCCGGCTTCCTGCGGTAGGGTGGAAGTGGAGCTCGGCGGAATAGATTGGATGGCCAGCTGCCGGAGGAAAGGGATGGGATGATGGGCTGGTCTCCGCTGAGCTCCCAATGTTTTCCTTCCCGCCCAAGTTTCCCGCCCCCGTTTCGGGGGCTTTTCGTTGCCCCCGGCTCCCGCCGCGCATCCGGCTTGCCGAAGTTGGCGGTTGCTTTCGCCGGAACGGAGTCCTAGAAAAAGCCATGGACGCATCCCCGCCAGGACGGTGGCGCCGGCAAATCATGCTCTCCGAGGAGAGCGGCGTGTTCGCGGTCGGCAGCCTGATGCTCGTCGCGTGGGTCCTGGCGGTCGCCGGCCTGTGGCGCCTGGGACGGCCCTGGGAACAATGGGTGATCATGGGCTTCGCCGAACTCATCCTGGGCCGCGGCGTCGCCGTCGCCAAAGCGGTGGAAATGGGCATGCATCCGGGCTGGATCGTGTTCCTGGCCACCTACGTGGATGCCGTGACCGTCTTCCTGTTCTACCCCGTCCTGATCCTGGCCTGCCGCAACCTGGTCGCCGGCCGGCCCGTCGACCGGCGCATGAAGGGCATCATCGAGTCGGCCGAAAAGAACGTCGCGCGCTTTTCCAAATTCAAGATCGCCGGCATTTTCCTGTTCGTCTGGCTGCCGTTCTTCATGACGGGCGTGGTGGTGGGCGCGGTGCTGGGCTACTTGCTGGGCCTGAAAACCTGGACCAACATGGCGACCGTGGTGGCCGGCACGGCGACGGCGGCGGTCTGCTGGCTGTACACCTACGGCAACCTGTACGGCTGGCTCGCGCAAATCCATTCGCAGATCCCCGCGTTCTTCACCGCCGCGCTGATCGGCACGCTCATCGCCCATCGCCTCTGGGCCGAAACGCGGAAAAACCGCTCGAAAACCGCGAAATCCGGACGGGCCCGCGCCGAACGCCCGGCCGGCCACGGGGATGCGGTTTAACCGAAATTTCACGGCCCGCGATTTGAAAATTCCGGGCCTTGCGCTACCCTATGGATAGAGCTAGGCGCAAGGGCAGAAAAGAGCGACCAGCTGCCCGCCAAGTGGCCGAGCGATGCACTTGGCAGAAAGATCGAGGAACTGGCCTCCCTCCCGCCTAGCTCGCATGGTTTTCTCCCTATTCCCCCTCCCGCCGGGAACGGCGTTCGCAGGTTTCCGTCGTTTATTCCGCGGCCCTCTTCTGCCCGGCCAGCCATTTGCGCGCCATCCGAAGCATGGATTCCTCGGCGGTGACCGCTTCCAAGGAGCGGATATCGATCCAACGCAAATCGTGGGATTCGTCGCTGACCCGATAGGTTTCATCGCCCGCGGCCCGGAACGCATAGCGGACGTCCCAATGGAAGTGCGCCGGCACGGCGCCGCGCGCGGGAATCCGATGGACGTCGACGTCGAAAATCCGGCGTGAAACGGCCGCGATGGATTTCAGGCCGGACTCTTCTTCCGCTTCGCGCAAGGCCACCCGGAAGACGTCGGCATCGCCGTCGGCATGGCCGCCCAGCTGCACCCACATGTTCAGTTTCTTGTGGTGCGTCAGGAGAACGTGGGTTCCGGCCCGATCGACCACCCAGGCGGAACCCGTGACGTGCCCGATGGCCAGCTCGCGCCGGAACGCGTCCGGCTGGGAAACGATGAAGTCGATGAAGCGATCGACGGTTTCCGCTTCGTTTGTCCAGCGGGTTCGATACTCCCGCAACTGCCGGACGACGTCTTCCCGGGCGTCATCCCGGCGGCGGACCGGAAGGGACGGAAACAGTTCCCGGAAATCCGCCGGAACCGGCGCTTCGAAAACCAATGGTTTTCCGCTGCCGGGATGGATGATCTTCAATCGGAGGGCATGCAGGCCCATGCGGCCGCCCGCCGCGCCATATCGAGGGTCGCCCGCGACGGGACAGCCCAGCCACGCCAGATGCGCGCGGATTTGATGTTGCCGACCGGTTTCCAACCGGACCCGGACCCAGGACCGCCCGTCCGCCGTGCGTTCGGTTTCATAATGCGTGATCGCCGGCTTGGCGCCGGGATGGGCGCCCACGTGCGCGCGATACTCCTCATCATCCAGGCGCAAGGGCTGATCGATGGTGCCGCGCGGGGGGTCGGGGCATCCCTCCACGATGGCCAGATAGGTTTTTTCGGCGGCGGCCCACCGGGCCATGACCGCCTCGCGCATGGCCCGGGACGTGGCGAACAGCAAGACGCCCGACGTGTCTCGATCGATTCGGTGAACCGGCCACAGCCGCACGTCTCTTCCCCGGCGCGACAACTGGTTCCGCAGGATGGCCAAGGCGTGCCGGCGAGTCTCCCCCGCGGCGCCCACCGACAGCAGGCCCGCCGGTTTGTCGACGGCGATCAGGTCGCGATCCGCATACAGGATCTCCAGCGTCGCCGGCGGACGCCTTGCCGGCTGGGAAACCGCCGAAACCTCGACGCGGTCGCCGGCATCCAGCGCGTGATCGTGCCGCGAGACGGGCGTTCCGTTCACGCGAACGCACCCCGCCCGCAATCGCTGCTGGATGGTCTTGCGCGACCAATCCCGCAATTGCGCCTGGAGAAACGCCAAAAGACCGGCGGCTTCCCGTACTGCGAACTTCTCGGACATGGATCTTTCCCTGAGGTTGCGATCATCGTGGCAGATTTCGGAACCCAAGGCGATGAAGATGGCGACGTTCCGTTTTCCGGAGGCCCGTCTCCGCGCCTTGACTCCGCCCCGTCCATCGGCGTAGGGTCGATCATCGGAAGCGGAGAGCGGATGCGTTCCGCGACCCCACGATGAACCGCGCGTATTGGAATCGAATGGCCGTTCGCTACGAGGCCGAAATCTTCAGCGTGCTGGAGCACGACCGCGCGGAGCTGATTTCGGGAACGGTGCGCCGGTACGGGAAGAAAACCCAAGCGGCCACCGACGTCGGCTGCGGCATCGGCCATTTTCTTCCCCTGCTGTCGGCCCGGTTCCGGAGCGTCTTCGCCGTGGATCTGTCGCCCCGCTGCATCGCCAAAGCCCAGGCGGCCCATCCGCGCCTGGCCAACGTGGCCTATCGCGCGGTCGATCTGGCGGCGCCCGGCGTGCGCCTGCCGCCGGCCGACTTCGCCTTGTGCGTCAACGTCGCCATCGCCCCTTCGCTCGCCCATCGAAACCGCCTGCTCGACGCGACGTGCCGGCATTTGCGCCCCGGCGGCCATCTCGTCCTGGTGGTGCCTTCTCTGGAATCCTCGGCGTTCGTCGATTTCCGCCTGATCGAATGGAATCTCCGCGACGGCATGGAACCGAACCGGGCCGTGCGCGGCGGGTTCCGCGCCTACCGGCCCACCGGCAATCCGCGGGCCCACGAGGGCGTCGTGCGGATCGACCAGGTCGAAACCAAGCACTACCTCCGGGAAGAACTGCTGGTGCTCCTGCAAAACCGGGGCCTGCGCACGCTGGAGATCGAGAAGATCGAATATCCGTGGTCGACGGAATTCACGGATCCGCCGCGCTGGATGAAAGCCCCCTTCCCATGGGATTGGCTGTTCGTGGCGCAAAAAACCTAGGCGCCGGCAGGCGCCGGCCCCGCGCCGTTCAGGCCAAGTCGTCGATGTCCTGGGCTTGGCGCTGGAGATCGGCGAGTTCGCGGCGCCAGAAGTCGGCGGTGCCCCACTCCGCGTTCAGCAAGCCGCGGCCGCCGTCGGCTTTCTGGCGGGCGCACCAGGCGGCGTAGTGCAGATAGCGCATGGCGCGCAGCGGCTCGATCAGGCGCGTCTGCGCGTCGTCGTATTCCGCGAACGTGTCGTACCCCTCCAGCAGCAGTTCGAACTCGGGACGGGCGGCGGGCAGGCGATCGGGCAGGAGCATCCAGAGATCCTGGATGGCGGGACCGGTGCCCATGTCGTCGAAATCGATGGCAAGGAACCCCTCGTCCGGCCGCCACAGCAGATTCATGCGGTGCAGGTCGCCGTGCAGGCGCTGCGTTGCGACGCCGGCGAACAGCGGCGCGATGCGGTCGAGCAACCGCTGCGCGGCTTCGAGATAGCGGCCTTCGACCTCGCGCGGAATCGCCTTGGAATCGCGCAGGAAGTCCAGATGCGCGCGGGACGATTTCCGGGGATCGAACGCGAGGCGGTTTTCCGCGGCCTTGTGCGCGCCGACCTGATGGATGCGGCCGATCAGGCGGCCGATCTGCAGCCATTCCGCGCGCGACGGTTCGTCGCAGGGCCGCCCGCCCATGCGCGGGAACAGCGCGAAAAACAGCCCGGTTTCTTCGTGCAGGGTCCGGCCCGCTTCATCCGCGAGCGGAGCGACGGCGGGCACTTCGGCGGCGGCGAGTTCGAGGAGGAAATCGTGCTCGTCCTGCAAGGCGGCGCGGGTCCAGCGGCCGGGGCGATAGAACTTGGCGACGAGAAATCCGCCGTCCTCGAGGCCGATTTCGTAGACGCGGTTGATGTAGGAGGTCAGCGGGCGGCAGATGCCGGACGCGCGGCGGCCGGAGGCCCGTTCGGCGAGATCCATGACGGCATCGGGCGTGAGCGCCGCGAAGCCGCCGAGACCGGAAGACAAGCCCACGGACGGCCTAGCGCGCCATGCCGGGCAGGTTCGGCAAGGCGCCGCCCTGCAAGGAAATCGGCACGGTAGGCCGCATCCCGCCGGACTGGCGGGGGAACAGCGCGCGGAACTCGCGGTTGCTCGTCAGCGGCTGGAAGCGCTGATCGCGCAAAATAGCCTCGCGAGCCTGGTCGCCGCCCAGCTCGATGGCCCGGCGCGCGGCGTTGACGGCGTCGGCGTCGCGCCGCACGAAGGCATAGGCGGCGGCCAGATCGAGCCACACGTCCAGATTGCCGGGCTCGCGCTTGGTATATTGCTCCAGCGCGAAGATCAACCCGTCCACGCGCTGGTCCTGCGCGAAGAACCCGGCCAGCGCGAGCACGTGCTGCGGCGGCAAATTGGAATCGGACAACAGCCGGGTGGCCAGATTCTGGTAGGCGCCCTGCATGCCCGCGGCGCGGTAGATCGACGTCAGCTCCAGCGCCTCGTCGGGGCTCAGCAGGCCGCTTTCGCGCTGCTTCTTCTCGATCTCTTTCCGGCGGTCGACCATCCGTTTCGTGCCTTCGATCTGGTTCAGGAAACCCTTGGCGCTGTCGTTCTGGGGGTCGGCCTCGGCGAAGCCGCGGATGAGCTTCTCGGCGTCGTCGAACCGCTGCGTGTTCATGTACATCTGCGCGAGGCGGAAACTGGCTTCGGGGCTGAGCGGATAGAGATCGATGGACTGCTTGAACGCGTACTCGGCTTCGTCGTACATGCGGCGATAGTCGTAGACGCCCGCGAGCGCGCTGCGGAGCTTGGAGAAGGACTTGCGCGCGCAGATGTCGCGGCGGAACTCGGGCTGGTCCAGCAGCCATTTCGTGTACCAACCCCAGAACTTGTGGTCGTTCTCCACCAGTTTCGGATCGAGGTTCGGCACCGGCTCGGCGTTGAGCTTCATGATGATCCCGTTCGGCGTCAGATAGGGATACATCCATTGGATGACGTAGCTTTCCTCGACGTAGAAATCGTGCTTGGCCTTGTTTTCCTTGAAGATGAGCTCGGCGAGAATGCCGTTGATGGTCATGACGCCGCCGACGCCCTGCACGCTGACCTTGCCGTTTTCGATCTTGATGTCCGCCCCCGCCTGGATGCGGCCGGAGTTGACGTCGTCCACGTACTTGCGGAAGGCCTCGTTGCTGTCCTCGAGCGACGGGATGTAGAGGGTGTCGCCGTAGAGGTCGCGCGTGATGTTCATGAAGGTGTTGTCGGCCAGCGCGTTCTGGGTGATGAGGTAGACGTCGGGGCGCACGTCGGCCGAATAGATCATGTAGGTCGGCACGAACCGTCCCGGATCGGTGCCGCCGTAGAACACCGCGCCTTCCGTCATCGGCGGCGGATAGTCCGGCTCGGACATGCCCAGCGCATTGGTCAGCGCGCCCCACTCGCGCGCGAAGTCCTCTTCGTCGGGGAACCAGCACCGGAAATCCTCCTGGATGCCCTTGATGCCTTCCAGACCCCAGTTGCCGAACTGCCAGCCGTAGCTGTGGCCGTTCTGCTCGGCGCCGCCGACGATGCGCAGCTGCTCCTCGTCGAACGCGTTCTGCCACAGCAAAATGCCCGGCAGCAGCAGGCCGGCCAGCATCGCCGGATACAGGGCCTTGCGGCCGAGCATCCGCTCCAGCCACGCCACGGAGAGCAGAATGCCGTAGCCCAGCCACAGGGAATAGAGCGCGTGGCTTTGGATGAATTGCACGCGGCCGATGAAGAGGTTCTGGATGTCGAGCTGCGGATTCTGGAAGATCAGGAAAATCACGCTGACGGAGAAGAACCCGACCAAGGACGTGATCAGCCACCGCTGCTGGGAAACGCCCAGATCGGAATCCAGCCGGAAGCGCGAAACGCTCAGGGCCCAGGCCAGCGCGATGGCCACCGGCGGTCCGAACACCGCGCCGGCGAAAAGCAGCTTGCCCGCCGCCGAAAGCTCGCCCTTGAACAGCGCTTTCAGGCTCATCACGTCCACGAACAGGGCGCCGGCCAGCACCGCGGCCAGGAAGGCCCAGATGACCATCTTCGTTCCCAGCGGATATTCGCGCAGATCGGCGATCTGTTTCTTCAGGTAGAGCGCCAGCATCGTGAAGAAACCCCAGCCCGCCAACAGCAGGACCGGCCCGATCAGCAGGCGGTAGATCTTCTCGGTATCCGCCCATCCGGTCGTTTCCAGCACGATCAGCACCATCGACGCCAGCACCAGTCCCAGCGCCAGCGGGAACGCCGAGCGGCGCTTGCCGCGCAGCGTCAAGCCCCACGAACAGAACGGCAGGAAGCCGAGCACGACCACCGGCAGCGAAAACTGGCTGCGCAAGTCGGACAGATAGGCGCCCAGCTGCTGGATGAACTTCTCGCTGAAGATATCCGTCGGCACGATGGCTTCGTACTGTCCGCGCGTCACCGCATGCATGAAGCCTTCCCACGTGCGCGGATAGCCCCAGTTCATCGGCGGATTCTGCTCCGAGGCGAACGGCAGGTACATGTAGAACGCCACGCCCAGTTCCGCCAGCAGGATCGTCACGCAGACGGTCTTGCCGTGCGGCAACACGAACGCCAGCGCGATCGGGATCGCCAGGAACAGGAAATTGTAGATCCAGAACGGCGTCGTGCCCGGCCCCTGCGACCACTTCCACAGGTTGGCGTCGAAATTGGGCAAGGCCTTTTGCGCCTCCGTGGCGAACAACGCATGGCCTTTGGCCGCGAAAACGAACACGACGCCGACCAGCGCCGCCGCGATCGCGAAATCGCGGAACAGGTTGGAATCCTTCATCAGCACGGCCACGGCCAAGGCCAATCCCAGGAAGAGCAGCGTCTGGTGGTTGGTCAGTCCCAACCCGAAGAGGAAGGCGGCCGCGAACAGCAGCGTGTCGCTCTTCGGCCGGCACATCCACATGTAGATCAGCAGCAGCACCACCATCTGGAAGAACGCGTTGAGGCCATAGACCTCCACGATGACGCTCTGCGACCACAGCACCGGGCTGAACGCCAGCAAGAGTCCGCCCGAAATGCCCGCCACCAGGCACAGCAGGTTTTCCGTATGGAAGCCGATCTTGTCCGTCAGCGCCGGGATGCTCCGGAGCAGGTCCGCGCCCGAACGGCTGATCAGCAGCGCCAGCAGCGCGCAGGCGGACGCCCCCGACACCGCCGAGGCCAGCCCCACCGACCACGCCGGATTGGGATGCCCGTTGTAGGTCACCCAGTGGAACATCCACTGGAAAAACCAGGTCATCAGCGTCCAGATCGGATAGCCCGGCGGATGCGGCACGCCGAGATAATCCGAGGCCACCGCCAATTCGCCGGAATCCTCCAGCGTAAGCGTCGGCGCCAAGGTGTGGAAATAGACGGCGAACGCCCCGAGCAGCACGATCCAGAAGGCCCACCAGTCGATGCGCCGGAAAAAGGCGCCGGTCAGGTTGTCCAGGAATCCTTCCTGGGCCTGGTTCGCCAGCTTTTCGATCTGCGTTTCCGATGCTTTCGTCAGTGTCATCTTGTCCACCTAGCTCGTTGGGATGCCCGCCGGCGGACGCGCGTTCCGCCGGCCGGCTTCGGTTGCCTACGTCCCGGTTCCGCCGCGCTCCAGCGCGGCCAGCCGGGCCTCCAAATTCTTGACGTGCTCCTTGAGTTTCGGCAGGCCGGCCACGTGGGCGAGGGACTTGCCGAATTCCAGCCGCGGAACCGCCGGCGCGCCCAGATACATCTGGCCGCCCGGCAAATCCTTCGGCACGCCGGCCTGCGCGCCGATCACGGCGCCGTCGCCGACCGTCAAATGTCCGGCCAACCCCACCTGCCCGGCGCAAATCACGTGCTTGCCGAGAGTGGTGGTGCCGGCCATGCCCACTTGGGAGCACAGCACCGAATGCTCGCCGACGATGCAGTTGTGGGCGATCTGCACCAGGTTGTCCACCTTGGTGCCCTTGCCGATCCGCGTTTCGCCGAAGCGCGCGCGATCCACCGTCGTGTTCGCGCCGATCTCGACGTCGTCTTCCAGCACCGCGATGCCGACCTGCGGGATCTTGGTGCGGACGCCCTGCGCATCCACCGAATAGCCGAATCCGTCGCTGCCGATCACCGCGCCGTTGTGCAGGATGACGCGGTCGCCCAGCCAGCACCGCTCGCGCACGCTGGCGAACGGATAGAGCAGGCAATCCCGGCCCAGTTTCACCCCGTGGCCCACGTAGGTCTGCGGATACAGCGTCGTGCCGGCGCCGATTTCGGCCCCGGCCTCCACCACCGCGAACGCGCCGACGGCGACGTCCGCTCCCAGCTTCGCCTGCGGCGAAACCCACGCTTGCGGATGCACGCCCCGCGGCAGCGCGGGCGGCGGCGGCGCAAACAGCGCGCACGCCGCGCCGAACGCCGCATCGGGGTCCGCGACGCGCAGCAGCGCGGGCTTCGGCGAGGAAATCGCCGCGGTCTTCGGGACGATCACCGCCGCGGCGGCGCTGGCGGCCACCTCGGCCAAATAGCGCGGCTGGGCGGCAAACGACACCTGGCCCGGTCCCGCCGCGCGCAATTCCGCCACGCCGCTCAAGACGGCGCGGGGATCCCCCTCCAGCGCGGCGCCCAGTTTCGCCGCCAATTCGCCGGTCGTCAGTTCCGCCACCGTCCGACCTCCGCCTACTCGGCTTTGACCTTGGCCGTGGCCTTCAGATACTCGATCAGCTTGTCCGTCACGTCCAGCGCCGGGTTCGAATACGCCACCAGCGGCACCGCATTCATCGTCATGCCCGAACGGTCGAGCACCAGATCGTAGCCGCCCGCCTCCGCGAAGTGGTTCACCGCCGCCATCAGTTCGTCCACGATGGTCTGGCGGGATTTCAGCACCTGTTCGCGCATCTGCTTGAGCTTGGTTTCCTGCGTGCGGCGCGCGCGCAGCTCGAATTCCTGCAATTCCGTCAGCTTGTCTTCGGCCTCGTCGCGCTTTTGGATGCGCGCGTCTTCCGTCAGCAGCGGATTCTTGGCCGCCTCGCGCAGCTTGGCCACTTCGTCCTGCAGCGCGCGGCCTTCGGCCATGATTTTGTCCATTTCGTCCTGGATGGCGGTCTCCGCCTTCTTCAGTTCGGCCTCCGCCGCCTGCGTCTTGGGATGCGCCGTGAACACCTTGTCGAGGTCCACCGTCGCGATCTTCAGTTCCGCCGCCCAGCCCATCGACGCCACGAGCGCCAGTACCGCCGCCACCATCCCGACTTTCTTCATGCCCATTTTTCGTTCCTTTCTATGGAAAAACGATTTGCGCGGCATTGTCCACCACCCCTTCCCTCTTGAAAAGCCGAAAAACGGACTATTCCGGCCCCGGCCCGGCCCGCCGGCGGGCGCGCTCGCCCGCCCAAACCGCCAAACCGACGCCATCCGCCCGGTTTTCCACGCCATGGAAAATCCGCAAGCTACGGCGGAAACGCAGGGCTTACAGGCCGGTGTCGAACCGCACGGTCTGGCCCGCTTGGATCGCGACGCCCTCGCCCACCGGCAGATCCTCGTCCATGTCGTTGACGAGCAGGTGCAGATCGTAGGTGCCCGGCGGCAGGATGAATGGACGCCACAGCGGCTCCTCGTTGTCGCTGCCGCGGCGGACGACCAGCGACGGCGCGCCCCCGCCGGCCGGCCGCAAATCCCAGCCCCGCACCCGGGTGCCTTCGGGCCGCGTCACCTGGATGCCGGCATCCAGCGTCAGGATCGTTTCCTTGCCCGCCGCCACCGTCAAGCCCGTCGCGACGGTCGTCGGCTTATCGCAGCGGTAATAGAGCAAGGCCACGTCGTACGTGCCCGGCAAGAGCGCCTTGGATTTGTAGAGATAGTAATCGTTGTCGTGCCGCAACAGCCGCAACGTCTCGCGTCCCGAGCCGCTTTCCGAAATCACGACCGCCTCCACCGGGGCCTTCTTCAGCTCCTCGGCGACGTTGAAGCCCAGCGCGCCCAGCGCGATTTCCGTCGTCTCGCCTTTGGCCACGGAGAAATCGCCCAGCGGCACTTCCGTCGGCGGCTGGTAGTTCGGATTCGCGAACAACAGCGTCAGCGTGTAATCGCCCGACATCAGCGGATGCGTCGAATCCGCCGCCGCCAGTTCGCCTTCCTTCACCACCTTGTCGCTGATCTTGCGGACGATGCGGAATCCGGACAAGCTCCGCAACGCGCTCTCCGGCATGGCGAGCCGCAGCTTGCCCAGCCCCGTCGCCTGCGCCACGACGACCGTTTTCGCCTGCTCCACCTTTTGCGCGATTTCCTTGCTCACCACCTGCAGCGCCGCCAGCAGCGCCGCCGCGTTGTCCGCGGCGAAGTATTTGCCCCCGCCCGCCGCCGCGATGCACGCCAGCTGGGCTTTGTCCTCGTCCGTCACGTTGAATCCCACCACGTGCATCACGAACCGGACGCCCATCTTTTTCAGTTCCTTCACCACGTCGCAGGGATCCCCGCCGCAGGTTTCCTTGCCGTCGCTCACGAGGACGATCGTGGTCTCCGCGTCGCGCCCGCCCAGCGCTTCCGCCACCTGCAGGATCGCTTCCGAGATCGGCGTCATGCCTTTCGGCTGGATCGCGGAAATGCGCGCCATCAGGGCCGCGCGGTCCTCGTTGCCGGGCGGGACCAGGATTTCGATGTCGGTGCAATCGTCCGCGCGGCGGTGGCCGTAGGCCGCCAGCCCGATCTTCACCTCGGGCGCGACGGCCGGCACCACCTGGGCCAGCACCGATTTCGCGGCGTCGATCTTGGCCTGGGCGCCCGCCGGCTCCGTCATGCTGCCCGACGCATCCAGGATGAACATCGCCTCGGGATAACTCGCGGATTGCGCACACAGGGGAACCCACGATAAAGCCAGCATCGCCACCCATTTCTTCATCACGCCACTCCTCGGTTGTCGCGATCGGAAACCCGGCGGATCACCGAGCTCTGACGCAGATGGAATCTTGCCAAAGAATTCCTCCTACATCAATCCCCAACCGGAAATCCTCTTGCATCCCCCTCCCGGTCCCGCCACGCTGATTCCGGGTCCTTCGTTGACGGAAAACCGGGATATGAGCCGCGATGAAACCATCTGGCATTGCATGGGGGTCAAGAGAAAGACCCTGATGCAGGCCATCCAGACTGGCGCCCGGACGCTGCCGGATATCCAAACCGCGACCAGAGCCTGTACCGGCCACCAATGCCGGACGCGCAACCCCAACGGCACCTGCTGTTCTGCGGACATCCTCCGAATCCTGGCCGAAGAAAGCCGCCGCCGCGGGGAAGGCCCTTCGGGCGGCGCATTCTGAAACCGCCCCGGCCCGAATCGCGCCCGGCCCAGACCGAAATCCCGGGACATGGCCCGATCGGCCCCCGGCGTGCGGCGAACGAGCCGACCTTCCCTCCGCCGAAAAATCATGCCCCGCCCAATTGACATATTTACACAATTGTGTAAATGTATGGGCATATGAATACCACGCAAGCCAAGGCGAGAGCGGACATTTTGAAAGCGCTCGCCCACCCCACCCGGGTCCTGATTCTGGATGCGCTGAGCCGCGGCGACCGCTGCGTCAACGACCTCCGCCACCTCGCCTCGACGAGCTTGCCCACCCTCTCGCGCCATCTCGACAAGCTCAAGAAAGCCGGGATCGTCACGGAACGGCGGGCCGGCCCCAAAGTCATCCACCACCTCGCCTGCCCTTGCATTTTGGAGGCGTTGGGCTGCACCGTCGACGTGATCAAGTCGGTAAGCAAGCGCCAGAGCACGGCGCTCTAACCCGCCCGGCCCGATGAACAAGGAACTGAAAATCCTCCTGGGACTGCTGGCCGCCTTCCTCGGCCTCTACTTCCTGCCGCTGGAGCACCTCCGCTTCCAAGGGGCCATCCTCGAGGCCCTGCATCTCGCCAAGTGGTACGCGCGCGAACACGTCCTGCTCTGCCTCGTGCCGGCGTTTTTCATCGCCGGGGCCATCGGGGTCTTCGTCAGCCAGAACGCCGTAATGAAATATTTCGGCCCCAAGGCCTCCAAGTGGCTGTCCTACTCCGTGGCTTCCGTGTCGGGCACGATCCTCGCGGTTTGCTCGTGCACCGTGTTGCCGCTCTTCGGCGGCATCTACCTGCGCGGCGCGGGCCTGGGTCCCGCCATCGCCTTTCTCTACTCCGGCCCCGCCATCAACGTGCTGGCCATCGTGCTGACCGCCCGAGTGCTGGGCTGGCAGCTCGGTGTGGCGCGCGCCGTCGGCGCCATCGCGTTCAGCGTCGTCATCGGCCTGCTGATGCACCTCCTCTTCCTGAAAGAAGAGCGCGAGAAGGCCGCCCACCCGCAGGAAGTGTTTCTCGGCGACGACGACAAGGGCGACCGCCCGTTGTGGCAAATCGCGCTCTATTTCCTTTCCATGGTCGGCATCCTCGTCTTCGCCAACTGGGCGCGGCCGCAGGAAACGTCCGGCATCTGGTTCGCGATCTTCCGGGCCAAGTGGATCGTCACCGCGCTGTTCGCGGCGCTGATGGGCTTCTGCCTGTGGCGGTTCTTCAAGGTCAGGCGGGCCTACATCCTGTTGGCCGCGGTTCCGTCCTTGGTCCTGGCCTTCGCCCTCCCGCAATATCCCGTCGCGGCCTTCGCGGCGGGCGCCGCCGGTCTCGCCGCGCTGACGTTCGTCGGCGGCACCGAGCTCAAGGATTGGCGCGACCAGTCGTGGGGCTTCGCCAAGCAGATCCTGCCGCTCCTCTTCCTGGGCGTGCTCGCGGCCGGATTCTTCCTCGGCAGCCCCGACAGCGTGGACGCGGGCATTATCCCCAATCGCTGGATCCAGGCGCTGGTGGGCGACTCCCCGCAGGCCTTGCTCGCCATCCTCGGACGTCCGGACGCCGTCGCGCCCGCCTGGCTGGCTTCTCTCTGGCCGCTGTGGACCAACCTGTTCGCCTCGGTCACGGGCGCGCTGATGTACTTCGCCACGCTGACGGAAGTGCCCATCTTGCGTGGCCTGCTCGACAGCGGCATGGGCCAGGGGCCCGCCCTCGCCCTCCTGCTCGCCGGCCCCGCCCTCTCCCTCCCCAACATGCTGGTGATCAACTCCATCCTCGGCCCAAAGAAAACGCTGACGTTCGTCGGCCTCGTCGTCGTCATGGCCACCGCCACGGGCATGATCTACGGAACCCTCGTTCGATAAACCGAAAGGAATTCCCATGAAGAAAATCCAAATCCTCGGCACCGGCTGCCCGAAGTGCAAATTGCTGTACGCCAACGCCGAGGCGGCCGTCGCGGCCGCCGGCGTCGAAGCGCAGCTCGAAAAAGTCGAAAAGATCGTCGACATCATGAAATTCGGCGTGATGTCCACGCCCGCCCTCGTCGTCGACGGCGCCGTCAAGAGCGTCGGCAAGGTATTGAGCCCGGAGGACATCAAAACATATTTGGCATGAGGGAAAACACATGAGCGAAACCCCAACTTGTGCATGCGGCAGTGCCCCTAAGTTAATCTACCCCTGTTCCGGCAGCGCCGACGTGGGCGCCTTGGCCGATTTGGCCGCGCGCCAAATGACCCGCGACGGAATCGGCAAGATGTCTTGTCTGGCCGGCATTGGAGGCCGGGTCTCGGGCCTGATGGTTTCCACGAAATGCGCCTCAAAGGTGCTCGCCATCGACGGATGTCCGCTTAACTGCGCAAAAAAGACGCTGGAATTGACCGGCTTTGCCGGGTTCGCGCATCTATGCCTGGCGGACGCCGGCTTCCAGAAGGGACAGTCTCCCGCCACCTCGGAAAATACCTTGAAAGTCGTTCATATCGCCGCGCCGCTGCTCGCCGACTGAACAAAACAACCGCGCCATGACCAACGAGCTGCCCAATTCCGTGCCGGTTTGCTGCTCCCCAAACAACGGTGGGGATCTGATTCCCTTGTTGCTGGTGATCATCGTTCTGTTGGCGGGGCATGTCGTCTTCCAAAAATTTAAAAAACGAAGAGGAAAACCGGAAATGAAGAACTTCAAAAACCTGGCCGTCGTGGCCGCCGTAGTCTTGGCCGCGGGCATCGTCTTTGCGCTCAAACACAAACAGGCCGGATCTTCCGAATCCGCGCCCGCGCCCGCAAGCGTGCCGGAATTTACGGAGGCGACGACCGCCGCCCTGCCCCGTCTCGTCGATCTCGGGGCAGACAAGTGCATCCCCTGCAAAATGATGGCCCCCATCCTCGAGGAAATGAAAACAGCCTATGTCGGCCAGCTCGAGGTGGAGTTCATCGACGTCTGGAAAAATCCGGATGCCGGCGACAAATACGGCGTCCGCGTCATCCCCCTGCAGATCTTTTTCGATGCCGCCGGCCAAGAGCTTTTCCGCCACGAAGGCTATTTCGCCAAAGAAGACATCATCGCCAAATGGAAAGAACTAGGCTTCGAATTCAAGTGAGCGGCCGCCGCAAAACGAAAATTCTCTTTCTCTGCACGGGCAATTCCTGCCGCAGCCAGATGGCCGAGGGCTGGGCCCGCGCGCTCAAGGGCGATCGGATCGAAGCCTTCTCCGCCGGCACCGAAACCCATGGACTCAATCCCTTCGCCGTCCGCGTCATGGCCGAAGCCGGGGTGGACATCTCCGGCCAGCGCTCCAAGACCGTCGCCGATCTGCCGACGCGGGATTTCGATTTCGTCGTGACCGTCTGCGACCGCGCCCGTGAAGCCTGCCCGTTGTTTCCCGGCCGAACCAAGATCGTCCATGCCGGCTTCGACGATCCACCGCGCTTGGCCAAAGACGCCCGCACCGAAGAAGAAGCCCTCGGCCATTACCGCCGCGTCCGCGACGAGATCAAAGCCTTTGTCGAGACCTTGCCTGGCGCGCTGACCGCCGAAAGGAGCTGATCATGCCTTCCCCCAAGAAAGACCGAGTCCGTCAACACATCCGCGACCGCTATGCGGGCATTGCGACGTCCGGCGGTTCGTGCGGATGTTCCGGCGGCTGTTGCTCGCCCGATGCCTTGCTCAATCCCGATGCCTCGGTCCAGATCGGCTATTCGAAAGATGAATTGGCCGCCGTTCCGACAGGGGCGAACATGGGCCTCGGTTGCGGCAATCCGCAGGCCCTCGCGGCCCTTCGGTCCGGCGAAACGGTGGTCGATCTCGGCTGCGGCGGCGGATTCGATTGTTTCCTCGCCGCGCGCCGCGTCGGCAAACGCGGTCGCGCCATCGGCGTGGACATGACGCCCGAAATGGTCCACAAGGCGCGCGAAAACGCGGCCAAGGGTAAAATCAAGAACGTCGACTTCCGTCTGGGCGAAATCGAGCATTTGCCTGTCGCGGACGCCACGGCCGATGTCATCCTCTCCAATTGCGTCATCAATCTGTCGCCCGACAAGCCGCAGGTCTTCGCCGAAGCATTCCGCGTGCTGAAGCCCGGAGGCCGGCTGGCCATTTCCGACGTCGTGGCCATTGCGGCGATCCCCGCCCGGGTCAAACGAGAACTCCAGGCCCACAGCGGATGCATCGCCGGCTCCGCCACCGTCCCGGAAACGGAACGGATGCTGAAAAAGGCCGGCTTCGATCGAATTCGCATCCGCGTGAACGAGCGAAGCACCCTGTTCATCAAGGATTGGTTCCCGGGCAGCGGCGCGGAGAAATACGTCCGTTCCGCCACCATTGAAGCCGTGAAGAAAGGAGCGAGGAAATGAGCGCCAGCGCCGCATCCGCCGAATCGCGCAAGCTGACCAACCCCTTCGAGCGCTATCTGACCGTTTGGGTCGCGCTGTGCATCGCGGGCGGCATCCTGCTCGGCAAACTCGCGCCCGATTTCGCCAAGGCTCTCGATGGCATGGCCATTACCGTGAACGGCGCGCCCGTCGTCTCCATTCCCATCGCCATCTGCCTGTTCTTCATGATGTACCCCATCATGGTGAAAATCGATTTCGCCTCCGTGATCCAGGCGGGCAAGAGCGGCAAACCGGTGTGGCTGACCCTGTTCGTCAACTGGGCCGTCAAACCCTTCACGATGTATGCCCTCGCCGCGTTCTTTCTCGGGTTCGTCTTCAAGACGTTCATCGGCCCGGAAGCGGTGGATCTGGTCAAGATGCCCTTCGGTCTCGATCTGCCCGTCGGCGCGGAGCATGGCGCGGGAACCGTCGTCCTCGTCGAAGGCGTCAAGATGCTGCAGGTTCCCCTCTGGCGCAGCTATCTGGCCGGCTGCATCCTGCTGGGCATCGCGCCCTGCACGGCCATGGTGCTGGTCTGGGGCTATCTCGCCCGCGGCAACGACGGCCTCACGCTCGTCATGGTGGCCATCAACTCCCTGACGATGCTCCTGCTCTACGGCGTGCTTGGCGGATTTCTGCTGGGCGTGGGCCGCCTGCCCGTCCCGTGGCAGGCGCTCTTGCTCTCCATCGGGATCTATGTCGCGCTCCCGCTCGTTGCGGGCTATTTTTCCCGCAAGTGGATCCTCGCCGCCAAAGGCGAAGCCTGGTTCAAGGAGAAATTCCTGCACGTCCTCACGCCGGTCACGATCATCGCCCTGCTGACGACTCTCGTCTTACTCTTCAGTTTCAAGGGCGAGGTCATTTTGTCCAATCCGCTGACCATCCTGTGGATCGCGATTCCCCTGTTCCTCCAGACGACGTTGATTTTCGGGCTGGGCTACGCCGCGGCCCGCGCGCTGAAGCTCTCCTACGCCGATGCCGCGCCTGCCGCCATGATCGGCGCCTCCAACCATTTCGAGGTCGCCATCGCCACCGCCACGATGCTGTTCGGCCTTTCCTCCGGCGCCGCGCTGGCCACCGTGGTCGGCGTCTTGATCGAAGTGCCCGTCATGCTGGGACTGGTGAACATCTGCCTGCGAACGCAACGGTGGTTCCCTGAAAAGGCGGGCTGACCATGTTGGAACACCTTTTCACCTCCCTTTCCCGCGCCGTCGAAGGCGGCCCGGCCCTCGCTCTGGCCGCCGCCTTGGCCTGGGGCGTCTTGAGCGTCCTGCTCAGTCCCTGCCATCTCGCCAGCATTCCGCTCATCGTCGGCTTCATCGACGAACAAGGCCGCATCTCCACCCGGCGCGCCTTCCAGATCGCCTTGCTGTTCGCGCTGGGCATTCTCGTGTCCATCGGCCTCGTCGGCGCGGCCACGGCGCTGGCCGGGCGCATGCTCGGCGACGTCGGCCGCGGCGGCAATTATTTCGTGGCCGCGATTTTCCTGCTCGTCGGCCTGCATTTGCTGGGCGTGTTCCCCATGCCCTTCACGGGACCCGGGCAAGTCCGGATGAAAAAACGCGGACGCCTGGCGGCCTTTCTGCTCGGTTTGGTGTTCGGCATCGCGCTGGGCCCCTGCACGTTCGCCTACATGGCCCCGCTGCTGGCCGTCACTTTCAAGCTGGCCGCCACCCGTCTCGCCTACGGCATCCTGCTCCTGCTGACCTACGGCGCCGGCCATTGCGCCGTCATCGTGCTGGCGGGCACCTTCGCCGAGGTTGTCCAACACTATCTGGACTGGAACGAATCCTCCAAGGGGGCGCTGATCTTAAAAAGGATCTGTGGCATCCTCGTCCTGCTCGGCGGCCTATGGCTGGTGTACGCCGCCTGACGGTTGGCGCCGGCGACGATCACCTCCGGTTGTTTCCGGAAAATTCGCGTCAGTAGCGCTCGGCGTCGAGCGCCTTGGTGGCGCCGCAGATCTCGCAGGACGGCAGCAGGCTGTGACGGATCGCCCCGCAAGACGGGCACTTCTCGAACAAACTCGTTCCGCACATGGGGCACACGTAGGGCTGTTCCGCTTCCGCCGGAACGCCCGCATTCGGAACCAAAGCCATCTTGTGGACCGACCGCCGGGTCCAATAGAGATGCTTGCGTGGTCCGCGCCGGATCGGATAATCGCACACCGGGCACAGATAATGCTCGTAGGCTTGCCGATACTGCTTGAGCAGGAGGTCCAGTTTGGGCTTCACCAGACGCCGGATCAGCCAAACGAACGCCCAAGCCACCAGCATCAGCAGGCAGATCGTCACGACGTATTTGAAATACCGCGTGGGAAAACGTTCGTGAATCACCAGCACCGTCTTGACGTAGAGGGCCACCGCCGTGCTGGCGAAGATCAACCGATAGACGCTGCCGCGCCGACGCACCAGCACGATCGTGGCCACCACCACCAGCGGAAGCAGAATCGCCAGCCGCACCAGCGTGCTGCGGATCTGGTGGCGGCGCAACGCTCCATCGAACTCCCGGCGCACGGCGTCCTCTTGGTCGCGAATGCGGCGCTTTTGTTCCGCGATGGATTTGCCCAGCTCGAATTTGTCGTCCGTGATCTGGACGTAGCGTTCCGCCGTCGTCTTGAATTCCTCCTGGATCGCGATGATTTTATCCAAGGAGGCCAACACTTGCGCGAACTGCTCGGGCGACACCAGTTGCTGATTCCGATCTTTCAGCTTGAACAGATTGTCCACCGTAACCTGCAGGCTGCCCGAAGAATCCCGGATGAAACCCCGCTGCTGATCCAGCAACGTGTGCCGATGCTCCAGTTCCGCCATCCGGCGCTCCAGCGCCTCCAGATTGGCCCGGAGCGCGGAATCGATCCGCGTCTTGGAATAATCGGCCCAGTTCGGCCGCCGATACACTTCGACGTCGTCGAGCAGGAACCCCACCGACCAAAACACCAGCACCCCGAACAACGCGGCCAACAATCCGATCCCCGACCGCATCCACAACGTCCCGCGCGCTTTTTTCATCGCTCCCTTCCTTCCCGTGAATTGGCGCGCCTGGCAGGACTCGAACCTGCGACCGCCGGATTAGAAATCCGATGCTCTATCCAACTGAGCTACAGGCGCCCGACGGGGGGGAACATACAAAAGCCCGCGGCGGTTTTCAAAGTTTACTTCCCGCGCCGGTTGGGCTATTCAAACGCCCATGAATTTCGCATCCGGCATCGCTTCGGACTGGTTCCCGCGCGCCGCGGAATCCGGACGCCGCGAAACGCCGACGCCCTGCGGCGCGCGCGAGCCGCCGCCGACCCCGCCGGTGCCCTTCGCCGAACGCCATTTGCAGTGCATCTGGGCCGACGACCGCCTGCGGCCCCAGACGCTCGCCACCGCCGCGGGGGAACGCGTGCAGGTCGAGCATCCCGGCGAGTGGAATACCGGGCCCGGGCCCGATTTCCTGAACGCCGCGCTGCGCGTCGGCCCCGAACTGCGCCGGATCGTCGGCGACGTCGAAATCCACGTCCGCCCCGCCGACTGGCAACGGCACGGGCATGCCGGCGACCCGCGCTACCGCCGGGTCTGCGCCCATGTGGCGTTCTATCCCGGCACGCTGCCGGCCGCGGAACTTCCGCCCGGCGCGCTGCAGATCGCCTTGCGCCCCGCGCTGGACGCCGTTCCCGATTTCTCGTTCGACAACATCGATCTGCTGGCCTACCCCGTGGCGGCCCGCGCCACGCCCCCGCCTTGCCGCGCTGCCATGGCCCGCCTGGCGCCGGCGCAGCGCGGCGCGGTTCTCGACGCCGCCGGCGAAACCCGCCTGCGCCGCCGCGCGGAACTTCTGCAAGCGGCCATGCTCGATCGCGGTCCCGCCCAAGTCATCTACGAAGAAGTCCTGGCGGCCCTCGGCTATCGCCCGAACAAGGCCCCCTGCCGCCGCCTCGCCCGCCTCCTGCCGCTCGACCGGCTCCGCGAAAAATCCGGCGGCGATCCCGTCCGTGCCTATGCCCTGCTGATGGGCCTCGCCGGCCTGCTGCCCGATCCCTCCTCCCGCCGCGCGTGGGACGCCGAAACCAAAACGTTCCTGCGCCGTTGCTGGGATGCGTGGTGGCCGCTGTCCGACGAATTCCTCGCGCGCCGCATTCCCCGCGCCGATTGGAACTTGGCCGGCATCCGGCCCGCCAACCGACCCGAGCGGCGCCTCATGGCCGCCGCCCTTCTCTTCGCTCCCGCGTCCAGCTTGCCCGAACGGGTCGCGACCTTGGCCCAGCGTCCGCAAAGCGCTTCCGCGGACGACCTACTCGGTCTGTTCGACCTGCCCGATGCGCCTTATTGGGCCCGACGGCTTTCGTTTTCTTCGGCCCCGGCGCAGGAACCCGTCGCGCTCGTCGGCACGTCGCGCGCGCAGGCCATTCTCGTCAATCTCTTCCTGCCCGCGCTGGCCGCCATGGGCGCGCCCGCCGCCGCATGGAAACCGCTGCTCGACGGCCTGCCCGCCGAAGCCTCCAACGACGTGATCCGCCAGACCGCGCTGCGCCTGTTCGGACCCGACCACGCGCCGCGCCTGTATCGTTCCGGCTTGCGCCGCCAGGGCCTGATCCAGATCCACCACGATTATTGCCTCGGCGACCGCTCCCTGTGCGCCGCCTGCCCGCTCCCCAGCCTTTTGGAAACCCGCGCCCCATGAAAAAAGCCCCCGTCCGCGTCTATGGCCACCGGTTTGCGTTCCCGCCCGAAGCGGAGGACCCGAACCACCACGTGAACAACGTCGAATACGTCCGCATGCTGCAGGAATCGGCCATCGCCCACACGCGGCAAAACGGCTGGGCGCCGGAAGAATTGCACGAGCGCGGCTGGACCTGGGTCGTGCGCTCGCATTTCATCGAATACCTCCAGCCCTGCCAGGCCGGCGAAGAAATCGTGCTCTACACCTGGGTTTCGAATTTCAAGAAGATCCGGTCGCTGCGCAAATACCGCTTCGTGCGCGCGGCCGACGGCGCCGTTCTCGCCGAAGCGCGCACCGACTGGGTTTTCCTGGATTTCCGCCAGGGCCGCCCCATGGCCATCCCGCCGGAAGTCTTGTCCGCCTACGTCGTCGTGCCCGAAAAAGAAGAGACCAATATTCAATAATCAATTTTCAACCGATCAAGCGAACCGTCCGACGGATCATTTGACCATTGAGGATTGAATATTGGACATTGAATATTCGGCTTGGGCGCCCGGAACTTTTAGTTCTGGTCCTGCTCGCGGATTTCCACGCGGCGGATCTTGCCGCTGATGGTCTTGGGCAGTTCCGGCACGAATTCGACCACGCGCGGATACTTGTAGGGCGCCGTGACCTTCTTCACGTGGGCCTGCAGCTCGTGGGCCAGCTCGTCGCTCGCGGCGAAACCTTTGGCCAGCACGATGGTCGCCTTGACGATCTGCCCGCGCTCGTCGTCGGGCACGCCCGTCACCGCGCATTCCATCACCGCCGGATGCTCCATCAGCGCGCTTTCGACTTCGAATGGCCCGATGCGGTAGCCGCTGCTCTTGATCAGGTCGTCGTCGCGGCCCACGTACCAGAAGTAGCCGTCTTCGTCCTGCCAGGCCACGTCGCCGGTGTGGTAGATCCCGCCGCGCAGGCACCGCGCGGTGCCTTCCGGATCGCGATGGTAGCCCTGGAACATTCCCAGCGCCCGGCAGCGGTCTCCCGGCACCACGATTTCGCCCTGTTCGCCCGCGTCGCACGCCGTCCCGTCGGGCCGGGCCAAGAACATGCGGTACAGCGGCGACGGCTTGCCCATCGAACCGGGCTTGGGCTCCATGCCGACGAAATTGCCCATGCCCACCGTCATTTCGGTCTGGCCATAGGCCTCCATCAACCGCAGTCCGGTGGCTTTCCGGAACTGTTCGTACACTTCCGGATTCAGCGGCTCGCCCGCCACGACGGCGTACTCGAGCTTGGAAAAGTCGTACTTCGACAGGTCTTCCTTGATCAGGAACCGGTAGACCGTCGGCGGCGCGCAGAAGGTCGTCACGCCGTATTTCGCGCACGTTTCCAGCGTCTTCGTCGGCGAAAACTTCTCGTAGTCGTGCACGAACACGGCGCTGCCGGAAATCCACTGGCCGTAGAGCTTGCCCCAGGCGGACTTGGCCCAACCGGTATCGGCCACGGTGTAGTGCAGTCCGCCGTCGCGCACGTTCTGCCAGAATTTGGCCGTCACGATATGCCCCAGCGGATAGGTGAAGTCGTGCACGACCATCTTCGGCTGGCCCGTCGTGCCCGACGAGAAATAGATCAGCATCGTGTCGCCGTTTTGCGTCGCGTCCGCGCCGGTCGGCCGCTCCCAGCGGCCGTCGGCCGCCGCCGTTTCCGCCGCGTAGTCGAGCCACCCGGGTTTCGCGCCCTGGAGGCGCATTTTCAGGAGCGGCTGGCCGGGTATTTGCGCCGCGGCGCGTTCGATGGCGCGTTCGAGCGCTTCGTCGGGCACCGTGACGATCAGGCGGATGCCCGCCCGTTCGAAGCGGTATTCCAGGTCGTGTTCGGTCAGCATGTGCGTCGCGGGCACGCCGATCGCCCCCAGCTTGTGCAAACCCAGCAGCGCGTGCCAGAACTCCAGCCGGCATTTCAGGACCAGCATCACCGCGTCGCCCTTGCGGACGCCGATCCGGCGGAACGTCTGCGCCGCGCGGTCGCTGCCTGCCTTCAGGTCGGCGAAGGTCACGAACTCCTCGCCGCCCTCGTCGTTGCACCAAACCATGGCGCGCCGATCCGGCTCTTCCCGCGCGAGGACGTCCACCACGTCGTAGGCGAAATTGAAGTTTTCCGGCACGCGGATTTCCAGATGGTCGCGGAAATCCTCGTAGGAGGCGAATTGCGTCCGGTTCACGAAGCGTTCGAGCATGGCCATGGCGCGTCCTCCCGGTTCAGACGATCATGGCCAGGAACCGCGCCGGCTTCCCGTCCAGCGCCTGCATCGCATGGCCGTGGGTCGAATCGAAATACACGCAGTCGCCCGGCTCCAGCGTCAGTTCGTTGCCGTGGATGCGCACGAGCATGCGGCCCTCCAGCACGTAGTCGAACTCCTGCCCCGGATGGGCGTTCGCGTGCGCGCCCGATTCCCCCGCGTCCGCCGGCACCGTCACTTCGAACACGTCCGCCTTCCGGCCCGCGAAGTTCGCCGCCAGGTTCCGGTACTGGTAATCCTTGCGCCGCTCGACCGTCACGCCGCCGCCGCGGCGCGTCACCGCGAACACCTTCATGCGCGGCGCTTCGCCCGTCAGCAATTCGGTCAGGTCGGCCTTCAGGACGTGCGCCGCGTCGTGCAGCGCGCTGGCCGGGATATCGGCTTGCCCCGCCTCGTAGGCCGCGTACTCCTCCGGCCCGACCCCCAGCGCCTGCGCCACGGTTTCCGCCGATACCCCCTCGATCTCCCGCAGTTCCTTCAACCGCGCCGCGATGTCCTTGCGCTTCTCCGTCATGGCCCTACTCCTTTGCTAAGCAAACCGCGCTCCATCTTGCTCCGAAAAAACGGCCCGCGCCAGCGTTTTTCGCCGGCGCGGGCCGTCGGGAACGGTTTCCGGAGCCGCGGCTCAGGTCTCGCGCGCGCCGCGGGCCATGATGACCTTGCCCGTGCGGACGAGCTCGATGATCTTGTACTTGCCCAGCAGGTTCACCATCGCGTCGAGCTTCTCGGAACTGCCCGTCGCTTCCAGCACGATGGAATTCTCGGAGAGGTCCACCGTCTTGGCCCGGAAGTGGTCCGCGATCTGCAGCACTTCGCCGCGGTGCGCGCTGTCCACCGCCACTTTCACCAGCGCCAGCTCGCGCGCGACCACCTCTTCGTCGGTGTGTTCGCGGCACGCCAGCACGTCGACCAGCTTGGAGCACTGCATGATGACCTGCTCCAGGCCGGCCTCGTCGCCCTTGGCCGTGATGGTCATGCGCGAGAAGTCGCCCGTCGCGCCGGCGGACACGACGAGGCTTTCGATGTTGAAACCGCGCCGCGAAAAGGTCTGCGCGATGCGCGCCAGCGCCCCGGGGCGGTTGGCCACGTAGATGCTCAGGTTGTGGGTCATTTCCTTGCTCATGTTCGTCTCCCTTCCGCTCAGCCGTTTTTCGCGCCGGACCGCGCCGGACCGTTCTTGCGGCCGGCCGGACGTCCCGGCTTGCGCCGCGGATGGCACAGCACGGTATCTTCCAGCGGCTTGCCGGGCGGCACCATCGGATACACTTCCTCGTGGTGCACCACTTCCACGTTCACCAGCGCCGGGCCCGGATGGTCCAGCGCCTTCTTCAGCACCTTCGGGATGTCCGCCGCGCGCTTCAGGTTCAGGCCGAGGATCCCGTAGGCCTGCGCCAGCTCGACGAAGTCCGGATTGCCTTCCAGATCCACGCCGCTGTAGCGCTCGTCGTAGAACATGTCCTGCCACTGGCGCACCATGCCCAGGTAGTGGTTGTTCATCAGGATGATCTTCACCGGCAGCTTGTGGATCGCCGCGGTCGCCAGATCGCTCATCGTCATCTGGAACCCGCCGTCGCCCACGATGGCCACCACGGTCTCGCCCGGGCGCCCGAACTGCGCGCCGATCGCCGCCGGCAGCCCGAAACCCATCGTGCCCGCGCCGCCCGACGAAATGAACTGCCACGGCTTGTCCGCGCGGAAGAACTGCCAGGCCCACATCTGGTGCTGGCCCACGTCGGTGGTCATGACCGCCTTGCCGCCCGTCAGCTTGTTCAGGGCGTCGATGACCTGCGGCGGATGCAGCCCGCCCTTCTTCGCGTAGGTCAGCGGCCACTTCTTCTTGAAGCCTTCGATGCGCTTGATCCAGTCGTCCGTGTCGCCCTTCTTCAGCAGCGGCAGCAGGTCCTGCAGCACGGTCTTCGCGTCGCCGCGGCAACGGATGTCCGGCTTCACCAGCTTGCCGAATTCCGCCGCGTCGACGTCGATGTGGATTTTCACCGCGTCCTTGCAGAACTGGCTCGGGATGCCGAGGATGCGGTCGTCGAGCCGCGCGCCCACGGAAATCATCAGATCGCATTCGACGATCGCCCGGTTGGCGTAGGCCGTCCCGTGCATGCCCAGCCCGTGCAGGCTCAGCTTGTGGGAATCGGGGAACACGCCCTTGCCCAGCAACGTCGTCGTCACCGGCGCCTGCAGCGTTTCCGCCAGCTGCCGCAGTTCCTTCTCCGCGCGCGACAGCACCGCGCCGTGGCCCGCGATGATCACCGGCCGCTGGCTTTTGGCCAGCGCGTCCGCGATCTGCCGGATCGTTTCCGGCCCGTAGCCCCGCGGTTCCGGCTTGTAGCCGGGCAGATTCATCTCCGCGTCCAGCCCCACGGTGCACGGATCGGTGCCCACGTCCTTGGGCACGTCGATCAGCACCGGTCCCGGCCGGCCCGTGGTCGCGATGTGGTACGCCTCCCGCACCACGCGCGGGATGTCGTTGGCGCTTTTCACCAGATAGCTGTGCTTCACGATCGGCATCGTCAGGTTGAAGATGTCCGCTTCCTGGAACGCGTCCTTGCCCAGCATGCCCCGCACGCTCTGGCCGGTGATCACGATCATCGGCACCGAGTCCATGTAGGCCGTCATGATGCCCGTCACGGTGTTCGCCGCGCCCGGTCCGCTGGTCACCAGCACCGCCGCCGGCTTGCCCGTCGCCCGCGCGTAGCCGTCCGCCTCGTGCGCCGCGTTCTGCTCGTGCCGCACCAGCACGAACTTCATCTTCCGCCGCACCTTGTACAGCGCGTCGTAAATAGGAATCGCCGAGCCGCCCGGTATACCGAACCCGATCTCGATCCCGATCTTTTCCAGGCTCTGGATCAGCGCTTCGGCGCCATTCATCTGATTTTCACTCATTTTTCGCCTCCAAATCGGAAATTATCCGAAATTCGATGCCAAAATATCTCTTTTCAGAGTCATTGCAAGAAAAATATCGCATTTTATGTCATTTTTTTATTCTTTTTGACACATAGAACGGAAAATGGCACATTTTTGACCATGAAAACGACGCTTCGGGACATCTACGACGAATTCGCGGCCACCTACGAGGCCAACCGGGGCCTTTTCGACATGACGTCCGTCCTGGAGCCCTTTTTCGCCGGCCTGAACCGCGAAAAAGGCCGCCTGCTCGACCTCGGCTGCGGCGCGGGCGAGCCGTTCCCCCGTTTTTTCCTCGATCGCGGCTGGGAAGTCGTCGGCGTTGATTTTTCGAAGAAAATGCTCCATCTCGCCGCCCAATACGCCCCCGGCATGCATACCGTCTGCGCCGACATGGCCGAGGTGGACTTCGACCCCGAGCAATTCGACGCCGTCACCTGCATCTACGCCCTCTTCCACGTGCCGCGCGCGCGCCATCCCGAGCTGTTCGCCAAATTCCGCCGCTGGCTGCGCCCCGGCGGCCAGGTCCTCTTCACTTATGCGACCCGGGAATACACCGGCGCCGACGAATTCGAAGGCGAAAAGGAATTCATGGGCCAGCGGCTGTTCTACAGCCACGCCACTCCCGAAACCCTCCGCGCCCAGCTCGCCGCCGCCGGCCTCGCCGTCCGGTCCTTCGAAAATCGCGCCATCGGCGGCGAAACCTTCCTCTGGGTCGTCGCCGCCCGCCCTTAAGCCCCGTTGCGGCGCGCGCGCCGGGACCCGTCCCGATTTTAGCAGTTTCCTTTCCGAAGCGTTTCGTCCAAAATGGATTCCCATGGAACACGCGTCCCGATCTTCGGCCCCGCCTGCTCTGCCGGGCTATGAAATCCAGAAGCTCCTCGGCGCCGGCGGCACCTCGACCGTGTGGCTCGCCAAGCAGCTGTCGCTCGACCGCGTCGTCGCCATCAAGGTCCTGTCCCCCAAGCTGCTCGCCGACGAAACCGCCCGCGCCCAATTCCAGAAAGAAGCCCGCGCCGCCGCCCAGCTCTCGCACGCCGCCATCGTCCGCATCCTCGATTTCGGCGAGCACGAGGGCACGCTCTTCTACGTCATGGAATACGTCGCCGGCACCAATCTCGCCGAGTGGCTCGCCGCCAACCAGCGCATGGCCCACGCCCAGGCCCTCAAGCTGATCGACATCGTCGCCAGCGCGCTCGAACTCGTCTGGCGCGAGTCGGCGCTGATCCACTGCGACGTCAAGCCCGGCAACATCCTGCTCGGGACGGACGGCTCGGTCAAAATCACCGATCTGGGCCTGGCGCGCATCGCCGGGTCCGCCGCGACCCGCGAGCCTTCGAAAAACATCGAGGGCACGCCGACCTACATCGCCCCCGAACAGATCGAAGGCCGCGAACCCGACTGCCGCACCGACATCTATTCCCTCGGCCTCACCTTCTACCATCTGCTCACCGGCACGCCCCCGTTCGAAGGCCGTTCGCTCGACGAAATCCTCGAGGCGCAACAGACCGACTATCTGCCCGATCCGTGCGAAATCCTCCCGCACCTGCCCGTTTCCTACGGCTGGCTCCTCGCCAAAATGACCGCGAAGGATCCCGCCAAGCGTCCGTCCTCGTGGGTGGAGGTCCTCAAGGACGTCCAGCAGATCCAATCGGGCAAGTCCCCGCTGCCGCCCTATCCCGCCGAGGACGAAAGCACCATCCTCCTCCAGCCGCGCCACCGTCCCGGCGCCCGCGCCCACACCATCAATCTTTCCGCGGCCGCCAAGAAAGCCATCGCGCTCTCCGGCTCCGACGCGCTCATCGGCAAACAGAAGCGCGCGCCCGCGGCCGCGGCTTCCTCCGGCGGCGGCTGTCTGCGTTTTCTCTTCTTCCTGCTGTTTCTCGGAGCCGTGATCGGCGGCATCTGGTTCTTCGGCTTCAAGGACCATCCCGAGCGGGTGGCGCAACTGAAGGCCGTTTTCACGGGCGAACGGCCGCTGGCCGGCCCGCAGAAGCCCAACGCCCCCGTCGGCGGGACCTTCCACGCCGCCGGCGAAAAACCCGCCG
>ERZ1645187.239-NODE-239-length-53835-cov-38.630011_pt1 | contig 53835 bp, 53 predicted proteins | sample MGYA00575352_ERZ1645187 | MGnify/ENA primary metagenome ERZ1645187 (study PRJEB40837, sample SAMN11349314) | freshwater sediment metagenome | isolation source: river sediment | host: Sediment | place: India: Wazaribad , New Delhi | collected 2017-02-21 ... | reverse complement strand
GCCGGGAAGTTGAACGGGGTGATGCCGGCGACGACGCCGAGCGGCTGGCGCATCGAATAGAGATCGATGCCGGGGCCGGCGCCGTCGGTGAACTCGCCCTTGAGCAGATGCGGCGCGCCGATGGCGAACTCGATCACCTCGAGGCCGCGCTGCAGGTCGCCGCGGGCGTCGGGGATGGTCTTGCCGTGCTCGCGCGCCAAGAGCTCGGCGAGCTCGTCGGCGCGGCCGTTGCAGATGTCGAGGAACTTCATCAGCACGCGGGCGCGGCGTTGCGGATTGAAGTCGGCCCATTCGCGCTGGGCCGCCTTGGCGTTCTCCACCGCGGCGCGCAACTCGGCCGTCGAGGCGAGCGCGACTTCGGCCACCTGCTCGCCGGTCATCGGCTGCCAAACCGGCGCCGAACGACCCGACGTGCCCGCCACCGCCTTGCCACCGATGAAATGCCCGTAACTGCGCATGACGTCCTCCCGCGCGACCTCGTTTGCTTGCGGCGCGGACGATAGGATGGACAAAACTTCACATCCAGGGATCATATCGCGCATCGATCGTGGCAATATGCGCATAGGTGTCGCCGCGAATGGCGCCAAAGGGAGCAGAACCGTGCGAGGCGGCTTCGACTGGAACGACCTGAGGTATTTTCTCGCGGTGGCGCAGGCCGGCACGCTGACCGGCGCGGCGCGGCGGCTCGGCACCGATCACGCCACGGTCAGCCGGCGCGTCGGGGCGCTCGAACGGGCGATCGGGGCGAAGCTGTTCGAGCGCTCGCCGCAGGGCTATTTCCCGACGCTGTCGGGCGAACGGCTGATCGCCCACGCCGAGGCGATGGAGGCGGAGGCGCTGGCGGCCACGGTCGAACTGGGGCGGCCGGACGTCGGCATCACCGGCACCATCCGCATCAACAGTCTCGAGGGGTTCGGCAACTTCTTCCTGGCGCCGCGGGTCGGCCGGTTCGCGGCGGCGCATCCGCGCCTACGGCTGGAACTGGTGATGATCCAGCAGATCGTGGCGCTGTCGAAGCGCGAGGGCGACGTGGCGATCGCGCTGGCGCCGCCGAAGGAGAGCCGTTTCGTCGCCACCCGGCTGACCGACTACGACCTGTGCCTCTACGCCTCGCCGAAGTATCTGGCAGGCCGGCCGCCGATCCGTTCGCGCGCCGATCTCGAGGGGCATGCCTTCGTCGGTTATGTCGACGATCTGGTGTTCACCCGCGGGCTCGACTATCTCGACGACGTGTTGCCGGGGGTGAAGGCGCGGATCCAGTCGTCGAGCCTGCTCACCCAGCTCGCCATCACCGAACAGGGGCACGGCATCTGCGTGCTGCCGGCGTTCATGGCGCGCGAACGGCCGGCCCTCGTCCCGGTGCTGCCGGAAGAGGTGCGGTTGACGCGCGGCTATTGGCTGTTCACCCACGGCGATCTCGCCGACACCGCGCGCGTACGGGCGGTGACGCGCTTCGTCCAGCAGGAGATCGCGGAAGATCCGGGATGGTTCCTGGCGCCGTGAAGACGTGGCAGTGATGCGGAGGGCTCGTCGGACCGGCTCAGAGGCCGAGGTCGCTCGCGTCGCAGCTCGGGCTGCAATAGAGCATGTAGAGCGAATTGAGGATCGAGCGGACTTCGTTGCCGGACAGCGAGTAGTAGATCGACTGGCCGGCGCGACGGGTCGAGACGTAGCCCTTGTGGCGCAGGACCGCCAGATGCTGCGACAGCGCCGACTGGCTCAGACCCACCGCCTTCTCGAGTTCACCGACCGCCTTCTCGCCCTCGACGAGTTGGCACAGAATCAAGAGACGGCGCGGGCTGCCCATCGACTTGAGCAGCGAGGCCGCCCGTTCCGCGTTGGTTTCCAGCTGAGCGATGTTCATGCGTCGTCGTCGGCCTTCTGCGATCGGCGGACGGGCGATCGGCGTACGACTGCGGGCTCGACACACGTCATGCCCGGGCGACCGCCCTTCCGGTATCGATCAACAGTGCCCGATCCCAACGGCGGATGCAAGTCTTCGCACCTGCACATGTACGGATTTGCGAAGAACATCGTCGACGAAGCGTCACCAGGACCGACTCCCCGAGCCGTATCGCGCCTCACTCGGACGTCGCAATCGCGATTCGGAGAAGGCTGCGCCGCCCCCGCAGGCGGTTCGGCTGACGGTTCGACACGTTTGAACATGCCAATCGGGCAGGCCGCATTCGATTGTTCGCGAAAGCGGGAAGAAAATATTCCAATCATGTCGATAAATTTGGAACGCAAGAGACTTCGACATCGACGAAGCTGGTCGCGAGATGAATGAATACGTATTCTTCCATAGTAAAATGATGCTCTGCCGCATCGTTGCCGCAGCGCAAAAGGCGATCCGCACTGTCGCGGATGCGGCCGGTTCGGGAGCACCGCCGATGCGACGGGCTCAGCGCGCGGCGCGGGCGAGGGCGTCGTCGACGAAGGTCTCGCAGATCCGGATGCCCTCGGCCGGACGATAGCTCGCGGGATCGAGACACCAGGCGAGCCACAGGCCGTCCATCAGAGCGGCGAGGCCGAGGGCGACGTCGGCGGCGGCGAAGGGGCGGCCGAGCGGGGCGGCGGCGGCGAGATCGGCCTCGAGGCAGCGACGATAGTCGGCGAAGGTGCTCTGTTGGATCGCCTTCAACGGCTCGGCATGGGGCAGGAGGCTCCAGAAGACCACCCAGACCTTGAGCAGGCCGGGATCGAGCACGGCATCGGAGAACGAGGCGGAAATGAAGGCCGAGAGGCGGGCGCGCGGCACGGTCTCGTGGGCCACGCGCGCCATGATGCCGGCGAGAACGTCGCCGGCCACCTTCTCGTAGGCGGCGGCGACCAGCGCCTCGATGCCGGCGAAGTGGTGGTTGACCAGACCGGCCGACACGCCGGCTTCGGTCGCGATGCGGCGCACCGAGACGCCCTGATGGCCGTCGCGGGCGAGGCAGCGCAGGGTGGCCTCGACGAGATCGCCCCGGCGGTCGTCGGGGTGGGCGCGGCGGTATTTCGGCGGATTGGGAGCCATCGTCACCGTCCTCTCCGGGTGGGAGCCGCGCGGCGCGCGGAACGACCTCGACCGGTCACTTCCAGCCGAGGTTCATGTGACGGACGCGGGCCCGCGGTCGAGGTCCGCGTTCAGGGGCGCTTCCAGTTGGCGGCGATCTGCTGGCCGAAGCGGACCACGATCTGGCCACCGTCCTGGCTCGGACGCACGTTGAAGCACTTCTCGCGGTTGGTGCCGGTCCAGCGCGAGCAGTATCCCTCGGCGATCACCCGCCAGAAACCGGTCGTCGGCTTGGCCTTCTTGGAGGCGTCGACGGCGATGCGGGCGGCCTTGCCGTCGGGGGTGAAGACCATCTTGTAGGCCTTGCCGTCCGGACCGGTGGCGATGAAGGGCTGACCGTCGAACCAGTTCGACTTGATCTGTTCGCCCGTCATCTTCTCCGGCAGGCCGGAATGATCGGTGGGAACCGGCTTCAACTGCGCCGCGGCCGGCACGGTCGCGACGAGGAGAAGGGCGGCGGCGAAGGGAAGGCGCACGGGATGCGACGGGTGGCGCGTGGTCGAGGTCATCGTCTCGTTTCTCGGCGTGAACGGCGGGGTGAAACGGGCGCCCTCCCGACGGGCGCCCGACCTCGGGCGAGGGTCGCTCGATCGCCGAGCGACACCGAACCCGTTCCGCCACCGTCGCCGCCACGGGGCGGCACGTCGGCGGGGAGAGGCGAGATCCGGGGAGACCCGGATCTCGTATCAGAGCATCGCCGGCAGGACCCGGTCCGGCGGACGGTGGCCATCCTGGAACGTCTTGATGTTGATGATGACGCGTTCGCCCATGTCGACGCGGCCCTCGATGGTGGCCGAGCCCATGTGCGGCAACAGCACCACGCGGCTCGAGCGCGCGAGCTTGGGGTTCACCGCCGGCTCGTGTTCGAACACGTCGAGACCGGCGCCGGCGAGTTCACCGGCCTCCAGCATGCGGGCGAGGGCGTTCTCGTCGATCACCTCGCCGCGGGCGGTGTTGACCACGAAGGCCTCCGAACGCAGGAGCTTCAGGCGACGCGCCGACAGCAGATGATAGGTGCCGGGGGTGTGCGGGCAATGGATCGACACCACGTCCATGCGGGCGAGCATCTGATCGAGGCTCTCCCAGTAGGTCGCCTCCAGGCCCTCTTCGACCGAGGTCGGCAGGCGGCGGCGGTTGTGGTAGTGGATCGACATGCCGAAGGCCTTGGCGCGACGCGCCACCGCCTGACCGATGCGGCCCATGCCGATGATGCCGAGGCGCTTGCCCCAGATGCGGTGACCGAGCATCCAGGTCGGCGACCAGCCGTTCCAGTTGCCCTCGCGGACCACCGCCATGCCCTCGGCGATGCGCCGCGGCACGGCGAGGATCAGCGCCATGGTCATGTCGGCGGTGTCCTCGGTGAGGACGCCGGGGGTGTTGGTGACGGTGATGCCGCGGTTCAGCGCGGTCTGGACGTCGATGTTGTCGACGCCGTTGCCGTAGTTGGCGATCAGGCGCAGCTGCGGACCGGCCTGCGAGATCACGCCGGCATCGATGTTGTCGGTGACGGTGGGCACCAGCACTTCGCACGACTTGACCGCCTCGACCAGCTCCGCCTGGGTCATCGCATGGTCGTCGGAGTTCAGGCGCGTATCGAAGAGCTCGCACATCCGGGTCTCGATGACGTCCGGCAGCTTGCGGGTGACGATCACCGAGGGTTTGCTCTTCGGCATGGGTTTCGTTGCTCCCTGAAGACCGGCGTGGGACGACGACGGGGATCGACGCCCTCTCTCGCGCCCGCAGCACGCTCCGTTCCGTCCCGTTCGGGAGAGATCGAAGGCGACGCGAACGCCACGCCTCGTTGCAATCGATTCTCGGTCGAACGCGGAGATGGATCTCCGCGACGCGACCTCTTCTCGTTCTCTCTACCAGATGCCTCGCAAATGACAATTCGTCGAGGAACCTACCTTTCGTCGCGGACGAACCACGTGGGGGCTTCCCCGGCGCGGCGGGCTCGGTTATCCGGATCGAATGTCCGGTATCGGATCGGAGATGATGGTGATTCTGCGCTCGGCTCTGACAATCGGCTTCGTTCTGGCGACCTTCGCCGGGGCCTCGGCCCAATCGCCGCAGGTCGGCCCCAGCGGCCTGCCGCTGCCGCGTTTCGCCTCCACCAAGTTCAACGAGGTCAACGTCCGCGCCGGGCCGAGCCGCGATCACGAAGTGGTGTGGAAGTTCATGAAGACCGGTATTCCGGTCGAAATCACCCAGGAGTTCGACGTCTGGCTGCGCATCCGCGACAGCGAGGGCGAAGAGGGGTGGGTGCAGAAGACGCAGATCTCCGGCAAGCGCGGCGCGCTGGTCGCGCCGTGGGAGAAGAAGGGCACCACGCCGCTGCGCGACAAGCCGGATCAGGCCGCCCGCATCCTCGCCAATCTCGAGCCGGGCGTGATGATGGAGATCTCGGAGTGCTCGGGCCAGTGGTGCCGGGTCAATGCCGGGGGCCATCGCGGCTGGATCGAGCAGGGCCGCATCTGGGGCGCCTATCCCAACGAGACCTTCCGCTGAGCGAATGAACGCCGGCCGCGCACGGGCCGAGCACGGGCCGCCGAGCGGAAAGACGGCGACCGCGCACAGGCGCGAAGTCCGGGATCGGCACGGGGCCACGGTCCTGCGACGATGAGCCGATGGACGCGGCCGTATTCCCGTGTCATGCATGTCGGGTCATGCCGGATCGTCACGTCGCCAACCGCCTCGCCGCTCTCGCAACCGCGCTCGACGACACCGTCCACGCGGAGACGGAGGATCTGTCGCCCAGCGCCGTCGCGGCGCTGCAGACGATCCGCCAGATCGGGCCGATGGCGATCCAGGACATCGCCCGGGTGATCGGCCTCACCCATTCGGCCACCGTGCGGCTGATCGATCGGCTGGAGAAGGACTGGCTGGTGCGCCGGCTGTCGCGCAAGGGGCGCGAGGTGCGGGTGGAAGCGACGGCGCGCGGGCGACGCCGAGCCGGTCAGTTCCAGGAACGCCGCCTCGTCTCGGCCGAAGCCCTGCTCGCCGTCCTCGACGAGGAGGAGCGCACGGTTCTCGCCCGCGCCCTCGACAAGATGCTCGCCGCCAGCGTCGGCGATGCGGCGGCCGGCGACCGGATCTGCCGGTCGTGCGAGCGCGAGGGCTGTCGCCAGAAGGGCTGCCCGGTCGATGCGGCGGCGGCGAAGTTCGCCGCCGGCCATCCGCCGGGCTGATCACTCCGCCTTCGGCTTCACCACGATCTTCTCGAGTGCGGCTCGCAGCGCAGCCGGCAGGGCCGTCGGCCGATTGCTGGCGCGATCGACGTAGACGTGGGTGAACTCGCCCGCCGCGGCCGGGGTGTCGAGCCCCGGCTTGAACAGGCCGATCTCGTAGCGGACGCTGGAATTGCCGAGATGGGCGACGCGGACGCCGGCGACGATCTCGTCGGGGAAGGCGACCGGGGCGAAATAGGCGCAATTGGTGGCCACCACCAGTCCGATCACCGGGCTCGCGGCGATGTCGAGCACGCCCTCGTCGATCAGGTAGCGGTTCACCGCGGTGTCGAACCACGAATAGTAGACCACGTTGTTGACGTGGCCGTAGACGTCGTTGTCCATCCAGCGGGTCGGGATGACGAGGTGGTGGGGATAGTCGGCGCGCGTTTCGGTCTTGCGGCTCATGGGGTCCTCAAAAGGCCTGGGCGTAGAGGGCGCGGGCGTCGTCGAGCGTCACTTCGCGCGGGTTGTTGACCAGAAGGCGCTGCACCTTCATCGCATCGACCGCCAGCATGTCGAGGTCGGTCTCGGCGATGCCGACGTCGGCGAGGCGTTGTTCCATCGGCATTTCGGCGACGAGCTCGGTCATGGCACGGACGAGATCGGCGCCGCTGGTGGCGCCGGGGATCGCGGCGCGGGCGAGTTCGGCATAGAGCGGCTCGCAGGTCGGCAGGTTGAAGGCCATCACCGGGGCGAGCACCAGGGCATTGGAGAGCCCGTGCGGCACATGGAAGTGACCGCCGATCGGGTAGGCGAGCGCATGGACCGCCCCGACGGGAGCGTTGGCGAAGGCCATGCCGGCGAGCATCGAACCCTCCAGCATGGCGGCGCGGGCGACGGCGTCGGAGCCGTCGGCGATCACCCGGCGGATGTTGCCGTAGAGCAGTTTCAGCGCGGCCGAAGCCAGGGAATCGGAGAGCGGGTTCTTCTTGGAGCGGGTGGTGTAGGCCTCGATGGCGTGGACCATCGCGTCGATGCCGGTCATGGCGGTGACGCGCGGCGGCAGGCCGAGGGTCAGCGTGCCGTCGAGCAGGGCGACATCGGGCAGCAGCAGCGGCGAGACCACGCCCTTCTTCTCGTGGGTCGGGGTGGTGACGATGGAGATCGGGGTCACTTCCGAGCCGGTCCCGGCGGTGGTCGGCACCTGGACCAGGGGCAGGCGCGGCCCCTGCGCCAGTCCGATGCCGTAGATCTCGGGCAGCGCCTGGGGGCGGCCGACCAGCAGCGCCACCAGCTTGGCGGTGTCGAGCGAGGAGCCGCCGCCGACCCCGACGACACCGTCGATCTCGGCGCCGCGGGCGAAGGCGACGGCCGCTTCCACCACCTCTTCCGGCGGATCGGCGGCGACGTCGGTGAAGAGCACCGGATCGAGCCCGGCACCGCGCAGGCTCGCCTCGACGGGCGCCACCATCCCGGCGGCGACCAGTCCGGGGTCGCTCACCACCAGCGGCCGGCGCATGGAGAGACCGGCACAGATCGCGCCCAGACGCTTCGCGCCGCCGCTCTCGGCGACGATCTTCGGCGTCGTCTCGAAGACGAAGTCGGTCATGCTCTCCTCCCTCGTCCGACCGTCGCGCCGAAGCGCCGTCGGATCTTTCGTTCGGGTTTCCCTCGTCAGGCTAACATGGTGCGCTACGTGGTGTTTCGTAGGGTTTTGCCCGTAAGCCTGTGGCGAAATGCGCGGACGCGGTCGCGAAATAGCGATTGGCAGCTCGGGAAAAACTCTCTTACAATCGATTGAAAGACGGTGCGGACAAGCGCCGCAGATCGGGAGGAAACGGGGTGCAGGACGACTACATCCTCGAAACTCGAGGACTGACCAAGCAATTCGGCGGTTTCCTCGCCGTTCGCGACGTCGACCTGAAGGTCAAGCGAGGGTCCATTCACGCGCTCATCGGCCCGAACGGCGCGGGAAAGACCACCTGTTTCAATCTGTTGACCAAATTCCTGGTGCCGACCAAGGGCACCATATACTACAACGGCAGCGACATCACCTCACAAAAACCTGCGGACGTTGCACGTTCCGGGCTGGTTCGGTCGTTTCAGATCTCGGCAGTGTTCCCGCATCTCACCGCCCGTGAGAACGTGCGCATCGCCCTGCAGCGCGGGCGCGGCGACAGTTTCGACTTCTGGCGCTCCAAGCGGGTGCTCGATCGGCTGAACGGACGGGCCGAGGACCTGCTCGAACAGGTGGGGCTCGCCGACTTCGCCGCGACCACCGCGGTGGAGATGTCCTACGGCCGCAAGCGAGCGCTGGAGATCGCCACCACGCTGGCGCTCGAACCGGAGCTGATGTTGCTCGACGAGCCGATGGCCGGCATGGGCCACGAGGACATCGACCGGATCGCCGCGCTGGTGAAGCGGGTCGCCGCCGACCGCACCGTGCTGATGGTCGAGCACAATCTCAACGTCGTCGCCGATCTCTCCGACCGCATCACCGTGCTGACGCGCGGGCAGGTGTTGGCGGAGGGCGACTACGCCACCGTCTCGAACGATCCGGCCGTCCGTCAGGCCTACATGGGGGGCGGACATGCCTGAGGCCAATGCTCTGCTCACCGTCGCCGGCCTCGAGGCGTGGTACGGCGAGAGCCACATCCTGCACGGGGTCGAGTTCCACGTCGGCCGTGGCGAGGTGGTGACGCTGCTCGGCCGCAACGGCGCCGGCAAGACCACCACGCTGAAGTCGATCATGGGCATGGTCGCCAAGCGTAAGGGCTCGGTGGTGTTCGACGGGCGCGAGACGATCGCGCTCACCTCCGACAAGATCGCCCGGGCCGGCATCGCGCTGTGCCCGGAGGAACGCGGCATCTTCGCCAGCCTCGACGTCGAGGAGAACCTGATGCTGCCGCCGCGCGTCGCGCCGGGGGGGCTCGGCATCGATCAGATCTACGAGCTGTTCCCCAACCTCAAGGAACGGCGCAGGAGCCCGGGCACCAAACTCTCGGGCGGCGAACAGCAGATGCTGGCGATCGGCCGCATCCTGCACACCGGCGCCCGCCTCCTCATGCTCGACGAGCCGACGGAGGGTCTCGCACCGGTCATCATCGAGCAGATCGGCGTCACCATCCGCAAGTTGAAAGACGCCGGCTTCACCATCCTCCTGGTCGAACAGAACTTCCGCTGGGCTTCCCGGCTGGCGGACCGGTTCTACGTGATGGAACACGGCGCGGTCATCGACCACTTCGCCAATACCGACCTGGAAGCCAACATGGAGAAGCTGCACCGCTATCTCGGGGTGTGACCCCCTTCCGCGGCCGAGGCGGCCTCCGCCTTGCGCGAACACGACAACGAACAAAACTCATTCGGGAGGAATTCGTCATGAAACTCGCTCATCGCCTCGCCCTCGGCGTCGCCTTCGCGGCCGCCTCCTTCGCCGGCTCGGCCTCGGCCGACGACAAGATCGTCAAGATCGGCAATCTCAACGACATGTCCGGCCTCTACGCCGATCTCGGCGGCCCGGGTTCGGCGCTGGCGGCGCAGATGGCGGCGGAGGATTCCGGACTTCTGGCCAAGGGCTGGAAGATCGAGGTGATCTCCGGCGACCATCAGAACAAGGCCGACATCGGTTCCAACATCGCCCGTCAGTGGTACGACGTCGACGGCGTCGACGTGATCCTCGACACACCGAACTCGGGCGTGGCGCTGGCGGTCTCGGCGATCACCAAGGACAAGAACCGGCTGTTCCTCAACTCCGGCGCGGCGTCGTCGGATCTGACCGGCAAGGCCTGCTCGCCCAACACCATCCACTGGACCTACGACACCTACATGCTGGCCAACGGCACCGGCAAGGCGGTGACCAAGGCGGGCGGCGATTCGTGGTTCTTCATCACCGCCGACTACGCCTTCGGCCATGCGCTGGAGCGCGACACCGAGGCGGTGGCGACCGCCAACGGCGCCAAGGTGGTGGGCAAGGTGCGCCATCCGCTCAACAACGCCGACTTCTCCTCGTTCCTGCTGCAGGCGCAGTCGTCCAAGGCCAAGGTGATCGGTCTGGCCAACGCCGGCGGCGATACCACCAACTCGATCAAGCAGGCCTCGGAATTCGGCATCACCCAGGGCGGCCAGAAGATCGCGGCGCTGCTGCTGTTCTCCTCGGACGTGCACGCGCTCGGGCTGAACCTCGCGCAGGGGCTGCAGTTCACCGAGAGCTTCTACTGGGATCTCAACGACAAGACCCGCGCCTTCTCCGAGCGCTTCCAGAAGCGCTCCCCGAAGGGCGCCAAGCCGACCATGGTGCAGGCCGGCTCCTATGCGGCGATCCTCCATTATCTCAAGGCGCTCGAGGCGCTCGGCGGCAATCCGCACGACGGCGCCAAGATCGCCGCCAAGATGAAGGAGATGCCGACCGACGATCCGCTGTTCGGCAAGGGCGTCATCCGCGAGGATGGCCGCAAGGTCCACCCGGCCTATCTGTTCGAGGTCAAGAAGCCGTCGGAGTCCAAGGGTCCCTGGGACTACTACAAGCTGATCTCGACGATCCCGGCGGAAGAAGCCTTCCGTCCGCTCGCCGACAGCGCCTGCCCGACCGTCAAGAAGTGAGGATGCGCGGTGGGGGAGGAGAGTGCTCCTTCCCCGTCGTTCGACCCGCCGCCGGCGGCGGGGCCTCGGCCGGAACGCAGACTGCGTTTGCCGATCGAGAGGGAGACGCGGTCGTCTCGGAAGCGGCCACGCGCTCCCCCTTCTCCCCTTGCGGGAGAAGGGGCCCGAAGGGCGGATGAGGGGTGAGGCTCCCCATCCTCCCGAGCCGGCGATGAATCTCGGAGCCGCTTCGCGGCGCCCCCTCATCCGGCGCTCACGCGCCACCTTCTCCCACGAGGGGAGAAGGGGACCGCGTGGCGACGTCGGTGCTCCCATTCGACCATCGAGATCGAACCGGGCGGACCGTCGACACCCATCGAACCGCGACACGAGGCCTTCGATGTTCGGCATTTCCACACAGGCGCTGTTCGGGCAGTTGTTGCTCGGCCTGATCAACGGCTCGTTCTACGCGCTGCTCTGCCTCGGTCTGGCGGTGATCTTCGGCCTGCTCAACATCATCAACTTCGCCCATGGCGCGCTCTACATGATGGGCGCCTTCGTCGCCTATCTGATCGGCGCCCACCTCGGGCTCGACTATTGGGCGGCCCTGATCGTCGCGCCGCTGATCGTCGGGGCGTTCGGCATGGTCATCGAACGGACCATGCTGAAGATGCTCACCGGCCTCGATCACCTCTACGGCCTGCTCCTCACCTTCGGCCTCGCCCTCATCATCCAGGGCGTTTTCCTGAACTTCTACGGCTCGTCGGGCATGCCCTATCAGATCCCGCCGGCGCTGACGGGCGGGCAGAATCTCGGGTTCATGTTCCTGCCGAACTACCGCGCCTGGGTGGTCTGCTTCTCGCTGGTCACCTGTCTGGCGACCTGGTTCGTGATCGAGCGCACCAAACTCGGCTCGTATCTGCGGGCGGCGACGGAGAATCCCAATCTGGTCCGGGCCTTCGGCATCAACGTGCCGCGCATGGTGACGCTGACCTACGGCTTCGGCGTGGCGCTGGCCGCGCTCGCGGGCGTCCTGTCGGCGCCGATCAATCAGGTGCGGCCGATGATGGGCGCCGATCTCATCATCGTCGTGTTCGCGGTCGTCGTCATCGGCGGCATGGGCTCGATCATGGGCTCGATCGTCACCGGTTTCGCCCTCGGCCTCGTCGAGGGACTGACCAAGGTCTTCTACCCGGAAGCCTCCAACACGGTGGTGTTCGTCATCATGGCGATCGTGCTGCTGGTGAAGCCGGCGGGTCTGTTCGGAAGGAATGCCTGACATGGCGAGCGACGTCTCGATCTCGGCGGCTCCCTCCGCCTCCGCGTCCGCCTCCGGCATGGCCGGCAGCGAGAAGGCGGCCCTGGCGATCCTGGTGGCGGTGCTCGCGGTGGCGCCGTTCCTGATCTACCCGTTCTTCCTGATGCAGGCGCTGTGCTTCGCGCTGTTCGCCTGTGCCTTCAACCTGCTGGTCGGCTACGTCGGACTCCTGTCGTTCGGCCACGCCATGTTCCTGGGCGGGGCCGGTTACGTCACGGCCCATGCCGCCAAGGTGTGGGGCCTGTCGCCGGAACTGGCGATCGTGTTCGGCATCGCCACCTCGGCCTTCCTCGGGCTGGTGGTCGGCGCGCTGGCGATCCGGCGGCAGGGCATCTACTTCACGATGATCACGCTCGCATTGGCGCAGATGGTGTTCTTCCTGTGCCTGCAGGCACCGTTCACCCACGGTGAGGACGGCATCCAGTCGGTGCCGCAGGGCAGGCTGTTCGGCTTCATCGACCTGTCGCATCAGATGACGCTCTACTGGGTCGTCGTCGCGGTGTTCCTCGGCGCGTTCCTGCTGATCCACCGCACCATCAATTCGCCGTTCGGCGAGATCCTCAAGGCGATCCGCGAGAACGAGCCGCGGGCGATCTCGCTCGGCTATCGCACCGAGCGCTACAAGCTCGCCGCCTTCGTGATGTCGGCGGCGCTGACCGGGCTCGCCGGCGGGCTCAAGGCGATCGTGGCGCAGAACGCCTCGCTCACCGACGTGCATTGGGCGATGTCGGGCGAGGTGGTGCTGATGACGCTGGTGGGCGGGCTCGGCACGATCTTCGGCCCCGTCGTCGGTGCGGTCACCATCGTCGCCATGCAGAACTATCTGGCCGGGCTCGGCTCGTGGGTGACGGTGATCCAGGGCGCGATCTTCGTGATCTGCGTGCTGACCTTCCGGCGCGGCATCGTCGGCGAGATCGCCCGGGCGATCGGCAAGCCGCTGTGATCTGCGGCGGGACGTGAAGACGAAAGAGGCCGGGGAACGGATCGCTCCCCGGCCTCTTGCTTCTTTCGGACGCGCCTCGCCTCACCCGACCTTGCGGGCGCTCATGGTGAGGAGGTCGTAGCGGGCGACGGTCTCGTCGGCCTGATTGAAGATCTCCACGTCCCAGCGCACTTCGCCGTATTCCGGCTTCCGTGCCGCCTGCTTCTCCTTGACGGTCAGACGCACGCGGATCGCGTCGCCGGGCGACACGGGTTTCAGGAAGCGCAGGTTGTCGAGGCCGTAGTTGGCGAGCAGCGGGCCCGGCGCGGGATCGACGAAGAGGCCGGCTGCGAAGGACAGGAGCAAGTAGCCGTGGGCGACGCGACCGGGGAAGAACGGGTTGGCCTTGGCCGCGTCCTCGTCCATGTGGGCGTAGAAGAGGTCTCCAGTGAAGTGGGCGAAGTGCTCGATGTCCTCGAGGCTCACCACACGCGCGGCGGTGACGACCGTGTCGCCGACCGACAGGCCGTCGTAGTCGCGCCTGAAGGGGTGGACCTCGGCGATCGGCGCCGCGGCGCCGCGGGTCCAGCGCTTCGACAGTGCGGCGAGGCGGGCGGGCGAGCCCTGGAGCGCGGTGCGCTGCATGTAGTGGAACACGCCGCGCAGGCCGCCCATCTCCTCACCACCGCCGGCACGCCCCGGACCGCCGTGGACGAGACCGGGCAGCGGCGAGCCGTGACCGGTCGATTCACCGGCGCAGTCGCGGTCGAGGATCAAGAGGCGACCGTGATAGGGGGCGATGCCGAAGACCAGGGCCTCGGCCACGGCCGGGTCATAGGTGTGAACGGAAGCGACCAGCGAGCCCTCGCCGCGCGCCACCAGCTCGATCGCCTGAGAGAGATCGTCGTAGGCGATCACGGTGGAGACCGGTCCGAAGGGTTCGACCGCATGGACCTTGCGCGACGACTTCGGGTCGAGCGCGCGCAGGAGCACCGGCGCCATGAAGGCGCCCGTGGCCATGTCGGCGCCGATCGGCGAACCGCCCTCGAGCGAACCGAAGACGATCTCCGATTCGGTGAGGAGTTCGCGGGCGGCGGCACGCACCGCTTCGCGCTGGGAGAGCGAGGCGAGCGCGCCCATGCGGACGCCGTCGGCGCGCGGATCGCCGATGGTGATCTTGGCGAGCGCCGCCGAGAGCGCGGCGACGACGTCGGCCTCGACCGCGCGCGGCACCAGAACGCGGCGGATCGCCGTGCACTTCTGACCGGCCTTGACGGTCATCTCGCGCGCCACCTCCTTGACGAAGAGGTCGAACTCGGGCGTGCCGGGCACCGCGTCGGGGCCGAGGATGGCGGCGTTGAGCGAGTCGCGCTCGGCGATGAAGCGCACGGCATTGGTGGAAACCGCCGGGTGGTTGCGCAGCTTCTCGGAGGTCTCGAGCGAGCCGGTGAAGGACAGCACGTCCTGCCCCGTCAGATGGTCGAGGAGATCGCCGGTGGAGCCGGCGATGAACTGCACCGAACCGGCCGGCAACAGGCCGGAGTCGGAGATCATCCGCACCAGCGCCTCGGCGACATAGGCCGTCGCGGTCGCCGGCTTGGTGATGATCGGCATACCGGCGAGGAAGGCCGGCGCCAGCTTCTCGAGCAGGCCCCAACAGGGAAAGTTGAAGGCGTTGACGTGGACCGCCACGCCCTCGAGCGGGGTCCGCACGTGGAGGCCGACGAAACTGCCGCCCTTGGAGAGGCCCTCGGTCTCGCCGTCGATGACGAAGCGCTCGCTCGGCAGCTCCTTGCGACCGCGCGAGGCATAGGCGTAGAGCGTGCCGATGCCGCCCTCGATGTCGATCATGTTGTCGCGGGGCGTCGCGCCGGTATCGAGGGCCAGCGCATGCAGCTCCGCCTTGCGGGAGGTGAGATACTGCGCCAGCGCCTTCATCAGGTCGGCGCGCTGGTGGAAGGTCAGTGCGCGCAGGGCCGGGCCGCCGACGGTGCGCGCATGACGCACCATGCCGGCGAAGTCGACGCCGCTGGACGAGGCGCGGGCGACGATGCGACCATCGACGGCGCTCGGGATGTCGGCGAAACCGGCGGTCGGGACGACCCATTCGCCCTTCGCCCAGGAGGCGAGGAGACGCGGTTCGGCAGCGGGATCGTTGGCCGCGGCGCCCGCGAGAGCGGCGGCGGAAGTCGTCGTCATGGCATTCCTCCCGAGGGTGTGGGACGGTCTCGTCGCCCATTGACAAGCCGACCTCTCGGGGTAATGATTAACCGATCGGTCGGTTAATTCAAGTGGTCATCGACGGCCCGAGCGGGAATGCCGAAACCGGCGGCCCGCGGAAGAAACGAGAAGCCCACCAGGGCTCGCGACCGCAGGGGAGGACGACGTGGAACCCACCATTCTGGTGACCCGCCATGCCGGTTGGGTCGAGATCGCGCTCAATCGGCCCGATCGCCTGAATTCCTTCACCGGCGAGATGCACCGGGCGCTGGCCGCCGCTCTCGCCGAGGCGGGCGCCGACGAGGGCGTGCGTGCGGTGCTGCTGACCGGATCGGGCCGCGGCTTCTGCGCCGGGCAGGATCTCTCGGATCCCGAGACCAGCGGCGAGAACCCGGACCTCGGGCTGGCCATCGACAAATACTACAACCCGCTGATCCGTCGCTTGCGCGGTCTCGAGAAGCCGGTCGTGTGCGCCGTCAACGGGGTGGCGGCGGGGGCCGGCGCCAACATCGCCTTCGCCTGCGACATCGTTCTCGCGGCGCGTTCGGCCAAGTTCATCCAGGCCTTCGCCAAGATCGGCCTCGTCCCGGATTCCGGCGGCACCTTCACCCTGCCGCGCCTCGTCGGCGACGCCCGGGCGCGTGGGCTGATGATGCTCGGCGAGCCGGTCTCGGCGGAAAAGGCGGCCGACTGGGGCATGATCTGGAAGGTCGTCGACGACGCGAGCCTGATGGGCGAGGCCCGGGCGCTCGTCGCCCATCTCGCCACCCAGCCGACGCGCGGCCTCGCGCTGCTCAAGAAGGCGCTCGAGGGATCGGTGACCAACGACCTCGACGCACAGCTCGATCTCGAGCGCGATCTCCAACGCGAGGCCGGGCGCACGCCCGACTATGCCGAGGGCGTCGCCGCCTTCATGGAGAAGCGGGCACCCAACTTCACCGGGAGGACATCGTGAGCGAGACCCCTACCCCGCGAGACGTCGCGGCCGCGGCCGCCGAGGCGATGTGGGCCAGCGACAAGGCCTGCCACGGGCTCGGCATCGAGATCGTCGAGGTCGGTCCCGGCTTCGCGACGCTGGCGATGGCGGTGCGCGAGGACATGCTCAACGGGCATGCCACCGCGCACGGCGGCTACATCTTCGCGTTGGCCGACAGCGCCTTCGCCTATGCCTGCAATTCCGACGGCATGACCACGGTGGCGCAGCACTGCTCGATTACCTTCGTGCGGCCGGGGCGGCGCGGCGATCGGCTGGTGGCGACGGCGCGCGAGGTCTCCAAGTCGGGACGCTCCGGCATCTACGACGTGACGGTGTCGGTGGAGGGGCGGATGATCGCCGAATTCCGCGGCCTGTCGCGCGCCACCGGCGGCTCCTTCCTGGAGGCGTCGGCGAAGTCCGAATGAGCGAAATCCGAGTTCCGCACAAACGACGGAACGTCAATCCGAGCGGGAGGAATTCATGAGCATCGGCTCGATCCGTGTGGGGCAGGACCGCACCATCCGCGACAATCTCGACGCCGCCGAGCGGGCTTCGCGCGACGAGATCATGTCGCTGCAGCGCGAGCGGCTCGCTCGCACCCTGTGGCACGCCTACGAGAAGGTGCCGCACTATCGCAAGGCCTTCGACGCGGCCGGGGTCCATCCGGCCGATTTCCGCGTCCTGTCCGACCTCGCCAAGTTCCCCTTCACGGTGAAGACGGATCTGCGCGACAACTATCCCTTCGGCCTCTTCGCCGTGCCGCGCGATCAGATCGCCCGTCTGCACGGGTCGTCGGGCACCACGGGCAAGCCGGTGGTGGTGGGATACACCGCCGCCGACATCGACATGTGGGCCGACGTGGTCGCCCGCTCGCTGCGCGCCGCCGGCGTGCGGCCGGGCATGATGGTGCACGTCGCCTATGGCTACGGGCTCTTCACCGGTGGTCTCGGCGCGCACTACGGCGCCGAGCGCCTGGGCTGCACCGTGGTGCCGGTGTCGGGCGGCATGACCGAGCGGCAGATCCACCTCATCAACGACTTCCAGCCGGACGCCATCATGGTGACGCCGAGCTACATGATGGCGCTGCTCGACGGCTTCCGCAAAATGGGCTTCGACCCGCGCGAGACGTCGCTGCGCTACGGCATCTTCGGCGCCGAGCCGTGGACCAACGCCATGCGCCAGGAGATCGAACGGGCCTTCGATCTCGACGCCACCGACATCTACGGTCTATCCGAGGTGATCGGCCCCGGCGTGGCGCAGGAGTGCGTGGAGACCAAGGACGGGCTGCACATCTGGGAAGACCACTTCTATCCGGAAGTGATCGATCCGATCACCGGTGAGGTCCTGCCCGACGGGTCGCGCGGCGAGCTGGTCTTCACCTCGCTGACCAAGGAAGCCTTCCCGATCATCCGCTACCGTACCCGCGACCTCACCCGCCTGCTCGCCGGCACGGCACGCCCCGGCATGCGCCGCATGGAGAAGGTGACCGGCCGCTCGGACGACATGATCATCCTGCGCGGCGTCAACGTCTTCCCGACCCAGGTCGAGGAACTGATCCTCGAGACCGAATGGGCCGCCGGCCACTACCAGATCGAACTGACCCGTCCGGCGCTGATGGACGAGATGACGGTGCACGCCGAGGCGCGTACGTCGGCGTGGGACGGCGACGGGCTGAAGGGGGCGGCGGACAAGCTGATGGCGCGCATCAAGTCGACCATCGGGGTGAGTTGCCGGGTCGTCATCCATCCGCCGGACACGATCGAGCGCACCGCCGTCGGCAAGGCCAAGCGCGTGATCGACAATCGCCCCAGGGAGGGGTGAGCGGGCGTCTTCTCTGCGCAGACCGCGAGACGGGCGGCGCGATGCCGCCCGTTCCATTTTCCGCCGAGCCCTTCGGCCTCATGCTGATCTCATGAAATTCCGAGCCTTCCAAAGGAGGTTCTTCATGGTGAGGCGGGCGCGTCGGCGGCCCTCCAACCACGAAGAACCGGACCAAGGATCCGGCGAGTTCCGTGCCCATCGACCCTTCGTGGTTCGAGGCACCCCAATGGGGTGCACCTCACCCTGAAGGCCCTCCGCTCCAATCCGAAGAGGTCGGGACTTCATCGGGTCGGTATCAACCCTCGACCGCCGCCACCGCGGCTTCGGCGCCGCTCTCCAGCATCCGCGTCACCAGCCGCGCGTAGCCGGCGCGATCGAGGCCCTTGCCTTCGCGGAACCACAGGTAGTGCCAATTGAGCATGCCGAACAGCGACATGGTCATCGGCTTGAGGAGCGGGCCGCGCCCGACCGCCGGCACGGATTCGGCGATCGCGTCGGCGAAGAGCGTCACCAACCGACGCTCGAGCCCGAGCAGCACGGCCTTCTTCTCCTCCGGCAGGAGCTTCAGATTGGCGATCTGCACCTGATGCTGGGCATCGGCGTCGCGATAGGCCTCGAGCAGGGCGGCGGAGATCGCGTAGAGCCGCTCGCCCGCCGGAACGGCGAGTGAGGCCGCCTCCACCGCTTCGACGAGTTCGTCGAGATGTGCCTTCAGGAGGTCGTAGAGAACCGCCTCCTTGTCGGGATAATAGTGATAGAGCAGAGCCTTGGAGACACCGCAGGCCTCGGCGATCATGGCGATCGAGGTGCCGGCGTAACCGAATTGCGCGAAGAGATCCGCCGACTTGTGCAGGATCACCTCGCGCTTCGCTGCATAATCCTGCGATCGGGTACGGGCCATTGCGGACGATCTCGCTCGACGACGGGGATTCGACGCCCAACTCTACGGGAGAGCCGGCGAAGCGTCAGCATAGCAATCATTGTCCGATTGGTCGATCAATTATTGGATCGATGCCTCACCCCGCCATCATCCGCTCTTTCGCCACCACCTCCGGCTTGTGCTGGGTGTGGTAGCCCTCGGTGTGGATCAGCTCCCGCTTGGCGCCCAGCGCCATGGCCGCCTTCACGCAGTCCTCGACGAATTCCGGCGTGCCGGCGATGAAGATCGAGTGCTGGGAGAGGTCCGAGAAGAGGCCGGGCAGCACCGCCGGGATGCGGCCGTGGAGGTGGCCCTCCTTCTCTTCCTGCGTCAGCGTCGAGAGGAAACGGAAGCGGCGATGCCGGGCCTTCCACCACGCCGCTTCGCCCTTGGCGTAGACGTCGGCTTCGGTCCGGGCGGAGAAGAGCAGCGTCACCGCCGGGCGATAGTTGCGGCGCAGCGCGGCTTCGGTCAGCGACAGGATCGGCGCCAGCCCCGAACCGGCGGCGAGACACAGGACGGGCGTGTCGACCGACGGATCGCCGATGAAGGTGCCGTAGGGGCCGGCCATCTTGATGGTGTCGCCGACCTTCACGTCGTCGTGCAGCCAGTTGGAGGTCTTGCCGCCCTCGGCGCGGGTGACCTGGAAGACCAGCGTGCCGTCGGGGCGCGGGGCGTTGGCGATCGAGTAGCAGCGGGCCGGGATGCCGAAGCTCGGGTCGCCGATCATCATGTTCTGCCCCGGCCAGTAGCGCACCGGCTGGCCGAGCGGACGCGCCACGATCTCGACGATGCGCGGGGTGCGCACGATCTTGTCGGTGACGACGTAGTAGATGTTCTCGCGCGGCGGGAAGAGTTTGGGCTTGGCGTCCTCGGTGCCCCACTCGATCTCCAGAACTTCGGAGATCGGCTTGGCCATGCACATCAGGCCGTAGCCGTGCTTGCGATCGTCCGGCGACAGGGCCATGTCGAGCACGATGCCCTGGTCGAACTGGCCTTCGCGGACGCGGACCTTGCATTCGCCGCAGGCGCCGGCGCGGCAGTTGTTCTGCAGCGCGTAGCCGGCCTTCTCGAGTGCGGCGAGCACCGTGTCGCTGCCCGCGCATTCGACTTCCTTGCCCGACGGATACAGGCGAATTCGGCTCATCGGCTCCCTCCTCGGGCGTTTCCTCGAAAGTCTTCTTCATTGGTTCGGCGGAGGCGAGCCGATGCCCGCCTCCGCGATTTCGATCGAGAGTGTCATGCCTGTGGCGATCAGAACACCGGGATGATCTCTTCCATGTCGATGTCGAGGATCTCCTGGCCGGAAATGCCCACTTCCGGGATCGCCGGGAAGGGGATGTCGTACTTGTCGAGCACGCCCTTCAGATTGAGCATCGCCTTCTTCCAGTTCTCCTTCTTCGCCTCGTAGGTCGGGATGTGGAAGCCGGCGCCGCGCGCCACCGCCTCGCACTTCCTCTGCACCTCGATGAAGTCGTCCGGGATGTCCCAGAACTCGACCGGCGGCTCGAACAGCACCGCCGAGAGGAAGAGGTAGCCGGCCCGCACCTGCTTGGTGATGACCGCCGCATCCTCCTTCGGCAGCTTCGGATAGTCGCGCTCCATCAGCGCCATGCAGATCGCCATGTGGCGACCCTCGTCGCGGCCGATGTTGCGGAAGGCTTCCTTGAACACCGGCTCCGAGCAGCCCGCCGCCATCTGGTGGAAGATCGTCGCCGCGGCGATCTCGCCCATCAGGAACGACGAGAACAGCACCGCGAGCGAGTACTTCGGCACCGCCTTCTTGTAGCCGTTCCAGTAGCGGCCGCCGTTGTAGTAGAGCCACTGGGTGTTGCGCTTGGCGAGCTTGCCGAGCTCGGTCTTCGGCTCGTACTCGAGCGGCGAAGCGCAGCCGAGCAGCTTGGTGATGGCGAGGCCGCACATCTGCTCGTGGTTCTGCTCGTCACGGGTGACCGAGAAGAAGCAGCGACGGACCGGATCCTCCTCGTGCTCCTCGTAGGTCTTGATGAAGGCCGCCGCGAAGACCGGCGGCGCCGAGGCGTCGAACACGGAGAGGATCGTCCACCAGTAGGCGATCGCCTCGCGCTCCTCCCAGGTGTAGCTCTCGACGTCGAAGGTGTCCCACGGCAGGGCCTTGGGGTCCCAGTTCTCGCGTACGGCGGCGTCCCACACTTCCTCGAGCTTGGCGGTCTGATTGTGCCAGCTCAGCGGATAGACGTTGGGCTGCTCGGTCGCCGGCGGACGATCCATCGTCTTGGCGAGCTTCTCCTGATGGCCGGACATGAGTGTCCCTCCCTGATCTTCGTTCTCGGAATTGCGAATGTCGTCGCGAGCGCCGATGCCTAGCCTTCCGGCATTCCCCGCCTCGGCCTCGTCCACGATCAGATCCTCACATGATACGATATTCCTTTTCAATAGACCAAAAGTGTATCATATTGTTGTTCGCAGATCGAACGGGGGATCGCCTTCGTGCCGTTTCACCGACTCGTACCGGCGTCGACCGGGAGTCGCGGCTCTGCTAGGCATGAGGTCCGGTGGTCGGCGCGGGCGAAGCGAGAGAGGGCGAGGATGAGCGGGGCGAGCGGCGACATCGGGAGCGAGATCGATCGCCTCGTCGAGCGACTGCGGCCCAACGCCAAGTCGCTGATCGTCACCCTGTTCGGCGACGCCATCAGTCCGCACGGCGGGGCGGTGTGGCTGGGCAGTCTGGTCGATCTGGTCGCCCCGTTCGGGCTCAACGAGCGGGTGGTGCGCACCTCCGTCTTCCGCCTGTCGAAGGAGGGCTGGCTCGCCTCCACGCACGTCGGGCGACGGTCGTCCTACGGGCTCACCGATACCGGCCGGCGGCGGTTCGAGGCGGCCGACCGGGTCATCTACGCGGGGCCGCGCAAGCCGTGGGGCGAGCGCTGGACCATCGTCTTCACCGGCACGCTCGACGGTGAGGCGCGCGATACGCTGAAGACGGAACTCCTGTGGCAGGGCTTCGGACCGTTGCAGCCGGGGGTGATGCTGCATCCCGATCCGGACGAGGTCAGCCTGAAGCGGACGCTGGCGGCGGCCGGGCTCGGCGACGGTGCGGTGGTGATGCGGGGCTCGGGCGAGGGCTGGATGACGCCGGCCGGGCTTCAGGGGGTGGCGGCGCGGGCGTGGGATCTCGACGCTCTGGCGAGCGTCTACGGGCAGTTTCTCGCCGATTTCGAGCCGTTCTCGGCGCAGGCCGCGGCGCTCTCGCCGCGCGAGGCGTTCCGACTGCGCATTCTGCTGCTGCATGCGTGGCGACGGGCGGTGCTGCGCGATCCGCTGCTGCCGGAGGAGTTGTTGCCGGCACCGTGGCCGGGGGCGGCGGCACGGCGGTTGGTGGGCGATCTCTACCGGGCGGTGGAGGGCGCGGCCGAGGCGCATCTCGCCGAGGCGATGGTAGCGCCGGACGGGCCCTTCACGGCACCGGCCCCCTCCTATTACGATCGCTTCGGCGGGCTCGGCCGATAGCCTCGCCCCGACCAGAGCGACGCCCATGATCTCCCCTCCCCCTTCGTGCGTACCCGACCTCCGCGCCCTGCTGCGCGCGATGTTCGATGCGGCGGTGGCCAGCGCCCAGCCGGCGCTGTGCGTGCCGCCGCATCTGCCGGAGGTGCCGAAGGGGCGGCTGATCGTGCTCGGCGCCGGCAAGGCGTCGGCCGAGATGGCGCGGGCGGTAGAGGCGGCGTGGACGGGGCCGCTCGAGGGACTGGTGGTCACCCGCTACGGCTACGGCGCGGCGTGCGCGCACATCGAGATCGTCGAGGCGGCGCATCCGGTGCCGGACGCGGCGGGGGAAGCGGCGGCGCGGCGGATGCTCGACATCGCGGCCGGCGCGGGGGCGGACGACACGGTGCTGTGCCTGATCTCGGGCGGCGGCTCGGCGCTGGCGGCGCTACCGCTCGACGGCGTGACGCTCGCCGACAAGCAGGCGGTCAACCGGGCGCTGCTCGCGAGCGGTGCGACCATTTCCGAAATCAACTGCGTGCGCCGCCACCTCTCGGCGATCAAGGGCGGGCGGCTCGCCGCCGCGGCCCATCCGGCGCGGGTGGTGAGCCTCGTGATCTCCGACGTGCCGGGCGACGATCCGCGCGACATCGCCTCGGGGCCGATGGTGGGCGACGACACGACTTGCGCCGACGCGCTGGCGATCCTGGCGCGCCACCGCATCGCGGTGCCGGCGGCGGTGCGCGACGTGCTGACGAGCGGGCGCGGCGAGACGGTGAAGCCGGGCGATCCGCGGCTGGCGCGGTCCGAGGTGCGGATCGTGGCGACGCCGCAGCGGGCACTGGAGGCGGCGGCGGCGGTGGCGCGGGCGGCGGGGTTCACGCCGCACATTCTCGGCGATGCGCTGGAGGGGGAGGCACGCGAGGTCGGCACGGTGACGGCGGGCATCGTCAAACAGATCGTGGCGCGCGATCAGCCGTTCGCGGCGCCGTGCGTGCTCTTGTCGGGCGGGGAGACGACGGTGACGGTACGGGGCGAGGGTCGCGGCGGGCGCAACGTCGAATTCCTGCTGGCACTGGCGATCGCGCTCGATGATGTGCCCGGCGTGTGGGCGACGGCCTGCGACACCGACGGGGTCGACGGGATGGAGGAGATCGCCGGGGCGATCGCCACGCCGACGACGATCGCCCGCGCCCGGGCGGCGGGACTCTCGCCGCGCGCATCCCTCGCCGCCAACGACGGTCACGGCTTCTTCGGCGCGCTCGGCGACGCGGTCGTCAGCGGGCCGACGCGGACCAACGTCAACGATTTCCGGGCGGTGATCGTCACCCGCGCGGACCCGCCTCAGGGCTCTGCATCGTAGCCGTGCAGGCCGGCGCCGTGGAGGCGCAGCCAGCGGCGGCCCGCGTCCATGTCGGGGCAGGTCTCGCGCACCAGACGCCAGAAGCGGACGGAATGGTTCATCTCGCGCAGATGCGCCACCTCGTGGGCGGCGAGGTAGTCGAGCACCTGCGGCGGGGCGAGGATCACCCGCCAGGAGAAGGCGAGTTCGCCGTCGGCGGTGCAGGAGCCCCAGCGCGAGCGAGTGTCCTTGATGCGGATGCGCGACGGGGTCGGCACGCCGAGGCGCTCGGCATGGCGGGCGACCGCCGGCAGGAGATCGGCGCGGGCGGCGCGGCGGAAATGATCGCGCAGGCGGCGGGCGAGATGCTCGGGCCGGCCGGCGACGCAGAGGAGCGGCAGCGCCTCGGGCTCGGGGGCGCGTTCGACCCAGACGGTGCCGCGCTGGCCGGGGCGATGGGCGATGCGATGCTCGACACCACGCAGAGGGACAACCGCGCCGTCGGTGAAGGCGACGCCGGCGGGACGGCGGGCGAGGCGATCGGAGAGCCAGCCGCGATGGCGTTCGAGGAAGTCCTCGGCATCGGCGAGGCGGGCGCGCTCGGGCACGGTCAGGACGGGATCGGCGGCGCCGTGGCCGAGGCGCAGGATGAAACGCGTGGCGCGGCTCGACGGCTTCAGCGTCACGCGCAGGTCGCGGTCGGCGAGACGGACCACGACGTGGGGGGGAAGGGCGGGCCGCGCCGGACGACGGGCGAAACCGAACACGGCCGACCTCTCAGCTGCGCGGGGCGTCGGGACGACGGGAGGTGCGCTCGGCCTTGAAGCGGTCGAACTCCTCCTGGTCGCGGGCGCGGCGCAGGTGGTCCATGTAGGCCTCGAACTCGCGGCGCTCCTCCTCGAGGCGACGATACTCGGCCTCGAGCCGCTCGAACTCGGCGGCGCGATGGGCGTCGAAGGCGGCGTTGCCGGACGAGCCGCCGAAGCTCCGACCGAAGCCGGAGCGCAGGCCGCAGCCGAAGCCGGCGCCACGGGCCCCGGCGAAGCCGCGACGCAGGCCGTGGGCGAAGGCGCGCATGCGCTCGCCCCACAGCATGTAGGCGAGCATCGCCAGGCCGAGCGGCCAGGCGAGGACGAAGCCGAGCACCATCAGGGCGATCGACAGGGGATGGAAGCCGGGGCGAACGACGGCGTGGGAGTGCATGGGAGTTCCCTCGGGGAGCGTCCTCTGCCACTGGGCTCGCGACGCGAGAGCAGCGCGGACGGGAGGCAGATGGCCCCCGCCCGCGCTGCTTTCAAGATGCCGTCGGCCCATGTCGCCGCGATGTCGCCGGTCGGCCGGGGGCCGGACCGCCGCGCGTCAGGCGCGGGCGTTGCGGCGAATCCACTCGGCGATGCGCGGCTGGATGTGGGCGCGGAACTTCGAGCCGTTGAACACGCCGTAGTGGCCGACGCCGGGCTGGACGTAGTCCTGCTGCTTTTCGTCGGCGAGGTTGGAGCACATCGTGTGGGCGGCCTGGGTCTGGCCGGCGCCGGTGATGTCGTCGAGCTCGCCCTCGACGGTGAAGAGCGCGGTGTTGCGGATCTCCGACGGCTTCACCAGACGGCCGCGATGCATCATCGTGCCCTCGGGCAGGGCGTGCTCGAGGAAGACGGTGCGGATGGTCTGAAGATAGAACTCCTTGGTCAGGTCCATCACCGCCAGATACTCGTCGTAGAAGTCGCGATGCTTCTCGGCCGATTCACCGTCGCCCTCGATGAGGTGGGTGAAGAACTCCTTGTGGGCGGAGACGTGGCGGTCGAGATTCATCGACATGAAGCCGCCGAGCTGCAGGAAGCCCGGATAGACCTCGCGGAACACGCCCGGATTGGGGAAGGGCACGCGCATGATGACGTTGCGCTCGAACCAGCCCATGCCCTTGTCGTGCGCCACCTTGTTGACGGCGGTCGGCGAAATGCGGGTGTCGAGCGGGCCGCCCATCAGGGTCATGGTGGCCGGCGACAAGGGGTCCTTGTCCTCCTCCATCAGCGACACGGCGGCGAGCACCGGCACCGAGGGCTGACACACGGCGATGATGTTCACGCCGGCGCCGAGGTGATGGATCATCTCGATCACGTAGTCGATGTAGTCGTCGAGGTCGAAGGTGCCCATGGAGAGCGGCACCGAGCGGGCGTCGACCCAGTCGGTGATGTAGACCTCGTGCGCCGGCAACATGGCCTCGACCGTGCCGCGCAGCAGCGTCGCATAGTGGCCGGACATCGGCGCGACGATCAGCACCTTGGGATCGGGAGCGCGGTCCTTGGGCACGTCACGGACGAAGTGCAGCAGATCGCAGAACGGCTTGTGCCACACCACATGCTCGCCGACCGCCACTTCCTTGCCGTCGACCACGGTGGTCGGCAGGTCGAAGGTGGGCTTGCCGTAGCGGCGGGTGGTGCGCTCGAACACCTCGAAGGTGGCGGCGAGGGAACGGCCCAGCGCCGTGCCGGCGAGCGGATTGAACGGACTGCGGAAAGCCATGCGACCCATTTCGGCGGCGACCCGCATCGGACGGAGCGCGGCATGGTTCAACTCGTAGAGCTGGTAGAACATGGCTTCGGCGTACCTCTCGCATAGCGAGCACAACCACAAGGGAATATGCACGCCAAGGTTAGTTTCAATCGATTACTATTCTGCCGTCTCACGATCGACGCCAGTGACATTTTTTCCATGACGGTCGGCAATTGGTCGTAACCGCGACGGCCGGTGCCGCTCCCTGACGTGGCCCATGGTAACGCGAAACGGCCGCGAGCCCAAGCAACCGTCATTCGCCCTGCTGCAACAGGGTTCCGGCGCGGCGGGCGGAGGCGAGCAGGCGCCAGAAGGCGACGAGCGCCCCGGCGAAGAAGACCGCATCGAGAGCGAAGGCGCCGAGCATCAGGTCGGTGCGGAACTCGTGGTGGATGACCAGGGCGCGCAGGCCCTCGAAGACCCAGGTCGGCGGCAGGCTCCAGGCGATCGGCCGCATCACCAGGGGCAGGGTGTCGGCCGGGTAATAGACGCAGGTCAGCGGCAGCAGCACGAACATCAGCGACCACGACAGCGCCTCGGCGCCGAGGCCGTGGCGCAGGAGCAGGCCGACGATGACGAGGCCGAGCGACCAGCCGGTCATCACCAGGGCGGCGAAGAAGGCGGCGAGCGGCAGGCCGAGGCTCCACAGATTGAAGCCGAACAGGGGAATGGCGATGAGGGTCACCGGGATCATGCCGATGGCGAGACGCACCATCGAGATCACCATCAGCGCGGCGACGAACTCCCACGGGCGCAGCGGGCTCATCAGGAGATTGCCGAGATTGCGCGACCACAGTTCCTCGAGGAAGGCGAAGGCAAAGCCCTGTTGCGAGCGCAGGAGCACGTCCCACAGCAGCAGGCCGCCGACGAACAGGCCGACGGCATTGGCGAAGAAGCTCGAATTCTGCGCCACGTAGAGCTGGACGAAGCCCCAGGTCAGCATGTTGACGGTCGGCCAGTAGACCAGCTCGATCGCCCGCGGCCAGGAGTTGGAGAGCAGATACCAGTAGCGCAGCACCATGGCGCCGATGCGGGCGAGGGAGGGGGCGAGCGCGTTCATGCGGCGGTCTCCGCTTCGCTCGCGCGGCGACGGCGGGCGACCAGGAGGAAGACCTCCTCCAGGGTGTCGCAGCCGAAGCGGGCGCGCAGTTCGGCCGGCGAGCCGCGTTCGGCGACCCGGCCCTCGGACATCAGCACGACGTCGTCGCACAGGCGCTCGACCTCGGGCATGTTGTGCGAGGCGAGCAGGATCGTGGCGCCGGTGGCGGCGCGATAGGTCTCGAGCCGGCCGCGCACCCAGTCGGCGGTGTCGGGGTCGAGCGAGGCGGTGGGCTCGTCGAGGAGCAGCACGTCGGGAGCGTTGATGAGCGCCTTGGCCAGCGCCACGCGGGTCTTCTGGCCGGCGGAGAGGCGCCCGGCGGGGCGGTCGAGGAAGGGGCCGAGCTCGAAATCGGCGGCGAGCGCGGCGATCTTCTCCTCGAGCCGGGGGACCCGGTAGAGCCGGCCGAACACCTTCAGGTTCTGGCGCACGGTCAGGCGATGGGGCATGTCGACGTAGGGGCTCTCGAAGTTCATGCGTTCGAGCACGGCGTCGCGTTCGCGCGGCATGGCGTGGCCGAGCACGCGGATCGCGCCGGCGTCGGGGTCGATCAGGCCCATGAGCATGCCGATGGTGGTGGTCTTGCCGGCGCCGTTGCCGCCGAGCAGGCCGAGGACACGACCGCGCGGCAGCTCGAAGGAGACGCCGTCGACGGCGCGCACCGCACCGAAGTGCTTCACCAGATCGCGCACCACGAGGGCGGGTTCGGCGGAGGCGTCGGCCATGGAGCGGTCTCGTCGGGTCGATCGGGTCGGAGGGAACGGGATGAGCGGGTGGGCGCGGCGGTCGAACCGACACTGTTCGCTCGCTCGACCATGGCCGCGTTCGGTTCCTCGTTGTATAGGCTGAGCGGGCGGCGGAGAAGACCGCGACCGGAATGGCAGACGCGTCGAGACGCGATCGCCGAACCGGGAAACGAGAAGCCGGAGGTGACGCATGCTGGGGGTGTTGGCGGATTTCGGCGACACGTCGGTGCGTTCGCTGAAGCTCGACACGCTGGTTCGCCTGCGCTGGCTCGCCGTGGCGGGGCAGTCGGCGGCTGTGCTGTTCGTGCGCTTCGGGCTGGGGTTTCATCTACCCCTGGCGCCGACCTTCGCGCTGATCGGCGGGTCGGTGGCACTCAACCTGCTGCTGCGTTGGAAGTTCTCGTCGATCCACCGGCTCGACGGCATCCACGCGACGGTACTGCTCGGATGGGACGTGATCGAACTGGCGGGGCTCTTGGCGCTGACCGGCGGGCTCGAAAATCCGTTCGCCTGTCTGCTGCTGGCGCCGGTGCTGGTGTCGTCGGCCTCGCTGCCGCCGCGATCGACGGCGCTACTGGGGGTGCTGGTGGCGATGTCGGTGACGGTTCTGTCGGCGGTACACGCGCCGCTGCCGTGGGGGCCGACCCAGGCACCGCAACTGCCGGTGCTCTACGTGGTCGGGATCTGGCTTGCCCTCATCCTCACCCTGTCGTTCTCGGCGCTCTATGCCTTCCGGGTCGCCGACGAGTCGCGCCGGCTGGCGGAGGCGCTGGCGGCGACCGAACTGGTCCTGATGCGCGAACAGCATCTGACCGCGCTCGACGGGCTCGCCGCCGCCGCCGCCCACGAACTGGGCACGCCGCTCGGCACCATCGCGGTGGTCACCCACGAGATGGAGCGCGAACTCCCGGCCGGCTCGCCGCTGGCCGACGACGTGGCGCTCCTGCGCTCGCAGTCGGAGCGCTGTCGCGACATCCTGCGCAAACTGTCGTCGATGGGCTCCGACCCCGACGCCTATTTCGCGCGCCAGTCGCTGCCGAGCGCGGTCGAGGAAGTGATCGAACCCTTCCGCGACCTCGGGCCGGAGATCGTGGTGGCGCAATCGGGGGCAGGCGAGGAACCGGTGACCCGGCGCAATCCGGCGATCCTCTACGGGCTCGGCAACATCGTCGAGAATGCGGTCGACTTCGCCGAGGGGCGGGTCGACATCGCGATGGACTGGGACGGTCGCGAGGTGGCGGTGACCATTTCCGACGATGGGCCGGGGTTTTCGTCGAGCGTGCTGGAGCGGCTCGGCGAACCGTGGGTGACCACGCGCGAGCCGCTCGCGGCGACCGAGGCGGAGCGGACGGCGGCCGGCGGCGGGCTCGGATTGGGCTTCTTCATCGCCCAGACCTTCCTGATGCGCTCGGGCGCCAAGGTGACCTTCGTCAACCGTCCCTTCCCCGATCACGGGGCGGAAATCCGCATCGTCTGGCCGCGGGCGCGGTGGCAGGCGCCGGCCGAGGACATCGGTTCGTCGAATTTCCCCGTGTGAACATTGACCACGATCGTTCGTCATGTCCGTCAGGGTATTGAAGAACAAGGCATCGCCTCCTAAGATCCGGCCCCGTGCAATCGCCCGGGAGGCGAAGAGTCGTGGACCAGCGGACGACGACGATGAGTGACATGCCGCATTCGGATGCAATCGGCGTCGACAAGTCGCTTCTGATCGTGGACGACGACAAGCCGTTCCTGCAGCGCCTCGCCCGTGCCATGGAGCTGCGCGGCTTCGAAGTGGAGACCGCCTGCTCGGTCGCCGACGGCAAGGCGGTGGTCGATCATCGGGCGCCCGCCCATGCGGTGGTCGACATGCGGCTCGGCGACGGCAACGGGCTCGACGTAGTCGAGCACCTGCGCCAGAAGCGGCCCGAAGCCCGCATCATCGTGCTGACCGGCTACGGCAACATCGCCACGGCGGTGACCGCGGTGAAGCTCGGGGCGACCGACTATCTCTCCAAGCCGGCGGATGCCGACGAGGTGATGCGGGCGCTGACCCGAACCGTCGACGATCGCGCCGAGCCGCCGGAGAACCCGATGTCGGCCGACCGGGTGCGGTGGGAGCACATTCAGCGGGTCTACGAACTGTGCGAGCGCAACGTGTCGGAGACGGCGCGGCGGCTCAACATGCATCGCCGCACGCTGCAGCGCATCCTCGCCAAGCGCGCGCCGCGCTGAGGCGGCGGCGCCCCTTCCCTCATCGACGTTCCGTCACCCGTTCCGTACCCTCGGCGCGGGCGAAGAGATTCGTCGGAGACCCGAACGGGGTCGGCGAGGGCGAGACGGGAGGGACCGGCGATGCCGGAACTGCCGGAAGTGGAAACCGTCAGACGGGGTCTGGCGCCGGTGCTGGAAGGGGCGCGGATCGTGCGGGTGGAGCAGCGGCGGGCCGATCTGCGCACGCCCTTCCCCGAGCGCTTCGTCGAGCGGCTGACCGGGGCGACGGTGACGGCACTGTCGCGCCGCGCCAAGTATCTGCTGGCGGATCTGTCGACCGGTGAGGTTCTGATCGCCCATCTCGGCATGTCGGGCTCGTACCGCATCCGGCGGGCCGACGAGGCGGCGGAGGGAGGCGACACGCCGGGCGAGTTCCACCACCCGCGCGGACCGGCCGGCAAGCACGATCACGTCGTGCTGCATCTCTCCGGCGAGCACATCCCCGGCGGGGCGACGGTCACCTACAACGATCCGCGCCGGTTCGGGTTCATGGATCTGGTGGCGCGGGAGCGGCTCGCCGATCATCCCTCGCTCGCCGGGCTGGGACTGGAGCCGCTCGGCAATGCGCTGTCGGCCGAGGTGCTGGCCGAACTCTTCGCCGCGAAATCGACGCCGCTGAAGAGTGCGCTGCTCGATCAGCGCCTCGTCGCCGGGCTCGGCAACATCTACGTCTGCGAGGCGCTGTGGCGGGCGAGGCTCGATCCGCGGGCGGCGGCGGGGTCGACGGTGACGGCGGCGGGCAAGCCCTCGGCGAAGCTCGAGACGCTGACGGGGGCGATCCGCGAGGTGCTGACGGAGGCGATCGCGGCGGGCGGGTCTTCGCTCAAGGACCATCGCCGAACCGACGGCGAACTCGGCTACTTCCAGCACGCCTTCGCCGTCTACGACCGGGAGGGCGAGCCCTGCGCGCGGCCGAGCTGCTCGGGGGTGGTCGAGCGCTTCAGCCAGGGCGGGCGCTCGACCTTCTTCTGCCCGTCGTGTCAATCCGCGCAGACCTCACGTGCAAGACAGAGACGGAAGGAGCGTTGATCGCGGCCGCAGTCTCCGTTAGCCCTTTCACGGAAGGGGCCGCGTGGGCGGCCCGAGAGCGGGGGGCCGAGCCCTCCGCGCCTGGAGGACACTCGGACATGGCTTACGAGAACATCCTGGTCGAGACGCGCGGGCGCGTCGGCATCATCACTCTCAACCGCCCGAAGGCGATGAACGCGCTGTGCTCGCCGCTGATGGCGGAAGTGGCGACCGTTCTCGACGCCTTCGAGGTCGATCCGGCGATCGGCGCGGTGGTGCTGACCGGCTCGGAGAAGGCCTTCGCGGCCGGCGCCGACATCAAGGAGATGGCCCCCCTCACCTTCCCGGCCACCTATACCGAGGACTTCATCACCCCGTGGGATCGGGTGTCGCGCTTCCGCAAGCCGATCATCGCCGGGGTCGCCGGCTTCGCGCTCGGCGGCGGCTGCGAGCTCGCCATGATGTGCGACATGATCCTCGCCGCGGAGACCGCCAAGTTCGGCCAGCCGGAGATCACGCTGGGCACCATCCCCGGCGCCGGCGGCACCCAGCGGCTGACCCGCGCCATCGGCAAGGCCAAGGCGATGGACCTCTGCCTCACCGGCCGGCGCATCGGCGCCCAGGAGGCGATGGCCGACGGCCTCGTCGCCCGTATCCTGCCGGCGGAGGGCTTCGTCGAGGCGGTGATGGCGATCGCCGCCGAGATCGCGGCGATGCCGCTGGTCGCGGCGATGATGGCCAAGGAATCGGTCAATCGCGCTTTCGAGACGCCGCTCTCCGAGGGGCTGCGCTTCGAACGGCGGCTGTTCCACGCCACCTTCGGCACCGAGGACCAGAAGGAGGGCATGGGCGCCTTCGCCGAGAAGCGGAAGCCGGAGTTCAAGCACCGCTGAGGCGCGGCGAAGCGGGGGTGGCGTCTCCACGCCCACAGCGGGCGGAAAGGCAGGGGAACCGGCCGAACGGAGCGTTGACGCCTCGGGCGCGCGCCGCTATAAGCTCGCCCACCCGGTGGCGGCCTTTCCCGCCGCCGCCCTTTCACGTCGTCGGCCCTGCCCGGTCGGCCTCCCTCGAGATCCCCGTCGTCGAGACGGACCGGTCGGCGCGGGCGGCATTCGGCAGTTCGGGTCGAGCACAGTCGAGATCCAGGAGAGGCTCGTCCATGGCCAATACGCCGTCCGCCAAGAAGGCGGCCCGCAAGATCGCGCGCCGCACCGCGGTCAACAAGTCCCGCCGTTCGCGCGTCCGCACCTTCCTGCGCAAGGTCGAAGAGGCGATCGCCTCGGGCGATCAGGTCGCCGCCGCCGCTGCGCTCAAGGCCGCCCAGCCGGAACTGCAGCGCGCCGCCACCAAGGGCGTCGTCCATCGCAATACTGCGTCGCGCAAGATTTCGCGTCTCGCTTCGCGGGTGAAGGCGCTCGGCGCCTGACATCTCGCAGAGTGACGCAAGGGCGTCTTTCGAACCCGGGTGGCGACACCCGGGTTTCGTCGTTTCATGACCTCGGGTCAGCCCTCAGGAGCACCGATCCGGTCGTCGCAATTGGTTTTCCGGCTCGGGAAATCGGAAAACCAAGGATACGTATATTTACGAGTCACACAACCTCGAATTGCTTTTATCCGGACCTGGGGATAGCAGAGATTTCCCTTTTATTTCATGCGCTTATCGGAAGGTGGTGAAATGTCGCCGAAAGATGGGCGCCGCCGACCGGCCTCGGAGGCGAGACACGAAAATTTCGCCGACCGTCACGATCGAAACGACGACGCCCGGGAAGCTGCGACCAGTCCTTTGATGAGCAAGGGCTTTCCGGTGAGTGCCTCGAATCGGCCCGCCGGGGCCAGCCGGCGAAAGGCCGGAAAGGCTCCTCAGGGGCGTTGCGCGGGTCCGAGGGGGTGTGTACATTTTGGGGCGTGGGGGACGCCTCCCGCAAAAACTCGTAGGAAAAATCCAGATTTGCGAGATGGACACGGTGGAATTCAAGTGCTCGGCAAGAAGTGCTTAAGAATATCCACCAAGCAAGCCACAGAAATCTGATAGTCTGACCTTCGAGAATTCGCCGGACCGGAGGATGGCTCCATTCGGTTCCGGAAGTATCGGCCGGACAGTATGTCGTCGTGGGAATGGTGCGCGCGAGCGCTCCATGTGGGGGTGAGATGTCGTCTGAAAACGAGATCGGCTACGCGGGCGACGTGACGCCGCGCGAGGCCTGGGAAGGGCTTTCCCAGGACAAGCGTGCGATCCTCGTCGACGTGCGGACGCGGGCCGAATGGTCCTTCGTCGGCGTTCCGCAGCTCGCCGAGCTGGGCAAGACGCCGATCACGCTCGAGTGGCAGGTCTTCCCGGCCATGGCGATCAATCCGGACTTCGTCGACGTGCTCGACGGGGCTCTGACCAAGGCCGAGATCGCGCGCGACGTTCCCCTCTATTTCCTGTGCCGGTCGGGCGTGCGCAGCAGACATGCGGCGGTCGCCATGACCGCCATGGGGTGGTCGCGGTGCCACAACATCGCGAGCGGGTTCGAAGGCCCCCCCGATCCGGCCGGCCATCGCGGCACGGTCGACGGGTGGAAGGCACAGGGACTTCCCTGGACACAATCCTGACCGGCCGGTCTTTCGGGACCGGTTCGAATTCGAAAGCTTCCGCGATGGAGATCGCGGAGGGCGGGGACACGTCGTCTTCGATCCGCGGCGGAGCGGGGACGATGGTCGAACGAGCGGAAGGGCGGTCCGCTCGCAGACGAGAGGTGGAAGACCATGGAGGCACGATCGATCACTCCGGCCCCGAACGGGCGCGACGAGTGGGAGCGCATCAAGGCGCGCCTGCGGGTCGAGTTGGGTGAAGACGTCTTCACGAGCTGGTTCGCGCGCGTCGAATTCGAGGCGCAGGACGATGGGACGGTGTTCCTCTCGGTGCCGACCCGGTTCCTCAAGAACTGGCTGCAGAGCCGCTATCGCGACCGGCTGATGGTGCTGTTCGGCGAGAGCTTCGGTGCGATCAAGCAGATCGAGTTCTCGGTGCGCTCCGCCATGCGCCCGAACGCCGCCCAGCAGCAGCGCGAGGCGAGCGACGCCGTCGCTCAGGCTCCGGCGCGTGCGTCGACGCCGATCGCCTCCAACGCCAATGCCCGCCCGGCCCAGGCCTCGGCGCCCAACTCGATGCGCGTGGCGCAGGAGGCGAACGAGGACGACGTGTTGGGCGGCAGCCCGCTCGACGGCCGCTACTCGTTCGAAACCTTCGTCGAGGGCCGTTCCAACAGCCTCGCCTTCGCCGCCGCCAAGCGGGTCGCCGACAGCCGGCCGGGCGAGGCGGTGCCGTTCAATCCGCTCTATCTCCACGCCTCGGTGGGGCTCGGCAAGACGCATCTCCTGCAGGCGATCGCCCATTCGGCGCGGGCGCAGGGGCGCAAGGTGCTCTACCTCACCGCCGAGCACTTCATGTTCCGCTTCGTGTCGGCGCTGATGGCGCAGTCGGCGATCGCCTTCAAGGAGGCGCTGCGCGGCATCGACCTGCTGCTGATCGACGACATGCAGTTCCTGCAGGGCCGTCAGGTGCAGCAGGAGTTCTGCCACACGCTGAACTCGCTCATCGACGGGGCGCGGCAGGTGGTGGTGGCCGGCGACCGGCCGCCGTCGGACCTCGAGACGCTCGACGAGCGGGTGCGTTCGCGGCTCGCAGGCGGTCTCCTGGTGGAGATCGGGGCGCCGGACGTCGATCTGCGCCGGCGCATCGTCGCCCACCGGGTCACCAACGCCAAGAAGGCCTCGGGCAACCTCGAGATCTCGGCCGCGGTGATCGACTGGGTGGCGGAGAACGTGGTCTCCTCGGGGCGTGACCTCGACGGCGCGGTCAATCGCCTCGTCGCCCACAACCAGCTGACCGGCCAGCAGATCGGCCTCGAGATGGCGGAAGCGGCGCTGCGCGACCTGCTCAGGGCGCGCGAGCCGAAGAAGGTCAAGATCGAGGACATCCAGCGGGTCGTCTCGAAGCACTTCAACGTCACCAAGGCGGATCTGCTGTCGGCGCGGCGTACCCGCACCGTGGTGCGGCCGCGGCAGATCGCGATGTATCTGGCCAAGGCGCTGACGCCGCGTTCGCTGCCGGAGATCGGCCGGCGGTTCGGCAATCGCGACCACACGACCGTGCTGCACGCGGTGCGCAAGATCGAGGAGATGGCGAGCGCCGATCGCGGCTTCGCCGACGAGATCGAGATGCTGAAGCGGATGCTGGACGCCTGAGGCTTCGCGCCTCACGCAGTCCGCCCGCTCGCGGGCGACGGGGACCGGTGGCGACATCGGTCCCCGTCGTCGTTTCCGGGCTCGCGATCCGGCTTCGACCGCGTGCGTCGGATCCCCCATGCATCCGCAGGGGCGCTGATGGACGCTCGTCGTGCTTGCGCGGGGGGATGGGCTGATATAGCCCATGAACCCCAGAGGCGCCGGGCGCCGGTCGGGTTTTGCGGGAGTGGGATCATGTCGGACATGCGCCTCGTGGTGGTCGGGGCCTCCGGGCGAATGGGCCGGGTTCTGATCCGGACCATCTCGGAGACCGATGGTGCGGTGCTGGTCGGCGCGGTGGAGCGCTCCGGCAATCCGGACCTCGGCCGCGATGCCGGCGATCTCGCAGGCATCGGCAAGCTCGGTGTCGAGCTGAGCGACGATGCGCTGACCGCCTTCGCCAAGGCCGACGGCGTCATCGACTTCACCACCCCGGCCTCGACCGTGCACTTCGCCGAACTCGCGGCTCAGGCGCGGATCGTCCACGTGATCGGAACCACCGGCTGCTCGCCGGCCGACGAGGCCGCCTTCGCGGCGGCGGCGCGCCATGCGGTCATCGTCAAGTCCGGCAACATGAGCCTCGGGGTCAATCTGCTGGCCCAGCTGGTGCGCGAGGCGGCGCGGGCGCTGGGCTCGGACTACGACATCGAGATCGTCGAGATGCATCACCGCATGAAGGTCGATGCGCCCTCCGGCACGGCGCTGCTGCTCGGGCAGGCCGCCGCCGAGGGCCGCCGCGTCGATCTCGCGGAACACTCGGTGCGTTCGCGCGACGGCAACATGGGGCCACGCGGGCTCGGCGACATCGGCTTCGCCACGCTGCGCGGCGGCACGGTGGTCGGCGAACATTCCGTCATTCTCGCCGGTCCGCACGAGCGCATCGAACTGACCCATCGCGCCGAGGATCGCTCGATCTTCGCCCGGGGCGCCGTCAAGGCGGCGCTGTGGGGCATGGCGCGCAAGCCGGGTCTCTATTCGATGGCCGACGTGCTGGGCCTCGCGCCCAAGGCCTGATCTCGGATTTTCTCAGGGAGCAAAACGATGGAACGTCTTCTCGTCCTCTGCCGCCACGGCGAGAGCGAATGGAACAAGCTCAACCTCTTCACCGGTTGGAAGGATCCGAACCTCACCGAGAAGGGCGTGGCGGAAGCCAAGGCCGCCGGGCAGAAACTCAAGGCCAAGGGCCTGGTGTTCGACGAGGCCTATACCTCGGCGCTGACCCGGGCGCAGACCACCCTCAACCTGATTCTGACCGAGCTCGGCCAGACCGGCATTCCGATCACCCGCGATCAGGCGCTCAACGAGCGCGACTACGGTGATCTGTCCGGTCTCAACAAGGACGAGGCGCGCCAGAAGTGGGGCGAGGAGCAGGTGCACATCTGGCGCCGGTCCTACGACGTTCCGCCTCCGGGCGGCGAGAGCCTGAAGGACACCGCGGCGCGCGTGCTGCCCTATTGGGACGCGCACATCCTGCCCGACCTCAAGGCCGGCAAGCGCATCATCGTCGCCGCTCACGGCAACTCGCTGCGCGCGCTCATCATGAAGCTCGAGAAGCTCACGCCGGAGCAGATCCTCAAGCGCGAGCTCGCGACCGGCGTGCCGATCATCTACAAGCTCGACGCCGAGGGCGAAGTGCTCTCGCACGAGGACCTCGCGGGATGACGCGGGCTCCGAACGCTCTCGGGCTCGAGATCGTTCGCCTCGACGCGGCCTCGTTCGAGGCCGCGATCGACACTTTCGCCGCTCTCCTGGCCGAGGCCGTGGAGGGCGGCGCCTCCGTCGGATTCTATGCGCCGTTCTCGCGGGTCGAGGCGGCGACGTGGTGGCGGGAGAGCCTCCCCGGCATCGCCGCCGGGTCGATCGTGCACCTCGCTGCGAAGCTCGACGGACGCATCGTCGGGACGGTGCAGCTCCACCTCGCCGCCAAGCCCAATCAGGCCCACCGCGCCGACGTCGCCAAGCTCCTGGTGGCCGGCGACATGCGCGGGCGCGGCATCGCCAAGGCGCTGATGACGGCGATCGAGGTCGAGGCGCGGGCGCACGGGCGCTGGCTGCTGGTGCTCGACACGGCGGAAGGCTCGGACGCCGAATTCCTCTATCGCAAACTCGGCTGGACGGCGCTCGGCGCCATTCCGCAATATGCCGGCAATCCCGACGGCAGCTTCTGCGACGCGATGTTCTTCTTCAAGAAGCTCGGGTGAACGGGCGCCGTTCGTCGGCGTCGTCGATCCCCCTCACACCCGCCCCGTCTTCGCGGCCTCCCAGCCGAGGATGGCGCGTTTGCGCAACAGGCCCCAGTGATAGCCGGTGAGATCGCCGGAGCGGCCGACGACGCGGTGACAGGGCACCACGAAGGAGAGCGGGTTGCGGCCGACGGCGCGGCCGACGGCGCGGCTGGCCTTGGGATTGCCGATGCGTTCGGCGACGGTCGAATAGGTGGTGGCGCGGCCGAGCGGGATGGCGAGCAAGGTCTCCCAGACGCGGATCTCGAAATCGGTGCCGATGAGGACCAGTCGCAGCGGGCGCTCGGGGCTCCACGCGGCCTCGTCGAAGATGCGGGCGGCGTAGGGGGCGGTGGCGGCGGGGTCGGCGACGTGGGTGGCGGCCGGCCAGCGCTCGACCAGATCGGCCAGCGCCGCCGCCTCCTCGCCCGGATCGGCGAAGGCGAGGCCGGCGAGGCCGTGATCGGTCGCCACCAGGACCGCCACGCCGAAGGGGGAAGGGTGGAAGCCGTGGCGCATGACGAGGCCGGCACCCCTGCCCTTCCAGGCGCCGGGCGGCAGGCCGACGTGGGTGACGAAGAGATCGTGCAGCCGGCCGGGGCCGGACAGGCCGACCGCCAGCGCCGCATCGAGCACCGAGGCTTCGTCGACCAGTAGGCGCTTGGCGGCGTCGAGGGTGATGGCGGCGAGGAACTGTTTCGGGGTGATGCCGGCGAAGCGGGCGAAGAGGCGGGTGAGCTGGACCGGGGTCAGGCCCAATTCGGCGGCGATCGCCTCGGTCGACGGCTGGCTGTCGCGAGCCTGCGAGATGAAGGCGACGGCGCGACGCACGAGAGCGTAGTCGGCGACCGGATCGGCGGTGGGGGCGAGGTCGGCGGTGAGATCGGGCATGGGCGGGTCCGGGATGGTTCGGCGACGAGCCTAGGGCGGATCGCGGCGCGGCGACACCCGATTTCGGACGCCGATCCGCGGTTCGGCCCTTCACGGTTCGAGGCGCCCTCGCGGGGCGCGCCATGAAGGGCCCCGCGGGACACCGCCGGGCTCCGGCCCTTGCGTCGTCCGGCGAATCCTGGGACGACCGGGCACCGAGGAGTTCCGCCGATGGCCACGCCGAAGACTGCCAAACCCGCCGCCCCCGCTCGCAAACCAGCGAAGAAGAAGCCGGTGCGCTCGGCCTATTCGGCCGAGGAGATCCGGGCGCTGTTCCGCCGTTTCGAGGCGGCCGATCCGGAGCCGAAGGGCGAGCTCTACTCGGTCAACACCTTCACGCTGCTGGTCGCCGTCGTCTTGTCGGCGCAGGCGACCGATGCCGGGGTCAACAAGGCGACGCCGGAACTCTTCCGTCTCGCCGACACGCCGGAGAAGATGGTGGCGCTCGGCGAGGAGCGCATCCGCGATCTCATCAAGACCATCGGCCTCTTCAAGACCAAGGCGAAGAACGTCTGGCTGCTGTCACGGGATCTGGTCGAGCAGCACGGAGGCGAAGTACCCGGCGACCGCGAGGCGCTGCAGGCGTTGCCGGGGGTGGGGCGCAAGACCGCAAACGTGGTGCTCAACATCGCCTTCGGCCTGCCGACCATCGCGGTCGACACCCACATCTTCCGCCTCGCCAACCGGCTCGGGCTGGCCCCGGGCAAGACGCCGGAGGAGGTCGAGAAGCGGCTCGAGGCGATCATCCCGGCCGAGTACAAGCGCCATTCGCACCACTGGCTGATCCTGCACGGCCGCTACGTGTGCAAGGCGCGCAAGCCGGAGTGCGAGCGCTGCCTGATCTCGGATCTGTGCAAGTCGCCGGAGAAGACGGCGCTCGCGCCGGAAAAGCCGGTGGCGTTCTGAGGAGGCAGGACGCGGATATCGCTCCGCTCCATCCGCCCTGCGGCTCACACCGGCCGCGAACCCGATGCCCGCTTGACCAGATGCACCATCGTCGCGGTGGCGAAGAGGGGGGTCAGCAGGTTGGCGATCGGCACCATCAGAAGCGCCGAGGCGGTGAGCCCGGCCAGCAGCGCCGTGCCCTTCCAGCGCAGGGTCAGAATGTGGGCCTCGCGTTCGGGGAGGATGCGACGGGCGGCGAATTCGAAATATTCGCGGCCGATCAGCCAGCCGTTGCCGAGCCAGAAGGCGACGAGGTTCACCCCCGGCACCAGAAGCAGGAGCAGGCAGAAGAGGTTCACCGCGAGCGACAGCAGGGTGAACCGCAGCGCCTGACCGAGGCTCTGGGCAAAGGGGATCGCCGTTCCCGGCGGATCGGCCGGATAGCGGGTCTTCTCGGTCGCCTCGGCCACCTCGTCGAGGAACAGGCCGGCGATGCCGGTGGTGATCGGGGCGATCAGGAAGGAGAGGCCGACCATCAGCGCGGCGCCGGAGAGGAGGCCGGCGATCCAGCGCACGCCGTCGAGCCAGAAGGGCACGTCGAGCGGGTGGGCGCCGGCGAGATCGCCGGCCCAACCGGTCAGGAGGCGCGTGCCGATCGCCCAGACGACCGCCACCACCGCCAGGGTCACGCCGAGCGAGCGGAAGAACACGCCGCGGAAGGGCGGGGTCGGCAGATCGGCCAGCGCATCGCGCACGGCGCTCGAGACCAGAGCGAGGCCGGACGGGGGGGATGCGGCGGGCGGCAGCGGCGCGACCATATCAGGCCCCGTGCACCATCAGATCCTGGCGGCGGCGCAATTCGACGATCTGCGAGCCGGCCGGCGGGGCGACATTGGCGCGGGTGAGCAGCTCGCCCTTGGCGATCGGCTGGATCACCGTACCGTTCTCGATCAGGCCGATCGGCATGGCGGCGAGCGCGCGGGCCGCCTCGTATTCGAGGGTGAAGGCGCGGTAGCAGTACTCGCCGATGGCGTCGAGCGTCTCGCCGGGCTTCAGATCGCGCTTGGCCACCGCCGAGACCTCGGCCGAGGGCTTCTTCAGCGCGCACATGTCGACACGGCCGTAGAGCACGGCGCGGGCGGCGGACAGCGGCACCTCGAGGCTGGTCAGGTGATAGGGCCGGTAGAAGGTGTAGTAGGGGCCGGGGCCGAGCTTCAGATCGTTCATGCGCTCGCGCAGGCGCGGGTGGCTCATCTCGGCGACCACGAAGACGCCGGGGGCCACGCCCTTGCCGATGGTGTAGTCGACCACGCCCTTACGGCCGAGGAGGCCGCCGTCTTCCTTCGGGCACAGGATGGTGTGCAGGTTCTCGAGCGTCGCCTCGGGGCCGTGCATGCCGGCGACGTCGGGGACGAGGCCGGTGGCGTTGGCGATGTTGGCCATCTCGACCATGGTCTTGGAGCCGTCGATGAACTCCACCAGCATGCGCGGGTTCATGTTGCGGCGGGTCGCCTCCTCGACGTACTGGTCGGGGGTGGCGTCGATGTCGAGCGGGTTGTTCTTGCCCTTGCCGGCGGCGACGACCGGATAGCCGAGCGCGGTGACGAACTCGATCAGCTCCATGGTGGAGGAGGGTTCGTCGCCGGCGCCGACGGTGTAGACCACCCCGACTTCGCGGGCTCTCGCCTGCAGATAGGCGCCGATGGTGACGTCGGCCTCGACGTTCATCATGACCACGTGCTTGCCCGCCTCGATCGCGCCGAGGCCGATGATCGCGCCCATCTCCGGCTTGCCGGTGGCGTCGATGACGACGTCGACGTGGGGGCTCGAGATCAGGGCGTCGACGTTCGGCGTCACCACGGTGTAGCCGGCCTCGACGGCGCGGGCGATGGCCTCGGGCGTCTCGGCATGGCGCAGGCCGTCGAGATCGCGGCCGGCGATGGCGAAGGCGTGTTCGGCGTGGCGCTTGCCCGGATCGCGCACGGCGATGACGGTGATGCGCAGGCCCTTCATCAGCGCCACCTGGGTGACGATGTCGGTGCCCATCTCGCCGACGCCGACGAGGCCGATGCGGATCGGGCGGCCGGCGTCTTCGAGCGCGGCGAGGTCGGCGGCCAGCCCGGTGCGGGCGACGAAGCGCTGGGCGGTGTCCAGGATCGGCGTCACGGCGTCACGGCCCATGCTCGGGAGGTCCTCGGTCGGCGCCGGATGGCGCGAAAAGGGGTCGGCGCCGGATGGCGCGAAAAGGGTCGTCGCCGGGCGGCGCGAGGGGCGGTGCCCGTTCGGCGCGGAGGGCCGCGGTCGGTGCGGCTCATCCTGGCGAAATAGGGCAAGGAAGGGCATTTCTCAACGGACAATTCGGCAAAAGAACGGACGGGGGCCGCGCTGTTGCAAAAGGGACGGTTTTCCCGCATACCGCCGCGAGCGTTCCGCCGGTCCGGCTCGGGCGGGATGCCGAAAAACCCCGTCAGCCGTCGAGATTGAGCCATGACCCGCGCCCGCTTCCACGTTCTCGGCATCGGCAATGCCATCGTCGACGTCCTGTCCCGTACCGAGGACGACTTCCTCATCCGCGAGGGGCTGGTGAAGGGCTCGATGCGCCTCATCGATGCGACGGAAGCGGATCGGCTCTACGACCACATGGGGCCGGCCAAGGAGATCTCGGGCGGTTCGGCCGGCAACACCATCGCCGGGCTCGCCGGCCTCGGGGCCCAGACCGCCTATTTCGGCAAAGTGGCCGACGACCACCTCGGCAAGGTGTTCGCCCACGACATCCGCGCCGTCGGGGTGCATTTCGAGACCGAGCCGCTGCTGAAGATCGCCCAGGACTTCGCGCCGACCGCGCGCTCCATGATCCTGGTGACGCCGGACGGCGAGCGCACGATGAACACCTTCCTCGGCGCCTGCACCCATCTGACGCCGAAGGACGTCGAGGAGAGCGTGGTGGCCGACAGCGCCATCGTCTACCTCGAGGGCTATCTGTGGGACCCGCCGGCCGCGAAGGAAGCCTTCCGCAAGGCGGCGGCGATCGCCCATGCCAACGGCCGCAGGGTGGCGCTGACGCTGTCCGACAGCTTCTGCGTCGACCGCTGGCGCGCCGAGTTCCTCGAACTGGTCCGCTCGGGGACGGTCGACATCCTGCTCGCCAACCAGGCCGAGGTGAAGGCGCTCTACGAGACCGCCGATCTCGACACGGCGGTCGCGGCGCTGCGCGGCGACGTCGCGCTGGCCGCCGTCACCCTGTCGGACGCGGGGTCGCTGGTGGCGTCGAGCGAGGGCGTGGTACGGGTCGCGGCGAGCCCGGTCGAGGCGGTGGTCGACACCACCGGCGCCGGCGATCTCTATGCCGCCGGCTTCCTCTACGGCCTCAGCCACGACTTCGATCACGCCGCCTCGGCCGAACTCGGTGGGCTGCTCGCCGGCGAGATCATCGGCCACATGGGTGCGCGTTCGCAGGCCGATCTGATCGATCTGGCACGGCAGGCCGGCTTTCCGCTGTGAGCGGGCGCCGACTCACGGGGCGGCGAGGCACCAGCGATTGCGGCCTTCGTTCTTGGCGCGATAGAGGGCGCGATCGGCGCGGGTGAGCAGGGCGCGGCGCTCCTCGATGCCGCCGCGATCGGACAGGGCACAGCCGATCGAGATGGTCACCACGTCGTCGGCATGGCCGCGCACGCCGGCATGGGGGATGGTGAGCTGCTCGACGGCGGCGCGGATGCGCTCGAGGACCGTCGCGACGTCACCCTCGACGAGCCGCGGCATCAGAACCACGAACTCCTCGCCGCCCAGGCGCGCGACCAGATCGTCGGGGCCACGCAGTTGCCCCGCCAGCGCCCCGGCGACCGATTGCAGGCACTGATCACCGATGAGATGGCCGTAATGGTCGTTGAACAGCTTGAAGTGATCGATGTCGATCATCATCAGCGCGAGCCCGTCGTCGCCGTCCTCGGCGGCGAGCCGGAGACGCTCTTCGAAGACGCGGCGGTTGGCGATGCCGGTCAGGGGATCGATGGCACTGATCTCGCGCAGTTCCTCGTTCTGACGGCGCGACAGCTCCACCAGAAGACGCTCGCGGGTCAGCCAGAGGAAGCCGACGCGGTCGCCGCGGTCGGTGCGCCAATTGGCCCAGGCCGACATGGCTCCGACCCCGAGCACCACCAGGGTCGCCATGATCTTGATTTCGACCGTCACGTCGGGAATGACGGCGAGCAGGACCGCGAACAGCCCCATGCCGACGATCGAAACCGTCAGAGCCTGGCGAAAGTGCAACCACACCAGATTGTTGGCGGCGACGGGAAAGAGCGAGTAGGCGAACAGCGAATAGGGCCTGAGGCGCGGTTCGTCGTACGAGATGGTGACGCAGACCACCGCCCCGATGGCGATCATGATCGCCATGGTCGCACCGTCACGGACCCGGTGGGAGCGCACCATCGCGTGGATCAGGACGTAGCCCAGAACCAGCAGATTGAGACAGCCCATCATCGCCAGCCACACCTCGAACGAGGTGAAGGCGCGTGGCCGTTCCGAGAAGAAGGAATACTGGACGACGAAGAGCCACAGGATCGCCATGCCGATCCCGCCGGCGATCAACATCGACGGGCGGCGGGCATCGGCGATGGTGGTCCGATAATGGTCTTCGAGTTCCGCCGTGAACCGGGTCGGCCCGAGCGGCGCATCGAGGTTGATGGCGACTTCGCGCAAGAGATCGTCGCGGTTCATGCCATGGTCCAGCGGCGAAGCCCGAGAGCGGCGGTCCGGGGTGGTCGCACGGGGCTCCGAATCCCCGCATAGCGCGATCGGTTCCCCTACGCCACCCGAACTCGGACGATCGTCGATGAATTTCAGTTCATCTCCGTAATAATGACGATGAATCGGCGTTTCAGAAGCTCGGTGGCGTGCAGGCGCTGACCACGACGAGGTCGGTGTCGCCGACGTTGCGGAAGGCATGCGGCCGTCGGCTGTCGAAGAGATAGGCGTCGCCGGCGCGGAGCGTCCAGCGGCGGCCGTCGACCTCCAATTCGAGCAGTCCACGAATCACCAGCCCGGCCTCCTCGCCCTGGTGCGAGATGGTGGGGCGACCGGACACGGCGCCGGGGCGATAGCGCTCGTGGATCATCTGGAGAGAGCGGCCGGCGAGATCGCCGCCGACCTGACGGTAGGAGATCGCGCCACCTGCGATCTCGGTCATCTCGGCGGCACGCCAGACCACCTGATCGGCCTCGCCGCGGTCGGCGGCGAAGAACTCCGCCAAACCGACCGGAAACCCGGCGAGGATCTGCTTCAGCGCCGCCACCGACGGTGAGACGCGGTCGGCCTCGATCATCGAGACGGTCGCGTTGGAAACCCCGGCACGCTTGGCCAGTGCACGTTGCGACAGGCCGTGGGCGAGGCGCAGCTCCTTGAGGCGGCGCCCGACGTCGACCTCGGGGGCGCGGGGCGAGTGGAGCTCGGAGGTGTTCGGCGACGTGTTCATGTGTTCAGAATACGGAACGGCGCGAACGACGTCGAGGGATTGTCGCGCCACGGGTGGGTCTCTAACGTTCGCAAATCCGAACTCGATCAACCCGAGGCTCCCCGCGATGAACGTTCCTCCGCGTCCCAACGATCTCGCCTCCTTCTGGATGCCGTTCACGGCGAACCGGCAGTTCAAGAAGGCGCCGCGGATGTTCGTCGCCGCCGACCGCATGCACTATACGACCGACGACGGGCGCAGGGTGCTGGACGGCACCGCCGGTCTGTGGTGCTGCAATGCCGGCCACAATCGGCCGAAGATCGTCGCGGCGATCCGCGAGCAGGCGGGCGAGCTCGACTATGCGCCGGCGTTCCAGATGGGGCATCCGAAGGCGTTCGAATTCGCCAACCGGGTCACGGCGATCGCGCCGGAAGGTTTCGACCACGTGTTCTTCACCAATTCCGGGTCGGAATCGGTCGACACCGCGCTGAAGATGGCGCTCGCCTATCACCGGGTGCGCGGCGAGGCGCAGCGGACGCGGCTGATCGGACGCGAGCGCGGCTATCACGGCATCAACTTCGGCGGCATGTCGGTGGGCGGCATCGCGGGAAACCGCAAGATGTTCGGGGTGATGCTTCCGGGCGTCGACCACATCCGCCACACCCACGATCCGGCGCGCAACGCCTTCACCCGCGGCATGCCGGAGCACGGCGCGGAGTTCGCCGACGAACTCGAGCGGCTGTGCGCGCTGCACGACCCCTCCACCATCGCGGCGGTGATCGTCGAGCCGATGGCGGGGTCGACCGGCGTGCTCATTCCGCCGAAGGGCTATCTCGAGCGGCTCAGGGCGATCTGCGATCGCCACGGCATCCTCTTGATCTTCGACGAGGTCATCACCGGCTTCGGGCGTCTCGGCGCGCCGTTCGCCACCGACTTCTTCGGGGTGAAGCCGGACATCTTCACCGCCGCCAAGGGGCTCACCAACGGCGTGGTGCCGATGGGCGCGGTGTTCACCACCGCGAAGATCCACGACGCCTTCATGGTGGGACCGGAGACGGCGATCGAATTCCCGCACGGCTACACCTATTCCGGCAATCCGATCGCCTGCGCGGCCGGTATCGCCACCCTCGACACCTATGCGGACGAGGGGCTGCTCACCCGCGGGGCGGAGCTGGCGAGCTACTGGGAAGAGGCGATCCATTCGCTGAATGGGCTGCCGCACGTCATCGACCTGCGCAATCTCGGCCTGATCGGCGCGATCGAGCTCGAACCGATCGCCGGCGAGCCGACCAAGCGGGCCTTCTCGGTGTTCCTCGAGGCCTTCGCCGAGGGCATCCTGATCCGCACCACCGGCGACACGATCGCCCTGTCGCCGCCGCTCATCATCGAGAAGGCACACATCGACGAGTTGATCGGCAAGCTCGGCGAGATCCTGAAGCGGACCGCCTGAGGGCGCTCGAAGACGGAAATGCGGCCGCTGGGCCGCTCGGCTCGTTCGCGGTCCGGCGGGTCCGGTTCAGGCCGACAGGCGCACGTCGGCGGCCTCGGCGGCCGGCTCGCCGGGCGCGACCGCGGTCGCGTCTTCGACGTCGATCTGCGACGACCGATCGCCGGAGGGGCCGGAGGGATCGGGATCGCGGGGCGACGGACGTTCGGTGACCGCGGCGGTTGCGGCGGCAGCGGCGGTGGCGACGGCGACCAGACCGGCCGCCTCTTCGGCCAGGACGGCGCGCGAGAACAGGAAGCCCTGGCCGAGGGTGCAGCCGAGATCGCGCAGGGTCTGGGCGTTGGATTCGGTCTCGATGCCTTCGGCGGTCGTCGGCAGGCCGAGCGAACCGGACAGGCCGATGATCGCCTGGACGATGCTGCGGCTCTCGGAGTTGTCGACCATGGTGCGGACGAAGGACTGATCGATCTTGATCTTGTCGAAGGGCAGCACGCGCAGCTGGTGCAGGCTGGCGTAGCCGGTGCCGAAATCGTCGAGCGCGATCGAAATGCCCTGGTTCTTCAGCGACATCACCGTGGAGACCGCCTGATCGTGGTCGACCACCAGGGCGTTCTCGGTGATCTCGATCTCGAGCCGCCGCGGGGGGAAGCCGACCTCGGTCAGGGTCTGCAGGATCTCCTGGGCGAGCCAGCGGTTCTTGAATTCGATCGGCGAGATGTTGATGGCGATCTTGATGTCGGCGGGCCAATCGCGGGCGATGGTGGCGGCGCGGCGCAGCATGGCCATGGTCATGCGACCGAGCAGGCCGCGTTCCTCGGCGATCGGCACGAAGACGGAGGGGGAGATCGGGCCGCGCTCGGGATGGGTCCAGCGGGCGAGCACCTCGAAACCGCGGATGCGGTTCGACCCCAGATCGATCACCGGCTGGAACCAGGGTTCGATCTCTTCGCGATCGACCGCCTGTTCGAGGGCATGCTCGAGCTCGGCGCGTTCGCGGATCGACAGTTCCATGTCGGGGTGGAAGACGGTGATGGCACCGCCTTCGATCTTGGCGTTCTGCAGGGCGATGTCGACCCGGCGGATGACCGTGTCGACGTCCTCGGGAGCGCCGTTGCCGACCAGCGCGGTGACGCCGTAGCTGGTCTGGACCTGGAACGGCGGCGTGGGCTCCCACAGGGGCTGCGCGATCTCGCTCTGCATTCGGGCGGCGAGACAGCGGGCCTCGTCGACGCCGGGAAGATCGCAGATGACCAGGAATTCGTCGGGGCCGACGCGGGCGACGAAGTCGCCGGGGGCAACCGCGAGGGCGAGGCGATCGGAGATCACCTGCAGGACGCGATCGGCGATCGAATGGCCATTGACGTCGTTGAGCATCTTGAAGCGGTCGACGTCGAGGCCGATGAGGACGCCGTGTCCCTCCTCGGTGGCGATCCGCTCCAGGCGATGGGCCAACTCGAGACGCAGGGCGGCGCGATTGGGCAGACCGGTCAGACCGTCGCAGATGCCGGCGGTCTCGGCGTCGGCCTCGGCGGCGGCCATCGCCTCCCGGGTCTCGGCCAGTTCGACGCGACGGCGCACGCCCCAGACGAGACCACCGATCCACAGCGAAAAACCGGCGGAGACGGCGACCGAACCGAGGGTCGAATCGAATTCGTCGAGCATCGCGGAGAAATGGTGGATGAGCCCGAGCTGATACTCGATCACGAACAGCGTCGCGATCAGCGCCAGGAGCGCGTGCCGGCTGCCGACCGCGTGGATTCCATCCCATCTGCCCAGGACGGAACGCATTGCCGAAATCGCCATCCAACGGGTCTCCACACGCCCGGACGCGGTCGGATCGCGACGACGTCCTCTGCGCTCATAGCAGGGAGATCTTTAAGGACGGGTTGCCGCGGTGCGAAACCGGTGCAGGCCGTGTCCCCACATCGTGGACGAAGGGTTACCGACCGAGGGGCGGGCCGACCCGAGCGACGTCAGCCCGCCTCGGGCGTCTCGACGAAGGCGCGCAGCAGATGATGGGCGATGGCGATCGGCGGGGGGGCGAAGAGGCCCCGCGGATGATCGCCGCCGAGCAGGTGGGCGACCTCCTCGCGATCGAACCAGCGGGCATATTCGAGCTCGGCCGGATCGATGCGGACGTCGTCGTCGAGGGCCTCGGCGCGTACCCCGATCATCAGCGACATCGGGAAGGGCCAGGGCTCGGAGGCGAAATAGGCGACGCGGCCGACGCGGATGCCGGCCTCTTCGAGCGTCTCGCGGCGCACCGCCGCCTCGATGGTCTCGCCCGGCTCCATGAAACCGGCGAGGCAGGAGACCATGCCCTCGGCAAAGCGCGGCGAGCGGCCGAGCAGGCAGCGATCGCCGTATTCGACCGACATGATGACGACCGGGTCGGTGCGCGGGAAATGCTCGGCGCCGCAGGCCGGGCAATGGCGCTTCCAGCCGGCCGAGGCCTTGACCGAGGGCTGGCCGCAGCGGGCGCAGAAGCGATGCGAGGCATGCCACGCGAGCAGCGCGCGGGCCTCGGCGACGGCGGCATATTCGATCGGCGGCAGGGAGCCGGCGACGGCGAGGGCGCGCAGGTCCACGGACTCGACCTCGGGATGTTCGGCGACCTCCTCCTGGGTGAGGCGGGTGGTGGTGGCGAAGCGCGGGGCGCCGCCGTCGCAGCCGAGGAAGACCGAACGCTCCGCCATGGCGCCGAGCGCCATCGCCTCGGCGCCGGTGAAGAGCACGCTCGCGGCAGGCTCACTCCGGCGCGGGAGGAGCGGGCGATCGCGGCAGAACAGCAGCGTGCGCGCCGCCGGATCCATCGCGGCACGGGCGATCGCGGTCTCGTCCTCGCGCCACTCGGCGCAGCGGTCGAGGCCGGCTTCGGCGAAACGGAAGGCGCGGGAGGGCTCGTCGGCGGGGAAGGGGGGCAGCATCGCGGCACTCCGGGGGCGAGGTGGGAGCGGCCGGCGGGGGCGCCGCCGCGGGCCGGCGGTCAGGCGAGGCGGGCGCGCAGGCGTTCGGCCAGGGCGAGATCGTCGGCCTCGTCACGCGGGCACAGCGGCGGCCGGCCCCACACCGGGTTCGGCCACGCCGGATCGTCGCGGAAACGGGCGATGACGTGGACGTGGAGCTGGGCCACCACGTTGCCGAGGGCGCCGACGTTGAGCTTGTCGCAGCCGGTCTCGGCGCGCAGCGCCGCGGCGACGCGGACGACCTCGTCGAAGAGCCAGCGACGATCGTGTTCGGAGAGATCGAGGATCTCGACCAGATCGGGGGCGCGCGGCACCAGGATCAGCCAGGGGTGATCGACGCCGCGCATCATCAGCAGACGACACAGCGGCAGCTCGAGCACCGGGCGGGTGTCGGCTGCGAGGCGGGGATCGAGGTGGAAATCGCTCATGTCGGCTCCGGCGAGAACGCGAGGGGCACCTTCACGGCCGACGCCCGGCAGTCGCGCTCACTCTTCGTAGAAGCGGGCCTCGACCAGGGTGGTGATGGCCTCCATCACCTCGGCCGCCTGGGGGCCGCGGGCCTCGACGTGGATCGAGGTGCCGATCGAGGCGGCGAGCATCATCAGGCCCATGATCGACAGGCCGCCGACGGTCTGGTTGTCCTTGGAGACCTCGACCTCGGCGTCGAACTTCTCGACGGTCTGGACGAACTTGGCGGAGGCTCGGGCGTGCAGGCCGCGCTTGTTGGTGATCGCCAGATCGCGGGCAATGACGTCGGTCGCCTCTCCCGTCATGTCGTCTCCTCGTCTCCCTCGGGGTCGCTTCTCGCCCGATCCGCCGGGCTCAGCCCTGGAGGACCTGACTGGCGACGTTGATGTACTTGCGGCCCGCCTCCTTGGCCTCGACCACCGCCTCGCGCAGCGGGCGCTCGGTGCGGACCTTGGCCAGCTTGACCAGGAGCGGCAGGTTCATGCCGGCCACCACTTCGATCGAGCCGCCGTCCATCACCGAAATGGCGAGATTGGAGGGCGTCCCGCCGAACATGTCGGTCAGAATGGCGACGCCTTCGCCGCTCTCGACCGAATGGACGGCAGCCAGAATGTCCTGGCGGCGCTGCTCCATGTCGTCCTCGGGGCCGATGCAGATCGTGGCCACCTGTTTCTGGGGACCGACGACGTGCTCCAGCGCCTTCACGAACTCGTTGGCGAGATCCCCGTGGGTCACGAGGACGAGACCGATCATGGAGTAGAGCTCCTGCGGCGGGTCGAACGAGCGGCCGTGCGGTCACCCGTGCGGGGCGGCCGTCGCCCCGCAATTCCGGTAGCGCGGAAAAATGAGGGGGTCCGCGGCGAAGTTCAAGAGCAAATCTGTCAGAGACCTACTTTTCCGCCGCGACCGGCCAGCCGTCCAGACGGGCGATCGCGTGCCAGAGTTTGAGCACCGGCGCGCGATCCTGCGACCACGACACGACGTGCGGCAGGAGAATGCCCTCGACCACGATGGTCTCGTCGATCGCATCGGGCAGGCGCGGCGGCTGTTCCCACACCACGTCGACCACCAGCGCGACCACCATCGCCGGCTCGTGGGCGACCTCGACGATGCCGAGGCCGCGCAGTTCGGCGCGACCGGCGAGCGTCGTTGCGGCGCGGGCGATCAGGCGGCCGTGGGTCGGCTGGAGTACCGTGCGGTCGTCGGCGACGAGGGCGGCATCGAGGCCGCGGCGGGCGGCTTCGGCGAGGAGATCGAGCGCGAGGATCGACTTGCCGGCTCCGGAGGCGCCGCGCAGCAGGATGCCCCTGCCGCCGATCAGGACGGCGGAGGCGTGGACGGTGGGGGCGACGCGGGGATCAGCCAAGGGTGCCTCCCGGCAGACGGACGGTGAAGCGGGCGCCGGCGATCGAGCCATCGGCGGCCCTGCGGTTCTCGGCGACGATGGTGCCGCGGTGAGCCTCGACGATCTGGCGCGAGATCGCCAGACCGAGGCCGGAATTGTTGCCGAAGCCCTCGCTCTCGGGGCGGTCGGTGTAGAAGCGCTCGAAGATGCGCTCGATCTTCTCGGCGCGGATGCCGGGGCCGTCGTCGTCGACCACCAGTTCGACCCAGCCGCCTCGGGCGGAAAGAGCGACCCGCACCTCGGCGCCGTCGGGGGAGAAGGAACGGGCGTTGTCGACGAGGTTGGTGACCACTTGGCCCAGACGGCTGTCGTGGCCGGAGACGACGAAGACGAGGCCGTGGGCGCCGGCGGGGCTGACCTCCAGGGTCACGCGTTGGTCGCGATCGTCGGCGAGGTCGTTCTGCAGCGACACCACCGCCGCGACCAACGCCTTGACGTCGACCGGCTCGGCGTCCTGGCGGGCGAGCTCGGCGTCGAGGCGGGAGGCGTCGGAGATGTCGGTGATGAGGCGATCGAGGCGTTTGACGTCGTGCTGGACGATCTCCATCAGGCGGGCGCGGGAGGTGTCGTTGCGGGCGAGCGGCAGGGTCTCGACCGCGCTGCGCAGCGAGGTCAGCGGGTTCTTCAGTTCGTGGGCGACGTCGGCGGCGAAGCTCTCGATGGCGGCCATGCGGTCGTAGAGCGAGGTGGTCATGTCGCGCAGCGACCGCGACAGGTGGCCGATCTCGTCGGTGCGGTCGGAGAAGTCGGGGATCTCCTCGCGCGCCTTGACAGAGCGGCGGACGCGGTCGGCGGCGGCGGCGAGGCGGCGCAGGGGGGCGGCGATGGTGCCGGCGAGCAGCATCGACAAGAGCACGATGACCGCAGCGGCGACGGCGAAGACGCGCAGGATCGCCAGCCGCTCGGCCGAGACGATCGCATCGATGTCGCCGGCCGGGGTGGTGAGTTGGAGCGCGCCGAGAATGGTGCGGCCCCTGCGGATCGGCACGGCGACGGTGACCACCATCTGGCCGGCGGTCGTCACCCGCACCATCGGCGTGGTCTCGCCGGTCAGGGCGGCGGAGACCTCCGGATAGTCCTTGCCGGCAGCGATGCCGAGGTCGCGATAGATCGGCAGATCATGGCCGCCGCGCAGCCAGCGCGACACGGTCTCGAGGGTGCGGTGGAACAGGCCGGGATCGTCGCCGGCATCGGTGACCGGCGGCGGCTCGCGGGTGAAGTCGCCGCGGCGATAGAGGGTGCGGCTGTCGAGGACGAGGAAGCCATCGCGGTCCCAGACGCGGGCCGGAGTGCGGGCGGGCGAGATCAGGCGGCGCAGGATCGGCGCGACCCGCATGGGGTCGATGGGGAAGTCGAGATTGGCGAGATCCTCGCTCGAGGGATCGCCCTTCTCGGCCGGGCCGCGATCGTGCTCCTCGCCGATCTCGGCCTTGAGCAGGGCGTCGAGGTCGATCGCCACCGAGCCGGAGTCGCTCTGGGTCGAGGCGCCGATGGCGGCGGCGATGATCTCGCCCTGGGTCTCCAGGCTCTCGATGCGGGCGTCGGTCAGGCCGGCGCGGAACTGGTTCAGATAGAGCACGGCCGCCACCAGGGCCGCCAATCCGAACAGATTGAGCAGGACGATGCGGCGGGTGAGTGAGGAGAAGGCCGTGGCACCGAGCGAACGGCCGAAGCGCAGCGACACCAGCCGCGTCGCGCGCAGCCAGCGCGAGGGGCGCCGGCGCGGCGCCTCCTGCCCATCGTCGTCGATCCCGGGAGCCACGGGGGATCAGATCTCCTTGAAGCGATAGCCGACGCCGTAGAGCGTCTCGATCATCTCGAAGTCGTCGTCGACCGCCTTGAACTTCTTGCGCAGGCGCTTGATGTGGCTGTCGATGGTGCGATCGTCGACATAGACCTGATCGTCGTAGGCGGCGTCCATCAGGGCGTTGCGGCTCTTGACCACGCCGGGGCGTTGGGCGAGCGCATAGAGGATCAGGAACTCGGTGACGGTGAGCACCACCGGCTCGCCCTTCCAGGTGCAGGTGTGGCGCTCCTGGTCCATCGACAGGGGGCCGCGCTCCAGCACCTTGGCGGCGTCGGTCGGCTTCGGCGCGCCCTCGCCCTTGGGCGAGACGCGGCGCAACACGGCCTTGACGCGCTCGACCAGCAGGCGCTGGGAGAACGGCTTCCGGATGAAGTCGTCGGCGCCCATCTTGAGGCCGAACAGCTCGTCGATCTCGTCGTCCTTGGAGGTGAGGAAGATCACCGGCAGCTCGGACTTCTGGCGCAGGCGGCGCAGGAGCTCCATGCCGTCCATGCGCGGCATCTTGATGTCGAAGATGGCGAGGTCGGGCGGGCTGGCCT